>ERZ780207.98-NODE-98-length-106387-cov-28.892629_pt1 | contig 106387 bp, 96 predicted proteins | sample MGYA00510977_ERZ780207 | MGnify/ENA primary metagenome ERZ780207 (study PRJEB29588, sample SAMEA2151383) | human gut metagenome | biome: human gut; feature: human-associated habitat; material: faeces | place: Denmark | collected 2008/2010 ...
TCGGAACGGGCGACAGGGCGTAGCCGCCACGGTCGTATTCGTCAGCTGACGTCGTCAGCGAGGCCGTGCGGCATACCGATGCAAATTCCTCGAGTTCGCTATACGTCATGCCGCAGCGGTACTTGGCAACCTGCCGTCCGCAGCAGTCATAGGCAAACAAATGCCAGGTGTCATTCGCGAGTCGTCCGTCTCGTTCGGCAACGATGCGCCCTGCCGGATCGTAACGATACTCGGCGACAGCCGCGCCGGGCAGTTTCTTTGATATAAGCAGTCCTCGTCCATCATAGTCGTACCAATAGGCCAATTTTTTCATCACGTCATCGGTGCGACTGTGCGTGCCTTCAAGGCCGGGCGGCAGGATGTACCGCAGGTCGCCGTAGCCGTCGTAGACGTAGTCGGTGGCCGCTGCGTCGCCGCCTGTCCCGGTGGTGCGACGTATGGTCCGGCCCAGGAAGTCTTTGTATATACGCACTGTCACGCCGTCCTCGTCTATATCCTCCGTAACTTCGAGTTGTCCGGGAGCATAGTTTCCGTTAAGGCGCACGCCGTCGCCTTCGATGACATAGCGCGGACAGCGGTATGTGTCGCCGTCATTGGCAAGGATGCACCGCCGTGCGGCTTTGCCTGCATCGTGCCATGTATCACCGGCCTTTGCGGTGGCGATGGCTATGGCCGACGGCGAGGGCTCGTATGATGTCTCGGTATACGGATGCCCGTTGTCGTGGAACGAGGCAGAGGCGGCGTATATTTCGGCGATGCCGATGTCCACGCCGTCCACAGGCGCCGGTGCGTACCCGCGCCACGGACGCCCCATGGCGTCGTAGGCCGTGGCTGTGGCGGTATAGCCTTGCGGCGTCTGTGCATACGTTGCCGTCACGCGTCCGAGACCGTCGGCGCGGACTGCTGTGGAGTGGAAAGCCGAAAGCGAGGTGTATGCCGTCGTAGTTACGCGGTTGTCTCCGTCTTGGCTTATGCGGTATGAGTGACGTGTGCGGATGCGCCCGTTGGTCTTTTCCTCGATGAGGCGGCCCTCATCGTCGTATATATATGTGCTTATTGTGCCATTGGGAGCGGTAAGGCTGCTGACTCCCACCAGTGGCTTCCATCGCGCCGTGGACGTCAGCGTGCCGCCGAGCGTCTGCGACAGCGGATAGCGGTTGAGCGCGTCCCACGTCCACGTTGTGGTGATGCCGTCCTCGCCGGTCTTGGATATCAGGCGTCCGCCGCTGTTGTAGTCATAGCTTGCCGGTGTCCACGACACAGCACCGCGCTTCAGCGTTATCGATGTCACCAGGGGCATACCGGCGCGTACTTCCATATTGTTGGTATAGCCCTGTGTGCAGCCGTCAAAAGTCTCAGTGGCGGACAGGAGCAAGCCTTTGGCCCCTGCGGCGGTAACGGCATTGTTGCCTCCCTGTTCGCTCATGGCGTACGTCATAGATGTCACAACCTGACGTTCGCCGTCTGAGAGCGTTTTTGTCGCTACCAGCGATGTGCCGGGTTCGTAGGCATAGCTTTCGGTGCGCACGATTTCGCCCGTAGGCGTGTATTGAGTGACGACAGACCGCGAGGGACGCTCGCCGACGAGCGTCAGCGAACTCAGTATGGCATCGAACCACGAATAATCCGAGCGCCGTATGCCTATGGGAATTGCCTGATCGCGGATGCCGTATTCGGGCTTCATCTGCCACGATGGATACCCCAGCCACATGTTCTCGCGCTCGCCGAAATCGGGGCTGAACTCTGTTTCGAGGACAACGGTCCTGCGCCTCACGGCGACATAATTGCGGCTGTTGCCGTAAACGAGGCTATAGCTATTGTCGACACGCTCCACAAGTTCATAGCCGCCGAGTGCGGATTTATACCGCTCGACGCGCACCTGCTGCGGACCCTTGGAGAAATAATTGCGCGGATGACCGCAAAAAACTTTGAGGCCGTCATCGCTGATGGCGTTCGGCTCGACAATGTTTTCAAAACAATACACACTCTTGCCCTCGTTCTCAATCTCCTCTACACGCCCGTACCACAAAGGCACCTCGCCGCCATGCCCCTCTAAGTAGCCGGAAGTGCGGTTTATGGTCATCATCTTGTCGATGAATATGTCGGGCTGAAAGCCGTTACAGCGGCACTCGGGAACGTCGACGACATCAATGAAAGTACCCAACGTCGGCAGAGCCACGACATTGGCTTTGCCCGAAGCGTTCGCGCCATAGACGTAGCGGCGCACGCGCGGCGCGGCGTCGAGGCTGTCCGTACCGATAGAGATGTATCTCACACGAAGGCCGCCGCCGTATGTGAGTTGCGGCTCATTGATATACTGCGATATACTACCGGGCGAGGGGCGGTGGTCAAAGGTATGGGGTTTGTAGAACCATCGTATGCAGCCGCCGGTGGGCAAAATAGCGCTTTCGAGCATATTTGCGCGCATGGCGAGAGTATCGACAGAGCGATCGGCGCCACGTATTTCAAACACTCGCGGAAACGCCAAATCACCACCGGCACGCGTCACCGATACCGTCGGCGACAGACAAAAATCATTATACTTGCCGTTATAATATCCCCACCAATCCATACCGCCGCCGTGAGTGAATCGCCCTCGGTTGTAAACAAACGAATACCGGCCCTCGCCACCGACGGTGACTTCATCGAGGAGCATCGAACTCTGCCTGCCGCGAGTCAGCTCTGCACGGTGCACGACACTGTCGCCCCAATACACTGTCAACGAATCAAGCATATAAAACCCTGCCGGCGAGGAATAGCTCAGCGTCACCCTGCCGCCGGGGAATGTAATTTGAGACAGCGCGGCACTGCCAAATGTTCTGTTGTTTTTTGTACGCTCACCGTCTGTGGGTTCGTTCTGCTCGATGAATTGCGGACTCTCACAGCCGTAAATCACGCTTTTTGGGCCGAAGAAACTCTGTCCGTGGGCGATGTGATGAAAAGCAAACCACGAGAAGTCTATTTGCTCGCCGGTGGTGAGCGACAACGACGTGAGCAGCCACTCCGTGCGGTTTATGCACTCATCGGTGTACTCACCGGGAGTGGAGAATATATACACGCGTCCCCGAGGGTCGGTTACGCGTATTGCTTGCAAGGCTCTGTCGGCGGTTATGGTGTACTCGTCACAGCCCACGCCGTGAAACGCCCCAGACTCCCAATCGCGAACGAGGGTCAGTGTGGCATCGAGCAGATAAACCGTATAAATGTCATGCTCGGCATCATAACGCGTCAAGGAGTCGTGCGTAGCCGCGCTTGTCGCCTTGGCGTCCATCACCACCGAGCGAAAATCGGTCACATAATCATTAGTCATATCCGTGCCGCGAGGACGGAACAACTCGTCGGGACGCCCCATGATTTGGCGCGAGACGCGCAACGCCGGCGACAATATCCAGCCATAACCCACGGGCTGAGGATCATCGTCGACGCGTATGCCGTTTGAACGATAATGCAGCGACAGCGGTATCGACACATCGCCGACACTCAGCGTGTAGAGTGGCACGTCAAACTCACAAGCCCCCGTGAGCATAGCCGGTGCCGGCATCTCAGCCTGACGAATGGCGCGCGCCTGCGGACTCTCGGGCCACACCCCGCTCTCCTGCCACGGCACCGATACCTCCGCATGCATAGCCATTAGGCAGGAACAAAGTGTCGCTATCATTGTCATAACGGTAGCTCTCTGTGCGGTTTGTATGGTGCTAATGTCTATCATAATATTGAAATCTTGCGTTCTACGGAACTATTATGTATTGCTTGTTGCTTATTTCCGAACTTGATGCGATGCCAAGTCCCAGTATGTATCGGCCGGAAGGCAAAATTGGAAGTTTCGGTATGGTGATCTCACGTGTTTCGGCTGAAGTTGCGATATGTAATACATTGTTGTAATACGGAATGCCTATAAGATTGCTAATGCCAATTTTCAAATCAAAGGCCATTCCCGGATTGATACTTAAGATGATGTCACCGGCATTGTAGCGTGCTTCTATGTTCGCTGCAACTTTTTCTGCGTTGTCTTTATTTGCGGATATGCGTAATTCGCGGATGCTTTCCGGCGCAATGGAGTACAATGCGGATATGGCGGCGATGTTTGTATTGTCCGGTACATATCGCGAAGATATATCTGTTTGGACGGCTATTGGTAATCCAGGATGCGCGGCAGAATACCAACGGTAGCGGGTTACGGTATATTCCTCAAGACTGTCGCGTATGGCGTCCATAGGCAATGCTATGGGTCGGAGCGAAAGATCTGCTATGTATCGGCGTGATTCAACTGTCATTATGGCGTCTATTGTATCACTTTCGAGTATTATATGCCCGTATGCGTGTGCTGCACACGAATATACGCCTTGTTCGGTTATGAAGGCGTTATTGCAATAACGGCCATGCGCAGTATATGTGATTTCTGTGGGATTGCCGGGCTGAGGGGTTGATCCTGACCCGTTTTGTAATCCGGATATGAGATTAGATGCATCGAAAACGTTTGTATAGCAAAGCGAATCGGGAGCAATGCCTACCAGTGAGGTTTCTTCAGAAATCCAGCGTGTTCCTATGCTGTCAGTGTGGTAGCGTAAGCATCGTTCGTCCACGATTTCAGACAAAGATACAACTTTTTTGCTTGGGTCTTGATATACTCTATACTGTGGCGCTTTGCGGCGTTGGATTCGATCTAATTCTCCAATCCCGGAGATGTCCCAAGTGGTTGTCTTATACGGTTCTGCTATGCCTGCTCCGCCATGTGTATATACATAATCTCGGCCTTCAGCCGTAACCGAGGAGATGGCTGCAGTCAACATAATAGCGAATACTGCTACGCTTGCGCTGGCTTGTATGTAGCGACGAAAGTGTTTCATCAGGTGCTTAGGTGTGTTGTAGTGGTTGACTATAAATCCGTATGTCGGATTTTTTGCAAATGTAATAGTTAATAGTTTTGCTATTTAGTATAATAGTGTTAAAAAACATAATTCGAAGGAAATAGGGGTAAGTTAGCGTATGAGATATGGATGGAGGGGTTGGAAGTCGGGGGATGATACGCTGCGAGGGTAGAGGTAACGGCCCGGGTGTGGTGCTTAGAGGTCGATGTCGATGGAGACGGGGCAGTGATCGCTGCCGAGGATGTCGTTGAGGATGTCGGCACTGCGTAGTTGCGGCAAGAGGCGTTGGCTGATAAGGAAATAGTCGATGCGCCATCCGATGTTCTTGGCGCGTGCCTGAAATCGGTAGCTCCACCACGAATATCGCACTTCATCGGGGTGGAGTTGGCGGAATGTGTCTGTAAATCCGCACTTAAGCAGGCGATCCATGGCCGAGCGTTCTTCGTCTGTAAATCCGGCGCTGTGTCGGTTGGTCTTTGGGTTGCGGATGTCTATTTCGCAGTGTGCCACGTTGAGGTCGCCGCAGATGATTACGGGTTTGACGGCATCGAGGGCGCAGACATAGTCGGCAAATGCTTGCTCCCACTGCATACGGTAGTCAAGCCGTGCCAACCCTTCCTGTGAGTTGGGGGTATACACGTTCACCAGATAGTGGCTGCCGAAATCGGCGGTGATGACGCGACCTTCGCGGTCGTGCTCGGGGGTGCCTATGCCCATTGTGACTGATTGAGGTTGGCGGCGTGTCAGTATTGCCGTGCCGCTGTATCCCTTGCGCTCGGCGTTGTTCCAGTAATGAAAAATATTGTCGCCCAGGGGTGTTCCCTCGGGGTAGTCGCTCAACTTGGTCTCTTGGAGGCACAGCACGTCGGCGTCGAGGCTGCGGTATATTTGGTCGAAGCCTTTGCGCATGACGGCGCGCAGGCCGTTGACATTCCATGATACGTATTTCATTGTTATAGTGCTTGTATATCTTGGGCGGTAATGGTGCAGAGCTGTCTGGTAGTTGGGTTGATGATGTGCACGAGGCGTAGTGCTTGTTCTTGTATGGCGTTTTCGAATATGTTGCGGATATATCGACCGTTGCCGAAGTTGGCGTCCCTGTTTTTTAGTCTTTCGATGAGTATATTGTGGAGCTTTTGGCGTGCTCCACGGCCGAAGAAGAATTGGTATTCGCGCATGATGGAATCGAAGATGTCTTCGAGCTCTCTGATTGAATAGTCCATGAAATATACCATGCGCGTGAAGCGCGATTGCAGTCCGGGGTTGCTGTCTATGAGCTGTTTCATCTCTTTGTCGTATCCGGCAAGTATCACAACGAATTTGTCACGGTCGTTTTCCATACGTTGGAGCAGTGTATTGATGGCTTCGCGGCCATAGTCGTCGTGCGGACCGTTGCACAGTGAATATGCTTCATCGATGAATAAAATGCCGCCTATGGCCTTATCTATGACGCTGTTGGTCTTTACGGCTGTCTGACCGATGTATTCGGCTACGAGGTCGGCGCGTCCTACTTCGATTAGTTTGCCTTCGGAAAGTGTGCCTATGGAGTGCAGGATATTTGCCATTGCGCGTGCCACCATGGTTTTGCCTGTTCCCGGGTTGCCGATGAATACGCTGTGTAGTGTGAGAGGTACTATGGGCAGGCCGTTTTTGATTCGCCAAAAGTTTATCTTGGCCATACTGGCCAGCGTGCGTATCAATCTTTTGACGTCTTTCAGGCCAATCATATTTTCTAATTTGGCTAAGGCATTGTCGTAGTCTTCATTGGAGGCCGGCGCTGCGTGTTTTTCCTCCGGTTCGGACGCGGTGCTCGGATAGCTTTTGGTTTGCTCCAATAGAAAGGTGGTGAGTGTCTCGAGCATTATTTTTTCGTCCTCGGTACGGATGTCGTCTGCGTAGGCTATGATACGGCAAAAGCGATATAGTAGTGATGCATATTGCTTTGCGGCCTCATTGTCAAACTTATTAATAAGTGACAGTCCGGGTATGGTTCCGATGGAGGCTGTATCCCATATGGGGTTGGGGGCGCTTGTTATTGTTGAGATGAATTTGGTGTATAGATCATTATTCTGCCCGAAGACTTCGTCCCATGGTAGCACGTCAATCATCTTATCGCTGTCCATGAGTATTGTGTAGAAGCATAATAGTGGATAGTTTTCGCGGTCTTGTGCAATTCCGTGACCCATAATGCGAGCGCAGTGTATTATGTCTTTTATGCATAGTACAGCCATGACGGGCGTGGGCGTCGTGCCTAATTGTGTCCCTTCCGGGATGCGGATGAGAGGCATAAGGGCATTGACCAGCCCGGTTTTGCTTGAGATTTCGGCAATGCCTTTGTGCAGGAACTTTGCGGCTTCTACCGCTTCGTGCTGCTTAGTGTCTATGACCGGTGTCTCCGGCGTATGTGCGGGAGGCTGTATTGACGATGTTTTCATTGGTCGTTTCGGTGTGATGGATAGACAAATTTACAAAAAATTCGCTATGTGGACAAAATTTGTTAATTTTGTCGTGCCTATGCCGCGTGCGGTGTGGCAAAGTATGTTCAACCCTAAACCATTAAATAATACCTAAACGGCTGTGTTGCTGATTAATCGTTTGTCATGCGCGTTGGCTCTCGCTGCATTCACTCCCTTCCAAGTTTTAGCGTCCGGCGCTCCGGCCGAGGCGCATCCCCGTCTCGGGGTGTCTGCCACGGATGTGTCCACAGGCGCAACGATGACGCTGTTGACGCGTCACCAGCAGTACTCGTGGAGCGAAAGCACCACTCTTGACCGCGATGTGTTTTCGCCCAAGAGCGTAAATTTCAGTCCTGATGGGACAAAGTATTACGTCAATATGCTTGAGGGATGTCGTACGGTGGTATACGATGCACGCACGCATGCCAAGTTGGCTGTGATTTCGCATGACATTACCATTGGGGACTCGGCGTTGTGGGCGCCTCGAACGCCGTTGTATACGTTTCGTCATTACAAAGAGCGCAATGTGCGTGTCTTTGGCGGACGTCCCGTCGAAGGGGCTTTCAGTCATGGAGGCCGCTACTTCTGGGTGCCGTACTATCGACGTAGTTTTGATATCAATGCTCAGGAGCCTTCGGCTGTTGCTGTCATCGATACACGTGTCGATTCTGTAGTGCGCATACTCGACGTGGGGACGCTACCCAAGATGGTGGCTGTGTCTCCATGGAACGATGTTGTAGCTATCGCTCATTGGGGGGACAATACGGTGGGATTGATAGACATCACCGATCCACGTCCTCAAATGTGGCGCCAACGCGCCAATGTGGTCATAGACCATCGGTTGAGCCTCAATTTGCCATTGAATCGTAAGGTTGATCGCGATAATGGCAGTGGTAATGCCTTGCGCGGCACAGTGTTTACGCCACAGGGTCGCTATGTCTTGGTAGCGTGCATGGGCGGCAAGGGTGGCATTGCCGTTGTTGATGTACATCGCGAATGCTTTGTCGGACGCCTCACGGGTATGTTGTCTAATATCAGGCACTTGGTTGTAGCCAACGATTGCCTGTATATGAGCGCCAATCGTGCCGGGGCGGTGCAGCGCATTCCAATGTCCAAGGTTATGGATGCCATAGCCCGGATGCATGGAAACGATGGAAAAAGCGGCAAAGGGCCGCATTCTGTGGCATTAGACGCATGCGACATCAAGACATTGCATCTTACCGGCGGAATACGAACTATCGCCATCACGACTGACGGTCGTTACCTTTTGGCGGCAAGTAATACGGCCAGTTGCCTCCATCTTGTGGATGCGCGTACGCTCAGGAAAATACTGACCATACCGGCCGATTCCTATCCCGTGGGTCTTGATATCAGCCCCGATGGGAGCGTTGTTGTAAGCACTTCGCAAGGCCGCGGCCACCGAGGCGGCAATGCCGTAGATGTGTATACGCTTAGCCTGCCTGTCCGATAGTATGCCGGTATGGCATAGGCTATTAAATAATAAACATAAATGCGAGAATCATTATTGTAATTATGCTCATAACTATGAATTTGTCCCATGAGCTAAACTTGAGTTTATGCAAAAGAAAGTATGACCCGAGAAACAATATGCATGTATAGGTAATTCTGAATATCAGAGATTCGGTCCCGGTCATAACAGTGTATAGCTCTTCTCCGTCCACGTATTCATCCGTTATATTGGCCGGTACCGGATGCAGAATGCAGCCAAGTATATAATCTAAGATAGCGGCTCCGATAGTGGATGCTATAAGGATTAAAGAAATAAGAAGGATACTCGCGGTTAATTTGTCCGGGCTGTAACTGATTTTTTCGAAGGACATAAATATAAAACTATATGAGAAGTGAAGAGAAAGCAAAAGAGAGTTGCGGTATGCAACTCTCTGATTTTGTGGTACCACCAGTTATTTAATCGTGTGATTGAATGGTGGTGTACGGGGATCTATATATTCATTTTAAGGGGTTTAAAGGAGAACCTTCACGTTAATCTACAAAAATTATTTTGAGTTGCGACCAAATGCGACCAAATACAAGATGCCACCTTATAGAAAGGTTAATGGACAATCATTGTGGATATCACATATACGATATCATAATTGTCAATGATATAATAAAGGTCATCACCCTGCTTGGCGCCCGCTTCTTCTTCCCATTTATCATCTTCATAATACAGAGTAATGTCTTTAATGGTATCGGCAATTAGGCCGTATTCATAGTCATCATTAATTGTAGTTTTACAATAGTTGAAAGCGTCTTCGTATGCCTCGAACAACTTTGTGTCATCGTAAACGATTGTGTGGTTGTCAATGCTATGACAACATTGAACGCAGTAAACAAATTTAGTTTCCATTATCTTATCTTTTAAATTGCTAACAAAAAGCTCTATTTTATCACTTATAAGGATATAAACTATGTCAGAACTACTGAATATACCGATGAGCCGTGATTGAATGTTGCCATTTGAAGAATGTTTCGTTGAGAACTAATACAAAGTTAGTAAATTATTCTGTCTCACCCAAATATATCATATAGAACAAGACCACCCAGAAAGTCGTGAAACTCTTTGGGCGGTTAATATACATGATGTGGTGAATTTTTGTCCAGTCCCCCTTGATAAATGTTAGGAAATCAGTCTGCTGATATCATTAGCACTCAGTCCACTGATGTTCCTGACAACTGGTGGGGCAAAACGGTATCCAAAGTTATAAGGGTGGTTGACAATAATTTTCATATACTCATCTCTTACTTTCTTGGGAAGAACATGTGTCCAATTACCCAAGTCCTCAGCCAGTATATACCAGTCCGTGAAGATTTCCAACTCCCAATCGTCCCAATACATAAGAGCGTTCAGGCATTCAGTTATCACACCTATCAAGGTGTCCATATCATTTAGTTCTTTGGAATAAGCTACAAAAGTCTTGTCTCTTATTTTATTTTTCAGAGTTTCTGCCACTCTTTTGCAATATTCATAGTGTGATTTGCCGACGTGAGCAGGGTTGAAAAAATAGATGTTGGGGTTTTCAGTTGATGTAATAGTGGTCTTGTTTTGACCCTTGTTCTTTTTTGATTTCAGAAATTTAGGTTTGTTGCTCATATTATTATAAATTATGTGATTTGAAAATTCATTCATTTTGATAGACCAAATAGTCTTTGTTCTTTCTTGGAGGATAATCATCTCATAGGAAAGACCTGGGGAGACATTCTCTTAATATAATTTTCCTTGACAGGTGTAAGATTTCAATTGATTTACCATAAGACGGTAATGTTGTTTCTACAACTGTGTTGTGTACATGTGGATTGTCCTTCATTGAGATCTTCTCATTTGAATTTTTAGTTCTCATATTTGTAAAATGTTGGTGTTAAGGTTTTACACTACAAAGGTCGCGGATTTTCAAGGGATAATCTACGGAGCCAATATTGGGTGGAGGTGAGGAGAGAGTTCTTGTGGACTATCACTGATAGTCAGCAAGGGTTTCCATCCTCTTGGGGAGAGAACGCAGATAGTTTACTCCCTCAAAATAAAGTCCATAACCATCGTACACGTCCTCCTCGATGTAAGTGAGGTCATAGTCCTCGCTGTTCCAGAGAACATCATTATCTATCCCCAAAGTGGATTTCAGGAAATCACGTCCTTTTTTTAGTTGTGATACTGCTTCCGCCACCATCCTGATGCCTTCTTCCGTGAGGCCCTTGTTGCGTTTCTTGCCCCCTTCCTTGTAGAGACCAATTCCCTGCTTGATAGATGAACTGCTGTCATCAACCATAAGGCTGAACTGGTCAGGGAAAACGGCCACTCCTGATAGTACCTGCAATCCACCTTCTATGGTTTCAAGACCATTGGTGATTTGTTCTTCAATGTGTTTCAAAAACATTTTTTTAACTGTCTTTTTCTTCATAATTTAAATTTTATCTTGTTAGTATTAAGTTATTGTTCTTGTTTGTATGATTTTGTCCCTTTTGACACTGCAAAATTAACGGGTTGTCTTGGAGGGATGAAGTCAGCCAATATTGGGTAATCTGCCTTGTGGATTGTCAGGCTGCGAGTGAGAGTGTCGTGGTTTCGCAGGTGTTGGAGAAGATGTACTGGACATGTCCGCCTTCATAGGTGATGTCTATGATGTCATTTGTTCTTACGACTTGGACATGTTCTGATACGAACCCGCTGTATCCATTTTCACAGAGTATTGTAAAGGGCTGTTTGTCTGACACCACATCACTCAATCGTCTGGATACCTCATTGTCGATATAAACTCTGGCGATAAGGATTTCCTGTTCTTTTTTGAGGTAGTATGAGGTGGTTGTCATCTCATTATTCTGATGTCTGATAACTTTGAGTTCCATATCTTTTATCTGTTTTTGTAGTTAAGTTTCACAATGCAAAGGTCTCGGATTTTTATGGGATGAACTATTGAGCCAATATTGGCTGAACTGATTGAGGAATAAAACAAAGCACTATCTGGGAGCCAATAAACTCAATATGTCGTTCTTATTGCTTCATCCTTTTGCCCCAGCCCTTTTGCCCCAGCCCTTTATTTCCTGTCATTTTTTTAAGTCTATTGTTGTTTAGGCCGAAATATTTTACTAAATTCGCATCGCTAACTGTACGCAGAAGCCAACGGGGTTCTGTGGGCGGGAAGCAGACATACGAAAAGCGTTTACTTGACGCTCTTTCTTGGCTTGTTGAAACCTGGAAAATTTCATTTGGAGTCAGGAATGAAGCAGACAGTAGATGCCTTGTGGTGTGATATATCCATAAGCATGTTGTGTTTATGACATATTTATAATATATCATATCTGCGTGAGGCTTCTGCAGTTTGCTCGTTCTACTCCAAAGGGCAATTCCAGGGCCTCAACAAGCGGGACGAGCAAAAGTGATAGCTCTCACGCTTTTCTTTTTTTGTACCGGAGCAAGAGAGTAGCTCCTCGATAAGGCCATATTTTCGTATGCCCCAAAAAATTATTATTCTACACGATGCTGAATCAGGTCGTGAAGTTAGAGTGAATGCTTTAACTGTAAAAATAGAATCCGGCGTAATAGCGGACGGCTGGCATGAATGTACATCGGCAGCAATATCAGAGCCAAGCATACCATCCCTCATTAACAGAGCAAAAGATATGTCATGGACATCGATAAGATGGACTGAGGACGACGGGAAAGAACAATTTGCAAAAGTCGTAGAACAACCTGAAGTTATAAGGGACAAGAAGAAAAATTTAATTTAGACAGCTATGTATATAAAGCAGAGCAAGAACTCCTTTATACGCACCACTGACAAGTATGGATACATTACCAACCAAGTGTTGCGGCATGATAGAGTTTATGATGAAAGTGGAGCTGCAATGCTGAAAGAAATCACGCGTGAGCCGCAAGATGTTGATGACATCGTGCGACGTCTATTGGACGTTTACGAAGACGTAGATTTTGACACCCTTAAGAACGACTTCCTTGAATTTGCCCATAGTTTGGCAAATGGAAGATTTATTGTTCTTGCAGATACCATTGATGAGTTAGAAGCAAACGATACTGACTTCACCTATGCCATTGACAGCCCTAAAACCTTAGTAGACAATTTCTATCAGCCTACAGAGGAGAATGTTGGCGAGAACACTCAAGATTTCTTCTTGGAAGAAGTCCAAGGGAAACCACTGATAGCAAGAATCCAATTTGAGCTATCCAGCAGATGCAACGAGCGTTGTATTCATTGCTATATACCCAATGAAAAGAAAAACAAAGGGTTTGATATGCCCACCCGAAAGGTAAAGAGCATTCTTGATGAATTTGCAGAAATGGGCGGCATTCATGTGACATTGTCAGGCGGTGAAGCTTTTCTGCATAAGGATTTAATCGAAATTGTGAGATACTGCAGGGAGAAGGATTTGAAAATCTCCATTCTCTCCAATCTGATATCTTTAAGAGATGACCAGATAGCTGATTTAAAAGAAGCCAATCTCTCTTTAATTCAGGTTTCTTTGTACTCTATGGACCCCGAAATACATGATTTAATCACTACTGTAAAAGGATCTTTTGAAAGAACGAAATCTGCTATTGAGAAGCTTGTTGCCAACGATATCCCTGTTCAAATAAGCTGCCCCATAATGAAGGCGAACAGGAAAGGATATGGTGAGGTATTGGAATATGCAAAATCATTAAAAATCAAGGCTCAGACTGATTATATAATGATTGCAAGAGCTGATCTCGACACTGAAAATCTTGCAAACCGTCTTTCTCTTGAAGAAACCGAAGAACTGCTCAGGGATTTAATTGAGCATGATACGAATTATAAGGAGAACACATTGCAGCAATTACCTGTTTCAGACCAAATCAAATTCAATCTTGAACGCTTCAAAAAGCAACCAGTCTGTGGCGTGGGATATGATAATTGCTGTATAACCGCCAATGGTGATGTATATCCATGTGCTGGTTGGCAAAACTATGTTCTTGGGAACGTATATAAGCAGTCATTGAAAGAAATCTGGGAGAACAGTCCAAGAATTATGGAGCTGAGAAAAATCACCCAAGCTTCTTTTCCGCAATGTCTGGAATGCGATGCGAGAGATTACTGTGCCATGTGTCTTGTGAGAAACTATAATGAAAGTGGTGGTGATATGTTTGCCATAAATCATCATTTTTGTGATGTCGCTCGTCTAAACAAGAGGTTGGTCGAAGAATATAAATCCAAGGGATTAATATAAACAGAAAAGGCAGAAACGCTGAAAAGGAAGTATGCATAGAGAGAAAGTCAAATCGCTCGATAGGACAAAGACATTAACCCCCAAATCTAGAACGCAATGAAAAAATATTCAAAGCCTCAGATTATTGCCAAGAACTTACCATCTGGTTCATATGCAGCAGGTTGCCCAACCTACCCCAAAAGCACAATGGATTGCCCATTCTTCAATGGTAAGAATAAGATGTGCAAAAAATGTGAAACCGCTGCTTAACTTCCAGAGCATTTCACGTCAACATTAATGTATCAATCAGCAGAGTAGGATATTCTCCGCTTCTGCTGATTGATTTAATCAAATAGTTATGAAGTTTTATTTAGACAAGAATACGGTTATAACATCTATTGGTCAAAATCAATATAACATCAGTAATAAATCTGATGGAAGGGCGATAACCATTGACGAGACAGGTTTGGACTTCATTCATGCCGTTGATTATATGCCCATATCTTTCTCAGAAATACTACAAGAGGTGATTGCCAATTATGACAATTCTATTAAAGATGAAATATCAAAAGATTTAACTGAATTTTTGGATTTCTTGACTAAGGCTGGATTTATTAAAAGTGTTGATGAAAGTCTACATAAGCTTCAAATAAACTTGACAGAGAAATGTAATGAACGATGTATTCATTGCTATATTCCTGAAGAAAAACGTTGTAAAGGAGGCGTTCTGGATTATTCTCTCATTATTGATACAATCGATGATTTTTGTAAAATGGGAGGAAAAGAACTTGTCTTATCTGGCGGAGAAGCTTTTTTACACCCAAATTTAGAACAAATAATAGAATACGCTGCGTCAAAAAAATGTGATATAAGTATATTATCTAATTTGTCATTGCTTGACGAAAGCATGCTTCGTATCATTAAGAAACATCATATTGAGGTTCAAACATCATTATTTAGCACGAATGAAATAATCCATGACAGCATTACATGTAGGGCTGGGTCTTGTCATAAAACTATGGATGCCATTAGAACTCTATGTCATGCTGGAGTACCAGTGACTATCAGCTGCATAGTTATGAGAACAAATAAGAATGACTTCACTGGTGTTCTTGATTTTGGGAAACAGACGGGAGCGGCCGTGCAATGCAATTGTGGATTAAACATGGATTTGGATTTTAACACTAAAAATATCTCAAATCGTCTGACAGAGGAAGAAGTAAGAGATTTTTACGTTACACTGTTTAATCATCAACTAATGCTTGGGAATAAGTCATTTACACTTCGTACTCACGATGTATCGTCAATGACTAATAGCCCAGAATGGTATGGTAAACAATATCCTTGTTTGGAAATTCACAACAGTTGCTCAATTAACGGTAATGGCGACATTTGCCCGTGTGGATCGTTTGGTCTTGTTATGGGAAACATTAAGACCAAATCATTGAAAGAGATTTGGCACGAAGCCACATTAAACAATGATATTTTCAAACTTCTCAATGACGATATGGGAATATGTGCTTCATGTGAGAATTATGAATTCTGTTATGTGTGTCCATCGGTAAAATACAATAGCGGAAAAGGTGATTTTGCAAAGATAGATGCATATATGTGTAGAATTGCTCAAATAGCATCAGAAGTTGAGAATAAGTTCAATGATGAAAAAACACAACTGAAATAATCATAGTCTTTACTCGCATGATTGATTCACATATACATGTAGGTCAATTCAATGACCTTTACATTGAACCATCAGCAATTCATAATTTAATGGCAGAACTAAATGTGGATTATTATGCAGTTTCATCTACTACCATTTGTGAAGAGAACTATCCCAAGGTAATAGATGAATTACAAGAACTAATATGGCTGGATAAAGATAAAGTTTTGCCTGTTATGTGGATTACTCCTGATGGTCTTAATGGGAACGTAGCATGGTATCTGGAATCGTCAATAAAATGGAAATGTTTAAAAATTCATCCATTCTTACACCCTGACGTATGGACAAATGCTGGTGGTCAATTATCTGAAGTTCTTGAAATTGCAAAAGAACTAAATATCCCGGCGTTAATACACACAGGCAATGAAATATCTTGTCAATCCACTAAGTTTGAAGGAACAATTGCAAATAACCCAGATACAAATTTCATATTAGCACATGGTCGTCCTTTAGACCAATCCATTATAATTGTGAAACTATATGATAATGTATTTGCTGATACTGCCTTTATGCCGATAACCCATATAAAGAGCTTTATTGAATCTGGTCTTTCTCATAAGCTCCTGTGGGGAACAGATATGTGTATTCCTCAATATTTCTACCCCTCATGCGATTTGGTTAAATACTACAAAGATAAATTGGCAAATCTTGCAGAAATATGCACACCAGAACAATATCAGCAAATAACGCATAATAACGCTATAAAAATTTTTAATATAAAATAAACATGTATTACAGGTTTTCCGCAAAACGTATATCTGGAAATGATAACGCTGTATTTCCCGATGAATTACTCATTGATGACGAAGGCGTGACTTATCAAAAACAGAAAGTAATAGGATGTTATCGAACTAAAATAAGCTTTGAATCGATCAGTTCCGTATCAATTGACAAACACTTGATTTTTGCTGATGTCACGATTGAAACTATTGGCGGAATGAAAGTGTCTGCATGTGGTTTTTCTAAACGTGATGCATCAATGATTGTACGGCTAATTGAGAACAGAGGATAAAACTTATAGGCTAACTTAATAAGATTTCATCAGGTTAAAATGACTGGGGTTTCAATTACGAAACTACGAAAACTTTCGTAATCTACGACAAACATTCTGCCTTTTTTGAGTTGTGTCTTGATAGTATTCTCTGGATTGTTCTGTAATTGACTTCAATCCCAATTTGATTACACAGTCGTTCTATTTCACGGCTGCTTCTCGTGGAGTTCTGTTCGTAGAACTTTATGACATGTTCATCCCTGATTTGTTTGTCCGTTCTGAATGGAATACCGTTTTCATCCAACCATTTCTTTAAGGTCTTGGGGGTCGTACGAACACCGTAGTTCTTAAATTCTACGATGTTCTGTTCAACTGTCAGGGAACAATCATATAATGAGCCAAAGTCATCACATTTCATCTGTTTACGTATGTGGTTCGTAATACTCAACCAGTTGTCCATTCCCCTTTCCAGCCAGTAGTTCTTGTCTATCTTGAATGACTTCTTTACGGGTTTGACATGTATATTCCCAATGTTGTTCCATACTTCCTTGCACTTATTGATTATAAACATGTTGTCGAGCTGTTTGTCTGAATTGTCAAAATTCCTATACACTTCTGTTGTCGCCAGATAAACAAGATATTCTTTGGTTATGTCCGGTACTATTTTCATAAAGTGAATGATGTCCAGCCACAACATGGTTGTTCTGAACCCTTCCTTGATTTTAGGGATATATGGTCTTTGTCGTTCTGTGTCCCATCTGTATTGTGATGTTGGAACTACGTAGTATTCCTCATTACGTAAGTCAACAAATCCGTTTACATACCTCGTGAGGTCGATTTCTGTCTGTGTTATATAAGGATAGACTGACGAATATTCCGCTATAAACTGACTACGTTTCATTGAATACATGTCTTTGAGAAATTGACTGTCAAGGTTGAATGAATTGTCTATTGATGTATCTTGGGACAAATCTTTCTCTACTGATATATTGTATTGAGAGTAATAAGATTTATGAGTGGAACTCATTTTGTCCCACTCTTTGATTTCATGTCTTTCACTATCATTGTTATTAATGAAATCACTTACCTTATAGGTTATACCATAATCATAAAACTCATAGTGAGGGAGAGAAGAATTAGAGGTAAACATAACCCTATGACAATCCCTTGCCTGTTTATCAACGTATTCTTTATAATCATCTGTCAGTGAATTAAAGACATCCTTGAAGTTATCTTCTCCATAGATAATTTCATCGAAGAAATATAAAAGGTGATAACAGAACTTGTTCTCTTTTCTTTGTGTGAGATTAGAGAAAGTAGTATGTAACACAGAAGGTTTATATTTAATCATGTCAACGAAATCAGATGGAGGTATATTACATTTATCTATATCAACACAAATGAATTGGGTACCCAGATAGTTGTTTGACATGTAATGATTGGTTCTGTCAAAAACATCATCCTTGTAAAGATAGGTTATGGTAGTTCCTTTCCCTATCATTTTCTTGATTTTATCATTACTGAAATCTTCTGTCTTGAATTTCAGTCCCTTGAAATACCGTGTTTTTTCCTGTTGTGTGTCCGGTTTATTCTTTAATCGTTTACTCCCTACGGAAATCCTCATGTTATTAAAACTTTCTTATATAGACTAAATATAACAAGCTTTTTAGAAAAGAATTTTGAAGGAGACCATTAGTTATATTATATAGATTATTGAAAATTGGACATCCAGTCTGGTTTTGCATATCAAGGAGGATAAAATTGTATATTGTTGGTTTCTAATAACTTATTTTATTGTTGGTTGCTTGACAAAAGAATATACATATTCAAATCAGACCCTTAGTGCGTCTTACTAAATTTGATACACATTAAAACAGGATAGAGACCATAAAAATCGGCATAAAACAATGAAAATGAACACCATTATTATTCTTCTTACGTTTTGTTATATTTAATTTGATGGTCAACTAACTGACCAGATTTTAAAAATGACAAATTATAGAATTTATGAAGACTTTGACGGAGTCAAAGAAGAGGTGATTACGAAAGAGGAGGAAATAGAGGAATTCATGAACCTCCCTTATGATGAACAGTTGAGGGTATATTTTCAAAAAGGAAGTAGACCTATGAAACGTATCGTACGATACGAGAATTCAGAGAAGTATCTGTCATTGGAAAGTGTAGTAGGTGAAGTGGAGTTTACTGGAACGAAGTTTTTTGTGAAACATTCCATTGGGAACAAATTTCTGTACAAGAAGGAGAACAAAAAAACTTTTTCAAGGTATGACAGAGATATGTTATTACGCGACCTTACATTGTTCCCTAGATTTGACTGGATAAAGAATGAATATGAGAAAAAACATATTCATGGTAAAGTTCTTAGTAATTCAGTCGTGCGGGATATTCTCGCAGGAAAACTTACTAATGTGGAGATTGTTGTCAAAACATATCTTAAAACGCTTCATCTCAAAGATATTGACTGGAAGGTCTATGTAAAGTATCTGTCTACATTTGACAATGTCCCTGTCTATTGGTTGAAAGCCTGTACAACCGATGTGAATGAAGCAATGAAAAAAATCATTGAAGGACAACCATATCATTTTAAAGACATGGTCAAACAAGCTTTGTCCCTTGGAAGAACAATCAATCCCAAATGGTCAGAAAAAAGAATGGACGAAGAACATACCAATATGACACATTTACTTATGAAGAAGGAAATTGACCATAAGGAACAGATACCTATATATAAGGAATGTCCAGTTTTTGACTATCCATGTCATATTCTCAACACAGAACAAGAGGTATTTCAAGAAGGTCTTGACATGCACCACTGTATATACACATGCTACTGGAAAAGAATAAAGAACAAAGAATATCTGGGACTGTCGTTCTATGAGCCAGAAAGATTTACCCTCGGGTTGAAAAGAACTAATGGTAAATTTGAGTTTGACCAAGCCTATCTGATATACGACAAGGAGATTGGTCAGGCGTCAATTGATATGATTAATAAATTTCTTAATGATGATGTTGTGGTTGAGCAGATAACTAAATTTGGACAGGACAATCCAACTCTTACCTCTATTGTTCCCAAAGTTGAAGAAGTTGAAGATGTTGATAACGACCTACCGTTCTGATTATAATACATACATATTTCTTTCATCCCCAAAGAGAACTAAAAATCTCCTTGGGGATTTTTCATAATTGGCTGGTTGCGAAAATATTCGTAAATTTGTATTCATAATAATCTTCAATATTATATTTCAACATGAGCCTTTGGTCGAAAGGAATAGAAAGAAGCAAGACTGACACCGTTAGAACAGAGGATGACAAAACCAATCCCATTGACGAGTTCTTCGCCAGTCAGCCTGACGTGCGTTCGTACGAAATCACGGACATAAAGAACGGAGCGGTTAATGTGGATGGTTCAATCCACCTCAATGAAGCAGACCTTGATAATGGAGAACTGTTCTTCAAGATAGCTAAACTTACAGGCAACCTTTACTGCCACTGCAAGCACATCAAACAGTCAGTAGTCCCCGCAGAACTTGGTGGAGAGATTGTATTCGTTCCCAACGAGGAAGAATTGTGGAAGAACAAGCAGGCAGCCGAGGGAGAGGATGACTTGGACATGGGTTATATTACGGCAAAAGACCGTACGAAAGATGACCTCATAACAAACGTCAAACTGGCTTTTGCCGATTTAATTTCAGCGGCAGCAACAGAAGGTGTTGACCTTGAAGAACTATGGAAAAATGTTCTGGAACAAAACGCCAACAAGGATAAGTATAAGTTGCGTATTGAATTTGAAAAGAATAAGTTAGGCAAAACCATAACCAATATCTATGTTTCTGACGATGACAATGACAAGCTGGAACTAAATCCAATTCAAACTGCAATATATCTTATGTTTGCCATGGATGAGAATGGCTTTACAGTAGATGACCTTAAAACCACGGACTGGATTGTGGCCAAACAGATATACAGCCAGCTTGCAAACACAGAACAGAAAACTTATATCAAAGACAAGGATACTGGCGAATATTTAAATTACACCGATGGTATTTTGAACAAGGCATTTAAACCAACTACAGTCAATAGTTATATCAGTGAGATACGCAAGAAGCTGGAAAAACTCATCTGTGTCGAAGATGTCAGAAACGGTTTCTCGATAGTAGGTAAACGAGGTGAGGCTTTAAAGATAAGTCAATCAACACCTGAAATACGACAGCTCATCTGTGAGGAATTTGGGTTTGATTGACCATCCTTTACATTATAATATATAGGCGAGGACATGTTAAAAGTGTTCTCGCTTTTTTATGCCCATTCACTACCTTGTTCTGTTGTTCAGCCAATATTGGCTCACGTGTATCGCTGAGAACAATCCGTTAATTTTGCAGTGTCAAAACAAAGAACAAATGTTTAACACTCAAATATATACAACTATGAACAACTCAAACAACATCCTTGTGAACGACCAGAACAACGTACTCAACCAGAACACAGTCGAGAATATCGACTGGGATGGAACTCTGTGGAGAGACCGTGTCTTCTCCCACCCAGAACGTACCATAACCATAGGAACCTCATGCAGTGGTATTGGTGCCCCCGAACAGGCACTCCGTCAACTTGGATTGAACAGTAAGATACTCTTCGCCGGGGACATAGACCCCAACGTGAAGAAGTCATACATCGCCAACTACGACATCACGGAAGAACAATGGCACAATGACATGTTCAAGTTCGACGCCACTCCATTCAAGGGTAAACTGACCCTATTCGTCTCAGGGATTTGCTGTCAGACATTCAGTAAGGCTGGTGGTCTGGCGGGTGTCAAGGACAAGAAACGCGGATGTCTTTATACGGCGTTCTCCCGTATCGTACGGGAGTGCGAGCCTGAGGTATGGATAATGGAGAACGTCGAGAACATGTTGAACTCCAACAAGGGTAGTGACTGGAAGATAATCAAGGAAGAACTTGACACTCTTGGTTATGACATACACTATCAGGTGCTCAACGCCAAGAGCTATGGTGTTCCCCAGAGCCGTGCCCGTCTGTTTGTGATAGGTTTCAAACGACCCACGGATTTCCTGTATCCCAGACCAATCAAGCAGGAGAAGGTCATCAATGACATACTTGAAGACAAGGGAGAAGGACTTCGTCAGCTTACACCACGAGAGGCACTGCGACTTCAAGGGTTTGGAGAGGACTTCAAGATTGCTGTGAGTGATACCTATGCCTATAAACAGGCTGGCAACAGTATCGCCGTCCCGGTTCTCAAAGCACTGTATCAGCAGATGGACATTACCAAATACGGTTTCTAATCAACATTACCCAACATTCTAAAATACAGAATTATGACTACAAATATTTCAGAGAAAAGTTTCAAGGAACTCAACACTCTTATGAGTGAAGTGAATGTTCAGATTGAAGAACTAAACATAAGGAAGGAAGAAATTTCCGCTGCGATCCAGAGTAAAAAAGAACAGGTCGTGTCAGACTTTGTTCTACATTCAAATCAGTATATGGAGGCTTACCGTCAGATGTTGGAGGATACCCGCCTTATGATGGAGATGGGTATCGACCCCACCTCAATCTCTACAGAACCTGCAATTGAGGACAAGGTGGAAGAACCACTTGTTGTTCCCTCAGAAGATGTCGTGGAGGAAGAAGTGGCTGGACATGTATCTGCTGAACCTGATGTTCTGCAAGAAGAACTTGAAGAAGAAACTTCTGATGCTGAAATCATTGAGGACGTGGATACTGATGACACGACTTCAATTGATGTCAAGGAGGAAGATAAGTGCTCTGAACCGAATGAATTGAAGAAGGGAGGGTACAAGCCGTTCTTCTACCTCTTGGGAAAAAGAAATGGTGCGTTCCCAAAGAATGGAACCACGAATAAAATTCGTAAGTCAACACGACTGCTGACACCGTTCTATAAACTGGCGGGGAGTGAACTAATCAACAAGAGCCTGCCAATGGGAAACTTGAAATACCGCGACAGTTATCCCAATCCGGACGAGAGCCGTATCTATTCCGCAGATGGTATCGCTCCAACCATAACCGCCATGCACAGCGACTTACATGTATGGATTGGTCCAAGACAACACCCCCACACAGAACCAATGACATTGACAGACGCAGCATGATGTTCTGACATAACTGTTACACTCATATTTATTCAGAGGTAAGTCCATAGACATGTGGTCTTGCCTCTTTTTTCATACCCATAGTTCTTCCAGCCAATATTGGCTCAGTTAAAAGGTTTGTTCTAATCCCGTAATTTTGTAGTGTCAAACAAGAATAGTAATCAATTAAAATCCAATACAATATGACACGTACAACAACCACAATCAATCCCGTCTGGACAGCCATTCATTCAGAACTGTTCAATGCCTGCAAAGACATGTTCTCGGTCAATCCCACCACTGGTGAAATAGAACAGAAGATGGACAAAACTGCTAAGGATAGTCTTAGGAGCACCCTTGTCCGTATTACTCTGGGGCGAGCAAAGAAAGAACAACACCAGTGTGGCTACAATTCAACCAACGCCGCCTCCGGACTTAAACAGATTGTCATCTGGCCCGGAGGCAAGAAGAACGAACTCAAATTCATACTCCCCAACCTCCCTTCGTACGACCGTTTCTTTGAACCATTCGTTGGAGGTGGTTCCGTGTTCATGGGTATAAACTCCAAAGAGCACTATATCAACGATTTCAGCCCCCGTCTGATTACCCTCTACAAACACATCGCTTCGTCAGACAAACGGTTCTTTCACTATCTTGAAGCAATTGACATGTCAATAGTGAAGGCTGGTGAGTTTGCACACAGGTATCAGGAAGTACTGGCCAATATATACGAACAGTTCAGAACTGATGTCATACCCAAAGAGGAAATGAAGAAAGCCGTATCAGAGTGGTGCGAAAAAAACAAAGGTGAGATCCTTGACATCATTGGTGAATTCACATCCTTCCCATGTACTCTCGTGCAGGAGGTGAAAGACTATATCTGTGGAAAGTGGGGAAAGTTCCCAAGAATGAAAAAGAGAGGGACTGTTGGTGACTGGGTCTATAAGAACATTGAGACCGCAGTCAAGGGAGCGGTCTATAATAACTATCGTCGCCTTTTTAATGACAACGCGATTATGAGTATAAATGCTCCACTTCGGTCAGCTCTATGGGTTTATATTTGTAAGTTCTGTTACTCTGGCATGATGTCGTACAATAAAAAGGGAGAATATAAGACGGCCTATGGCGGTAACGGATTGTCAACTAAACGACTTCAAAATGACATTTCGTACTACCAGTCAGAGCGTGTAAGAAAACATTTCATGAACGCCCATATATACAACTACGATTTTGAAGAATTCCTACTCAAGACCAATCCCACGGAAAACGATTTCATATTTCTGGACCCGCCCTATGACAGTAAATTCAGTTCGTACGATAATAATGAATTTAATAGGAACGACCACAAGAGACTGGCTGACTATCTCCTGAATAAATGCAAGGCAAAATGGATGATGATTATCAGTAAGACTGACTTCATCTACGACCTTTACAATCAGCCTGGCATTCATATACAGGAATATGACAAAAAATATACATGTAATACAAAGGGTTGGAAGAACAGGGATGTCATTCATCTACTTATCACCAACTATGACACAAGTGAGGTTAGTGATAGCAAAGATATGGAACACAACCTTGCTGCCTGATAGTAGAACAAGAGTATTGTTCTGCCAATATTGGCTGAATGGTTCATTCAACAGAAACCCGCTACCTTTGTATCACAAAACAGAAATAAATAACAAACTTAAAAACAATAATTTATGAAGGAGTTTAATTCCACAGAGTTCTGTTCCAAAGTGAAGAACCTCAAAGAAACAATGGTCAATATCACCTATGATTCACAGGTAAAGAACATCTTCTACCAAGTTATCCGTGACAATGACTACAACCCCACGGATGTTCTCAACTTCCTCGCTGAAATCTGGGAGAAGACCTATCCCTGTTATGCGGACAAGTTCAACAGTCAGAAGTGGTCTGCCGTGTTCAACCGTTTCATCTCTGCTGCCGAGGAAGAGTATGACTGGGAACTTGCCAAGAACCTCAAAGACACAATGACATCTGTGTCCGGAAAAGGGAAGGAACGTGAAGCACTACTTCATGACAAGTTCTTCGGTCTTATGAAAGAACTGGGGATTGATACCCATCTGTTGAAGATTGACATGTCCATTGACCTATTCGGTTGGATGGCAACACTTGACCTTGTCATCTCCATGGCAGACGGTATCACAGAGAGAAAGACGCTTGACGAAACAGTTTCGTCTGATTTGGAGGGGACAAAGTCAACTTCTACTATCACAGAAGTCACCAAGACTGATAAGGTGGTGGAAGATAAGGAGAAGAAGACACGCAAAAGAACAAAGTGGACCGGCATACTTCAATATTCTCTTGATGGGAAACTGGTAGGTCAGTGGAAATCCATCACAGAGGCCGCCAGGACACTGAACCTCAATCACGCCAGTATCAGTAAATGTGTGAATGGCACTTACAAGAAGGCCGTGGGTTACAGATGGGAGGGCATAAAAGAACCAATGGAAGACATGACGTCCACGGCTGCCGCCTGATACAAGAACATACACTCACAAAAAGACCACTGATAGGATTTTGTCCATATCTGTGGTCTTAAACATATACTTAGTCGTGTAGAGATGGATTTAGTCATCCATGTATTCTTCAAATTTTTTCACTCGTTCTTTGTTGCTCAATGGTTTTATCTCCGTCATTTCAGAATACTTTTTAAGAGGTTTGATATCCTCATCTTTTTCATTCAATGACTGTTCATTTACGAAATCTTCTCGCTTCAAAATATTCGTCATTCTGCCTGATTTATCCATAACTCTACTTTTGTTTTGTATCTACTTGGTTTACATATCTGTCAACCAGTTTTTTGTTGATTATCATTCTTGGTTCAGCATTGTCAAGTTCTCCTTCTTCGACTTCAATGAAATCATCAAACTCATATTTCTTAACCTTGACTATACCTTTCATCAGATGTGTGATTATTCTATTTAATGCTGCATTATTGGCAAAAGAATGTATTCCATCAGGCAAGAACCAAATTTTACCGTCGTCTGAAACAGTGCCACCATTTTTTATAAATTGTTCTGTCGCGACAAGGTAAGAGACATACTCCACTATATCCCCCATATTTTTCATTTTTAATAACTCTTCTTCGGCCTGATTGTATAGAACACCATAAATCGGGATGTTGTCAATGATTATAGGTCGTTCGGGAACTGCAATCCCATTATAATAAGATGTGTCTATTTCGTCTTTTTCCATCTCTATAAATATTTTTTGTATATGATATTTATGGGTGTTATTCTTCCTCCAAATCATCCTCATCGTCAAGACAACCAAAGTATGACTGCACATTTGATGGTGTCCCCTTTTGCTCATTTATAAATCTATCGAACGACATTACATAACTATATGGGATGTCAAGAGGACTTATTCTGGCTGTATCTTTGATATTGTTCTCGTTCAGCATGTCCGTTATAATTTGTTCCACACCTTCACTTACCTTCGCTTGCTTTGGTTCGTCCGGCAGGTCTGTATTAATGTCCACTTGTTCACCGCCTTCATATTGTCCACGATATTCTCCGGTGCCGTTGAACTGGTCTATGGTACTCAGTATCTCACTTAATTTCAATCTCATATTTTCCGTTTTGATTTTATAAAACTTGTGTTTGTATACACTTGCCGATGAATTCATCTGATATAATGAAAATATCATCCGCTTCATCCGACCGTATTTCAAGCGGCTCGATAAATTCGATAATTCTATATCCTATACACTTGTCGATCATCAGTCGACAGATTAAGTTTTTAAGTCCTATGTCCAGTTTTATCATTCTGCCTGAGGGGGTGTAAAACACTTCCGGAGCGAGACCTCCACCATTGTTCTGAACCCTTTCAGCCCCCTGCAAATAACATAAAAATCGACCCAGCTCCCATGTCCAAAGGTCATCTCCATGTCTCTCTTTTTTGTTGAATAATAACCCATAGATTGATATCTCTTCTTCTTTGTCATTTTTGATGTGGACTGGCATGTCGAAACTCACAATCCCGTCAAAGTTTGATTTCTTGTTTTTGCCCATTTCTACTTACTGTTTTTATTATACAATATTTATGGGTCTGCAAAATAACCTCACAACATAATTTTAAATGGACAATGGACTACGACAATTCTCGCACGAAACCAATTTTCAGGGATTGGACATGCACTAATTAGCACTTCCGTATGACATGGCTAAACATTGCTAACACATTGATATTTGCCGAATTATTCCTTGGTAGGCAATTTTAAAACGGCTACTTTAGCAGTGTCAAAATAATCTTACAAGATTAAATAACAGAACTAAATCAAGGAACATTATGAAACCGAAAGAACTCACGAAATGGAACGAACGCCATTTTCAAATCTGCCTCGCTCTCATCAGTCGCCCCAATTTCAATCCTTATGGGAACTCCACACCCGTCAACTTTGGAGACATCATCAATAAGGCCGACAGGATGATATCACTTCTTCAAGAACGGGAAGCACAGCAGCCCCACGAAAACGAGAATATCGTACCGAAAGCCTCAAAATAACAGATATCCCCAAAAATCGTAAAATAATCTTATTAAACCCACTTTTGAAGGGGTAAAGGAACCTTCAAACAAATCTTTTAAATTAAATTGAACATGGAACCAAGAACATCCGTAGTCATTTACTGTCGAGTGTCTACAAGCCGTCAGGATACGGAGCATCAGTTGAAGGCATTGAGGGACTATTCCAGGAAGAACCATTACAATGTGGTCAAGGAATTTTCAGAACAAATCAGCGGAGCAAAGAAAATTCAGGAAAGACTGGCTCTGCGGGAACTGATGGATTATGTCAGGGAGAATAAGGTAGATAAAGTTCTCATCTTCGAGTGCAGCCGTCTTTCCAGACGTGCGAGTGATTTCCTCAATATCATAGAAGAACTAAATGAACTTGGCGTTTCACTTTATATCCTCCAAAATGGGTTGGAAACATTACTGCCTGATGGGAGTGTGAACCCAATCGCTCAGTTAGTTCTGGGAATTATAGGCCAGTTCAATGCGATGGAACGAACCCTAATCAGAGCACGAATGTCAGCAGGATATGAGAACTATCGTGAAAAAGGCGGTGTTGTAGGCCGAAAGGAAGGGTACAGAAAGAAAGATCACGAGTACCATACACAGTATTCCCGTGAGCTTGACCTGCTTTCAAAAGGTGTAAGTCTCAAAGATTGTCAGACCCTCACGGGCACCAGCCAGAACACCCTTATAAAACTCCGTAGAAGATTTCTGTAATGAAAACAATCATCCGCAATATCTATAACCTTGCCATTGACATTATGACATGTCTTATGAAGCTGGTTGTAATCATATCCCTGCCTGTTGTATTCATATATTATTTGTGTCATCCACGAATAACAGCTAACAAACGCTAAATATTCACCAGTCCCCAATCATCGTAAAATTTGCTGTTATATTTAATTTACGGAACCACCACTAACGGTGGAGTATTAAAAATGAAAGAATTAAACAATGAAGTTCCCAATTTTGATTTCTTTGGGGAGTTGGGTGAAAGAATTAAGAACTACATTAGGGTAGAAGTTAAGAGAAAAATCGAGGAGTTTTTTGAAGATTATGAACAACTCAAAAAACATCAACAATCCACAATCAATAGTAATGAGCTTTGTAAAAGATGGGGTCGTTGTAAGAACTCACTTAGAAATTTGGAAAAGAGAGGTGTTATACGACCACTGTCCGTTGGGGGTAAGACCAAAATCTATTCTATTGAAGATGTTGAAAATGCTGAATTGATTTATGGAATTAAACAAGTGGCTTGAATATGAAGATAGATATCAGAACAAACAAGAAAGAGGGTGAGACAACCCTCTTTACTAGACTGAGAATTGGAGGTAAGAGTGAACACATCAACCTTCAACTCAAAGTTGACATCAAACAATGGATTGATGTACGTGAAAGCGATAGAAAACGTGAAAACTATCTTGACCGTATGGGATATACCAAATTTATAATGGATATTGAATTTGGTATCAAACAGCTCAAACGTGATGGGAACGACACGATGGAACATGTCGATACACTTATAAGGGATATTGTTCTGAAAGAACAACGAGAGAAGTTGTTGAAAAGTGAAGAACTCCGCAAGAAGGTCAAGGAACGTGAGACAAAATCTGTCAAGACCTATATGACCAATTTCATCCGCCAGATTGAAAGTGGTGAGGTAAGAACTAAAAAGGGAGAACTATACAGCAGACAGTCCATCAAGATGTGGAAACAACTGTCAAGAATTCTTCTTGATTTCTACACTCATAACCCTTTCACATGGGAGGAGATAGACAAAAATCTTGTTAACAAATTCCTCACTCACTTTGAAAAGAACGGGTATATGAAAAAGACAAGGGACAAGTATATGAGACTTTTCAAACAGGTAATCAGTGATGCGGAAATACTGGGTTATCACACCAATCATACCGCGAAGTTTCTCATCACAAGACTGACCATTAAGGAAAGTGATAAGTCCAAGGAGATTTATCTCACCAAGGAAGAACTGGAAGGAATGTATAACATGAAGCTGGAAGGTTATCAGGAGATTGTCAGGGATTTATTTCTGATAGGCTGTTATACTGGTCAGAGGTTTTCAGATTTCTCAACCATCAATGAGGGTTGTGTTGTTACCACATTCTATGGCAGGTCAATCAAAATAGAACAAGTCAAGACTGGAAACCTTGTTGTAGTTCCAATTATTGAGGAGAGACTGGAAACACTTTTGAAGAAGTATAATTATACTGTACCCACTGTCTCAGACCAGTTTTTCAATCGTGAAATCAAGGAAATTGGTAGAATGTTGTCAGAAACAGTTCCCAGTCTTGCGAGAAAAGAACGAACCGTATTAAGAAAGCAGGAACGACTTGCAGAAGAAAAAGGTGTCGTGACTTTTGAAAGGGACAGTCAGGGTTATGTTGTCAAGCCAAGATACCAGCTCATTTCCTCACATACTTGTCGAAGGAGCTGTATCACTAACATGTACAAGTCAGGAAAGTACACCATCCCCGTAATGATGTCAGTATCCGAGCACAAAGATGAAAGGACATTCAGGGAATATGTAAAACTTGACAAGGATGAACTCGCGGAGATGGTTGTAAAATCAAGCGAAGGTGGTATGTTTTAATAGGATTTGGGCACATTTGGTCACGAGCTAAACACATAAGAACTAAATTACAGAATACCTTAGCCAAAAGAACCAACTGGATTTATACAAAAAATATGTATAGGTTCAGTTGGTTCTTTTGTATCTATACATGTCAGTTCTAAAAAATATATATTGTATTGCTTATTTTCTGATAATAGGGGACTTACATATTGTATCAACCCCAAATTAAACTACCCGCCGACCACCGTTCAACGAACATATCTAAATTAAAAGTGCGACCAAAACGTGACCAAATTTGTGGGTATGTATAAAAATAAAATTTCCAACTTATTGATATTCAATAAGTTGGAAATTTGTTTCAGTGGTACCACCAGGAATCGAACCGGGGACACAAGGATTTTCAGTCCTTTGCTCTACCAACTGAGCTATGGCACCATCCGTGTTTTTGCGTTGCAAAGGTACGTTGTTTTTTTGAACCATGCAAATTTTGGAGGAAAAAAACGATAAAAATGCCGAAAAAAGAGTTTTTGGGCGGCTTTTGAGCTGTTTTGAACCATAAAAATCCTTCAGAAAGTCGTTTGAAGGTGGTGGGATATTTGTTTTGGTGGGTGATATTTGTCGTGGCATTGGCTGCCTTTGCGTTTCGGAGAAGCAATTTTGTCTCTTTTTGCACTTCGTTGGCGCTTGAGCTTGGCGCAGATGATGAGGATGAAAAGAGAGAAGGGCTCCCGGCGGTATAGCCGGACGCCCTTCTCGGTTAGATGCTATTGGGGTTAAACGCTCGACCGGTTAAACGTTTGAGCGGATTTTTAGCGGATGGCAACCTTGGTGGTCTTGCTGCCTTGGCGGCGGATGTAGATGCCGGGAGCAAGGTTGTCATTGTTGACGCGTACACCGTTGATATTGTAGTACTCGATGGGGGCATTGCTATCGTTGTCTACCGTTACATCCGCGATGCCGGCCGATGCCGAGCAGCCGAAGATGCTGAGGTTGTCAAACATCACGGCATCGCCCTTGGCGCTGGTGAGTCGGATGGCGATATATATGTCTTTGCCGAAATACTTGCCGAGAGAAACGCCATCGTTGAAGCGCGATTCTTGGGACAGCGCTATGCTGGTGAGGCGATCGTACCAGCCGATGTATAGTGGGTCGGAACTGTCGGAGGCCTTGATGTCGTAGCTTTCGGCAAAAGTGGCGCTCATTACGCCCGAGGTCCATACGAAACATGCGTCTTCCGATTCGACCTTGACGCGAGGCAGGATGCAGTAGCGGTCGGCCGCGCCGGAGGTCATGAATGTCGAAGCTCCGAGGAAGTTTTTGCCCAGAAGTGCATGCTCCTGATAGAATGATTGGACGGCCCAGCCGGTTTCGCCGAATTCCTCGATGGCTCCGGGGGCAAGACTATTGTCGCCCTCGTTGTGGAAGGCGAAGCCTTGCGGAATCTTGCCGTCTTCGAAGTCGTAGAATATGTCAGGGTCGCCCAAGGCTTTGACTTCGAGGGTGAGAACGTTGTTTTCGGGCTTGGTGTCGCCGTCGCACACCAGTTCGCATTTGAGCGTGTGCTTGCCCTTGGCGAGTGATGCTATGGCGTCTTTGAAGGTGATGTCCTTGGCCTGTTGTGCGGCGAAGGTGACTTGCTGTGTCGCGGCCATGATGTCATCGATGTACAGGTTGGCTACCACTGATTTTTCAACGATGCCGACGTTGCGAGCGCTGACAGTCACGTCTTTATATGATATTGTGGGAATGTATGCACTGGCGGGAGCAATGAATTTCTCGGCACAGATGTCGACGCTGTTGGGGTCATCGATGCGCTCGACGCTGAAGTCGTCGATGGTAATCCAGTTTTCGTCCGGGTCGGAGAAGGCGTAGAAGCCGAAGCATACGGTCTGTGCCTTGTCAAAGTGTACGATATTGATGGATTCTTCGTAAGCTCCGCGTGCAAAGGGGTTGTATTCGACCACTTTATTCGTCATTTTATCGGGGAGTTGTTCATTGCCCCAATACATGGCAAAGCGCTCGTTGTGATTGTCGTCGCCTGAGTACCAGAAGCGTACCACGTAATAACCCGGCTCGACGTTGATTGGCTCGAGTATTACCCAGTCGTCAGCGGCATGTTCTTTGTCGTAGTTGTATCCGAGGTATCCGTATCCGGTGCGGGCGAGGTTGATCCAGAATGAGCCTACTTCCACGCCCCAGTCACCGGAGTCGTTGTTGAGATTGAATGTCTTGATGGCCGAATTGTCTTCGTCGGGTTCGAAACCGGTAGAGTAGGGTACGGTGGCCGGAGCGCGGTGGCGCACTTGCACGGTCTTGGTGTTGTTGGCCGTCTCGATGTCGTCGGGATGTGATACGGTGGCAGTCACCTCATATAGTGCGCGAGGCGTAGACAGGTCGAGAGTGCCTTTGAAGATGTATTTGAATTCTTCGCCGGCATTGAGCGTCTTGGAGACGGTCTCGGAAAGTGCTTCTTTGCCATTGACGCTGATAGTCACGGGGAAGGTCGTCACTGTTTCCATACCGGTATTTTTGATTTTGACGGAGACTTCCTCCTTGTTTGTAAGGCCCCAGCCGGTACACGGGGTCACGATTTCCGTCAGGCTGAGATCCACGAGGTTGTCGGCGGATTCGACGATTACATCGCGCAGATAGAGGCGAAATCTATCGGCCGTGGAGTAGCAGTAGAACCCGAGATAGAAGGGCACGCCGGCTTTTACGGGCAGTATGACGTAGTTGCTGTACTCGTCGTTGTGCACGATGGGATGGTCGGCAAGCTGATTGGTCATTGCTTCGACGGTCTGAGCGTTGCCGCTGAAGACTTTGAAGGCTTCGCCGTAGGAGCTGCCTTTGAAGTGGTAGCGGATGAGGACGTTGCCGTCTGCTGTCGGAGTGATGGCCGGTGAGATTAGCCAGTCATTGCCGTTATTGCTACCATTGTAGTTGTAGTAGCAACGGCTGCCGGGGTCGTTATCGGCCGAGAACTGCCAGGTGGATCCGTCTGCATTGACGTCGAAGACCTTCCACGCTTTGAAGTCGCTTTCGGTCTCAAAGGAGGTTGTAAACAGCTGTTGTGCTGCGGCCGGGAGCATGGCAACCAGCGCGAGCATAGTGAGTGTGTATAATCTCTTCATATGAATAAGTATATAGTGTATTAGAATTGAGCTATGCCACAAATTTACGAATAATTGATAGAGGCACAAGAGTTGAGGAAAGAAAAACCCGATATTAATTTTTTTTAGGAATTTTCGGGCCGGGCCGTCAAGTCTGATAGCGCCGGAGGTGAAGCGGCATTATCCTTCGAGCCGATAGTTACGGATATAGCGAGCCGGTCAAAGCTGTCGACTAATCAAGGCAAGGTGTTTCGGCGGTATAATTCGGCTGAATTACAGCTGTTTCTGATGTTTGTATAGGCTTCGTCTTTCGGGCTGCTTTGGCCATCGGGACGCACTATTGCTCGTCCGAGGGTATGCGTGTTACACGCAAAAGCTCGAGACGCGCCGCCGACTTGCGCAGCACTTCTATGGACAGGTTGCCCAAGGTGATGGTTTCGCCTTTTTCCGGAATAGCTCCGGTGTTGTGCAGTATATATCCGGCAAGTGTTTGATAATCATCTTCTTCGGGAATGTCGAGATGGTATGTGTCGTTGAGGTCTGCGATTTCGCATCGCCCCGAGAATTCGTAAATGCCGCCTCCGAGGTCGCGAGCCGTCGGGGCCGCCTTGTCATGTTCGTCTTGAATGTCTCCGAATATTTCCTCGACGAGGTCTTCGAGTGTGACCAGGCCGGCGGTGCCGCCGAATTCGTCTACGACGATGGCCATGGATCTTTTTTCGTTGAGCAGGCGGCGCATCATCTTGTTAGCCAGCAGTGCCTCGGGCGCATACAGTACAGGCTTGATATGCTTGCGCCAGTCGCTGGTGGGGTCAAAAAGTTCGCTGACATGTATGTATCCGATGATGTCATCGATGTCTTCGCGATATATAAGGATCTTGGAACGGCCGCTGGAGGTGAACAACTTGGAGAGTTCGTCGTAGGTAATGTCCGATTTGGCGGCGACAATTTCGTTGCGCGGAATCATGCAGTCGCGAAGGTGGGTGTTGGAGAAATCGAGCGCGTTTTGAAACATCTTGACTTCGGTGCCTACGGTTTCTTTTTGGTCGTGCAGGCTGTCAATGGTATCTTCGAGGTAATCGTTGAGATCCGATACGGATATCATCTTGATTTCCACTTGGTCCGACTTGAGGCCGAATAGTCGCATGAGTCCGCGGGATATGGCCGTAGCCAGCAGCGCGATGGGGTATAGTATGATGTAAAACAGGAAAATCGGAATGGCGATGAAGCGCATCGAGGCGTTGGGGTTGATGCGGAAGATGGTCTTGGGTAGAAACTCGCCGGTGATGATGATGACGATTGTCGAAGCGATGGTTTGCATCAACAGCAGCGTTCCGTCGTCTATACCCAGCGGTTCTTGCAGAGGGTCAAGCAGTTTGGCCGCCCCCATACCGTAGATGACCAGAACGATGTTATTGCCGACCAAAATGGACGAGATAAAAAACTGCGGATTGGCGTAGAATCGCCGCAGTACTCGGCCTATGATGCCGCCTTGTTTGACGTCTATTTCGACGCGCACGCGGTCGCTGGTGACGAAAGCCATTTCGGCGCCTGAAAACAGACCGCTGAACAGCAGTGATACAAGGGTTACGATTATCCAGATTTCCATGATGGATGGCTATAATTGTTTAGGTGAGGAGCGCAAAGGATGTTTGTTGTGTGACGCCGGGATGCCGTGGGTGTGGGTTGTGATTCTGTGCGTCAGCGTTTTATTGGCGTACGCGTTTTTGTGGCCGAGGATAGTCCCGCCGGATCGCCGGGCTCGATTGTGCCGATACCGCCGAAGACGTTGCGGCGTCTGGAGGCGCGTTCGGGAGGTAGAGGTCGTTCGGGCCGCGGTGTTCCGGAGGGCAGGCTGTCCTGAGCCACGGCAGTCATGCCGGGTCCGAAGGGTCGTTGGCCTTTGCCTCCTTTCTCCGAGCGGTCCACGGGGATGATGGCCGTAGGGCGGTTGACATTGTATTGTGTCATTTCCTGGTTGGACTCGAATCCGTAGCCTTCGATTATGTGGTTGGTGCGTACGATGTGTATGAACGAGTCTGAGTATACCTTGCATTGGTTTTGGTCCCAATATAATTGCTCGGTCAGGAATGTGTCGCGCTGGACGTTGACCATCACGATGTTGCCGTCGAGGCGCCACAGACGGCGTTGGCTGAAGTATGTAGCTGAATCGCAACGCATGGCTGCGGCCGGTTTCATTTCCAGGTCAAAGTTGACGAGGTTCAACCCTTTTGGAAACTTCCACATTGGGTCGGGAATATCGTCGTAGATATTCCATAGCGGGGCGGTAATGTGATAGCGAGTGTATCCCGAATCGGATATGAGTGTAGAGACGTTGGTCGTGGACATGGTGGGTGTTGCCAGTGGGTCGGAGACGTTGGCTACATAGCTGTGTTCCTGCTCGTCGGCGCATGAGGCTATAGCTGCGGCCAGAACGGCAGCGGCCAGCAATGCGCGTGGCGAATGTCTGAAACACTGTGAAACCATGGACAGGGACGTCGTCAATAAATTTTGCTCTTGCGGAACCACATCTCGTTGAAGTTTAGGCCGAGAGTGATGTTAAAGTAATTCTCTTTGATGAGTGGGTCGGGATTGGCGGCGCGGTGCTTCCATTCGAAGCCTATGTTTACCGTGGTTTTGTATCCCGGCACGGGCAGCCCGAAGCCGAGGGTGACGCCGTATTCGCGCACATTGTTATCGCGTACCATGATGTAGTCGTGGGTGTAGTATCCGCCCAGCCGGTAGTGTATGCGTTGGCCGTAGTTACCGCGTATATTGGGTGTGTATTCAAGACCGGCACCCACGCGCCAGCGGTCGGCAAAATTGGTCTGTTCAAAGCTCTCGAGGGCGGCATACTTGGCCTTGCTCCATGGCTGGTAGGTGTAGTCGGCGGCCACGGTCAGCTTGTTGTTGTGTGTCCACGAAATGCCGGCGCCCCATTTTTCAGGTAGCGAATACAGGCCGTTTAGTTTGGTATAACCCACGGTGTCGGGCGTGATGTTTTCCTGTGATGCGTAGTAGTATACGCCATATGTGTCGCCATGCAAGTCTTTGGCCGGGGCGTATACGAGGCCCAGTGAGAGTCGGTCGCGTTTGCTTACGTAGAAGTGGTATTGCACGCCGAATTCGGCATACCAGTCGCGGACCTTGAGTGTGCGCTCGAATAGTGATGTCGATGTGGATGAGGTCACGGCATAGGTGTCGTTGATGGTCGAACCAAAGAGGTAGGCGATGTTGGCACCCACGCCGAAGCCGCGGAAGGGACGTCCGGCGATGCCGAGGTACAGCTGGTTGATACTGCCCGAGCCTTGGCGGCTGACGCTGCCGTTGTCGATGGCATTGCCGAAGCTGTAACCTACGCTGCCATAGGGGAGCAATCCCACACTTGCGCCCATGTATCGGCCTATGGGCACCTGTAAGGTGATGTAGTCGAGGCCGCCGCCGAAGTCGTGATTGCTTTTGTCGTATTCTTGTTGCCATTGGGATACGGCGGTGACGCCCATATCAAAGAGGAAAGTGAGGGTGTCTATGGCTGCATACGATGCGGGGTTCATGACGTTGGTCTGGCGTCCGGAACTGGCGGCATAGCCCACACCGCCCATGGACTTTTGGGCCGCGGTGGCGTTGTCGCCCAAGATGCCGTAGCCGTAGCGCGAGTAGGGCGTGATTACGGTGTTTTGGGCGGTGGCGGTGCCGACGCCCATTGCGGCTAATGCCAAAGCCAGGGCCGTGCAAGCGGCCTTAGCGTGCCTTTGTAGGATGGTTGCAAATATTCTCATTGTTCGAAATTGTATCGTAGTATTGTGTAAAGCCCGAGGCTTACGAGGTGTGGGTGCGTAATCGGTTGGAACGGTAGATGTCGCAATATAAGCGGCGCCTGGCCGCCGGTGACAACGATGTGTGCCCCGGCGCCGGCGTTATTGCGATAGTGCAGTATTTCGCCCACGACGCCTTCGAGGGCTCCGGCACGCAGTGCCGAGACTGTGTCCGTACCCCATTGCGGTACATCGGTGGTGTCATCGATGGTTACCAGGGGTAGGCGAGCCGTGAAATGGTTGAGCGCACGCAGACGCATGTCCACGCCGGGGGCGATGTTGCCGCCGCGGTATATGCCATCGGCGCTGACTATGTCGTAGGTGATGGCTGTTCCGATGTCTATGACCAGGATGTCGCGATTGGCTTTGCATAGGCTGTAAGCGCCTATGGCGGCGGCCACACGGTCGAGCCCAAGAGTACGTGGTGTGGTATAGGCTATGCGTACCGGCATCGGCATGTCCACGGACATCTCTACGGCGTGCGGTGTCAGCGAGGCCAGAGACTCGATGATGATCCGGTCGCGTTCGCTCACGGTGCAGTATATGGAGGCAGAGGGCTTATGGCCGTTGCAAAGCATTTTGAGGTCAGATACTTGCAGCGTGTCGAACGTCCTGCTCGCCACTATTTTGTCGCTGTTTCCATCCCAGATGTCAACTTTGACGCACGTGTTGCCTTGGTCTATGGTCAGATAATACGCCATAATCTCGGCAAAATTAGCATAATTCCGCCGCATTACGCATATCCCGGGGCACTTTTTAACATTATATAAGTCCGTAGCGTTCTTGTCTGTGTCTGCTGTTGCCGAAAATATGCATCGGCAGGCTCTTGTCGCGGAGTCTGCCGATGCCGTGCAGGTTGTAGTCGTGCGTTATTCGGAATGTTTGGGTGACTGCGTCAGCCTTCTTTCCAAACGATATGGGCGGCGCATACGCGCTTGCCGTCGCGTAGTAACTCGACATCAGAGGCTTGGAGGGGAGCACTCGTGGGTGTTTGTTGTATTTCGTGCGTTGTGACGGCAACGTCGCGTGCTGCCACGGCGACAGTCTGTCCGCAGAGACATTCGTGCTGGTAGATGATGTCGAGTTGTGCTATGCGGTGTGTATCGTAGTGTTCCAGCGGCCAGATGTCGAGCATTGTCTCGATGTAGCGCACCGAATTGACATGTCGGTTGATGTCGATGTCGGAGTATCGCCATGTATAGGAGGCGCGTACGTCCTCTGCTGAGCATGGCGGGATGCGTCCGGGACGCGGCACACTGATGCCGTCGGCTCCGATGACCAAGCTGTCAAGCCCGAGTATCGAAATGTCGGCGGGCGTGCGGTCGGCGGTATTGATGGCTGCCCAGATGGTGCGTGCCTCGCCTATGGTGTCGCCGTCTTCGCCGGTGATGCGCATGCAGCGTGTGCTGTACAGGCGATTGACGTCTTCTATCCAGGTGTGTAGGGCAAAACTGCGGTTGAAGCGCGGCCACCGTTGCATGCACAGGGCCATGCGCGAGAGCACCCACCCTATACCGTGCTGCGACAGGTCGGCGTAACCGATACCCAGAAGGTTGGCGTGTTGTGTGGCCACCTCGATGATGCGTTCGGTCATCAGCGCCGGGGATATGGTGCCCCGGGCATCGCATTCGGCGGCGGTGAGCATGTATTTATGCGTCAGCCGCAAGTCTTTGGCAGTAAGTCCCGATTTCATGAGCCTGTGTGTGTTGTTTTAGTGCTTGTGTATCAGCGTGTCAGTCGATGATGAGCATTGCGTCGCCGTAAGCTCCGAACCGATATTTTTCCTTGATAGCCACTTTGTAGGCGTCCATGATGGTGTCGTATCCTCCGAAGGCGGCGGCCATCATCAGCATGGTGGATAATGGTAGGTGAAAGTTGGTGACCATAGCGGTGGCTACGGTGAAGTCGAAAGGCGGAAATATGAACTTGTTGGTCCATCCTTCGTAGACTTTCATATGTCCTCCCAGGGTGACGGCGCTGCATATGCCTCGTAATACGGATGCTCCGACGGCGCAGACCTGCCTGCCGGCGTCTTTGACGCGGTTGACGTGATCTACCAACGACTGCGGCGCAAACATCTGTTCGCTATCCATGCGGTGCTTGGTGAGGTCTTCGACATCGATTTCGCGGAAGGTGCCAAGTCCGCAGTGTACGGTCAGGTAGTCGGCTTCGACTCCCTTGATTTCGAGGCGCTTGAGCAATTCTCGACTAAAGTGTGTACCGGCGGCCGGGGCCACTACGGCGCCTTCCTTGCTTGCAAAGATGGTTTGGTAGCGTTCGGCGTCTTCGGGTTCGGGGTCGCGTTTGATGTAGTCGGGCAGGGGCGTCATGCCCAGGTGGTAGAGCTGTTTCTTGAATTCGTCGTGCGGTGCGTCGTACAGAAAGCGTAGCGTGCGGCCGCGCGAGGTGGTGTTGTCGATGACTTCGGCAACCATGGACTCGTCTTCGCCAAAGTACAACTTGTTGCCTATGCGTATTTTGCGTGCGGGCTCGACAAGTACGTCCCACAGCTTGTTGTCGCTGTTGAGTTCGCGCAGCAGGAACACTTCGATGCGCGCTCCGGTCTTTTCTTTGTTTCCGTACAGTCGTGCGGGGAAAACCTTTGTGTCGTTGTAGACCATCAGGTCGCCTTCATCAAAGTAGTCGATGATGTCTTTGAATATGCGATGTTCCAGCTTGCCGGTTTTGCGGTGCACCACCATCAGTCGTGCTTCGTCGCGGTCTTGGCTGGGATACTGGGCGATAAGTGCTTCGGGAAGTTGGTACTTGAATTGCGAAAGTTTCATGTCTGTATCTTGTGTTTTGCTTTTTTTGCTTTTTGCGATGTTGTCAGGCTTTGTCGTCGTGTTCTACCACGGGACTTTGACGTATAAGTGTCGCTGTCTGGTCCGGAGACAGGCACATGTCGGCGGTGACTTGGCCTACCTGTGTGCGGCGTAGGGCGGTGAGGTGTGCGCCGGAGTGCAGAGCCTCTCCGATGTCGCGAGCAAGTGCGCGGATGTATGTGCCCTTGCTGCATACCACACGTATGGTGATGCTTTGCGGCGAATATTCGAGCAGTTCGATTTCATCTATGACCAGTAGTTTGGGCTTCAGTGTCACTTCTTCGCCTTGGCGTGCCATTTGGTAGGCGCGGACGCCGTTGACCTTGCATGCCGAGAATGATGGGGGAATCTGACTTATAGGTCCGTGAAAGCGGCGCAGGACTTCTTCGACAGCATCGCGGGTGATGTGCTCTGTGGGGTAGGTGGCGTCTATCTCGGTCTCGAGGTCGAAAGATGGAGTGGTGGCGCCCAAGGCGATGGTGGCTATGTATTCCTTTATACCGGTCTGCAGGCTTTCGATGAGCTTGGTGGCGCGTCCGGTACACACTATCATCACGCCGGTGGCCAGCGGATCGAGTGTCCCGGCGTGTCCTACTTTGAATTTCTTGACGCCGAGGCGGCGCATAATGGCGCCGCGCACGCGTTTCACCGCATCGAAGGATGTCCAGCCCCGGGGTTTGTCCAAGTATATGACTTCACCTTCGATCCAGTCCATAGGACGAAGCGGCATATCTGCATCCGCGATTGCCGTGGCTTGTGTGACAGCGCTTTGCTTATCAGTGCTTTGTGTCATCCTAAAACCAGGCAGAGTACGCCAACGATGAGGCAATATAGTGCAAACCACACGAGGCGTCCGCGTTTGACAAGTTCAATCATCCATTTGCATGCGATGCATCCCGAGACGAAGGCGGCAAGGAAGCCCGTGGCAAGGGCTCCGAGGCTGACGCCGCCGGCCACACCGCCTCCGCTGATGCCTTTGTAGACGTCAAGCAAGCCTTGGCCGAGGATGGGGATGATTACCATCAGGAATGAGAATTTGGCGACTTTGTCGCGGCGGTTGCCCAGAAGGATGCCGGTGGCGATAGTGGTACCGCTGCGGCTCAGTCCGGGGATGACGGCTACGGCCTGGGCGCACCCGATGACGAGGGCGTCAAGGTAGCCTATGGGTCGGCCCGAGGACATGCTGTCGCGGACGCCGCGGCGGCGTATCGAGGGCAGTGTGCGTGTGAAGTAAGCAAAAGACAGCAGCAATGCGGTGACGCAAAGGCTGATGCCGACTACTGCGAGGTTCGCGCCGAAGAATCCTTCGACTTGGTCCTTGAAACATACGCCGACGATGCCTACGGGTATGCATGATACGAGTATTTTGCATACCAGCGAGGTGTTTTCGTCGCGACGCAGGGTGAAGAACGAGCGGCACATACCGCTGAATTCGTGCCACAATATGACGATGGTGCTCAACACCGTGGCCACGTGTAGCGCTACATCGTATTGCATCGAATCGACGCCGGTCATATTGAGACCCAGTAAGTCTTGGCATATTTCGAGGTGCCCGGACGAGCTTATGGGCAGGTATTCCGAGAGGCCTTGCACCAGGCCCAGTATAAGTGAGTCTATGACGTCCATGTGCGCGAGGTTTTATTCGTTGGATTTGTCGGAGTTTTTGCCTTTGGGGCGGATGATGATGCCAACGGCCATGGCTACGAAGCCCAGGAAGGCAAACAGCGGGCCGATGACTATGCGGCGTGTGCTGAAGATGTCCGGGTTGAATGTCTCGGTGGTGCTGCCGCTGCCCAGCATCAGCAAGAAGCCGAGGACTATGGCCGCGCCGGCGCATCCCATGATTATGAAATTGATGCGTTCCAGTGGTTGGTGTGCGCGGTCTTGTTTTTTCAGCTTCGTATCCGTCTTGCCGGATGGCGCTTGTATGGGCTTGGTGGCTTTTGGCGACTTGGCGCCGGATAATTTCTTTTGCTCCATTATTTCTTGAAAAGTTGGTCGTAATTCTTGTTGAGGTATCTGTTGGCGGACCACGCGGCGGCAAGTCCGCACACAGCCATGCCGCATACGGCAAGGGCCGCGCATATCAGTGCGACATCGTTCCATCCGATCATGGCGGCCACGTCTGTGTCCGCATACGGCAGGTAGGCGCGTGCGCCGCAGAGTATGGCCGAGGCGATGATAGCGCCGCATAGGCCGGCCGTGATGCCCATGCGCACAAAGGGACGGCGTATAAATCCGCGCCGTGCGCCCACCAGTTTCATAGTGTGTATGACGAACCGCCGTCCATATATGGCTACGCTTATAGTGTTGTTAATCAGCACAAAGCTGATGAGCAGCAACGCCAGTGCTACGGCAGCGGGTATCAGCATCAAGGTGTTCATATTGCGGCTGACGCTGTCGGCTACGTCGCTCTGCGCCACCACGCTTTCGGCGGCCGGGTATTTCTGTGTAAGCGAGGTCGTAATCTTGGCTATCGAGTCGGCGCTGAGGTATTCGGGACATAGGCGCACTTGTATCTCGGCGTTGTAGGGGTTTCCGTCCAGCAGTGTCAAGGTGCTGTCGCCTATAAACTTACTCTCTTGGGCCAGTACTTCGGCGGCGCTGACGTATCGGGTTTCGGCGCTGTACGGAGCCTTGGTCAGGGCGGCACGCAGGGTCTTAATGTCGTAGTCGCTTGCGCCGGCACGTATGTTTACGGTCATGGCCAAGGACGAGCGCACGGCCTCGGTGGCGTTACGTGCGCCCACGACAAGGCATGCCATTACACCCAAAATCAGCAGCACCAGGGCGATGCTTACCACCGAGGTCGTTTGGGAGGCCAGAGTGGATATGTGGTTCGAACGTTTGGTTGTACTGTCTTTCATTATATTCGTGCTGTCTTTTATTACACAATCGTGAGTTTGGCCTTGTGCATCGATCCGGTATCGTGCGCATAATCGCATTGTCCGGCAATGTAGCCGTTGATTGTATAATAATGTATAAGCGTGGCTCGGTTGCTCGTGTCGATGTGCCTTGCCCGGAGGCTGAGGTACACCCGGCGTGCTGCCTTTTGCCGCAAAGTTCGGCAAAGGTAGCAAATCAGCACCCCGGTTGTCAAGACTTTAGGCGAAAAAAGCGTCGCAGTTTCAGATAATTTAACGATAATGCTCTGCCGTTTGGCATTTTTTGCCGGGGTTCGATGTCTTTCGCTCCGTTTTGGTTCAATCTGTCACGGCCTCGGCCAGGAGTGTGGCCGAGGTGGCATCGATGACGCGGACGCGCACCGTTGCTCCGACTTTGGCCTGTGGTACGGCATCGAAGACGCAGACCTTGTTCTGCGATGTGCGGCCTACGCGTTGTGCGGCGCTGCGCTTGGAGGCTCCCTCGACCAGCACCTCGAAGGTCTTGCCTATGTCGCGGCGATTTGAGGCCAGTGATAGTTGGTTTTGCAGGGCAATCATGCGGTTGAGGCGCTCGATTTTAACTTCTTCGGGAATATTGTCGGGCATGGTGCGGCTGGCCAGGGTGCCCGGGCGCTCGCTGTACTTGAACATGAAGGCGGAGTCAAAGCCCACTTCGCGCATCAGCGACAGCGTTTGCTCGAAGTCTTCCTCGGTTTCGCCGTGAAACCCGGTGAATAGGTCGGTGGAAATGCCGGCATCGGGCATGTACCGGCGTATGGCGGCGATGCGTTCGAGGTACCACTCACGTGTATATTTGCGGTTCATGGCCTTGAGTACGGCGTTGCTGCCGCTTTGTACGGGCAGGTGTACGTGTCGGCAGATATTGGGATGAGTGGCCATGATCCGGAGGGTTTCATCACCCATGTCTTTGGGGTGGCTGGTGGTGAAGCGTACGCGCATGTCCGGCGCGGCTTTGGCTACGGCGGCCAGCAACTCGGCAAATCCGGTGTCTGTGCCGTCTTCGGCAACATAATGGTACGAATTGACGTTTTGGCCCAGCAGGGTCACTTCTTTGAAGCCTCGACGGCGTAGATCGGCCACTTCGGCGAGGATACTGTCGATGGGGCGGCTGCGTTCGCGTCCGCGTGTATAGGGTACTATGCAGTACGAGCAGAAGTTGTTGCATCCGCGCATGATGGATACGTATCCGCTGACTACGGCTCCGCCAAGGCGTACGGGCATGATGTTGTGATAGGTCTCGGTTGTGCTCAGGGTGACGTTGGCACCCGTGTGTCCGGCGGCGGCGCCTTCGAGCAGTGCCGGCAGGTCCATGTAGCTGTCCGGCCCGGCCACGATGTCTACTCCGTGGTTGTCTATCAAGTCCCGGCCCGTGCGCTCGGCCATGCAGCCGATGACGCCGATGATGAGGTGCCCGTGTCGTCGGCGTCGTAATGCGCGCAGTGCCTCAAGGCGATGCATAATCTTCTGCTCGGCGTTGTCGCGTATCGAGCAAGTGTTGAGCAGTACTGCATCGGCTCGGTCAATGTCATCGGTGGCGGTGTACCCGGCCATGCCCACGATGGAAGCCACGACTTCACTGTCGGCAACGTTCATTTGGCAACCATAAGTCTCTATGTATACCCGGTGCGGAGCATCTTCCGCGGGCCGGAGGAGCGTTTCTTGCATATTTTTATAGAAAAAAGTTTGTGCGCTTGCGCACTATTGGCTAATTTTGCGCAAAATTACTAATTTTCCGCCGAAGTCCCACCATCGATATGGGTCTGTGTGCGGCATAATAGCAGAGATCAACCATTTACATCTTTATTACCCACGATAACCATGAGTTATAACTTCATCACGGCGCAAGAAGCAGCCGAAATGATTCAAGACGGACAGACTCTGGGATTTTCAGGCTTCACCGCCCCCGGAGCGCCCAAATTTGTCACCGAGGCCCTTGCGGCCCGTGCCGTGGCCGAACACGAAGCCGGCCGTTCTTTTAAGGTTAACATCTTCACCGGTGCATCCACCTCGGATCATGCCGACGGAGCGTTGAGTCGTGCCAACGCCATCAATATGCGCGCGCCGTATCAGAACGTTCCCGACTTGCGCAAGCGTATCAACGCCCATGACTGTCACTACTTTGATCGTCACCTTTCCGAGATGGCTCAGGAAGTGCGCTATGGCTTTTATGGCGGTATTGACTGGTGTGTCATCGAGGCTGCCGACATCACCCCCGCCGGCGAGATACTGCTCGGTTGCGGCCTGGGCAACGTCCCTACTTACGCCAAACTGGCCAAGAACATCATCATTGAACTTAACGAGAAGCTGCCCAAGAGCCTCTACGGTATGCACGACATAGTGCTGCTGCAGGATCCGCCGCGACGTCGCGAAATACCCATCTATGCAGCCAACGACCGCATAGGCACTCCCATACTGAAGATTGACCCGGCCAAGGTGCGCGGCATCGTCCGCACCAATTCGTACGATGGTGTCAAGTCTTTCACTGCGCCGGACGCCGTGTCCGAACAGATAGGTTCCAATGTGGTAGACTTCCTTATCGGTGAGTACCGTAAAGGAGGCTTCCCTCCCGAATTTCTGCCCTTGCAGTCGGGTGTGGGCAATGTAGCCAATGCCGTGCTTTACAACCTGGGCGAGAGCAAGGAACTGCCTCCCTTTATGATGTATACCGAGGTGCTGCAAGACGCCGTGCTTGAGCTGATGAAGAAAGGCAAATGTACCTTTGCGTCTACCTGTTCGATGACGCTGTCCGACGACACGGAGGCCAAACTCTTTGCCGACATGAGCTTCTTCCACGACAAAATACTCATGCGTCCGGCCGAGATTTCCAATAATCCCGAGGTCATCCGCCGCATAGGTGTCATTGCCATGAATACGGCTCTTGAGGCTGATATCTTTGGTAATGTCAACTCCACGCACGTCTTGGGTACCAAGATGATGAACGGTGTAGGCGGCAGCGGTGACTTTACCCGCAACGGTTACATCTCCATATTCTCATGTCCTTCAATTACCAAGGGAGGACTCATCTCCAACATCGTGCCTATGGTGGCACACGTGGACCATACCGAACATTCGGTGGACATCATTGTCACCGACCAGGGCGTGGCCGACCTTCGCCGCAAAGACCCGGTGGAACGTGCTTACGAAATTATCAACAACTGTGCGCACCCCATGTATCGTCCGCTGCTGCTTGACTACCTCAAGCTGGGTAAGGGTGGCCAGACTCCGCATACACTGGCAGCAGCCTTCGCATTCCATAATGCTTTCAACGAAACCGGAGATATGCGTAACGCCGACTTTGCACGATACTGCTAATTCTACGCTCTATATATATTAATTCCATATATATAATAATGAGAGGCGACTCGATATGTCGCCTCTCATTATTATATATAGAGATTATATAGACCATTGCTATTGATTGAGGCTATACGTGAAGGTAGGGGCTATGTCGTTATAGAAAGTCAGGAAAAATGTCGAAATCGAGGCTTCGGACATCGGCAATGGGGAAATCTTAAAAATATGCTGTACAACATAAAAATTTGTTTTTTGGCAAAATGTCGCCATGGTGCTCGATTTTGTGTAAATTGATAGTGTTAAAGGATTGTATTTAATAGAAAAAAGCGAAGAAAAAATCAAAACGACATATTTTATTGGAAAAAGACGTCCAAAAAGCGCGGTGTCAAATGTTAAAAATGAAATTTTTTTTATAGGAAACCTTTTTTATTAACCAAAAGTGTTTAACTTTGTGAAATCATATATAGCAGAAAATGCAGGACCTCAATGGCTGTTTAAGTCCTATGGTTCTATCGTAGAAATTGAATATCAATTGTTTAATTTATTTATTGTCTAATTGTTTTTAGTATGAAAAAGCTGTTTCTATTACTTGTGACAGTACTCTCGCTCAGCGTGTGTGCATCTGCCCAGATGCGCACGGTTGTCGGTACCGTCCTCGAAGAGGGCGGCGAAGATCCAATCATTGGAGCTTCTGTGACTCCCGCCGGCAGTAATTTTGGCGTGGTTACGGACGTGAGCGGCGAGTTTCGCCTTCAAGTGGCCGACAATGTCAAGAGCATTACCGTGTCCTTCACCGGCTATGCGTCCAAGACCTTAGCCATTACTCCGGGGCACATGACAATCCATCTTTCGCCCACGACTACCGTGTTTGACGAAGTGGTTGTTGTGGCATACGGACGTGAGAAAAAGAGTGAGTACACCGGTTCAGCTTCCGTAGTTAAGGCCGACAAGTTGCAGGACGCTCTTGTGTCCAATGTCACCAATGCACTTTCCGGTAAGATGGCCGGTGTGCAGACCATGTCGTCCAACGGCCAGCCCGGCGTAGGTTCGAGCGTGCTCATTCGCGGCGTCGGCTCTATCAACGGTTCCACAGCTCCGCTTTATGTGGTCGATGGTTTCCCCTATGACGGCTCGATGAGCGACATCGCCGCCGGCGATATCGAGAGCATCACCGTGCTCAAGGATGCCGCTTCCACAGCCCTCTATGGTGCTCGCGGCGCCAATGGTGTCATCATGATTACCACCAAGAAAGGTAAAGAAGGTGCCGCACAGATCACTTTTGACGCTCGCTGGGGTGGCAACTCGCGTGCCCTGAGCAACTACGACGTTATCACCGATCCCGGCGAATACTTCGAGACGCTCTATCGCTCGTTCTATACCACTCGCTACATGGATAGCAAGCTTGGCGGCGATGTACTCGCAGCCCACCGCTATGCCAATAACAGCATCTGGGGTGCTCTGGGTCAGCGCACTTTTAGCGTGCCCGATGGTCAGGACCTCATCGGTCTCAACGGCAAGTTCAATCCCAATGCCACTCCGGGTTACAGCGACGGAAACTACTACTATACGCCTGACAACTGGGCCGACGAAACATTCCGCACCGGTCTGCGTCAGGACTACTCCCTGAGCATAAGCGGTGGTGCCGGTCGCTTCACATACTATGTATCCGGCAGCTACCTCAGCGATGAAGGTATCATCGAAGGATCGGACTTCAAACGTCTGAGCACTCGCTCGACCGTAGAATATCAGGCTAAGGATTGGCTGAAATTGGGCACACAGCTCAACTACATCTACTCTACCTCCGGATATCCCGCCAGCCAGACTTCCAGCAGCTACAATTCTTCGGCCAATGCATTCGCCGTAGTCAACCAATTGGCTCCTATCTTCCCCATCTATGTACGCGATAAAGAAGGCCGCGTGATGTACAACGAGCACTATGGCAAGCCGCTGTATGACTTCGGTCTGCCTACCGATTACGGCTATGGCCGTCTGACCGCCCGCGCCTCCGGTGCATGGGCCACCGCCAACCCCGCCGGTTCGTTAGCATACGACAGCCGCGAATTCGTGTCCGATATCTTCGATGCCAGATGGTACGCCATCCTGACGCCTCTGAAAGGTCTTACCATCAGCGGTAGCGTAGGCTACTATCTTGACAACACCAAATTCAACGAACTCAACAACTCGCTTTACGGCCAGCTCGCATCCTTCGGCGGCCGTGTAGAACAGCAGATGAGTCGTAACAGCACTGTAAATCTGCAAGGTCTCGTGGACTACACCCGCACGTTTGCCGAGAAGCACACCGTAGGCATTATGGCCGCTGTCGAGTCTCAGGACGAGCGCAGCGAGTACGTGGATGCCGAAGGTCAGAACCTCTATCTCCCCGATGCAGACGTGGTTAACAACACCATCGACAATAAGCTCGGTTCGGGCGCTCGCTCCTCTCTCGGTCACCGTTCGGTACTTGCCCGTCTGAAATACAATTATGACAACCGCTACTATCTGCAGGCCTCCTGGCGTCGTGACGGTAGTTCGGCCTTCGCCAAAGATCACCGCTGGGGTTCGTTCTGGTCGGTATCCGCCGGTTGGGACATCAACAACGAAGCCTTTATGGCCGGAGCCAAGGACGTTGTCGACCTGTTGAAGGTCAAGGCATCCTTCGGTCAGAACGGTAACGACCGCATCTACGACACCACAATCAATCAAGCATATCAAGACTACTACTCAATGCGTGGTGACAAGGGCGTGTTCTCCGATTCGGAACTTGCATACAAGGGCAACCCCGACATCACTTGGGAGAAGTCCAACAACTTCAACGCAGGTGTTGACTTCAGCCTTTGGAAAGGCAAACTTGCCGGTACTTTCGAGTACTACAGCCGCCAAACTTCGGATATGTTGATGCAACTTCCCGTCAATCCCTCGCTGGGTTACACTTCCTTCCCCAAGAACGTAGGTTCGATGCGTAATAACGGATTCGAAATCGAATTGAGCTACAATGTGTTCAATAACAAGAATATCGATATCAATGTATTTGCCAACGCAACCATGCCGCAGAACAAGGTCATCGAAATCGATGAAGGCCTGAAGAACAACAACGGTCAATGGGAAGCCTCGACTACCCGCATCATCGAAGAAGGCAAGTCTCTGTACAACATGTGGCTGGTACACTATGCAGGTGTTGACGAGAACGGTATAGCACTTTACACTGCACGTCGCAATGTCAAGGACGAAAATGGCAATGACATCCAAATCGGCACCGGCTACCTCGGCGAGCCCATCTATAAGACCGAAGAATACGACACCACAGACTTCACCACCGCACGCAACACCAACCGTAAGGAGACCGGCAATATCATGCCTAAGGTTTATGGCGGTTTCGGCGCCGATGTCAAGGCTTACGGTGTAGACTTCAGCATCCAATTTGCATATCAAGCCGGCGGTAGAATCTTTGACAGCTCTTATCAAGGGTTTATGGATCCCGGATCCACCTCGTACCTCGGCCATACCTGGCACAAGGATATCGCCAAGGCATGGAGTCCCACAAACACTGCAACAGACGTGCCTCGCATGGCCAACGAAGGTCTTGCTTCGCAGTATGCCAACGCCACCAGCGACCGCTTCCTGATTTCGAGCAACTATCTGTCGCTGAACAACATTACCCTCGGTTACACCTTCCCGAAGGCTTGGACAAGCAAGCTCGGTCTGAGCGAACTGCGCATCTACGGCGCTGCCGAGAATGTAGCTCTTTGGAGCAAGCGCAAAGGTCTTGATCCGCGCCAAGGCTTCTTATCCTCGCGTAACGAGACCTACTCGCCCTACCGTTCCATCTCCGGCGGTCTCCGCGTAAGCTTCTAAGGCTTAATACTACAACACGCATTCCCAATAACTTTTTATAGGAATAAATAATATGAAATACATCAATAAAGTCGTAGTATCGGGCATCGCATTGGCACTTGCCACGGCATCCTGCGCCGACCTCGACACCAAATACGAAGGCGGCTTAGTTTCCGCCGACCAAAAGAGGGTAGCCTTGCAGAACAAGGCTGAACTGGCCTCGGCATCCGTTACCGGATCGTTCAGCGCCTTCTACAAGCCTCTATCACACTGGTCCGGGCACTTGGACTTCGGATATTCCGCAACCATGATAGGCTATGACATCATGACCGAAGACTATATCTCCAAGGATTCCGGTTACAACTGGTTCGCTTCGTTCCAACAGTACGCAGGCGGTAGAGATGATACTTATCCTGCGGCCATGCTCTGGTTCTACCAGTACGAGCAGATTAAGGTCTGCAACGACATCTTGACTACCATCACCGCCGATGCCGTCGAGAACAATAACGAGCTGAAATTCTACCGTGCTCAGGCACTTGCACTTCGCTCGTTCGACTACTGGACATTGGCTCAGGTATATGCCTTCAACTATGACGGCTATGCCGATGCACCCTGTGTTCCTCTTCTGACAGACGAGAACGCTAACGAAGTAGCCGTGGAAGGTTGCGCTCGCAGCACCGTTGCCGAGACCTACGAGCTAATCATGAAAGATATCAATGAGGCCATCGAATTGTTGGACAACAACCCCGTGAAGCCCACCGATGTCATCGATACTCAGAGCAAGCGCCTCGTATCCAAGGCTGTTGCCTACGGTCTGCGCGCGCGTTACAATCTGTCCATGCACAAATATGCAGAAGCAGCACAAGACGCACAGAGCGCTATCGCCGCTTTTGATGGCCGTCCTTACAGCGCAGAGGAAGTCAGCGCTCCCGGCTTCACCAGCATGTCCGATCCTTCGTGGATGTGGGCTATCGCCATCAGCGAAACCCAAGATGGTATCGCCGGCGGTTCGATTGTCAACTTCCCCTCGATGACTTGCTCCTTTGTACACGGCTATGTAGATCAGGGCGGTGTATGGAAATGGTGCTCCAAGAAGCTGTACGACAGAATTCCTTCGAGCGACGTTCGTAAAGGCTGGTGGCTTGACGAAAACCGCAAGAGCCGCAACCTGACTGCCGCACAGCAGGCATATCTTGACAAGTTTAATACCGGCACACCCAACTATGGCCCCGATGCCAGTCTCAACCTGATGCCTTACACCAACGTCAAGTTCGGTCCCTATCAGGGCGTCATCGGTACCGCTCTCAATGCATCCGACGTACCTCTGATGCGTGTCGAGGAAATGTACCTGACCCTCGCCGAGGCACAGGCCATGAGCGGCAATCTCGCCGGAGGCAAGCAGACCCTTGAGTCGTTTATCAAGACCTATCGTAACCCGCAGTACTCATGCTTGGCCAATTCGGCCGAAGCATTCCAGGACGAATGCTGGTTCCAGCGTCGCGTCGAACTCTGGGGCGAAGGTTTGGCATACTTCGACACCATGCGTCTGCACAAGGACATCAATCGCGTAGGTTGCACCTTCCCCTCGTCCTCCGTATTCCAAATCAAATACGGCGATCCCGCCCGTCTGACCTTGATTCCCAACGACGAGACCTCGGCCAACAAGAAGATTGCCCCGTACTCGGAAGGCGCGGTGACCGCGAACACCAACAACAAACCGTTCCCGCAGCCTGATCCTGTTCCCGACCAATATTAACAGCAACTAGACGATAAGCAAGCTCATCACTCCTCTCTCCTCTATTTTCTCCTCACCGAGGCACGGACCGGCAGTCACGGCCTCGAGAAAAGCAAATAAATCATTTAACTGATCTAAACTGCACTTACAATGAAATTATTCAAATCATCCATACTTGCTGTGTTGGCCCTTGGCGCTGCGCTGACCTCCTGCAACGAAACCTCGGATGTGACCTACGTCCCCGGTGCGCAGGATCCCGGAGCGTTCTTCGCCTCGAACATCGAGACAGCAATCGTGGTCGCAGAAGATGCTACTTCGGCTGAAATACAAATCAACCGTACCAGCGACCTCATCACCGAAGCCAATATCTCGGCTGTAGACGACAGCAAATTATTTACCATTCCCGGAACGGTAGTTTTTGACGAGGGCAAGGGTGTTGCACCCCTGACCATCACTTTCGACCCCAACAAGTTGGAACTTGGCAAGAGCTATCCCGTGAAACTGAGCATCGCCAATGCCTCTAACTATGGCCAGGGTGTCTGCGAATTTGTTATCATCCGCGGCGCTGCCGCCGTTACCGAGAAGTTCGGCGAGGGTACCGGATCATACACCTTTGGCAACTACTGGAATGGTACAATGACCGATGTGCCCGTCTACAAGACCTACAACCCCAACAAACCCGACAAGGATGTTGTGATCACCTTCAAGAATATTCTTCCGCCCACCGAAGAAGTTCCGCCCACAGACATCACCATCCATATCGCAGACATGACACCTGATGCAGACGGTAACGTCGAAATCAGCGTGGAACCCGTGTATGTCCTCGAAGACGAAAACGGCAAGGTATACTACACCGATGCTTACACTTGGCTCGTAAATGCCGGTCGTCCCGACCTGGCTGCACAGTTCAAGGGCCTCTCGACATACAACGTCAACACCGGCCTGTTCACCATCATGTCCGTATACTATATTCCCGAAAAGGGTGCCACTGCCTCTTACGGCCAGAAGTACGAGTATCTGCAGATGGACGGCTTCCCCAACTACGAAGTATCCATAACATACGACGGCTTCCTGAGCAAACCTGACGGATCGTACCAGGCTCTTGCTACCGTTGTTTCGGGCGAAGATGTAGCCACCGTACGTGCCGGCCTCGTGTTTGGCAATAACGTAGAGTTGCTCATCAAGAACCTTACCGGCGAAGACGACAGCAAGTTTGTCGAATTTGAAGGCGGAACCGAAAAAGAAGTTCGTCTCAGCTTCGAAGAAGCCGGAACATACACCCTCGGCGCCGTGACATTCGATGCCAAGGGCGAAGCCCAGATGTTGGACTATACCACTTTCGAAGTAGCCTTCAGCAATGACAACGCTGACTGGACGTCACTGGGCAACACAGACTTCGGCGACGGCTGGATACTTTCGGCATACCTTAAGCCCGAATACACCGTTCTTGATGCCCTCTATCCCGTAGAAATTCAACGGAACAAGAAGGACGCAAACCTGTATCGCCTTATCGAGCCGTGGGGCAGCAATTCGCCTCTTGCCGAGTTAAATAAGAATCCTCGCAAACGTAATCTCGAATTCTCCATAGGCAGCAAGGCCGTATTCATTACTCCTCAGGAAGCCGGATTTACCGGTAAAGACGGCGACTTCACGGTTTTCAACTTTGAGGGCTACTTGAAGGCCGCCAATCCGGAGGCTTCTGAGACCGCTATTTTTGCCGTCCTTGAGAAAAATGGGATTGAGGCCACTTCCATCGTAAATGATGAAGAGCAGGGCATGTATATCGAAGTTCCCGCTTGTATGTTCGACTTGAACAACGCAGGCGAGTTGTACACTTGGGAAAACAATCCTCACGGATACATCTTTATGCCTGACGCAACAGCAAATGTCAAGGCTAAAGTTACGGCTCGCAACATTGCTCGTCCCGCCAAGGGTAGCATGCTCAAGAGCATCCGTCGTGTCAAGGCTCACCGAGTTAACGTGACCAACCTGCATATTCCCGTGCTGACCAATAAGGTTAAAGCCTACTCGCTCAAAGCGAAATAAGTAGAGCCTAATCTATCTCAATAAAAAGGGCATTCCGGCAGACGCCGGAGTGCCCTTTTTTGTTTTCGGTCAGCTATCCTGTGACCGAAAAATTGTAACTTTGTGCTCTAATATGAGCCGTACACTTTATATCACAGATATGGATGGGACGCTTTTGGGTAGCGACTCGAGGGTCAGTGCCCGCAGCGCCGCTATCCTTGCCGAATTGTCAAGCATCGGCGCCATGGTGACCGTGGCCACGGCGCGTACTCCGGCGACAGTTGTTCCACTGCTCAAGGACTGTCGGTTGGCGATTCCGGCCATAGTTATGACCGGAGCCGCGTTGTGGAGCCGGGATACTCCTCAGCCACCACAATACGGAGAGATAGAGCGCTGCGGACACTTTGAGGAAGTGCATTACATCTGTCGCGAAGACATGGATATCCTTGACCGGGCATTCCGGGAGGCAGGCGTATATCCCTTTCGCTACATCCGACGGACTGATGCCGAGGCTTTGACGGTATTTCATTCGGCGAGGATGAACGCTGCCGAGCGTGCTTTCTATGAAGAACGTGCTCGCTTGTTTTTGAAGCGTTTCGAACTGCAGCGTCCTATCGGCGATGAGGAACGCGAGCGCTGCATGCTCTGTTTCGCTATGGGAGAGTATGGCGCCATCGAAAAAATCGGCGCAGTCATTGCTCGAAGCACACAATGCTCCTATTCGCTCTATCCCGATACCTACAATCGCAGCATCGGATTACTCGAAGTATTCGGCAAAGGAGTGAGCAAGGCTTCGGCTGTCAATTGTTTGCGCAGCCGTCTGGACGCCGACCGCGTGATTGTCTTCGGCGACAATCTCAATGATTTGCCAATGATGCGATGTGCCGATGTAAGCATCGCCGTAGCCAACGCCCTTCCCGAAGTGCGTGCCGCCGCCGATATTGTCATCGGCTCCAATAGCGAGGATGCCGTTCCGCGCTATATAGCAGCCGACTACGCAAAGCAGCAATCCCGATAGATTGAATAGCGTAATTAGCTGTAAATGCCATAGTAGCCATAGTAGCTAAAATAGCTATTATAGCCATAATTCCATATCAGCCAAGGCCGCCCGAAGACACGCCGGAAATGTCGAGTTGCGATATTGACGGATAAATCGTAACTTTGTAGGCTACAAAGCATCGTAACTACCCAATGTTATGGCAAACACCGAGACAAATACAGATAATACCGATATACTTACGGACGATACGGAAATAGATACTATATACGGGAAAGTCCCCCTGGTCGTAAATGGGCGCAAGACAGCAGTGCTGGATGCCGATGACGTTATTGCCATGGTGCCCAAGCTGGCCGGCCATCGTCGCCTGGTCGAGCGGTTGTTGCATTGGCTCAGCGTAGACAAGGTCAACGCCGTCCATGCCCACAACTGCGAGACACCAGGTCCGGCTTTCGTCGAAGGGCTGTTGCGCGACTTCGACATAAAGTTGCGCGTTGACGGCCTTGACGTGCTTGACAACTTGCCCGAGGGTCCTTTTATCACAGTCTCCAATCACCCCTTCGGCGCACTTGACGGCATCACGCTGATACATCTGGTAGCCTCGCGGCGTCCCGAGTACAAGGTCATGGTCAACATGATTCTTGGACGAATTTGGGCTATGGAGCCGAATTTCATTGCTGTAGATGCTATGTCCTCCAACGATCCGGCCAAGAAAGCCGTATCCGTAAACGGCATCAGGCAAGCCATAGACCAAGTGAGGAGCGGACGTCCTCTGGGATTCTTCCCTGCCGGAGCTGTCTCCAAGGTCAACTGGCGCGGCCGGCTTGTAGACCGCCGGTGGCAGCCTAATGTGATACGTATTATCAAGAAGCTCGAAGTGCCCGTAATTCCGATATACTTCCATGGCAGCAATTCGTGGTTTTTCAACTTCCTCGGCGTTGTGTGCTGGCAATTGCGCACCTTGCGCCTGCCCTCCGAGGTCTTCCGCAAGTGTCATACTACCATGCACATTTCCGTGGGCAATCCCATCACGGTCGAAGAACAACGCGCCCATGCCGGTAGCATCGATGAATTGGGCCGGTATCTCAAAGACACCACTTACCAACTACGCCAACGCAAATGACAAACAAGATCTCTCACACCACCTCCATACTTGCCGTTAACGACATGCACGGCGGAGTCACAGACAATCCCGCTGTGAAGAGCGCCAAACTTCGCTTCGGCATCATCGGCAACGCCCCCGCCCTTGCCGAGGCGGTGGCACGCGCCATACGCGTTGCCCCTATAGACCTGAGCGTCCTCGTCACCGGAGAGTCCGGCTCGGGCAAGGAATTCTTTCCGAAAATCATCCACCAAAACTCGCCGCGCAAGCATGCCAAGTACATTGCCGTCAATTGCGGCGCCATTCCCGAAGGCACAATTGATTCCGAGCTTTTCGGCCACGAAAAAGGCGCCTTCACCGGAGCCGTGGCCTCGCGTAAGGGTTACTTCGAGGAAGCCGATGGCGGCACTATATTCCTCGATGAAGTGGCCGAGTTGCCCATGACCACGCAAGCACGCCTGCTGCGCGTACTCGAAACCGGTGAGTACCTCAAAGTCGGATCCTCGGTGGTTCAAAGCACCAATATACGCATTGTGGCCGCCACCAATGTCGACTTGCAAAAGGCCATAGCCGACGGACGTTTCCGCGAAGACCTCTATTACCGTCTCTCCACGGTGCAAATATGTGTGCCGCCCTTGCGCCGTCGCGGCGATGATATCATGCTTCTTGCCGGCAAGTTTGCCGCCGATTTTGCCGAGAAATACCGCATGCCCGGCATCAGCTTTGACGACAATGCACGTCGCCTGCTGCTGACCTATCCCTGGCCGGGCAATGTGCGCCAGCTCAAGAATGTCATCGAGCAGATAGCCCTCTTCGATGCCGGCGCCACAATTACGCGCGAAGTGTTGCAAAGCTATCTGCCCGATCGCTCAAATGCGTTACCGGTGCTCTCAGGCGATGGCGGCGGAGCACATTCCTACGCATCCGAGCGCGAGATGCTCTTCAATCTCATCTTCAATCTGCGTGCACGCATAGATACCCTTACCACCATCATCCGCGACAGCGGTATCGGCAATGTGGACGAAGACGGGAAGCCGACAGACACGCACTCGTCACATTCGTCGCACTCGGCAGCGCTTATGCCACTGACGCCCGCCGTCGAAATCACCCCACTGTCAAACAGCATCGATGACGAGCGCGAGGTCATAACCAAAGCCCTGCGCGACAACAACGGGCGTCGCCGCGATGCCGCCGCGCAGCTCAATATATCAGAGCGCACGCTATACCGCAAAATTAAAGAATACAATCTCGAATGACACGCCGATACATACATCTGCTGTACGTCGTCATCGGTTGCCTGCTGATGCTCACTACCGCCTCCTCGTGCCGCATATCCTATAAATTTAACGGCGCGGCATTGGACTACAACGTATACCGCACGATACGTGTGGGACAATTTCCGATACGTGCCGCATTGGTGTATGCGCCGTTGCAGCAGACCTTCGAGAATGAATTGACCGACTATATCGCGCGCAACACCCGTCTGCAAACCACAGATTCGGGCAATGCCGACTTGTCCATCGAGGGCGAAATCACCGGCTACTCGCTGTCACCGCAGGCCGTCACCGAAGACGCCTATGCCAGCAAGACCCGACTGACCATAAGTGTGCGCGTCAAGTACACCGATACGCGCAACGATGCCAACAGCGTGGATCAGACATTCTCGGCCTACCGCGACTTCAGCGCCACCGAGCTGCTCATCGATGTTCAGGATCAGTTGTGCCAGGAAATATCCAAGGAGCTTGTCGAACTGATATTTAACGCCACACTCGGCAACTGGTAGACCGGACAGACATAAGGCAGCACAAAAACATAACAGCACAAAAACATAACAGCACAAAAACATAACAGCACCCCCATAGCAATGACCGACATTCGGACTCCCATAGGCAATCTTCGCCCCTATCACGTATATCCGCTGATAGTGTATCTGCGAGACCACTACCGCGAGTTGGACGATGAGACCCGCCATGCGCTGATGGCGCATGTGGCCATGCACAGCGCCGATGCGTCCGCCGTCGCCGCCCTCGCTGATATTCATGAAGACGCTTGGGGAACGCTGTATCCGCGTAAAGACACCGTTACGCCCGACACGGCCGATACCATAGACAAATTTATAGCCACCTATGGACATCCATCAGCCGAGGATGATGCACTACTGGAGCGCCTCATTCTCAATCCCACGCCCGACTATGGTGCCGTTTTGGCTGATGAAGATGCCCGGGGCGAGGATGCTGCATCCGTAACTCCTGACGCTACCGCTGCCGGCATAGAAAACTTCCTCGGAACGCACGGGGTGGCCGAGTCCGTAAGGCCCAAAGCCACTGCGGAAGCCTCCCAACCATCATCCATCGGCGCAAATGACGCTCGTCTCGCAGTATATGATGGCTCAAATGCCGCTGTATCCGCCGAAGCGTCCGCCGCACCATCCGCCGAGGCGGAAGTCGCCGTCACGCCTGCCGCCGTGCCTGTGACCGAAGATGCCATGCCCGCCGCCACTCCGGCAAAGAATTCCGGTAAAGACCAGACTCCGTCCTCGTCACTGAGCGAATCTTTGGCAAAAATATACATCCGACAAGGGCGTTATAGGCGTGCATACGAAATATTGTCCGACTTAAATTTGAAAAATCCGGAAAAAAGTATTTACTTTGCAGACCAATTGCGCTTCTTGCGCAAAGTTATCAGCTTGCTTCCGCCCGAACAAGAGGGCGATGGAGTGGCGCGATAGCCTTGCGGCAAGGGGTATTTGTATGATATTCAATCAAAAAACAATAACAACCAAAATACAATGCATATAGTATTTATAGTTCTCGTAGTAATCGTAGCAGTTCTGCTTATCGGTATCGTACTCATTCAAAAGTCCAAGGGCGGTGGTCTGTCTTCGCAATTCGGCGCCGGCAACCAAGTATTGGGTGTACGTGGTACCAACACCTTCCTTGAGAAGACCACTTGGACACTTGCAGCACTCATCCTTGTGCTTTCCGTAGCCAGCGCGTACACCATGCCCAAGCTCTCCGGCGAGAAGACTCGCGTAAATACCGAAGCCGCAGCCCCCGCTCAGGGTGCCAACGCCTTTAACAACGCTCCGGCCCAAAAAGCAGGCCCCGCTACAGATAAGGCCGCCCCTGCAGCTGCTGCTCCCGCCGAAGCCACAGCACCTGCAACACCTGCAGCTGCTGCCAAATAAAAGGCATATACCCCCATATTAGGATATACCGGGAGCGACAAAGCTTCCGACAGGCCTTACAGGCCAATAGTTCCCGGACGGCTCTATTGGCCTAATGCTGTTTTATGACGACACACAATATGGATATAACACCCCCAAGACATAAGCGTAGCGACTTCGAGCTGATGGCTCCGGTAGGGTCATACGAGTCGTTGCATGCCGCCATTGATGCCGGCGCCGATGCAGTATACCTCGGGCTGGGTACACTTAACATGCGAGCCCGTTCGAGTGTCAACTTCACTACGGACGACTTGCGTGTCATTACCGACACGTGCCGTCGAGCGTGCGTCAAAGTGTATCTGACGCTGAATACCGTGCTGTACGACGAAGACATGGATGCTGCTGCCGAGATTTTGTGCAAAGCAAAAGAATGCGGCGTCAGTGCTGTCATAGCCAGCGATATAGCCGCCATACAGATGGCTCGCGACTTCGGACTGGAAGTACATATATCCACGCAATGCAATGTCTCCAACTTTCGCGCTTTACGCTTTTATGCCCAATGGGCAGACACTGTCGTACTGGCACGCGAACTAAATCTCGACCAGGTATATGCCATACATCAACAGATTGAACGAGAAGACCTGCGCGGTCCCCACGGCGAGCAGGTGAAAATCGAGATGTTTTGCCATGGAGCGCTATGCATGGCTGTGTCGGGTAAATGCTACATGAGCCTGCATCAAATGGACAGCAGCGCCAACCGCGGCTCGTGTACACAGATATGTCGCCGCGCCTACGACTTGACCGACCGCGATACCGGTCAGCAAATTACGGTTGATGGCAAATACTTGATGTCTCCTAAGGATCTCAAGACCATACATTTTCTCAACAAAATGGTGGACGCCGGCGTGCGCGTGTTCAAGATTGAAGGCCGTGCTCGAGGCCCCGAATACGTGCGCGAAGCCGTGTCCTGTTATGATGCCGCCTTACGCGCCATCTGCGACGGCACGTATGACGACAGCCTCATCGCCCGGTGGGACGAGCGCCTCGGTCATATTTTTAACCGCGGATTTTGGGACGGCTATTACCTCGGCCGTCGTTTGGGCGAATGGTCCTCGCATTACGGGTCATCGGCTACGCGCAAAAAAGTTTATGCCGCACGCGCTACGCGCTACTTCCCGCGTCTTGGCGTAGCCGAGTTCAAGATGGAAGCCGGAACACTGCGGCTCGGTGACGAAGTGGTCATCACCGGGCCTACCACCGGCGCCCTTATCAGCACTGTAAGCGAAATACACGGAGACGACGGGTCGCCGGTAAAAGCCATAGATCGCGGACACGACTTTGCCATAGCCGTTCCGGCGAAGGTGCGCCCCGGCGACCGTTTGTATCTATGGGACCAGGTGGACAAAGACAATCCGCGACACTTGCGTTTCTAATTTGATGTGGACAATACAATGAGAAACAAGACAATAGAATGGTGCCGACGCTTTCTGTCGCTATCAGCAATACTGATAGTGGGCGTCATAATATACATAGTTTTCATTCAAGAAAACTCGGTGGCGCGTATATACCACAATCAAATGGTCATTGACAGCCTGAAAATGGAGATAGCGCGATGCAACGATACCTTGGACAAGTACAAAGAACTTAATCGTCGCCTGGACTGTGGCGACGGGCCCACTATCGAACGTATCGTCCGCGAGCAGTATGACATGAGCCTGCCCAACGAGGATGTCTATGTATTCGAATGAGACATCACTGACAGTTGAATGTCGAAGTGGCAATACGAAAACTATACTAACAATATCGAAACAATGAAAAGACAGAAAATAGCAAATATTCTCTCCGGCATCGCATTGATCATCATAGCCATAGGCGTACTTATGCCATTAGTCACAGGGCCTGGAGGTACTATCTATCGTTATGTGTTCAGCGTGGGCGCCGTCATGCTTCTGGTAGGCCGCATCTTGGACAAGTATACGGGCGACATATTTCGCGTGCGCCGTCTGTACGTCATCCAACGTTGGAGTGCCTTGTTTCAATGTGCCGCCGCTTTCTTCATGTTCTATTCGATTGATCCGCGAGATTGGCTGGTGTTTGTGCTTGCCGGGGCCGTGCTTCAGTTGTACGTGTCCATCATGGTGCCTGTCGCCATCCGTAAGGCAGCCAAGAAATAGACGGGACAATAGTCGGTTTAGTGCGGCGATGTTGATTTGATGCCGTACTTTTTTGTCAAGCGGGAGGCTGCCGACAGTGGCGGCCGAGGCTTGTATTTGCCTGAATAATCGTCCCGTTTGGAGCTTGCCGATTTTTTTCTTAAAAAAGAAATTGGCGTGTCGGCGTGTGTATGTCGGGAAAAATTTGTAAATTCGTGGCATACTTCATGCGTGCAAGCGTGAAGATGGCGTGGCTTGACCCGGCTACGCTTGATATTAGATGTAATATTATCCTAAGCTCCTTATAATGAGTTATCTGAAGTTTGACAAGAACCTACTGATAAATCTTGACCAATCCTTGCCTAAGGAAATGCTGCGCACCAATCGTGCCGGTGCATACCACTGCACCACGCTCGTGGGATGTAATACGCGCAAGCAGCACGGCCTTTTGGTGATACCCATACCCGAGATGGGCTATCGGCCTCATGTGCTTTTGTCATCTCTTGACGAGACGGTGATACAACACGGTGCTCCGTTCAATCTGGGCATCCACCGCTACAAAGGCGGCGTTTACAGTCCCAACGGGCATAAATACATACGCGAATTTGATTGTGAGAGCGTTCCGCGCACCACTTATCGCGTAGGTGGTGTCATCCTCACCAAAGAGAAAATTTTCATTACAGACGAAAACCGGATACTCATCCGCTACACCCTCGTGGAGGCTCATTCGGCGACAACGTTGCAGTTCCGCCCATTTTTGGCTTTCCGCGACTCCAATGCCTTGGTGATGGCCAATGACGCTATTAACAGGACAATTACGCCGGTGGACAACGGAATCGCCACCTGCCTGTACGCCGGCTTTCCGACGCTATACATGCAGTTTTCGCACAAGCCAGTATGGGTTGATCAGCCCAACTGGTATCGCGACATCGAGTATGTCAAGGATCTGGAGCGCCAGGTACCGTACACCGAAGACCTTTGGGTGCCCGGATACTTCGAGCTGCCAATCAAAAAAGGCGAGAGCGTAATCTTCAGCGCCGGAGTCAGCGAAGTTCATCCTCGCCAGTTGGCCAAGATGTATACTTCCGAGATAGCACTGCGCACTCCGCGAACATCCTTTTTCAATTGCTTGAAAAACTCGGCCAAGCAATTCTACCTGCGTCGCACCGGCGGCCTATATGTGCTCTCCGGATATCCCTGGGGCGTGGTGTTGGCGCGTAACACCTTCATGGCAGCGCCGGGCATCACCCTTGCCATAGACCACGAAAACGACTTCCGCGAAATTATGGCGACGGCCTTGTCGGCGTTGAACCGCTTTATGGATAGCGGCGTCGAAGACGACACTATTGCCGGAATATCGTTGCCGGATATTCCGCTGTGGGCCGTATGGGCGATACAGCAGTATGGCAAGTTGTATCCCGAGGACTGTCCGGCTCGGTACGGCGAAGACGTGCGCCGCATTGTTGACTATATACTCGACAACAGGCATCCCAATCTACACTTCAATGACGCAGACGGCATGGTGACCACTGATGGCGCCGATACTCCCGTGTCGTGGATGAACGGCGTGGTCGATGGTCGTCCCGTAAATCCCCGTACCGGATACCTTGTGGAATTCGATGCGCTGTGGTATAACGCACTGCGCTATGCTCTTGCAATAACGCCCGATGACGATGCCAATGCCGAAAGGCGTCAACGCTGGAGCGATGCCGCTGCATTGATGGACAGCACCTTCCCCTCCAAATTTCTCAACGAATGGGGCTACATGTACGACTATGTCAACGGCAACTATGCCGACCCGTCGGTACGGCCCAATATGGCAGTTGCCATCGGCCTCGAATACAGCCCGTTGAGCCGAAAACAGCGTAAGAACGTGCTTGATGTGGTGACGCGTGAACTTTTGACATCCAAGGGCTTGCGTACATTGTCCCCCAAGAGTTACGGCTACCGTCCGGTGTATCTCGGCAATGAGCACGAGCGCGAATTAACCCTTCACCAAGGCCCGGCACGTCCCTGGCTGATGGGCTTTTATGCCAACGCTTACCTCAAAGTCTTCGGTATGAGCGGCGTGTCATACATAGACCGTATGCTTATCGGCTTCGAGGAAGAAATGTCCTGGGGTTGCATAGGGTCGTTGAGCCAGTTGTACGATGCAAATCCGCCCTTCCTTGGGCGCGGCGCCATATCGCACGCCACCAATGTAGGCGAAGTGCTTCACACCTTGCGCATGCTCAAACGTATGAGTCTTTGAACATTAAGCCAGAGAGATAGACAGTGATACAACAAACAATAAAAAAACATAAATTCGATATATGAAAGCCTTAATGTTCGGATGGGAATTTCCCCCGCACATCCTTGGCGGCTTGGGTACGGCCAGCTACGGACTTACGCGTGGCATGGCCTCCTGCGGCGACATGGATATCACATTTGTGATACCCAAGCCGTGGGGCGACGAAGATCGTTCGTTTGCACATATCATAGGGGCCTCGCAGGTGCCCGTAGCGTGGCGAGAGACCTCTCGTGAGTATGTGGACGGGCGTATAGGACGGCTGATGTCCCCCGAGCTGTACTTCCGTCTGCGTGATCATATCTATGCAGACTTCAACTACATGCGCACCAATGATTTGGGCTGCATCGAATTCTCCGGGCGCTATCCCGACAACCTTCTTGAAGAAATTAACAACTATTCGATTACGGCGGGAGTGATAGCGCGTACCCTCGACTTTGACATCATTCACAGCCACGACTGGTTGACATATCCGGCCGGCATACATGCCAAACAGGTGACAGGCAGGCCCTTGGTGATACACGTACATGCCACCGACTATGACCGCAGTCGCGGAAATGTCAATCCCACGGTGTTCAATATCGAGCGCGATGGTATGCTGCATGCCGACCATATCATCACCGTAAGTAATCTCACGCGCAACACCGTCATAGACAAATACGGCATAGATCCGGCCAAGGTGACCACCGTACACAACGCCGTCATACCATTGGATAAGGAAATATTGGAGATCAAGGCACCGCGCCCCAAGGAGAAGGTTGTTACCTTTTTGGGCCGCATTACGATGCAGAAGGGCCCCGAATACTTCGTTGAGGCTGCTGTTAAGGTGCTCAAGAACAATCACAACGTTCGTTTTGTTATGGCCGGCAGCGGCGATATGATGGACGCGATGATTGAATTGGCAGCGCGCCGCGGCATTGCCGACCGCTTCCATTTCCCGGGATTTCAAAAGGGACGTCAGGTGTACGAGATGCTGAGCGCCTCGGATGTATACATCATGCCCTCCGTGTCCGAGCCTTTCGGTATTTCGCCTCTGGAAGCCATGCAGATGGGTGTACCATCCATTATCTCCAAGCAGAGCGGGTGCGCCGAAATCCTACACAATGTCATCAAGACCGACTACTGGGACATAGATGCTATGGCCGATGCCGTTAATGCCATAGTTTCGTATCCGTCGATGCATGCCTATCTGCGCGACCAGGGCATCAAGGAAGTGTCTCAAATCACTTGGGACAAGGCCGGGCGCAAGGTGATAGATATTTATCACAAAGTTCTCGGATGGTAGTCTCGCCGCAGACAAGCTCATTATAGATATAACATAGATATAACAACCGGACCACAGCGTCACACCATACATATTATGAAAGCAATTTCGCTGAATTTTGAAATCCATCAGCCTATGCGCCTCAAGCGCTACCGCTTTTTCGACATAGGCAACGACCATTACTATTACGATGACTTCCTCAATGACGACATAATCACCGGACTGGCTAATCGCAGCTACCTTCCGGCGACGCATGTGCTTTTGTCAATGTTGGAAGATAAATCCAACCCCTTCAAGTGTTCCATTGCCATAAGCGGCATCGCCATCGAGCAATTCGAGCAGTACGTGCCCGAGATGATAGACGCCCTGCGCCGACTGGCTGATACCGGGCGCGTCGAGTTTCTGGCCCAGCCGTACGCCCATTCGCTGGCATCGTTGACCGACCCCGAAGAGTTTGTTGAACAGGTGAAAGCTCAGTGTGATCGTATAGAGGAACTCTTCGGTCAACGTCCGACGGTGATGCGCAACACCGAGTTCCTGTACAGCGATGACATAGCCCCGCAGATAGCTGCCATGGGCTTCAAAGGGGTGCTCACCGAAGGCGCCAAGCACATCCTTGGTTGGCGCTCGCCCAATTATGTATATAGTGCTGAGACGGCGCCCAAACTTAAGGTGTTGATGCGCAATGCAAAACTCTCGGATGACATCTGCTTCCGCTTTACCGACACCTCCTGGGACGCATATCCGCTGACCGCTGACAAATATATGGACTGGGTGGCCGCAACCCCTGAGGAAGAAACTATTGTCAATCTGTGTATGAACCTTGACACCTTTGGCGGGCTGCAGAGCGGTGACAGCGGTATCTTTGATTTCCTAAAGGCATTGCCGCGCTTTGCCGCCGAAAGGGGCATCACCTTTACCACGCCCTCGGAAGTTGTGCGTAAGACAAAGGCTGTGGCTCCCGTGACTATCGTCCATCCCATTAGTGATGCCGATGAGGCACGTGATACCTCTGCATGGTTGGGCAACGAGCTGCAGAACGAAGCTTTCCGCAAGTTGTATTCCGTGGCAGAGCGCGTGCGGTTGTGCAACGACCGTCGTCTCAAGCAGGACTGGATATATCTGCAGGCCAGTGACCATTTCTACTACATGTCCACCAAACACCTTGCTGACGGAGCTGTGCACTCGCTGTTTTCGCCTTACGAGACCCCGTTTGCGGCATTTACCAATTATATGAATGTCCTTGCCGACTTCATCGTACGCGTCGAGGAGCAGTACCCCATGAGCGTGGATAATGAAGAATTGAACTCACTGCTCACTACTATCCGTAACCAAGAACGTGAAATAGAGATGCTCAACAAGGAGGTGGCTTCCATGCGCAAGAATATCGAGCATTTCAACGAAGAACACGCCCTCCGCGAGCCTCAGAAGCCGACTCCCGCTAAGGTTGAAAAGTCCAAGACAACAGCCAAGCCTGCCAAAGCGGTAAAGAAGTCCAAGACAGCAAATACTACTAAGGGCGCAATATAAAAAAATCCGAAAAAAATGACACGCCTACTTACATCGTTAGTTTGTGCTCTGGCATTGCTGCCTATGGCTTATGCCGGAACTCCGACCACGGAAGCCGAGTCCGTGCTGCATTGCATTTCCACTCGAGCCAGTGTGCGTCAATATACATCGGTCGAGGTCGCAGATGCGACTGTGGACACCCTCCTGCGTGCCGCTATGTCTGCTCCTACGGCTGTTAATCGCCAGCCTTGGGCCTTCGTGGTTGTGCGCGACACGACACTTCGCGCGACTCTCGCCGAGGCACTCCCTAATGCGGGTAGTAAGCTGACCAATGCATCGGTGGCAATAGTCGTATGCGGTGATAGTACGCGAATGCTCAAACAACAGCCTGAATTCTGGGTGCAGGATTGCAGTGCAGCCACCGAGAATCTGCTTCTGGCAGCACATGCATGTGGCCTGGGAGCGGTATGGTGCGGCTTGTATCCCGATATGGAAAGAGTGCAAACCGCACGCACAATACTGAGGCTTGACGAGCGGTATGTGCCGTTGTGCATCATTCCGGTGGGCTATCCGAGCGCTCCGGTAAGTCCAAAAGACAAATACCGCGAGGATGCTATAATACGCCGTTGAAGTTGTCGATTTAATCTTCTATTGAGTATATACCTATATAATATTGAAAAACTACTTAAAATACTTTGTGCTATGGAACTAGGATGGCTTATAGTTTTTGCATGCTTTGTCCCTTGGATCAAGGATGCTTTCGACAAACGGGCTAACGGCTGATGCTTCACGAGCTGAAGTCGTACCAATGAGGCGGACTTGTCTTGGCGTAGGTGCCATGTCAAGTCCGCGCCTTTTTTGTCCGGACTCGTAATGTCGGTAGTGTTGGCGCTCGAGGCTCTGATAAAAAAAGAGGGACTCCTCGCGGAGTCCCTGTCTTTATTGGTTTCCAATAGGTACAATTTCTAAGGTAAAAAAGATTGTTAGGTTTTGCGATGACAAAATTATAAAGGCTCGGTCAGCACACCAAATATATTTATATGTTCTACAACATATTTTTTGATGTGTGGATTTAGTCTTGTTGCATGCTTGTTATGTAAAGTGCAAAATCACAAATAGATAGGGTTGCGGATTTGGCCAAAAGTGCAAAGTGTGGCCAAGTTAAATTTTGTTAACATTAACTTTCGCCGTTTTCGAATTGCAACAGCCGAAGCCCGTCAGCGTTGTACACGGCGTAGGAAAACTGCGAAAAACAGTCGCCGAGAATGACTACGCGTGCTCCCGCGTCTATGGGGTAGTCAAGGGCAATATGCCGGTGGCCGAGGACAAAAAAATCGATGTCAGGATGCTCGGTATGGTATTCGCGTGCAAAGATGATGAAACGCTCTTTTTCGGGGTCGGGGACGGCGGGATGTGACATGGGATTGTCGCCGCGACTGTGGCTTGACCATCGGTGTGCAAACGGAATAGTCCAGCGCGGGTGTATGCCGGCGTACAGCTTTTGGCATAGGCGGTTGCGGAAAAAGCTGCGAAGTATGCGAAAACTGCGACTGTCGCCGTATAATGCATCGCCATGTCCCAGGAAAAATTTTTTTCCGTCGATGTCGCGCACCACGTTGCCGTCGATGACTTCCATGCCTATTTGGTCGCGGAGGTAGTCAAAGAGCCAGATGTCGTGATTGCCTATGAACCACACAATATTTATGCCCATGTCCGACATGTGCGCCAATTGGCCGAAAAAGCGGATGTATCCTCGTGGCACCACGGTTCGATACTCAAACCAATAGTCGAGGATGTCGCCAAGCAGGTACAGCGTCTTACAGTCCTTTTCGAAGGACTGCAGCATGCGTACCACCTTGGCTTCATGCTCGCGCGGATTGGCGATGTATACGGCGCCCAGGTGTATATCGCTGACAAAATATGTTTTGTTGCGCATCGGTGCAGTGTTGTATGGTGTGGTCATGTGTCGTGCGTAGCCTGAGAGTTAAAGAAAGCCCAATTCGAGTTTGGCCTCTTCGCTCATCATGTCGCGATTCCATTCAGGTTCGAATACGATGTTGACTTTCACGCTTTTGACGTCCTCGATACTTTCGAGCTTTTGGCGTGCGTCTTCCACGAGGAAGTCGGCGGCCGGGCAGTTGGGGGCGGTCAGTGTCATGTCCACTTCGAGGTTGGCGTCATCGTCCACGTCTATGCGGTATATGAGTCCTAAGGAATAGATGTCTACCGGTATTTCCGGGTCGAATACCGTGCGCAGCATACGTACCGCCTCCTGTTGCATCTTTATGCGTTGGTCTTCAGTCATATTATTATGTGCTATTATTCTGCAAAGGTACGCAAAAATAATGTGGGTGGCAAGGATCATATTTACGGGGTTATTCGAAGATGTCTTTTTTTCGGGATGAGGCTTTATTGCCGTTTTCGATGAAGTGGAGGCGGTCTGTGGTGAGGTCGAAAACACAGCGCGAGAGGTGTTGATAACTTCGCAAAAATAGTATGGCGGTAATAATTACCGCTTTGCCGTTAGGGTGATGATATGGGGTTTGCAGAAGCCGAAAAATATGCTTATTTTTGCCTTCGCAATGCTTGTATGGGCTATGTGCCGATTCGGCGCGGACATGTCGCCGGTCGCCTGACAAGAGTAGCTTAGATAAAGTAAATTCCAACGACACAAACAACTATAGATATGCCCCCATTTGTACACTTACATGTACACAGCCAGTATTCTTTACTTGATGGGCAAGCATCGGTATCGGCGCTTGTCGACAAGGCCATGAATGACGGAATGCCCGGCATCGCTCTCACTGACCACGGCAATATGTATGGCATCAAGGAATTCTTCAATTATGTCAATAAGAAGAATGGTAAGGTGCTTGACAAGGCCAAGGCTGCACTCGCCGCCGCACGCGAAAGCGGCGACGAAAAGGCCCTGGCCGAGGCCGAAGCCGCCTTGACATATGCAAAGGAGCATTCGTTCAAGCCTATATTCGGATGTGAGATGTACGTGGCGCAGGAGGACCTTCACACTCATGTGGATAAGCGCGACATTGGTAGACACCTCATTGTGCTGGCTAAGAACGCCACGGGCTATCACAACCTCGTAAAACTGGTGTCCAAGGCGTGGACTGAGGGGTTCTACATGCATCCGCGCACGGACAAGCATGAAATCGAGAAACATCGTGAAGGTCTGATTATTGCTTCAGCTTGTCTTGGAGGCGAGATTCCGCAGTTGCTGATGAATGGTCGCGACGAAGAGGCTGAAGCCGCCGTGGCGTGGTGGAAAAACCTGATGGGCGAAGATTATTACATCGAATTGCAGCGACATAAAGCCACTGTGGTCAACGCCGCCCATGACACTTACGAAAAACAGCGTGCAATCGAGCCGAAACTTATAGCATTGGCGCGCAAGTATGACATAAAACTTATTGCCACCAACGATGTGCATTTTGTCGATGAAGACGATGCTGAGGCTCATGACCGTCTGATATGCCTGTCCACCAACAAGTTTGTGACGGACCAGGATCGCATGCACTACACCAAGCAGGAGTGGCTCAAGACTTCGGCCGAAATGCAGGCGTTATTTGCCGACATCCCCGAGGCCCTCGAGACGCCGGCGACCATATTGGAAAAAGTAGAGACTTACACTATCGATCATCCGCCGATTATGCCGAATTTCGCTATTCCCGAAAGTTTCGGCACCGAGGCCGAGTATCGTCAGCGCATCACAGAGCAAGAGTTGTTCGATGAGTTTACGCGCGACGAAAACGGCAATGTGGTGTTGTCTCAAGAAGAAGCCGAGAAAAAAATTAAGAAGCTGGGCGGTTACGAAAAGCTCTACCGCATAAAATTCGAGGCGGATTATTTGGCAAAACTGGCCTACGAGGGTGCCGAGCGCCGTTACGGATCGCCTCTGAGCCCCGAGCTTAAAGAGCGTATAAAATTCGAGTTGCACATCATGAAGACCATGGGCTTCCCGGGCTACTTTCTAATAGTGCAGGACTTCATCAATGCCGCCCGCAATCAATTAGGCGTCAGCGTCGGTCCCGGACGTGGTTCGGCGGCGGGGTCATGTGTGGCATACTGCTTGGGTATCACCCAAATAGACCCTATAAAGTATGACTTGCTGTTCGAACGTTTCCTCAATCCGGACCGTATTTCGTTGCCGGATATCGATATCGACTTCGATGACGACGGACGTGCGGACGTATTGCGTTATGTAACACAGAAATACGGCGAGGAAAAAGTTGCGCACATCATCACTTACGGCACAATGGCTGCCAAGATGGCTATTAAGGACGTAGCGCGCGTCGAGCAATTGCCGCTGAGCGAAAGCAATCGATTGACCAAGCTTATACCCAAGCACATGCCCGAGCGCAATGGCAAGGAACTGAAGCCAACGCTGAGCAATTGCTATGACTATGTACCCGAATTCAAGCCTGAAGTCAATTCGTCAAATCCGCTGGTACGCGAGACTCTTAACTATGCGCGTGCTCTCGAAGGCAATGTTCGCAATACGGGCGTGCATGCCTGTGGCGTTATCATATGCCGAGATGACATCACCGATTGGGTGCCCGTGTCCACGGCCAATGACAAGGAAGAAGGCAAGTTGCTGGTGACTCAGTACGAAGGTCGTGTCATCGAAGAAACCGGGCTTATAAAAATGGACTTTCTCGGTCTTAAGACGTTGTCGATACTTAAGGAGGCCGTGACCAATATCAAGCAGACGCGTGGCGTGGACATCGATTTGGATAATATACCAATAGATGACCCCAAGACCTACAAGTTGTATTGTGAGGGGCGTACCATCGGCACGTTCCAATTTGAGTCGCCGGGTATGCAGAAATACCTGCGCGAATTACAGCCTTCGACGTTCGAAGACCTCATAGCTATGAACGCTTTGTATCGCCCGGGGCCTATGCAGTACATTCCCGATTTTATCAAGCGTAAACATGGCGAGTCGCCTATCGAGTACGCCATCCCCGAGATGGAGATGTATCTCAAAGATACTTATGGCGTTACCGTATATCAAGAACAGGTCATGCTCCTGTCGCGACTGTTGGCCGGCTTTACACGCGGCGAAAGCGATACCCTGCGCAAGGCTATGGGCAAGAAGCTCATTGACAAAATGAACCATCTTAAGGGTAAATTTATGTCCGGCGGTCAGGAGCGCGGACACGACCCCAAGGTCCTCGAAAAAATATGGAAAGACTGGGAAGCGTTTGCATCTTACGCTTTCAATAAGAGTCATGCCACGTGCTATAGTTGGGTGGCATATCAGACGGCGTATCTTAAAGCCAATTACCCCAGCGAGTATATGGCTGCGGTATTGTCGCGAAATCTCAACGACATCACCAAGCTCTCCGGATTTATGGACGAGTGCAAGAATATGCGCATACAAGTACTCGGGCCGGACGTCAACGAGTCATACAGCCGTTTCGGTGTCAACGCCAAGGGCGACATACGCTTCGGCCTGAGCGCCATCAAGGGCGTGGGTGAGGGGGTGGTCGAGAGCATACTCAAGGCTCGAGAAAACAAACCTTTCGAAAGCATATATGACTTTGTAGAACGTGTGCCCGCCGGGACGCTCAACCGCCGCACATTCGAGAATCTCGCATTGGCCGGCGCGTTTGACTGCTTTGCACAGGATATGAAGCGCGAAGACTTCTTCGAGGCCAATCCGCGTGGCGACACGATGGCTGACATCCTCATACGCTATGGACAGAAATATCAAGCCAATAACAACGACAGCCAAGGTTCGCTCTTTGACTTCGGCGGCGATGAAGGTTTGGAATTTGCGCGACAGGCACGTCCTCAAATCAAGCCCGCAATGCAATGGCCGGATGTGCTGCGCCTTGAGAAGGAAAAAGACCTTGTAGGCATGTATCTGTCCGCCCATCCGTTGGATCCGTACTACATGGAGGTGGTCTATGGTACCGGCTGCTCGATAAAAGAATTTGGCGAGATGGTGCCTGCTGAGGGTGTCGAGGTGTCTTTTGCCGGAATTGTTGTGGCAGGCGATGTCCGTATATCCAAGACCGGCAATCCTTATACGGTCATGAAAATAGAGGACTACAGCGGCAGTACCGAGCTGAGACTTTTCGGAAAGAAACATATCGAATTCGGCAACTTCGGAAAGACCGGCACGCCGATACTGATACGCGGCAGTTTTGCACGCCGCAGCAGGGGCGATGTGGAATTTGAGGTGGGCTCGATGCAGCTTCTTTCCGAGGTTAAGGGCAAGCTTATCAGCGGCATCACCATCAAGGTGACGCCCGAAGAAGCCGAGAACGCCCTGTCGGCGATATTATCCACTCGCTTGGCCAAGCCCGGCGAGCACGAAAACACGGGCAACCTACGCCTATATCTATATGATCCGGCGACAGGTCGCGGCGCATCGTTATCATCATCGCGCCGATTACGCCTCGACCGCAAACTGCTCAACGACCTCAAGGACGCAAATGTCGAATTCGAGGTTGATCACGCATGATACACATATATACGAATATACATACATCAAATTTACTTAATAAAGCAATATGGCAACCATATTTACAGACGAAAACATTCACGAAATCATCGCCGGCGGTAAGCCCGTGGTGGTAGATTTCTGGGCTACGTGGTGCGGACCTTGCCGCGCCATGTCCCCGCTTATCGACGAACTTGCCGAGGAATACGAAGACCGGGTAGTGATAGGTAGTTACAATCTTGACGATGAGAACGATTTCGCTTCCGAGAACCGCGTAATGTCGCTTCCGACCATTCTCTTCTTCAAAGACGGCAAGAAGACGCCTCTGCGCCTTGCCGGGTCGCAATCGCGCGAAACTCTTGTCGAGAAAATAGAGGCTCTTTTGGCTCTCTGACACGCAATATAAACCGTACTAAATAAACACACAATGCAAGACAACAATGCGAAAGTCGCCCCCGGCATGTACGTTGAACTGGGATATGACCTCTACGAGATAGCTCCCGATGGCACACAAGTGACAGTACATCAAACAGATGCCGATGACCCCGAGCGCATAATCTTCGGCGTGACCGAGGGCGTCCTTGAGCCCCTCGAGAAGGCTCTTGACGGCCTGAAAGTAGGCGAAGCTTTTGACGTTACGGTCACCAGCGAAAAGGCTTTCGGAGCCTACGACAAAGAGAAAGTTATAGACCTCGACCGCGAAATATTCGTAGTCGATGGCAAATTCGACAGCGAAACCGTTAAGGTCGGCGCCGCCGTACCTATGATGACCTCCGAAGGATACCGAATTATGGGCCGTGTGCTCAATATCAGCGGCGACAAAGTAACCATGGATTTCAATCATCCTCTGGCCGGCCGCGATGTGCGTTTCTGCGGCAAAGTGCTCGCTGTGCGCCCCGCTACCGAGGAAGAGCTACATCCCGTACACCACGGTTGCGGCTGTGGCTGTGACCACGGTCACGATGACTGCGGCTGCGGTGACGACCATTGCGGTTGCGGCGACAGCTGCGACTGTGACACCTGCCACTAATTTCGTGATGCCCCTGGCATTGATTTCGTTGCTCGGGGCAGCTATTTTAGGCGTGATTTGCCGAATTCCTCGCATCCCGATAACGCTTTGCGCTGAATGATGATTCATCTCGCCGGTACAAATTTCGATAGATAATACAGTAGTTTTGTATTTTCTATCGAAATTTTTACTGCATTTTCCGATGGAATAAGAGGATAGGATATCCGGAGGTTGATGAGACGCCCACCAGCCTTTGTGAAGACACCCCCCACAAGTACCCCCCCCACAAGCGCAGCCGAAAATACCCCCACAAGTAAGGGCGTCTTATCGGCATCGGTCACGGATAACGTGAGGAGGCTGGTCATGGCGATAGGTACGGAGGAAAGAAGCGTGAAGGGAATGATGGTTGTCGTCGGTCTTAAAGACCGGAAGAATTTTATCGAGTATTCGCTTGCGCCGGCAATCCACGCAGACTTAGTGCAAATGAAATTTCCCGATTCGCCGCGACATCCGCGTCAGCGGTATTCGCTGACCGACAAGGGTCTTGCGCTGTATGACGAAATCCGTAAACGGTGATGAGACTATAGCACGGCAGGGAGTGCGCAATCGGATGCGTACTCCCTGCTTGTTTTTTTCCGGTCGAAGGGAGGCTTGTTTAGTGGAGCTCGGCGCGGATGACGGCGTTGCGGAGGCGGCGGAGGGTAGGTGCGGCTTTGGCTACGGAATTTTCGAGGGCGCGTATCTCGGCGGCCACGGTGTGGTCGCCGTTGGCGTAGCGTATGCGCAGGCGCTCAAGCTGGCGGCGATATGCCTGATCAAGATTATACTGCTGGAGGTATTGCGACATTAATTCGCGTGCCTCGGTGCTGCGAAAGTCGGAGAGGCGGTAGTATACGGCTCGTCCTTCGATGCTGAAGGGGTAGGGCAGTGTATCGGTTGTGCGTGTGTCCTTTGTGTCGGATGTTTGAGCGGCGGCGCGGGCGTTGATTTGCTCTCGGATGGCGGCGGCGTCAGTGTCGGTGTCCTGCGTGACGGCGATGTCGGTGATAAAGGCGCGGTCAGCCAGGTCGTTGCGCTCGGGGTTGAGGTTGCGGCGCGTGGCGTTGGTGAGATATGTGTACACGGTGATGCTGTCGCTGTCGAGGCTGTTGCGGTCCGTGGCCCACCATCCTATGCCGTTGTCTGTGTCTATGGCCATAAGTATGTCGTTGTACGGCGAGTTGTAGGGCATTCCGATGTTCACGGGCTCGAGAAAGTCACCAGTGGAGTCGTCTCGTCGTGTCATGTATATGTCGTATCCGCCTATCGAGGTCTCGGGGTCTTGTGCTGCGAAATACAAGGTGCTGCCGTCGGTGAGCATAAACGGGCAAGCGGTGGCGTATTGTGCCGAGGAAAAGACCTTTGTCGGGCTTTCCAATGTTCCGTCGTCCAATATTCCGGCATGGTACAGCGTGGAACGACCGGTGCTGTCCGGCGCGTTCCAGAAGACTTCGCGGCCGTCGTTGGCGGTATATACTATGGTGTTGTCGTTTGTACGGATGTTGGGCGGCAGCATCTGTCGCGATCCTAATCGTCCGGCGTTTGCAGGCAGCGGAAAGGCTTCGGCCAGACGACTGCGCGGCACGGTCACCGAGTCGATGATGGTAATGTCTTCGACGCGTTGCAACATATTGTCCATCATAACTATGCGTCCGCGCAGCTCATCGGCGGAAGTTGGTAGGTCTCGGCGTGCGCGTTTGGCTGCGGCTTCCCAGCGTTCCATCAGTTCCTGGGCCTGCTTGATGTCGTAGCTGTTAAGTGCGTCCGAGATTTGTTCCGAGAGGTCTTCGTAGACCGGCGTGTGCTTTTTCTTGGGCGCAGCATTGGCTGCTATGGCTATTGCCAAAGCGGCGGCCAGTGTCAGTGTCATATGCTTCATCGCGATGTTATGCTTAGTGTGGTTGTACGTAAGAAAGTGGCGTTTGAACGGGTGTGTCGCGGTCTTATGACAGGTTCATACCCTCAGCGTATGTCCAGCAGCTTGTGCGTCTGCAACGACAGTCCCCAGTGCGGATGTCGCATGATATAGGTTACTGTCTCGGCGATGTTTTGTCCCGAGCATGGTTGCAGCTTGGCGCATGGGACGTTGAAATGGCGATATATAGTCTCAACGTCTTGGCCTGTGTATACGACTTTCAGCTCGTCCACGCGGTCGATATCCCAAGGACCTTCACCTTTGGGCGAGCATGTGACCCAGTCCACCTCCGGCGGCACGGGTCGTGTGCCGTTGGTCTCTATCTGGACGTAAAATCCGTGGGCCTTGATGGCACGCAGCAGGTCGCTGTCGGCCTGCAGTGTTGGCTCGCCGCCGGTGAGTACTAAGTGACGTGCCGGGTATGCGGCGGCGGCTTGGGCGATTTCGGCGGCGGTCATTTCGTCATATGCGGCGTGATCGGTGTCGCAGAAGTCGCAGCGCATGTTGCATCCGCTCAGACGCACGAATACGGCGGCGGTGCCGGTGTAGCGGCCTTCGCCTTGTAGCGAGTAAAAGATTTCGTTAACGTGATATTTTTTGTCCATGTGCGTGTAGAGTTGTGTGCGGTCAATCGCGCTGGTATGATGCGATGTTGCCTTCGCTTTCTTGGACATCGACGCGGTAGCAGTTGGGTACATTGTCGCATATCCAGCGGGCTATGTTTTCGGCCGTGGGGTTGAAGGGCAGCACGTCGTTTAGATTGGCGTGATCCAGGCGGTCCATCACCGTGTTTTTGATGTGCGTAAAGTCGGTGACCATGCCATCGGCGTTCAGCTCGGCCGCGCGACAGTGCACGGTGATAATCCAGTTGTGGCCGTGCGTATTGGTGCATTTGCTGTCATAGGACAGCGTAAGGCGATGTGCCGCCGATATTTCGAGTCTTTTGGTGAGGTAATACATTGTCTGTTTGGTGTAGTAGTGAGGAGTATCAGTCTGTGTTTTGCTCGGATTGCTGCGGCGCCATGTCGGTGAAAATGCCTTCCGTGTCAGTATCCTCGGGCGGTGTCGGCAGCTTGGAAGGGTCGCCTTTCAGGCCGTTTTGTGCGCCTAAATCCATGAGGTAGTCAATGGCGGCCTGACGTGTGGGTTCGATTTCGCAGTCGCGGGAAACTCGTGTCAGATTGGACATCAGCATTCCCACGGTGGGGCCTTGTGTCAGGCCGAACATAGCCATGATGTCATAGCCGTTGAGTGCCGGGCGGAAGGCGCGTTCGGCGTCCAAGGCGTTGATGTCGGCAAATTTGCGCTCGACAATGTCGAAGTTGTCGAGGAAGCGTTGTTTCTTTTCGATGTTTTTGGACGTAATGTCGGCGCGCGCCAGAATCATCAAGGCGTTCAGGTCGTCTTCGGCGTAGTTTATCAGCCGACGCACGGCGCTGTCCGTTACTTCGTCTTCTACCAGCGCTATGGGGCGCATATGTAAGTCTACGAGGCGTTTGACGCGACGCATCTCGGCTCCCATAGGCAGCTTGAGCCGTGCAAATATGCGTGGCACCATCTTGGCGCCTATGAAGTTGTGGTTATGGAATGTCCATCCGGCTTGTGGGTCGTAGCGCTTAGTCAGCGGCTTGGCGATGTCGTGTAGCAGTGCCGCCCAGCGCACCCAGATGTCGTTGGTGGCGGCGGCCACGTTGTCCAGCACTTCGAGTGTGTGGTAGAAGTTGTCCTTATGTCCGCGTCCGTTGACCACCTGTACGCCCACCAGAGCCTCCAATTCGGGGAGGATTATGGCCAGCAACCCGCTGTGGTGCAGCAAGTCCCAGCCTATGGAGGGACGCGGCGAGGCCATGATTTTGTTAAGCTCGGTGGTGATGCGCTCGGTGGTGATGATGCGTATACGCTCGGCCCGGGCGCGTATGGCTTCGAATGTCTCGGGGCAGATGTCAAATTGCAGTTGTGTGGCAAAACGTATGGCGCGCATCATTCGCAATGGGTCATCACTGAAGGTTATTTCCGGTTCCAGCGGCGTGCGTATTATGCGGTCTTGCAGGTCTTGCAGTCCGTTGTAATTGTCTATGAGCCGTCCGAAGGAGTCCTCGTTGATGCATATGGCCATGGCATTGATGGTGAAGTCTCGTCGTGCAATGTCTTCCTCCAGCGTGCCGTCTTCGACTATGGGGTTGCGCGAATCGCGTTTGTAGCTCTCGCGGCGTGCGCCCACAAATTCCAATTCGAGCCTTCCGCGCTTGACCTGCGCTGTTCCGTAGCTGTGGAACACGCCGAGGTGTGTGCCTCGTCCGAGGCTTTTGGCCACGGCTGTAGCCAGAGTTATGCCCGAGCCTACGGTGACGAAGTCTATGTCGTTGAGATCGCCGCGGCGCAGCAATGCGTCGCGCACGTATCCGCCCACGACGTATGCTTCCATACCCAATTCGTCGGCTACATGGCCCACGCGTTTGAATATGCGGTCGCACAGCAGCCGTGCGTAGTTGCTGTCGTCAGTTCTTTCTTCCGTCAGCCGTGTTGTCATTGTTCGAAACTGATAAGTTGTGTAGGGGCGTTGGTGAGGCAGCGCATGGGGGCGTTCTCGCATACTACGTATGTACTTTCGATGCCTACGGCACCTACGCCGGGAATAACGAATTTGGGCTCGATGGCGATGACGTTGCCGGCTTCGAGGATGTCACGGCTGCGCGGAGCTATGACGGGCAGTTCATTTATTTCGATGCCTACGCCGTGTCCTACGAATCCGGCGTGCTGTCGGTGTCCCATGAAGTAGTGTTCAAGCCCGGCTTGTCGCGCCATATCGAGGGCTTTCTCATACATATCCGAGGCTGCTGTTCCTACACGACCCATTTGGGCGAGGGTGTTGCAGATGTCTATGGACAGTTGGTGGGCGCGTTGTGCCTCCTCGGGGATGTCTCCCAATACGAAGGTACGCGTCATATCGGTCATATATCCGGTGTAGTTGCCATTGACGTCCACCATTACCGTCATGCCGGGGCGCAGAATTGTGCCGTTGGCACCTACGGGTAGCGACGGGTCGGCGCCCGCGCCTCCCAAGGCAAAGTCGTAGGGAGATGGCGCATCGGCGTTGTCTCCGGCCAGGACATTGCCCATATACAGTTCCATGTCGTTGCCGTTGATGCGGAACTGTCCGAGGCATCCTTCGAGTCGCGAGACGCGCTCTATCTCGACTTGCAGCTCGATGTCGGTCATGTTGTCTTGGTACAAGCGCGGAATCATGCGATAGACATGTTCGTGGCGGCTGCCGGATGCGGTTATTAGCTCTATCTCGCCGGCGGTCTTGACGGCGCGAGCGTGGCGTAGCAGGGCATCGGCATTGGCTACATCGCCGACTTCAACGCCCATGGCATGACACAGGCGCAGTATGGCATTGTAGGACAGGGTGTCTTGTTCCAAAGCTAAGTGCTTGGGCTTTGGAAGCGAATGGTGTTGCAGTTCCTCGAGAATGTTCTCGGGCTTGTGTATGGATATAACGTCGTCTCCTTCGAGGCCTACGGGTCGTTTGACAAAATAGGCCGGGGCATCTGAGTCACGATGTATGTATATGTATCCGCCGTAGACGCGTCCTGTCATATAGTATAGGTTGGCGTTGATGGTCAACAACATGGCATCGATGCCATCTTGCTCCATAAGCTTCTTGAGGCGTGATAGTTTCAGTGCCAGTTCATCGGCGCTGAGCAGTTGCAGTATGTTTGACCGTTTCATAGCGTGTAGTGTCATAATATAAAAAGGTCTGTATGTCTTTTCTTTGTGTGGTTCGAATTTAAAAATGCAGGTGCGGCACTCGTGCCCTCGTTGCGTCGCGTTCAGACAATGTCCTTCAGCTCGCCGAAGGAGTGGATGACGGCGTCTGCGTCCTCGACATTCCCGAAACCATAGGCGCAGTATACCATCCGGGCGCCGGCGGCATGTGCTGCATCGCTGTCTCCCTGCGTATCACCCACGTACACCGGGAGGGTCAGGCCATACTTATGTATAAGCAGTGCGATATTGCCGGCCTTGTCCAGCCCTGTGCCGCCGTGGCTCAGCGCGTCTTTGAAGTAAGGACGCAGCCCATTGACGTCAAGAAAGTTGTCAAGTCCGAGAGGCCCGCAATTGCTTACCATAAACAGCGGCAAACGGCGTGCCAGTTCGGGTATTGTTTCTACCACTCCGTCAAACAGGCGTCCGCGTAGCCCCGGCATCATTGTGGCTTCGTTGGCGTTGAGTAGTTGCAGAAAGCGTCCGTCGCTATCATGTCCCGGGGCGATGTCTTCGATGATGTCTTCGAGGTGCTTGCCCATTTCGCGCATCAGTACCTGACGTGTTACGCGCGGCACATCTGTGATTCCCGCCTGTTCGAAGGTCGTGTTCCATATCCGTGCATACGAGTCCACGGCATCCCACAGGGTACCGTCCATGTCAAATATCAGTGCATCGCATTGCATCTTATCGTTCATTTCTCGTAGTGCTTGGATGGTGGCAGCGGCGTGATGCCTATCTGTTCGATTTCGGTGAGTGTGTCCAGACGCATGATGTGGCGCAAGTGTAGCGAGCCTCCCTGACGCAGATGATGTCGCAGCCTCACGGTGTCGGTGTTCTGGTATGTGACGCCGCTGCCGTGACCTCTCCATCGGCCCCATTCGTCGGCCAGTGTAACGTCCACGGTGTCTGTGGCCGTGCTGTCGGTCGAATCGTACTTGATTTCGAGCCACAGGTTGGAGTACTCGTAGTTGTGGCTGTGTCGTATTGTCAGCGCGATGCGGTCCGTGGCTTCGGCGCTGTCGGGCGTCAGTGTCACTGTCCGGCCATAGCGCCAGCCGTTGATGTCTATATCAGACCATGCGCCCGGCGTGCCGCCCGAACAAGACATAACCCCCGAGGCCGTCAGGGCGCCGAGCATCGCCAATAATATTATATGTAGATGCTTATTATGCATCTGCTTTTGGCTCTTTTGTCTGTTGGTTGTCGTTACCTTTGCCGTTATTACGCGGCTTTTTCTTGTTGCGGCGATTGGGCCGTGATTGTTTGTCTTGGGCTGCATCGCCATTGGACGGCTTGGAATCTTTGCTGTCTTTGGGCGTTTTTGGCGCTTTGTCCTTGGATGGCTTCTTTTTCTTGCGCTTCTTTTTGTCGAAGCGTGTCAGTTCGTCCTGATTCAGGAGGTCGTTGACGCTCGGGCGGTCTTTGGCTGCTGCTTCGGCATCTCGCAGTAGCGTTGCGGGCTTTTTGCCTTCTTTGTTGAGGGCAATAATCTCGAATACGCGTTCGGCGTCCAAGGTTGTGAGGTTGGCGGCCATTGACTTGTCCGATGAGTATATGATTTCGCGTTTGAATACATCGGTCTTGAAATGGTACCAGGTGGCATCTGCCGTTTCAAGTCGTACATTCTTGGGCGGCATGCGCTTGACTGTTTCGACATATGTGTCTACTTCGAAGTTGAGGCAGCACTTGAGCTTGGCGCACTGTCCGGCCAGTTTTTGTGGATTGAGCGAGATGTCCTGGAAGCGTGCGGCACTTGTGGAGACGCTGACGAAGTTTTGCATCCACGATGAGCAGCACAGCGGGCGACCGCAGGGGCCTATGCCGCCAATGCGTCCGGCTTCTTGGCGTGCGCCTATCTGCTTCATCTCAATGCGTATTTTGAAGGTGTCGGCCAAGACTTTGATTAATTGGCGAAAGTCGACGCGTGCGTCGGCTATGTAGTAGAATATCGCCTTGTTGCCGTCGCCCTGGTACTCTACGTCGCCGATTTTCATATCCAGTTGGAGGCTTTGGGCGATTTTGCGTGCGCGTATCATAGTGTCTTGCTCGCGTGCACGTGCTTCGTTGTATTTGTCAATGTCCGCCGGCTTGGCCTTGCGGAACACGCGCTTTGTCTCGGCGTTGGGCCGTATGCCGCTTTTGCGCATTTGCAGGCGCACAAGTGCTCCGGTCAGTGTCACTGTCCCGATGTCATGTCCCGGCTGGGCCTCTACGGCTACCAGGTCGCCGGCCTTGAGGGGGATGCCGGTGGAGTTCTTGTAGTATCCCTTGCGGGTGTTCTTGAACTGCACTTCCACCATGTCATCATCGGCGTATCCGCCGGGGATGTCTTCGAGCCAATTGAAACAATGCAGCTTGTGCCTTGCTGTGTCCGAGCATCCGCTGCAGTCTCGGCATTTGTCCTTGGAACACGATCCGTCCGTCGCTTTGGAACACGATACGTCTGCCGCTTGGGGACATACGCACCGGCCTTGGCCGACTTCGGATTGCGTCTTGTCCTGCGAGGCATGATCCTCTGCGGCGCTGTTTGTGTCCTCTACGAGGGCGTGCAGGGCGTTGTTTATGTTTTCCAAATCGTTGATTTCGTTGCTCATATCACCTTATTTGGCAAAACTTACCGAGCGTGTTTCGCGTATGACCGTAATTTTGACCTGCCCGGGATAAGTGAGCTCGTCCTGTATGCGGCGTGCTATTTCGGCTGACAGCTTCTCTGTCTCGGCATCGTCAATTTTGTCGGCGCCGACAATGACGCGTAGTTCGCGTCCGGCCTGTATGGCATAAGTCTTGATGACTCCCGGGTATGAGAGTGCCAGTTGCTCGAGGTCTTTGAGTCGTTTGATGTATGCTTCGACAATTTCGCGGCGTGCGCCGGGGCGTGCGCCGGATATTGCATCGCATACTTGTACTATGGGTGCCAGCAGTGTTGTCTGCTCGATTTCGTCGTGGTGTGCGCCGATGGCGTTGCATATTTCGGGCTTTTCTTTGTACTTCTCGGCCAGTTTCATGCCCAGCAATGCGTGCGGCAGTTCGGGCTCCTCGTCGGGTACCTTGCCTATGTCATGCAGCAGTCCGGCGCGACGTGCCTTTTTGGGGTTGAGTCCGAGTTCCGAGGCCATGACGGCGCAGAGATTGGCTGTTTCACGTGAGTGTTGCAGCAGGTTTTGGCCGTAGCTGGAGCGGTATTTCATCTTGCCTACCAGTCGTATCAAGTCGGGGTGCAGGCCGTGTATGCCCAGATCTATGGCAGTGCGTTTGCCTGTTTCGATGATTTCTTCTTCGACTTGTTTGCGGACCTTGGCTACGACTTCTTCGATGCTGGCGGGGTGTATGCGTCCGTCTGACACGAGTTGGTGCAGGGCCAGACGCGCCACTTCGCGACGCACGGGGTCGAAGCCACTCAGTACTATTGCTTCGGGCGTATCGTCCACAATGATTTCGATGCCGGTAGCTGCTTCGAGGGCGCGGATATTGCGACCTTCGCGGCCGATGATGCGACCTTTGATTTCGTCCGAGTCGATATGGAACACGGTCACCGAGTTTTCGATGGCGGTTTCGGTGGCGGTGCGCTGGATGCTTTGGATGATGATGCGCTTGGCTTCCTTATTGGCGGTCATTTTGGCCTCGTCCATGATGTCGTTTATGTAGGCGGCAGCGGCGGTTTTGGCTTCATCTTTAAGCGATTGGATGAGTTTCTCCTTGGCCTCTTCGGATGATAGACCGGAGATGTGTTCCAGGGTTTGGCGCACCGATGCTTTTTCCTGTTCCAGCTCGGCTTCTTTGCGTTCTACGGCCTGGTATTGTTCGTCCAGTGTTTGGCGTGCAGCTTCAAGTTCGTTGCGTGTGCGAGCGTTTTCGCCCTGCTGTTGGTTCAGTTGCAGTTCGCGCTGTTTTTGCTTGGCTTCCATGGACTGAATCTTGGACATGCGCTGGTTGGCGGCTTTTTCGGCCTCGGCCGTGATTTTGAGTGCTTCCTCGCGGCCTTCTATTTCCTTATCTTTCTTGATGTCGAGAGCCTGACGCTCGGCATCGGCCACGATTTGTCGTGCGCGGTTCTTGGCGGACGAGCGGTGTATCACTACTGTGACGACCACTCCTATGGCGGCGGCAATGATGGCGATGATTATGGTTGTTACTAATGGTGTCATATAATGTCTGTATGTACTTGGTTGTTGTTATTGGGTTGGTTGTCTTGTTGTTATATGTATTGGTTGTCTGTTTTTCTGTCGCTATTTCGGGCACCATACTTGTCACGGCACTCTTGCCTGGTACAAACGCCCATAGCCGCTCCGAGTATTCTTCGGGCGGCGTGCGGGTGTGTGCATTGCGATGCTTGGGGGCTTAAGGCGTGTGTTGTCGTTGTTAATCAGTCCTTTAAGACTTGGCTTCGGACTTGATTTCGAGCATGCGATCCAAGTCGGCTTCAAAGGCCTCCAGGAGGTGCTGTTGGTCGTCGACGCTTTGCTTGAGCTGATAATACAGCTTGGCAAACTGGAATGCCGCCATGGCCAAGATTTCCTTGGAGGTTTTGTTTTCAAATCTACGGCGCCATTCGGTCCACACACGGTTGACGTTGTATTCGGCCTCGCGTATGCGTTCCTCCTTGTCCGGCGCTATAGACATGCTTATGGGCGCGACGTCGGCAATTTTTATTGTTATGTTTTGTTCCTTCTTTCCCATTGAATGTTCTCAAGCATCGTGAGGCAAAAATCGTGGGCGCTGTCACCATATGCCGTCATCCATCGATGTCGGCGATGCAGCGGTCGATTTCCCGCACGAGTTCGGTGATAATGTTCCGGGTCTTCTCGATGGCATCACGGTCGGGCGCCAGGGTCGATGATACGCTGAGGTATTCGTTGCGGAGGCTCAGCTGCTCGATGCGCTGTTCCTTGTCGCGAAGCTCTCTCTCGAGCTCGGCAATGCGCTCCAAGGCTTGTGTACGTTCTTGACATACAGTGTCGTAGCGCTGTGCCAATACGTGCATTTTCTCGCTTATGCGCGACAGTGACTTATCTAATGACTCGGTTGCCATATCTCCAAATTTCCACAAAGTTAGCAATTTTTTTCGTAAATCCGCTCCTGACCTGCAAAATTCGGCAAAATGAATCCTGAAAAACGATTTGTAAAACCTTGTTATATGCTTTATGTCGCCTCAAAATAAGTGCGGACGGCCATGGAAGTTGTATATGTGCGGGATTATGACTAAATTTGTCGATTATAGCGCTATAGTAGGCGCTTGATTTTTTTTTGAATTAGGCAAGTTCTTTTCAATGAATAAGCAGACACAAGCAAAGATGGACTGGGCGCGGCTGATAGACGACTGCCGCTTCGGCCTCGAGGATTATCATAAGCCTAGTACTGCCGGGGCGGGACGCAGCGACTTCCGCCGCGATTACGACCGCTTGGTGTTTTCGTCGCCTTTCAGGCGGTTGCAAAACAAGACGCAGGTGTTCCCACTGCCAGGTAGCGTCTTTGTGCACAATCGGTTGACCCATTCGTTGGAAGTCAGCAGCGTAGGACGCAGTATGGCCGATGAGATTGCGGCTGCACTTGTAAGACGCCACGGACCCATGAACGGCATCTTTGCCGATTTGGGAGATGTGGTGGCTGCGGCGTGTCTGGCACACGACCTCGGCAATCCTCCTTTCGGCCATTCGGGCGAAAAGGCCATAGGAACTTTTTTCAGCGAAGGTGCCGGCCGCGTACTCAAGGACCGATTGACCCCCGAACAGTGGAGCGACATCGTCAATTTTGAGGGTAATGCCAATGCCCTGCGGGCGCTGACGCATCAGTTCAACGGCCGCCGTCCCGGAGGTTTTGCCATGACTTACACGATGTTGGCTTCCATAGTTAAGTATCCTTACGATTCATCGCAGGCCGGAGCAAAGGGCAAATTCGGGTTTTTCGGGAGCGAGCGTGCCGACTTCGAGCGCATTGCTACGCGCTTGGGGATGTTGCGTATGCCCTCGCCCGAGGGATCGTTGCGCTTTTGCCGACACCCGCTGGTATACATTGTCGAAGCCGCTGACGACATATGCTACGAAGTCATGGACTTTGAGGATGCTCATAAGCTGAAAATCCTCGGAACAGGCGAGGTCTTGGACGCCTTATTGGCGTATTTCGATGACGAGTCCCGCGCCCATGTACATGATGTGATGGAACATGTGAAAGATCCCAACGAAAAGATTGCATATCTGCGCAGCGGTGTCGTAGGACGTTTGGTGAGCTGTTGTGCTCATACGTTCATAGATAACGAAGAAGCCATACTGTCAGGCACTTTTGAGGGCACCTTGCTTGATCACATAAGCGAGCGCGAGCGTGAGGCTTACCGTCGCTCCACACGTTTGTCCTGGGGCAAGATTTACGGCGCTCCGCAGGTGGTGGACATCGAATTGGCCGGTAACCGCATTTTGACTTTCCTGCTCGAAAAGATGATACATGCCGTCACTTATCCCGAACTCAATTACTCGCGCCTGCTGCTCAGCCAGGTTCCCGGACAGTACAACGTGGGCGCACCCGAACTGTTTGACCGCATTCAGGCGGTGCTTGACCATATCTCGGCAATGACGGATGTATATGCCCTCGACCTGTACCGCAAACTCAACGGCATGAGCCTTCCGGCGGTCTGAATGCCCGATGGAATGAAGCAAGCTAAGCTGCTCAATGCTATAAGACTGTTGTAAAACAGCAATATAAATAACTACCGGAATATATCTAACAATACAAAGACCAAAAAATAAAATGTCCTGCAAAAGACTGTCAACCTTGCTCGCGCTTGTGCTTGTGGCTGCGGCCACCGTCATGGCGCAAAAAAAATACTATGCGCCGGAAGACGTGCCCAACGTACAACTGCAAAACAAAAACCGATATTTGAGCGACCCGGCACGATTCATAGATGCCGCAAGTGCCGCGCACATAGACTCGACGTTGCAAAACGTCCGTACAGCCACGAGCGTGCAGGCGGCGGTCGTGGTCTTGCCTTATATGGCCGGAAATGCGGATGTGGATACTTATGCTACCGAATTGTTCACGCTTTGGGGCCTTGGCGACAAAAAGAAAGACAACGGATTGTTGGTGCTTGTGTCAGTGGGCGACCGCAAGTATGCAATACGCACCGGTTATGGTATAGAGGGCGCTCTGCCGGACGCAATATGCGGACGAATCGAGCGTAATATAATGCAGCCGGCCTTCAAAGAAGGGGACTATTCCGGAGGTCTCCGTGCGGCGGTAGATAAGATAGGTTCGGTGTTATGCGACCCGGCAATCCGTGATGAAATGCTCGGCGACATCGCCGCCCAAGAGCGTGAAGATTGGATGAATGTCCTGTCGCTATATATAGGTTTTTGTGTGGTTGTGACGCTGCTGGCATTTGTATGGCTGCTCTTGGCTCTTCGCGGTGTACGAGACAAGTCACCTTACGACAAGTATCAGGCCATGCGCACGCTGTCCAAGGTCTCCGGCGCTTGTGCTTGGTTCACCTTGGGCATGACGCTTTTGGTGTACATTCCTCTGCGCATGATTATGCGAAAATGGCGCAACGGCACTCACTATTGTTCCAATTGCGGGACGAAGATGCACAAGCTTGACGAAGAAAGTGACAACGAGTATCTGACGCCGGCGCAGGATGCCGAGGAGCGCATCAAGTCTGTAGATTATGACGTGTGGCTGTGTCCCAAGTGCGGCACGACTGATATTTACCGCTTTGACGAAGACAGCGGATACAGCGAGTGTCCGTATTGCCATGCGCGTACATGCCGTTTTGTGCGGGATACCGTGATGCGTCGTCCCACCCAATACCAAGAAGGTGCCGGCGCCAAGACTTACAATTGTCTCAATTGTAAGAAGACGCACAGCATAGCCTATAAGATTGCAAAACTCGCTCCAACGGTGATTGTCGGTGGAAGCGGATTTGGCGGCGGTGGTGGCGGCGGTGTCTCCGGCGGCAGTTGGGGTGGCGGCAGCACCGGCGGTGGCGGTGCCTCCGGCGGGTGGTAATAAGCTTTCGCTGTAGTTGAATAGCTGAGCTATAGCTTGATTTGGCCGCGATGGCGGACGGCGTATACGGCTCCGGCAGCCATCATGCGCAGCGCTGCAAAGCTGCGAGCACGCATAGCCTGCCGGACTATGCGCATCCATCCGCTGTACGGATGTGTAAGACGTAGCACTGCACCGCGTGCGCGCCATACTGCCGGGGTCGGGGTGCGCTGTCCTGTGGATGGGCCGCCCGTATGGCGTCCGATGACGATGGGCTTGTACTCAATGCGCAAGCCGAGTCGTCGTGCATTCCATATCAGGATGTCTTCCTCGCCGCAACCCAATACCGGGGCGCCTATGCCGAACAATGTGCAGAAATGCAGGCCTGAGCGTCTGATTGTGTCCAAGCGTAAGGCAATTTCGACTGACGACGGGCAATATCCGCGCGGCGTGCCTTGCCCAAGATTTATAGGAGATGCCGGGTATGGTTTGTCCCCGGCGCCCTCGATGCGGAAGGCGGTGATATCGGCCTCGCCGAGACTGTTGAGGGCGGCACGCAGTTGTGCCTCGGTGTAGCTCATGTCGTCATCCGCAGTGAGGACATACTCAGCATCGGCGGCTTCGAGCAGTCGATTGCGATTGGCGCATAGTCCGCGGCCCGGTGTCATGATTACCCGGATGTCCGGGCGCTGCAAGCCCTGTGGTACCGGGGGCGCAGCGTCCTCTCCGGTTTGGCATGATACAAGGTATGACACGCCGTCAATGACGGGCAGGGACATGGAGGCCGTGCGCCGCAGGCCGTTGACACCGTAGGTGGCTATGAGCACTTGAAGTCGCATTGTCTGTCGTTGCTGTTCGAGGTATATTATTGATAGCCTGTTGTCTATGAGACTTCGCCGTTGTTGTGTGAAATCTTGCGCCAGAAATCTTCGTAGCGTTGAGCCACGACTTCGCAGTCGTTGTGTGTGACTACGTATTCGCGTGCCTTTAATGCGTTTGCCGCCAGTGCTTCGCGGTTAAGGTATTGACGGATGGCCGGGAGTGCCGCTTCCGGGCGGCGCGGGTCGATGTTAATGGCCGGCGTGGCGCAACCTTGGAAGTCGTTGAAGTCCTTTTCGGCTCCGGTGACCACTGTTTTGCCCATGGCCATGGCCAGTAGGGCTGTCGTTGCAGGAGTGTAGCTGTACAACTGGTCGAAGACGATATCTGCGCGAGCCATGCGCTTCAGAAATTCTGCGTATTGCAGGTTGTGTACCGGGAGCACGGTGACCTTGTCTGGAAATTCGCTCTCTATGACCTTGGCAATGCGCATCAGTTGAGGTATGCCTTTTTCCTGTTCGCGCCCTATGTGGCTGGGTAACAGGATGCTTATGGGTTTATTCGTTTTTGCGTCTATTGGCGTCGGCTTTATTGCGGCGGTATCCACAGGAATGCCGCCGTAGGCCAGACGTTCGGGCGTGATTACGCGCGACATGGAAAGTTGGTACTCGTATAGGGCAGTGATGACCCCGTCTACATGGTCGTAGACGTATTGCGCATAATCGGACAATTCGGGCTGCTGCCACATGGATACGGTGCGGCCGCGCGTACTCAATGCATATTCCGTTGGAACTCCGTCTATGGCCCATTCGCTGTATCTCAGCGGACCCTGGGGGTCTTTACACATATTGACAAAAGCCGTGTCTGTACCTATTGCCGTGAGACATACCAGTCCGTTGTGCCGCCGCAATCCATCCAAAAGAGTGCGCAGACGTGAGGGGCGCAGTCGCATAAATGTGGGCCCGCAAAGTTGTATCACGTCCCAGCCTTGCAGTTTAAGACGCAGTGTCGTATGCAGTCTCGCCCATAGTAATGCACCGCCGAAGCATCCGGGCAATCGACGGCTTAGGTCTACATCGCGCCCTGTGTTCATCCATGTCGAACCATCTGATGCTACGCACACCTCGTGCCCATGACGCTTGAGTCCTTCGGCAAGGGTGCGGTTGTAGTGGCTTGCATCGCCTAGCAACAATACTTTCATTTCAGCTTGCTTGGCATGAATGGTCGCAATATGCGAGCAATGCCGCGGTGGCCGTGCACTGTGTAGTGGTAGGCGAAGCGCAGCATACGTTTGCGGATTTTGCTTTTCTCCTGAAAGACGAAAATCTCCTTGAGTAGACGTCCCGAAGCGGTTCCGCTCAGGTCGCAATGAGCCGACAAAATGACTCCTTTGAGATTTATCCACTCGATGGGCACGTATGTGGCCATGTGTTTGAGAGTGTCTATTTTCTTGTCCGGTTTAGCGGCAAAGCATCCGCCTGTCAGCGATCCTTCGGTGATGAATATACGCACTGTCGGATCTTTGGATTTGATTTTGTGGCATCGAGGCTTACGCAGCGCTATGCGTGCGCCCAATTCGATGTCGTTCCACACTGCGATGTCCGTGTCCCAACCACCGACGGCTCGTATCAGCTCGGTACGGCACATATATCGTTGAGTCGCGAAATTGCTGTTGAACATATTATTGTAACCTAAGTCGCGATTGCGGAAGGTCAGTCGTTTCCATGGCCCGCCATCTTTGCCGTAAAGCACGTCCCATCCGATGATTTCGGCCTTAGGATGCGCATGTGCAGCCTCCATTGCTCTTGCACAGTGTCCCGGGGCCATTGTGTCGTCCGAGTCGAAAAACATCACCCATGGTGTGGTCACTTCGGCGAGGCCGCGGTTGCGTGCGGCGCAAGCGCCTACGGCACTTTCATCCAAAAGTTTGACGCTAAGGCCGTTTATGCCATTGTGCTCAGCCATCCATTTATGCATCACGGCCTTGCTGGCATCCGTAGAGGCGTTGTCCACCAATATCACATCCAATGGACGCAAAGTCTGTGCGGCGATGCTGTCGAGGGTACGGCTTACGAGTTTGGCACGGTTGTATACCGGGACAACAACCGTAAGCTCCGGGCCGACGGCATCATCGATCATGCCGCGTGCGAATACTGTCGTTTTTTCCGATGTTTGGGACATAATGGGTTAACATTGTAATGTCTTGAAGCCCGGCTTCATTTGTTTTGCCGTAGAAGAGGCCCTGTGTAAGGCCGTCTTGGGGACTTAGGTTGCGTCTGTGTTTTGGTCGTGCAAATTTCCGAAATTTCTATGACATGACAAAATTAAACAAAACATAGCAAATCTCGGGTAAGGACGTTGCTTCGGCGTGTCGGAGGCTAAAGTTTAATTGAACAATAGTTTGCGACGCAGCGATACCGGGAACGCACTGTCCGGGCGCATGGCTATGCGGCATACAAACGGGGCTCGGCGAATGCGTACTTCCGAGCCCATAGGGAGTACGGTGGAGCGCCCGTCAAGGCTTAGGCGAAATGCGCGTGTGCGACCGCTGACGTTGATGTCCAGGACGCTATGGTCGTCAATTACCAGCGGCCGCATGCCCAGTGAGTGTGCTGCTATGGGCGACACAACCAAGACCGGGGCTGTGGGTTGTACAATAGGGCCTCCGGCCGAGAGATTGTAGGCCGTCGAGCCGGTTGGAGTGGCTATGATGAGGCCATCGGCGCGGTATTGGGCCAACTCGATGCCGTCTACAAAGGTGTCGGCCTGAATCATGGATACGCTGTCGTCCTTGGCAATGCACACCTCGTTGAGCGCATATCGCCAACCACGCACCTCGGGTGAGCATACTTCCAGCAACGTGCGCTCTTCGATGGCGAAGTCGGCATTGAGCATGCCATCGATGCCATTGTCAGAGGATGCATCATCAATGTTCATCGTTGCGAGGTAGCCCAGATGCCCGGTGTTGATGCCGATGACGGGTATACCAAGCCGACCTACCCATGCGGCGGTGCGTAAAAAGGTGCCGTCGCCGCCTATGCTCAGTACCAGCGAGCACCCTTGGCCGGGACCCGAGAGTGCGGCTTGGCCTACTCCGGCGAGGGATACACCCAGTTCGGAGAGGTGTCCGTAAAGCTTGGGGTGCATCTCGATGTCAGTGCCTGTCAGCACGATGTGCCGCAATATTCGCTCGATTTGGGCTGCGTAGGGTTGTTGTTGGCGGCTTCCGTAGATGGCTATGGTCATGGTAGCTTGTTTTTTAGGTAAACCGGCTATGAAAAGCCGGGGCTAAATATGATGTTTAGACGTTGAGGATGCGCATAAGGCTTTCGAGGCGGCTATCGATGTCCGCTTTGGCCGTGCCTATGGCGTCGCGTGTGTATTCGACCGTGTATCCGTATCGTGCAACGGAGCGCGCCGCCGCTTCTGTGTTGCGGTGCGAAATACGCAGCTCGATGTATGTGCGCGGTGTGTCTTCGTAATCGATGTCGAAGCGCGGTATGTCCGGACCGTCGGAGCTGCCGGGAATTGTGGCGTCTATGATGTTAAGATTGAGCACTTGGGCATCGCAGTCTTCGATGGCGCGGCACAGCTGCGAGGCACAAAAATCGTGCTTGGGGCAGCTCAATACCAAGGTCGAGGAGTCTTCGGCGTAGGGAAACAGACGCTCTCGTTCTGTCTTTATGTCATCTTTTGCGGTCAATATCTTTTGGATTTAGATAATTCTAACTAAATTTGTACTCCCTTTCAGATACAAATTTAGGCAAAATTTCAATACGAAAGGGGAAAATATAAATTAAACACCATAAAAATAAGCCCAAAGGCACTATATACATATATGACCTGTCTGAGTGTAAATATCAATAAGATAGCAACTTTGCGCAATGCGCGCGGAGCTAACAACCCTGATGTGGAAAAAGTGGCCACCGACTGCGAGGTCTTCGGAGCGCAGGGCATTACCGTGCACCCGCGTCCCGACGAACGTCATATCCGTCGCAGCGATGTGCTGGCACTTCGTTCGCGGTTGCGTACCGAGTTCAATATTGAGGGTTATCCCGACGAGCGTTTTATGGACTTGGTACTGCGCGTGCGTCCCGAGCAAGTCACGCTTGTCCCGGATGCTCCGGATGCCATTACCAGCACCGGCGGATGGGACGTGAAAGCCAATTTTGACTTCTTGTGTTCCATAGTCGAGCGCTTGCACGAGGGTGGTATCCGCGTATCGATATTTGTCTACCCCGAGGAGGAAGACATCCGTGCCGCCGCACGCACGGGTGCCGATCGTATCGAGCTGTACACCAAGCCATATGCTGATATGTATCCCAAGGATCCGGAAGCCGCCGTTGCCCCGTATGTCGCAGCGTCCACCGTGGCACACAACTGTGGCCTGGGTGTCAATGCCGGCCATGATTTGTCTCTTGAGAATCTGGCATATTTCCATCGGGCTATGCCTTACCTCAACGAGGTGTCCATAGGCCATGCGCTGATATGTGATGCCTTGTATCTTGGGCTGCAAACCACCATACAGCGCTACCTCGAATGTCTCAAGTGACAGGTTGTGCCTGCTTGGCGACTGAAATCGTGGAAGCCATTCCGAAACTAAGGAAGAAAAACCGAGGCTTATGGTAACCATCAAGGATAAAGATAGACCAAAAGAAACAACAACTAACCGCACACAATACACCATCTGAAAAAAATGATACTGTTAGACACTGCAACCGCTGCCCTACCTGAGAGTCTGTCACTTTGGGATTTATGTCTTTCGGGAGGTTGGATTATGATTGCTTTGGCCGTGCTGCTGCTTGTAGGCGTGTACATCGCCATCGAGCGAGCCATCATAGTAGCCAAGGCCTCACACCAGGACGAGACGTTTATGAAACGCATACGCGACTATATCCATGACGGCGAGATAGATGCCGCCAAGGAATTGTGCCGTAACTCTGATACCCCGTACGGAAGACTTATCGGCAAGGGCATCTCGCGCATCGGACGCCCGATGAATGATGTCCTTGTAACCATCGAGAATACCGGCAATATGGAGATTGCCTCACTATCAAAGGGTTTGCCCTGGCTGGCCACCATTGCCGGAGCCGCCCCTATGCTCGGCTTTCTGGGTACAGTCATCGGTATGGTCGAGTCGTTCTACGCCATCGCTGCCAGTGGCAACAGCGCCCAAATAGGCGACTTTGCCGGAGGTATATATACCGCACTGGTGACCACTGTCGCCGGCCTTATCGTTGGTATCGTGGCCATGTTTGCTTACAATTACCTTGTGGCGCGTGTCAATAAGGTGATGAACATGCTTGAGGCACGCACCATGGAATTTATGGACTTGCTCAACGAGCCGGCTTAACCTTTCCTAAACCAACTAATGTTGCTTAAATACGCATCCAATGTCGCTTAAACGTCAACAAGAGATACTTTCCGGATTTTCAATGGCATCGATGACGGACGTTGTGTTCCTGCTGCTGGTGTTCTTCATGGTTACTTCGACATTTGTGTTCCCCACGGCGCTCGAAGTCAATCTGCCGCAGAGTTCCGAGCAGACGCCGCTCAAGCCGGTGACGCGAGTGTTTATTCAGGCTGACGGAAGCCTTTGGGGGCAGTTCGGAGACGGCGAGCCTATGGCTATGCCATCGCAACAGGCTCTTGTAGATTTCCTTAAGGGAGTTAAGGAGCAGGCCCCCGAGACCGCCATTGCCGTTTTCGGCGATTCGGCAGTGCCCTATGGCGATGTCGTTGAGATTCTCAATCTCGGGGCTGCCAACGACTTGAAGATGGTGCTTGCCACCACCAAAAAGGACAATGCCGCCACTGCCGCTGTGAACGGTGACGCCCTGTCCGGACAGGCTGCCGCATCGGCTTCGGCCTCCAAGTCCGCTTCAACCACAGAGACAAGATAACCGAGCATGAACCAAGCACGCCACATAGCAGCCTTAGGCACCGTCGCCATAGCGGCGCTGGTGTGGTTATGGCTATGCCTCAGTCATCTGTCGCTGTCTCCGGACAAGGAATGGCCTCCACAGCCCGACCCGTATATTGAGCTGGCACAGGTGGAAGACTTGGTTGAAACCATACAGCTGCCTCCCACGTCCGTGCTTTCGCACCAACAGCAGGATGCAGCGGCGCAGACGCCCGAAGATATCGATAATCCGGCACGCCTCGCACCCGAAACCGGTACGGCTCTTGAGGACCGTGGCCCGGAAGGCAAACCTGCGCCGGTGATGACATCGAATCGCCCCTCTGATATACAGGTGGAGAATAAACAGCGACCCGAAAGAGCGGGGACTCCGGCAGACAACAAGCGCAAGGAAGAGCAGGCCACGGCACGCCGCACCCAATCGACGGTGGGCAATGCTTTCTCCAACGCTCGGCACAACGCCAACAACCGCAACGGTGACACCGGTAATGCCGGACGTACTGATGGGAACCCGGCTTTGGCCGGTCCGGCCAATTCGCGGTCATCGTCTGTGGGTGTCAACCACGGACGCATTTCCGGCGGATGGGGTTTCCCGGGATATTCAAATAAAATACCTTCCAATAAAGTTGGACGCGTGAAAATCGAGGCCCTCTTTGATGCCGATGGTGTTGTGACACAGGCCACGGTAATCGGCGGAGACGGCAATATCTCGGAAAGCACCAAGGAGGCGTGTCTGCGCGAAGTCAGGAGGCATAAATTTGCACACACAGGTACAGCCAACGCCGAGGGTGGCAGCGCCACCATCACCTTTGTGTTCAAAGACCCGAAATAGTTGTGTCGGGCCGAAGCGGGCATTGAAAGACACCCGGCTGCGTGCGGCACATATAATATATAAGTAGGATACACATTATATAATAGGACATATTAGTATAGGACAAACAATGGGCGCCACGGCGTCCGAAACACAATATAGAAAATGACACAATACAAGCGCACCCTTATCACCGCAGCCTTGCCATATGCAAATGGCCCGGTACATATTGGCCACCTTGCCGGAGTGTATGTCCCGGCAGATATATATGCACGCTATCTGAGACTTAACGGTCGTCCGGTGGCTTTTATCTGCGGCTCGGACGAACACGGCGTGCCCATCACCATCAAGGCCAAGAAAGAGGGCGTGACGCCACAAGACATAGTAGACCGCTACCATAGTATAATAAAGAAGTCTTTCGAGGGCCTGGGTATATCTTTCGATATATATTCGCGTACCTCCTCGAAGATACATGAACAAACCGCTTCCGAATTCTTCAAACGCCTGTACGATAAAGGACAGTTTGTAGTCAAGACTTCCGAGCAGCTGTACGATGAAAAGGCACAACAATTCCTGGCTGACCGTTACGTCACCGGTGAATGTCCCCATTGCCACAACCCCCGAGCCTACGGCGACCAATGCGAAGCCTGCGGCACATCCCTGTCGCCGGACGAGCTTATCAACCCCAAGAGCGCCATCACCGGTAGCACTCCGGTCAAACGTGAGACACGCCACTGGTACCTGCCTCTGGAGCGCTGGGAAGACTTCCTGCGCCATTGGATCTTGGACGGACACAAGGAATGGAAAACAAATGTCTACGGCCAATGCAAATCGTGGCTCGATATGGGTTTGCAGCCCCGAGCCGTTACGCGCGACCTCGATTGGGGCGTACCCGTACCGCTGGACGAGGCCAAAGGCAAGGTGCTGTACGTGTGGTTTGATGCGCCCATAGGATATATCTCCAACACCAAGGAATTATATCCCGATACATGGGAAACGTGGTGGAAAGATCCTGAAACGCGTTTGATACACTTCATAGGCAAGGATAATATCGTGTTCCACTGCATTATCTTCCCGACGATGCTTAAGGCTTACGATGACAATTTCAATTTGCCGGACAACGTGCCGGCCAATGAGTTCCTTAACCTCGAAGGCGACAAGATTTCGACATCGCGCAACTGGGCCATTTGGCTCAACGAGTATCTCGAGGATTTCCCCGGCAAGCAAGACGTGCTGCGCTATGTACTTACCGCTAACGCCCCCGAGACTAAGGATAACGACTTCACTTGGGCCGACTTCCAGTCTCGCAACAATAACGAGCTTGTGGCCATCGCCGGCAACTTTGTCAACCGTGCTGTGGTGCTGACCCACAAGTACTTTGACGGCATCGTTCCGGCCGCAGGAACACTCGAGGACGTAGATACAGCGCTCCAAGCCGACATTCTTCAAGCTAAAGACGCTCTCGAAGATTGTATAGAGCATTTCCACTTCCGCGATGCTCTGCGCGAGGCGATGAATATCGCACGCCTCGGCAACAAGTACCTGCAAGAAACCGAGCCATGGAAGCTGGCCAAGACCGACATGGCACGCGTAGCCACCATACTCAACCGCGCTCTCCGGATATGCGTTGACATGGCTATTGCTTTCGAACCGTTTATGCCCTTCACCTCCGCCAAGATTTGCAAGATGCTCGGCATCGCTAAACTTCAGTGGCAAGATCTCGGGAATGATATCCTGCCTGTCGGCGAAAAGATCGGCGAAGCCGAACTCCTCTTCGAAAAAATCGATGATGAGGCCATACAGAAGCAGCTCAAGCGCCTAGAAGACATTCGCAAGGCCAACAGTATGGCTGCATGGCAGCCTGCGCCCTGTCAGCCCGAAGTGGATTTCGACACCTTTATGAAGGCCGACCTTCGCGTAGGCACTGTCAAGGCCTGTGAGCGTGTGCCCAAGGCCGACAAGTTGCTCAAATTTACTATCGATGACGGCACGGCAGACGGACGCACCATTGTCTCCGGTATTGCCAAGTACTACAATCCCGAAGATCTCGTAGGCCGTCAGGTATGTTTTATTGCCAACTTGCCAGTGCGCCGCTTGCGCGGAGTCGATTCGCAGGGCATGATACTGAGTGCCGAAGACGCCGACGGACGGCTTGTCGTCATAGGCCCGACGGGGCCGGTACATCCCGGCGCGTGCGTCAAATGACAATAGGATAAATCCGACGGTGGCATGACGGCGTCTACATCATGCTGCCGTCGGGAACAATATTTTCGACAATATTCCAAGCCATCAAATAGCCAATACCCATGTCCATGACCACCAAAAAACCGCGTATACTTATAGTGTATACCGGGGGCACCATCGGCATGATTGAAGATGCCGAGACCCACGCACTGCGTCCCTTCGATTTTACGCATCTGATGGATAATGTGCCCAAGGTAAAGAAACTTGACTACGAAATAGATAATATACAATTCAATCCGCCCATAGATTCCAGCGACATGAACTTGGAGCATTGGCGGCTGATAACGCGTTCGATAGTAGATAACTATGACCGCTATGACGGATTTGTTGTATTGCACGGCACGGACACCATGGCCTACACGGCCAGTGCGCTGTCTTTTATGCTGCAGGGTCTGAGCAAGCCGGTAATTATCACCGGCAGCCAGCTGCCAATAGGCGAAGTTCGTACCGATGGAGAGGAAAACCTCATTACCGCCCTGCAAATTGCCGCAGCCAAAGACCCTGACGGCTCCGGTCCGATGGTGCGTGAGGTAGCCATACTTTTCGAAAATTATTTGTGGCGCGGCAATCGCTCGACCAAGCGCAGTGCAGACAACTTTAATGCCTTTAAGAGCCATAACTATCCGGCACTTGCAAAGATTGGTCTGGGCATACACTTCGAGCCTAAGGCTCTGGCACGTCCGGCCGCAGGTACGACACTGCACCCGATGTACGAGATGGACCCCGCCGTCGTTGTAATAGACCTATATCCGGGATTGGATGCGCGTACGCTTGACCACCTGCTCAATACGCCCGGCATTCGCGGTGTCATACTGCGCACCTACGGGGCAGGCAATGGTCCCACGGACAGATGGTTTATGGATTGCATAAAGAATGGCATCGGTCGCGGCCTGGCCATACTGAATGTGACGCAGTGTGGTAACGGCGGCGTCCATGCCACACGTTATGTGGGCGGTGAGATGCTTTCCAGTATCGGCGTTGTTTCGGGACATGACCTTACATTTGAAGCGGCCATCACCAAGATGATGTTTTTGCTGGCGCAAGACCTTACAACCACTCAGCTCCGCTACCGTTTGGCCATCCCCCTCTGCGGCGAAATGTCCTATTGATTTGAGGAAACAAAACATAAACCTTAACGGCCATGTATTCGGCCACGGGTTACGCAGAAAGGCATATGGGATGAAGGGGCGAATGCGGCAACAATGCAAATGTTGAAGTAGCGCATACTAAACGATAATAATACAATAAGGGCAGATGCCGTCGGCATCTGCCCTTATTGTATTATTATATCGGATGATTATTCGGCTTCTTCGATGGTGGTAGCGCGGCCGAGGGCTGCGTACTTGTCACCGAGGTCTACGAGGTTGGCGTTGTCAATCTTGACATCGAGTTGCGACTCGGGCACGCCTTTGCGGATGAGCTGTTTCTTGACACCGTTTACGCGGTTCCAGCGCAGGCGCTCGTTGATTTTGTCATTACCGGTATAGTTGTCTGCCCATCCGGTGATGACGTACTTCTTGTCGGGGTTGTCCTTCATTACGCCGGCTACTGCTTCAAGCAGGCCTACGTCCTTCTTTGTCAGACGGAAGATGTTGATGGGGTAGTAGATGGTGGCCAGAGGAGCTTTTTCGACCACGGGCTCGGGAACGGGCTTGTTGAGGCAATCCTTGAGTTGGTCTTCAAGGTCTTTGATGCGGTCGTTGGCAGCCTGGAGGCGTGCACGGTATGCATCGCAGTTTTCGGCGGGAGGACATACTGGAATGACGGGTGCGCTCCATTCACGCTTGTTGAAGAGGTAGGTCACGCCCAGAAATGCTGCCAAATCGTGGCTTGTACGGTTCCAGCCATCGCCTTCTTCGTCCTTGTGGTTGTCAATGCCGCTATAGCGGATGTCCAGAGACAGGTGAACTTGGTCGCTGAGGCGGAAGTCGTTGATAAGGCCGGCGCGGAATACGAGCACGCGGTCTTGGTTGCGCTTGTATCCGTTGGATTTGATGACATTGCCTCTTGCATCGGTGGTGTAATCCTTGGTGAATGTCCAGTAACCGCCTGCGCCTGCATAGAAGATGGCGTTGTAGCGGCGTCCGGGATGGTATCCGCACCACCAGTTGGTGAGGTTGAGCATTGCGTCAAATACGGGACCTACTTGGTTGAATTTCTGCTTGTACTTGCCTTCTACGAGTGGCTCGTCAAGTTTGCAGTCTTCGGTGCGAATATCTGACAGACCTTTGAGAGTCATGTAGTTGGCGCCGATGCGCAGGGCGATGATGGGCGAGAACCATTTGCCGACATAAAGTCCGGCAGCCGGAGCGAAGCGATCCCATGTCTTACGGTCGCTGTCGCCGTGCGAGAAGTAGATGTTGGCACCACCTTCGGCGGTGATAAACCAGTTGTCTTTAAAACGGTTGAAGAGGTAGCCTTGGCCGGGATCTTCCACGTAGGTGATTTCCTGCTGTGCAGCCTCTTGTGCCCATGCGGAGGCGCTGAAAAGGCCGGCGCATGCAATTGCTAATAGCGTAGCTTTTTTCATTGAGGTTGAGGTTTTATGGTTTGTGTTATTTGTATTTGTATTTCTTTTATTTGTTGGAAAATAGCATTCTGAGTACAGTGCTTGTTTCAAGTCGCTAAATTACTCATTTTTTTTGAATTGGGCTTAATAAATTTTAAGAAAAACGTCTAAGTGCTTTGTTTTTACCTTTTTTTTGTGGTTTTGCGGTTTGTTCGGGTGGTTTTTGCAGCGTAAATAGGGGAAGTCCGGACCGATTTTAAGGGGGTATCGGTCGTTGGAGAGCGTTAGTGAAATGTGTCTGAAAGCTTTTGCACCGGTGGACCGACAGTAGGGTTGCGCGGCCCCCAATCGTTTTTTGAACGCAACAATTCGTATAGTATTCCGCCGACATCGATGCCTATGGATTGTCCGCCGAGCATAAAGTACGGTTCGAGCATGGGGCGCGTCTCCCATTGGCCGGAGAGCATTGAGCGTTCGCTACGCATGCCCATGCGTACTCCCCATTTTCGGGCAAAGCGGTAGTCGAGGAAGGCCCCTATGGAGGGGGTGCCGTAGTACCCGGCCAGTGCCGGTTGCGGCATTCCGCCGCCGGAGAAGTATCCGCCGAAGGCTGTAATACTCCATTTGTCATTGAAACGATAGGTTATATCTCCGCCGAAGCCCCATCGGGTGTCCAGGCCGCAGAAGTGTCCGTATTTGGAGACATCGCCGTGGATGTGCAGCGACAATGCGCCGAAGTCTTGGCGGAGGTTGAGCGCTCCCGATTCGACACCCATCGTCCCGGGCAAGGACGTTGTAGCGCCGGAGGCGTATAATGAGCCTGTGTCCCAGCTGTATATGGGTGCGATACCGGGAGCGTAGGGATAGGTGCGGTAGGTATACGCGGCGGGGTTGACGGGCGGCAGCTGTCGGTCTATAGTGGCACGTCGGTAGTAGGAGGCGTTACCTATGGTCTCGGGCTGAGACGGCTGGATGGTGGATGTGGGGACGTAATTGGCGGTGTCGATGGGTGCCGTCATCTGTATTCGAGGCGTGCGTAGGCTGTCCGGCAATTCGTTTTCGGCGAATGTCGGCATGGCTGTCGCCAGTGCGGCTAATATGGCTGCTGTCAGGTGTCCGGGTCTCATCGTGAGATGGTGTTTGTTGTGTTCAACCGCTTGTAGCGCAAATTTAGGTATTTTTTTTGAAATGCCAACATTCTGAGTGATAAATTCTTGAAATTGTGTGCTTGATGGTCTGTATCTGTAGTGATGGCGGATATTGTGTTATGTTGAGTGGTGACTGCGGGCGCTATGTGTTGCGCTGTTCCGGGATTGGTGGAGACGATACAGAGACAGCGGATGGACGGCGAATAAAAGCCGTCCATCCGCTGTCGTGTTTTCGAGGGTGGGGTGTCAGAGTTTGCTGACGATGTCGCGTGTGTCGCGTGCAATCATCAGTTCCTCGTCGGTAGGTACGACTACGACCTTGACGGCCGAGTCGTCTGTGGAGAGGACTGTCTCGGTGCCGCGGGTACGGGCGTTAAGTTCCTCGTCGATTTTGACGCCTATGAATGCCAGGGGACGGCATACGTCGGCGCGTAGTCCGGTCTGGTTTTCGCCCACGCCGCCGGTGAATACTATGATATCTACGCCGCCCATCTCGGCTGTGTAAGCGCCGATATACTTGATGATGCGCTGTTGGTACATTTCGAGGGCTAAGATGGCGCGTGGGTTGCCTTCGCTGACGGCCTTTTCGAGTTCGCGCATATCGGAGCTGATGCCACTGACGCCTTGGACGCCTGATTCTTTATTGATGATATGCTGGATGTCGGCGGCTGTGTATCCGTGCTTTTCCATTAGGAAGGTCAGTACTCCGGGGTCTACATCGCCCACTCGAGTGCCCATCATAAGACCTTCGGTGGGAGTCAGCCCCATGGATGTGTCCACGCTCTTGCCGTGATCTACGGCCGTGATGCTGCCGCCGTTGCCTATATGGCAGGTGATGATGCGCTTGTCGGTTATGTCGCAGTTCAGGATTTGGCATACACGTTGGCTGACATAGCGGTGGCTGGTGCCGTGGAAACCATAGCGGCGCACGCCGTCTTCCTCGTAGAAGCGATAGGGCAGGGGATAGATGTACGATTTGGCGGGCATGGTCTGGTGAAATGCGGTATCGAAGACGCCTACCTGTGGTACGTCGGGGAGTATGGCTTCGATGGCCTCGACGCCGGTCATATTGGCGGGGTTGTGCAGCGGTGCCAGAACATAGCATTGGCGTACCATGTCTTTGACGGCTTCGTCTATGAGTACGCTCTTGTTGAATTTCTCGCCGCCGTGTACCAGCCGATGTCCCACTGCCTTTATACAGCTATAATCCTTTATACATCCTTCTGTGGGGTCGGTGAGTAAATCGAGAATGGCTTTGACCGAGCCTTTATGGTCCGCGTGTCCTAACTGGCGTATGCTCTTGCCGCCTTCGTGGTTGCGGTATTTGAGGAATGTGTCGGTCATTCCCACTTTTTCGACACCGCCTTCGGCGAGAGCCGTCTCGGTGTCTGTGTCTATGAGTTTGTATTTGACGGATGACGATCCGCAGTTGAGCACTAATATAAGCATGGTCGTATGTGTTGTGTAGTGGCGGTTCGGGCCGTTGCGGTGTGCGCCGACCCCGACTCGCGGATGTAGTTTATTGATGTTTCAGCCCTATGGCTTGGTTGCAGGTGATGATTATGGTCTTGTAGATGTCTTCGGGGAAGCATCCGCGGGATAGGTCGTTGACCGGTGCGGCGAGACCTTGGAGGATAGGGCCTACGGCCTGTACGCCGCCGAGACGTTGTACTAGTTTGTAGCAGATGTTGCCGACACTCAGATTGGGGAATACCAAGACGTTGGCGCGTCCGCTCAGAGGCGACCCGGGGGCTTTGGAGGCTGCCACGCCGGGGACTATGGCTGCATCGGCCTGCAATTCGCCGTCTATTATCAGCTCAGGCGCCATTTGTCGGGCAAGAGCTGTGGCTTCGATGACTTTGTCTGCGGCCGGGTCATGGGCGCTGCCTTTGGTGGAGAAGGACAGCATGGCCACGCGCGGAGTGATGCCGGCCACGTCGCGGGCGGTGGCGGCGGTGCTGACGGCTATGTCGGCGAGTTGTTCGGCATCGGGTTCGGGCACTACGGCGCAGTCTGCAAATACCATGATGCCGTCTGTGCCGAAAGGCGAGCCCTCGGGCAGCAGCATTACAAATGCTCCGGACACCACCTTGATGCCCTTGCGTGTCTTGATGACTTGGAAGGCGGCACGCAGCACGTTGGCTGTGGTGTTCATGGCTCCGGCCACCTGCCCGTCTGCATCACCGGCTTTCACCATAAGACAGCCGAGGTACAGCGGATTGGCTGTTGTCAGTCGGGATTCCTCTTCGGTCATGCCCTTGGAACGACGCAGCTCCAGCAGCAGGGGGGCGTAGCGGTCGATGACGGCTTCGTCGGTGGGGTTGACGATGGTTGCGCGCGAAATCTCGGGGAGGTTCATCTCGGTGGCCATACGATGTATCTCGGCCGGGTCGCCGATAAGGATGATGTCGGCCAGGGCATCGGCGATGATGCGGTTGGCGGCATTGAGAGTGCGTGGTTCGGTACCCTCGGGAAGCACTATGCGCCGGCGATGTGTGCGAGCGTTGCTTGTGAGTTTTTCAAACAGTGTCATGATGACGTATGTATGTTTTGGTTTGAATAGATATGCTTTTGCTATGCCGTTGCAAAGGTACGAATTTTCTTCCGTATAGTGTCTATCGAGGTTGTAGCGTCTCCGGTTATACGTAGCACACCTCTGCCACAACGTTCTGCGGCAGAGGTGTATTGCTTGCGTTAGGGCGTAGATAGCATTATCTGATGCTCGTGCACTATACGCCGTTTTTCGTAAGCTCTACTCAACGCAGAACCTTGGTGCAGCGGCGAGTCCCGTTGCTGTAGACGTCCGTGCGGATGGTGATGCCGCGCTCGGCCGGCGCTTCGAGACATCTGCCGTACAGGTCGTGATACTCGGTGGCAACGACTTGAGCCTCGTCCGCCGCCACGTCATTCACGCCATCCTCTATTGCCATTATTTTTTCAAAGCGCCCCCATTCAGGATCAGATTTATATGCATCTATGGATGCTTTGGGGACAAACAAGGTTGCTCGGTCATACATTCCCGGAGAGTCCACTCCATCATATGAAGCTAAGCGGAACGCATTCACAGCTACCTTCGGTGGTATAACGTTGTCACTGACTATGCAGCGTATTTTGTAGCTATATGGACAAAAAGACTCTCCTAAGATTTCTCGCTCAGTGTCTCCTGTCAGGCGCTTAATGCTAAGGCAGATAAGTTCTGTGGCAGTCATACTGTACGATTGGAAAGTGGCCGATCCGGGTAGTACAAGGGTATCATTACCACACCACAGCGAATAGCGGCTACAGTTTTGGACCCCATCTTCCAGATACAACATCTTCGCCCCGACCTGAGCGTCATAATAGACCTGCTTGACAGACCCCGGTACGCGCAAGGTGTCGGTTTGATACGCTATATGTCCGAGGCCTTGCAGCGTTGATGGCAGGAATATGTTTTTGATATTGGCCCTGGCGCCTCCTATTTCGGCAACCATCCGTATCCCTTCGGGGAGTATCAGTCCCTCAAGTTTCTCAATGCATTCCGGAATGGTAGTCAACGATGTAAACCCTATAACCGGGTAAGAGATTTCTTCTATAGTCACGTTTGAAGGAACGGCCACAATGCCTGTAAAAGTCAACTTCGGGTTGTCTGACGGCATTACGAATGCGCCGCTGTAGGAGACTCCATCTATCGAAAGCTTATCTATACAGTAACAAAAACCTCCCACTTCGTATCGTTTGCTGTCTATGATGTCTTCCGTGTGTGCCGGTTCTGACGCCGCCAATGTACCGGCAGCAAGTATACACATCATTATTATTGTTGCTGTCCTATGTTTCATAATTCTCATAGCTTAATTAGTTTATACGTGTCGACTATCTCATTATTAACCATCAAGGCAATTACATACACACCATTAGAAAGCCCGGATAGGTATAGTGTTTGCTGGTTGTCCTGCGGGCCGAAAGCCGTGGGCACAGTATAGCTATTATTGTACAAATCCCTAATACCTATCGTTATTGCGTTTTGACTATCGCGATTGTAATAGGTTACGACAGCCGTCTGTGAGCCGGTTTCGTAGGCTACATTGGTGATTCTTGCAAGAGGCGCGGGCAGTACTAAGTCGCTTGTAGAGACCTGTCTTATGTAGGGGATCTTCCCTGGTCCTGATATCGACACTACCACACTTTTACCTTCAGCCAATGGATATTCCACGCCGGATGTCGTGGCTTGATATGTTTTTATTGAACCTATAGCCGGATTCTCGAAAACAACTCTTGCAGGCAATTCATTCTCTGAAAGTCCTACATATAGCTTGCCGCCAAGATAGTTCATATCAACGGATTCAAAACGAGTTGGCTTATGCGCATTGAAATATAGGCTTGGATCTCCGAATATGTGAAAACCTGCACGTGAAATCTCGGCACAAGCGTCGGCTTCAACAAAATCTACATCCCAATAACCACCTCCCTGCACTTCCTCTAATCGAAACAGTCCCCTGCTTAGTATTTCTTTTAGTTGCGTATAGGATTTATCATTCTTTTCTGTACCATTCCATCCGGTCGTAACATATGCATTAGGCCAAATGGCGTCAATAAAGCCGATTAGCAACGCATCTGAGGCTCCAAGTCTTGTTTGGCTTGTCGAGGCAAACACGGCAATTGCTCCACTTGCACGCCTTGACAACTCAGCAGAAAGATTGTTTATGTATGTATGTTCACCCGTGTTGCATCCAATGCCAAATATCAGCGGATTGTGATTATTAGTCAGATGTTGGCAGGCATAATAGTCAAAATCGAATGCCGGCCATCCATCAATATTTCCATGTCCGTTATATACGCCAAGATTTACTCCGTCATTAAAAGCATTAATAATGTCTTGCTTTGTACCATCCCAAGCAAATGTCGGTTTCCGAAGGTAGTCCGGCAGAGTGTCTCCGTCTTGGCTTATCCAAGGATAGTTATAATAATTTGGATACCACAGCACCGGGTCTTGGCCCTCATCCGTAGTGTATATTCGCTGAACATCCTTATTGTGTCGTAGCAAGATATCTCTAACATCTTCCAATGTCGGTATAAACCTATCGGGCACTTGCTTTCCCTTTTCATACCAGCACTTGCCACTTAAGAAAGCCTTCTTATAGAGTGCCTCGTCTTCGCTCGGTCGCTTTTCGTAGTCAATTATCTTCCGAATGGCAGTCATCGCCTGTTGAGCATTTGTGGCGCAAATGCGTCCATATCCTACAGATGGCAGACTGTTGTTGCCAAATAACATATATGGTAAATCAGTGGGCGTATCCCGGACTCCGGAAAGATAAAAATGAGGGCACCATTTCTTCATCGAGATACCCGGTATAGCATTCTGGTTGCCCAAGATAAGCACATTTGTCAGGTTTTGTCTTCTATTGTATTGGCTTTTGATGACATTGTCAACTTTATCCGTAGTCCAATTCCAGTCTTCTACCACATATACGCGGTGCCCGAGATGTTTTTTCCATTCCTTCAGACTATCTGTTGCTTCCCGGTAGGCTGAACAAGATAGAACAAGATAATCCTCTGTAATATCCAAGGTGTCCGATATTATTGGGTCTATAACGACTTCTTCCGAAAAGTCCGATAATCGGCCAACTTCACTTTTTGTATAGGCATTGAAGGCGGCGGAACGCGTGACACCGGCGGCAGACTGTGTCTGTGCCTGCACGGTGTAGGCGATGTCGATATCGAGGGACGTGTAGACGCGCAGCACGCCCGTTGCACGGTCATACTTCATAGGCATCACCGTGATGGT
>ERZ780207.99-NODE-99-length-105856-cov-28.825011_pt1 | contig 105856 bp, 84 predicted proteins | sample MGYA00510977_ERZ780207 | MGnify/ENA primary metagenome ERZ780207 (study PRJEB29588, sample SAMEA2151383) | human gut metagenome | biome: human gut; feature: human-associated habitat; material: faeces | place: Denmark | collected 2008/2010 ...
CAAAAGTAGCGAGGATCTCTCCCCGCTACAATATGCATTTCGTCGGATGCTTACCTTTTGGCATGCAGTGTGATTGGTAATAAGTTTAATATCAGAGAAATAAGAAACCGTCTTTGGTCTGAATGGACCAAAGACGGTTTCTTTTCGGCTTGACAATCAGCTGGTTATTTCCCACCGACTTCTTCAAAGGAAATCGCGAACCCGCCACCTTCGACAGCCTTCTGCTTGAGGATGGTCTTGCTCTTGCATTTCATCGTGCGGATGGTATAGGCCTGTGGGTTGGTCTTGTAGTCCGCATCTGGGGCGTCTGCGTAGATAGTGGCGATGTAGGTCTTGCCTGGATCGAGGAAATCGAATCTGATCACGGACTCGTGCGCCTTCTCGCCGGTCACGTTGCCGACGAACCACTTGCCTGTGTCTTTGGCCTTGCGGGCCACGGTGATATATTCCCCTGGCTCAGCCTCCAGATAGCGGCTTTCAGACCAGTCGATGGCCACATCCTTGATGAATTTGAACGCGTCAGGGAACCGCTCGTAGTTCTCGGGAAGGTCAGCGGCCATCTGGAGCGGGGAACTCATCACCACATAGATGCCGAGCTGGTTGGCTATCGTGCAGTTAGCGTGCGAGTTGTTCTCTGGATTGATCTTGGAGATGTTCATCTCGAAGATTCCCGGGGTATAATCCATAGGACCGCCGATGAGTCTGGTGAAAGGAAGGACTGAGACGTGGAACGGCTTGGAGCCACCGAACGCCTGGTACTCTGTGCCTCTCGCGGACTCGTTGCCGATAAGGTTCGGGTACGTGCGGCAAAGACCGGTAGGACGGACAGCCTCGTGGGCGTTGACCATGATGTGGTAGTCAGCGGCCTTCCGCACTGCATACAGGTAATGGTTGACCATCCACTGGTTGTAGTGATTGTTCCCTTTCTGGATCATGTCTCCGACGTAACCTGATTTGACGGCGTCGTAGCCATGCTCCCTCATGAACTTGTAGGCGGTGTCAAGCTGACGCTCGTAGTTGCGTGGCGAAGCCGAGGTCTCATGGTGCATGATCATCTTCACGCCTTTCTCCTTTGCGTATCTTTCGATGCCTTCCACATCGAAATCAGGGTATGGGGTCACGAAATCGAACACGTCTTCCTTCATGTGTCCGTACCAGTCCTCCCATCCGATGTTCCAGCCTTCCACAAGCACGCCGTCGAATCCGTTTTCGGCGGCGAAGTCGATGTATCTCTTGACATTGGCCGTGTTCGCTCCATGCTTTCCGTTAGGCTTCACCTTTGTCAGGTCATCGGTCGTAAGGTGTACGCTGCGGAGGTCATCCGTGTAGGCCCAAGAACTCTTGCCGGTGATCATCTCCCACCAGACACCGACATACTTGCAAGGATGGATCCACGATGTGTCCTCGATCTTGCAAGGCTCGTTGAGATTTAAGGTGATGCGTGACGCGAGGATGTCACGGGCATCGTCAGAGACAATGATTGTCCTCCACGGTGTCGTGCATGGAGTCTGCATGTAGGCTTTCTCTCCGGTTGGGGATGGCGTCAGATGCGCGTGGAACACCATGTTCTTGTCATCCAGATCCAGATGCATGGCTGGATAGTTCACAAGAGCCGCCTCATGAATATTCATGTAGATCCCGTCGTCAGTCTTGAGTTGAAGTGATGTCTGCACTCCGGTAGGGGAGAAGGAGGTCTGTGAGAGGTTGTCTGTGATGGAGGCTTCCATCAACCTGCGGATTTCGGACAGGCGGGATCTGGTGTAGTCATATTCCTGAGTGTCGTAGTCTCCGGGAATCCACCATGCCGTGTGGTCGCATGTCATGGAGAAGTCGGTCAGTTCATCACTTATCACGAAATACACCAGATTGTTTTGGTCAGGGAACTCGTACCTGAATCCGAGACCGTCGTCAAACAACCTGAATCTGACTACCATACGTCTGTCGCTTGAAGTCTGCCTCAAGGTGACGGCCAGTTCGTTATAGTGGTTTCTTATCGTGCTTTCCTCACCCCAGACAGGATTCCAGGTCTCATCTGTGGTACTTCTGGAGACATCCGCAAGCTCGAACCAGTCGAAGAGTCCACTGTCATTAAGCTGGAATCCCATGCGGCTCCAATCAACCACAACCTTGTCTTTGTAGGACAGTTTGTAACGTGGCTTGTCTCCGTCTTGAAGTCTGAACTCAAGTTTGAGGTTGCCGTTCGGAGAAATCAGGGATTCGGATTTCTCCACGGTCGGACGACCGTCATTGGCGTTTCCGGCGTATGCCGTGCCTCCAAAAGTCAGCGCTGTCGCGAAAACCACCGCGAGGGCGCGAATCAAAGTTTTTCTATTCATATTCCAAAACAATCATATTCCAATATTTCAAAGAAGGCATCGTGATGCGGACCTTGCCACTGTTCTGCTTGAAATCCAGTTTCTTGCACGCGCCTCCGTCAATGTCGGGCGAGGCCATCCAGACTGAGGAGATATTGCCTGTCACATTGATGTCGACCGATGCTTCGCTGATCTGTGCAGGCTCCGGCATTGTGCCATCCATATCCCTCCAGCTCAAAGAGTTGGCCTGAGTGAAGTTTAGGATGTGGACTACCTGACGATCGCCTACTTTTCTGCATAGGGTTATCGCTTTTCCCCTTTCAGGAGCCCAGGGCTTGATGCCAAGCTTGCCGTCAGCCGAAGTGACTTCCACGTCATTGAACTCTCCTCCGTCGCGGAGCAGGTTTTCGTAGGCCGTCATGAAATCATAGTAGGCTACCATTGCGTTCTGAAGCTCGGTTGTCATGCCGAGGCTGCTGTTGGGGAAATATTCATTGCAAAGCATGTGCTCGCCTAACTCCAGATGTGAGCCTCCAAGGGCGAACATCACCGCGTCTGTGAGGATGACACCAGGGGCGTTGAACGATCCGAGACTTCCAGCCTTACCGTAGTTCATGTAGGCGGCGAAGACTGTGCTTATGCCGTTCCCGCTGAACCGGTTGTTGTCTTCGATGTGGGTCTTGAGGTCAGTGAAGTCGGCTTCGTCCCCCCACATCTCATCGTAGGCGAAGGCCATTTTGCCTGTTCCTAAGATCCGTTCGGCTCCATAGCCGGAAACGGCGTTCATTATAAGATCCTTGGCTGGTTGCCTTGATTTCATCGCATTGATGAAGGAAGCATAGCCGGCCGGCAGGTCAACGGTGTTGCCGTCATAGTCGTACCTCGTGCCTCTATACCCCAGCTGGTCAATCTGATAACCATCGAAATCAAGCACGGAATAGACATCGTCGGTCTTTTCGCCTATATATTCCTGCCACTGTGGATTGTCAGGGTTGACAAGGAAGATTGAACTTTTGAAAGGAGCGGACAGGGCGTGCATATCCTTGTTGTTTCTGCCATTGTCGTTGAATATGTACCAGCTCTCCTTCACTCCATCCTGTGCCGCGTCGTCAAGAGCGCCGAAGCAAAGGTTGTAAAAGATGGCTTTCATTCCGTGGCTGTGGATGGCAGAGATGTAGTTCTTGAGTGTTGTCAGGGACGTGTTCCTGCTTGCGATGTCCTTGTAGGTCTCAAGAGGGTTGTCACGTGTCCCGCCCAACGGCCAATGGTGCTTCCAATGCCAGTCCTGAAATTGTACTCCGTTGATGTGATAGCGGTTAAGGTTGCCGATGATGTTGTTGACGGCGGTTTCACTCATGACATCGAAACTGGAAAGGAATCCGTAACGAGGAAATCTGGCCCAGTCGCTGGACACGTCGATTCCTACAGTTCCAAGGATTTTCTCGCCGGCCGATGTGGTTTTGTAAACCTCGGCCATGTACCCTTTGTAGTTCCCGGACGGTGCGGTCCAGCTCCATTCCGATGAATTGAGTGGTTGTTCACTGACGACTTTGCCCAGATGCATGTATCTGACATACACGTCAGCTCCGGGAGTCGCGGAGGCGGTGAATCTGATAGTCTCGCCTGGCTTGTAAGCAGCTTTGTCAGTCCTGACTGAAATCACGGTCTCCTCCCCGTCGGACGGCTTCATGAATCCAGTGTAGCCTTTCTCTTTCTGACAGGCACCCGTGAGAAGCATGGTGCCTGTCAAGATCAATTCTGTAAACATTCTGTAACGCATGGTTTCTTACGTTAGTTTTTCACGATGGTGATGGTCTCCGCCAGCTGGTTTACAGTAATTGTGTAGTTGCCGGCGTTCTCAACAATCCATTTACGGTCCACTCCGGAATCCTTATTGCTGTCCACGAACGAGATGACCTCATCGGAGACAGTGTTGAATGGCTTGTTGGCTGACGTCGGCATGAACCAGCATCCGTCCCACTCTCTCTTGAGCTCGCAGCTGATCTTCATCTCGCCTGCGGAGAGATCTCCTGTCCATGTAAGAATATATTTGTCATCACCTGCCTTGAGCCTGCATTTGTCATCGGATGCGGCGTCGTCCAGCGACCATCCGTGAGGAGCGGCGGAACCGATGAGCCAGAGCGATTCGTAAGGGACGAACTCAACGCAGTTCATGCTCTCTTTTCCAGGAGTGATGTCAAAGGCGATCTTGTAGGCCTTTCCGGTCTCCTCGTCATTTATCTTCCATTTAGGATCCGGATCAAAGCCTTTCACGAACTGCACGCCGGTGTTCTTGATGGAGGCACTCTCTTCAGAGGCCTTGTACATGTTTTCCCATGAGCCGTCGGATGTGCCGAACTTGAACTCTCCGCCGCTGGTGAACTCTGTTCCATAACGGAACACGAAAGGATTGACAGGATCCTGCGTCATCCTGACGAATGACCAGCCGGTCGGATCGCCGACAAAGTAGATTGCGTCGTATGGCGGTTTGTTGACATCCGCCTCTTCAAGTGTGAATGTCAGGTTGAGTATGTCGGCGGTGATCTTGTAGCCTCGTGCCTCCGGGATATTGAACTTGAGGTCAAGGTCATCTGACGGCTGTTCTGAGAAGTACCTAAGTGTCTTTCCCGAAGCGTCCGAGCCTTCCCTGACGTATGCCGGCCAGAACTGTCCCGAGGTGGTGATGAACTTAAGTTCTCCCTCGTTCAGCGTTCCTGTCCAAGAGAACACGCCGGTGGACGTGCGTGTCAGCTCGGTGGCGTTGTCTGCGGACCAACCGTTGGGTGCCGCTCCTCCGATCATGTAAAGTGTCGTGCTGACAGGCTCGTAAGGAGTCACTGTGAACTCCACTGACGACTCTTGGGCTAAATCGTCATATTCAGCCACGGAAGCGGTCACCCTGGCCTTGTAAGATGCCTTGACACCGCTTTGGGCACCGAAGTTCGACTTTAGGAAGTCATTCAACGCCTTTGCTGTCCAAGTCTTTGAATATGCTTTCCTTCCGAGTTCCTCCTTGTAGCCGGAGGAGTAGTCGGAGTCTTTCAGAGCCATCTCGAAAGTGTAGGTGATGGCGTTGCCTGTGCCTTTGTTGGTGCCTGTCGTCCAATTCAACGCCAAAGCTTCGCTGTCGGCTTTTTTCTCGTCGAGCTTGATCTCCGTTCCGGAAGCGGTCATTTCAAGAATATTCCCGGCGGATGGATCGACAGTCTTGTAATCCTCTTCCGAGCAGGAGCATGCAATGCCCAGACAGAGTGCCGCGGCGGCGGTCATTATCGATTTTTTCATTGTATAATCCAGTTTATTTATTAATATCCAGGGTTTTGCTCCATCAGGTTGTTGGAGTCCATCTCCGTCAGAGGGATAGGCAGAAGCAGCCTGTCCTTGGTGGCTTTCTTGCCGATTCCGGCAAAGAAATCGAGGGCGTACTGTCCCTTGTCGAGCCGGATGATGTCAAACCATCTGTGACCCTCGAAAGCTAGTTCCATCCTGCGCTCGTGGATGATGATCTCCCTCATTTCCTCCTTTGTCTTTCCTGAAGGAATCGGGTTGAGCCCGGCACGTTTTCTTACGATGTTCAAAGGTTCCGCGGCCTCGTCCGTCTTGCCCTGCTCGTTCAGAGCCTCGGCTTTCATAAGTAGGACATCCGCGAAACGGTACACGACAAAATCCGCCGCATTCGTGTTGTATTCCGGAGAGTATGACTTGGTGACCAGAAACTTACGCACATTATAACCTGTGTTGGACCAAGATGACTTGTACTCGATTCCGTCGAAGGCCGGACATCCGTTGTAGAAGACGGTCACGTCCTTCCTGAGGTCACCCTCTTCCCATTGGCTCATGAACTCTGCGGTAGGCTGGTTCCATCCGTATGATCCTGCGACCATTCCCGAGTTTCTCGGACCCATGAAGGTGGATAGCCATGAACTTTGGTTGCTGCCACCCCAGAAGTCGTACTGGGTGCTTCCTGAATATCCTACCGTGAATAAGGCCTCTTGGCTGGTCTCGGCCTTCGCTCCGAAATTGTCCGCGAAATCATACTTGCTCAGGTCATAGCCCAAAGCCTCCACCTGTGAGCAGAGGTTCTGAACCTCGCCGTAGTGCTCGGACGGATTGTATGTCAGGTAGATGTCTGCCAGCATGGCCAATGCCGCGTCCTTGCTGGCCCGGTTGTAGTCCGCTCCTGAATATGTCCTTTTCTCGGGCAGGAGATCAATGGCGGCCTTGCAGTCGCTGATGATCTGAGCGTAACAGTCGTCAAGAGAGGCTCTTGCCGCATCTGTGGATTCGTTGGCCTTGTGCGGGGTGAGCACAAGTGGGACACCTCCGAACAGACGTGTGAGAATGTAGTAATAGTGTGCCCTGAGGAAATAAGCCTCGCCGAGCGAACGGTTCTTGATGGCATCGCTGGTCTGGTTTCCTTCTCCAAGAATGGATTCTATCGCGGTGTTGCACTGTCCTATTCCTACCCAAGGAGATCTCCAGATGTAAAGCGCGAATCCGTTGGACGCGTCAGCTGCGAAATTAGCGCATTGGACGGTCTCGATTCCATCGTCACCCCCACCGGCTCCAACCTCGGAGTTTCCGGCGATGATGTCGAGTGACCATATTCTTTGATTGTAAAGGTTTGAGGATTGCAGCGGCACGTAGCATCCGTTTGTCAAGGCGATGGCGACGGAGTCAGTGACTGAGACGGATGGGTCCACGGCGTATGACGGAAAACTGTCAAGAAATCCGGAGCAGGAAGTCATCGCCAAGCCTGCCAAACCAAGTATTGTGATCTTTAAGTTGTTCATATTCATTAGAAATTAAAGTTGAGACCGAGGCTGAAAGTACGTGACAGCGGGTAGATGTTCCAATCAATCCCGTTGATGCCGACCTCCGGATCGAAGCCGGAATAATTCGTCAGGGTCAGAGCGTTCTCGCAGGAGAGGAATATCCTCGCACTGTCAATGTTCGCTTTTTTCAGAAGAGTCTTAGGGAATGTGTAGCCTAAAGTGATGTTCTTTACCCTGAGGTAAGAGCCGTTTTCCACGAATCTGTCGGAGATTCTGGCGTTGTGGTTCGGGTCGCCATAGACAGCCCGCGGCATGCTGGTGCTGGTCCCGTAGCCGGTCCAGCGGTACTTTACGGATGCCGTCTGATTGTGCGCGCTGGCCATTCCTTCGTTGCCGATGCCCACAGCGTTGAATATCTCGTTGCCGGTTACGCCCTGAAGGAAAACAGTAAGGTCGAATCCCTTGAAATAGAAATTGTTCGTCATTGAGAACAGCCAATCGGGATTAGGGTTGCCGATGATTGTCCTGTCTTCCTCGTTGATCACGCCATCGTTGTTGAGATCTTTGAAGCGGATGTCGCCAGGTGCTGTGGAGTTCTCCTGAAAAGCATGATTGTCAACTTCTTCCTGTGTCTGGAATATCCCGTCGGCCACATAGCCATAAAACACATTGATCGGTTTGCCGTTCTTCTGCATCGTGATGTAGGCACCGCCAGTCTCGTTCTGGTAAAGCGGTGTGTCACTGTTGAGGCTTACGATCTTGTTTCTGTTCCATGTGGCTGTCAGTGATGTCTCCCATCTGAACCCGTCTCCTGTGCTGTCGAAGTTGATCGTGTTGAGGGTGAACTCGAAGCCGCTGTTGCGGACTTTGCCCGCGTTCGTGTAGGTCGTGGTTGTGTCCTCGTAGCCGGAAGTGATAGGAATCGCCGCCTTGACAAGCATGTCGGCGGTGTTCTTCAGATATGCATCGACCGACAGGTTGACACGTGACTGCCACATGGACAGGTCGAGACCGATATTGGCCTGACGCACTTCCTCCCAGTGGATTGACGGATTAGCCATGGACTTGGCCATGAGGGTGGTGACGATGTCGTCGCCGAAAATGTAAGTGCCTGTGTTGTAGGTCTGGATGTAGGCGTATGAGCCGATCTTGTCGTTTCCGGTCACGCCGTAGCCGGCGCGCAGTTTTATGTCGTTGACAAGAATATTCTTAGGGAACCAATTCTCCTTGGACAGTCTCCAGGCCGCCGAGGCTGACGGAAAGTTACCCCATCTGTGGCTTGGACCGAATCTTGAGGAACCGTCGCGGCGCATCGTGGCTGTGAGAAGGTATCTGTCGTCGTAAGAGTAATTGAGTCTGGCCATAAAGGACATCATCGCCCAGTCGCTTGACGCTCCGCCGATTGATTTGTTGACGGTTCCGTTGTCAAACTCGTGGACATTGGAGAAAAGGAATCCGGCCTTGGTGGCGTTGATCCCCGAAGCGTCGTTCCATTGTGCGGAAGTACCGGCCATCACATTGAGACTGTGCTTTCCTTTGAACGTGTGGTCGAAGGTGAAGTAATTGTCCCACAAGTATGTGAAGGCTTTGTTCGAGTCCTGGTAACGTGTTGTCTCCTCCACGGCGGAAGGCTTGTAGTCATAGGCGTACGAGATGTTGTCGTTGAACCACATCTTGGCGTCGTAGCCGAAAGTGCTTTTGAATCTCAACCACTTCGCGAATGTTATCTCCGCTGAGATGTTTCCAAGGAAGTTGTAGCCGTTGGTCTTGTTCGAGTTGGTGTAGAGGGGACCGACAGGATTCCTGACATCACCATACCAGTAGGATGTCCCCTCCGGACCGCTCCAGCTGCCGTCGGCATTCTTGACTTCCTGGGTAGGCAGGGCGTTCATCGCACTGGATATTGAATATGAACCGCTCTCCTTAACGTCTGCCGAGAATGTGATGTTGTTGGAGAACTTCAGCCATTTCAGGACTTGAGCGTCGTTGTTGTTCTGGAATGTGAACCTTCTGTAGCCGACTGTCTTGACGATTCCTTTCTGGTCAAGGAATCCTCCTGAGATGTAGTAGCGGGCTTTCTCGTTACCACCGGAATAACTTACAGTGTAGTTTTGCATCTTGCCCGTGTGAAGGATCTCGTTGATCCAGTCCGTACCCTTGCCGAGAGTCTCAGGATTGCTCCATGCCGGATTTGTGGCCAGTCCCGCGTTGCTCAACATGTCGTTGGAATAGGCTGCGAAGCCTGCGGCGTCAAGCATTTCAGGAATATATGTTACATTCTGGATCGCCCAGTTGGCGTTGACGCTGACTTTGCCGTCACCGTTGGAGCCTCTTTTGGTGGTCACCATCACGACACCGTTGGCACCGCGTGATCCGTAGATGGCCGTGGCGGACGCATCTTTCAGGACATCGATCCTGTCGATGTCCGCTGTGTTGAGCGAAGTCAGTCCCAAATCTGTCGGGACTCCGTCGATGACCACAAGCGGATCACTGTCATTGATTGTGCCCAGACCTCTGATCTTCATCGTGACATTGTCCCCAGGTTTTCCGGAGTCAAGAATATACACACCGGAGACCTTGCCTTGAAGTGCCTGTCCGACATTGGCGACAGGGGTGTCCTTGAGATCCTTGTCCGAAACGGACGCGACCGCTCCTGTCAGATCTTTCTTTTTGATTGTTCCGTAGCCCACGACAACTGCTTCGCTCAGAAATTCAGAGTCTTCCTGAAGTATGACAGTGATGTCGCCACTTTCACCCACGGTCACCTTGGTTGTCGTGTAACCCAGTGACGAAATCTCCAGTATGTCACCTTTGGCGGCTGCCAAAGTGAACGTTCCGTCCACATCGGTTATTGTCCCGACCGAACGATCGCTTGTGTTCACGACAGCGGCTCCTATTACCGGCTGCCCTGTCTTGTCGATCACCTTTCCGTTGAACGACAGTACCTGCGCTGATGCGCTGAGTCCTGTCAGAAACAGCAAAACGGCAATCGAACACAAAAGGAAGTGTGATTTGCTCATATCCTTAAAAAGTTTTAATAAATAAACGAGAACATTGCATTGGTTATTCTTCGGCAAAGAAAACCAATAACATCATCAAGACAAAGCGATGGTACTGTTTTAGTAGTTGGATAAAATTATAATTTATTGACACATCGTCAATTGAACTATATGATTCAGCCGAAAATAGTAGCCGTGTCAAGACAGCCTTCCGATGCTCATGATTTGTTTTTCGAAGTCCTCGCGGCCGGAAACAGCGGAGTTTCTCATCTTGACACGGTAGTTGTAGATCGTGGAGACGGACCTTCTTAGGAAGTGTGCGATTCTCGTGGAATCGGTGACACCAAGACGTATCAGCGCGGCCACCCGGAGCTCTGTTGTGAGGATTCCGTTCTTACCTCTCGCATCAAATCTCTTGTCTTCCTGAAGAAGGGCGTTCAGCCGTTCCACGAAGTCGGGAAACAGTGCCAGAAAAGATTCATCGAAGCGTACATAGAAGCCCTCCAGTTCCTTGTCGATGAACTCGGTGGACTTCAGGTTCTCCATCACTTCACCGAAGCCGCCTTCCTTCGCTGCCCTGCGTAGTTTGGAACGGTATCTCTCCAGACCGGCTATGTAGTCCGAGCACATGTCCAGATATATTCCCAAATATTGCTCTTTGATGTCATTGGATTCCTGGAGAAGGCTCACATACTCCTTGAGCCTCGCATTGGCGACCGCCACTTTCCGGTGGCTTCTGATCATGTATTGCACCGCGACGACGAGAGAGAGGAGCAGGGCGCTTATGACAAACAGTATGATGTAGAGTTGTGTGCGCCTGCTGTGCATCCTTATGTCGTAGGTCTCGGTGATCAGAGGCAGCATCGAGTTTATGGCCTGGGCGTTTATGCTGGCGTTAGCGGCCACGGCGTCCTTTATCGACTGGTTCACATAACGGTAGGCTCTGTTGATGTCACCTTCGCGGTACAGAAGCTCAGCAAGCTCGTAGAGTGACTTGTACTCGTTGACCGGAGTCTGGAGGTCATTGGCGGCACTTTCAGCGAGGAGAGCGATGGCCTCGGAGTTTCTTCCGCACATTCGTGATGCGATGGATGCGATGTAACTGACTATCGCTCTTTCGTGTACATCAAGCCTGCCGGAAGACCGGACCGAGAGCAGCGAGTCCAGGATCATCGTCGCGTTGCCGTTGTCGATCTCAATGTCGGACCAGACGTAGAGTTTGAAAAGGTCGTCATCGCTCAGGTTCCTGTACAGCTCATTCCTGAAAGAGTCCCGCTTCCGGATGTAGTCCGCCTTGACGAGAGGGTCATCGGACATTCTCGCCATGTTTCCATACAAATTGTTGCTGATTTGTAAATATCTCAACATCAGCTGCCTCGGCATGGATTCCGGATCCATTTCATTCATAATCTCCGAAGCCTCAAGATACATTCCGGAAAGAGCGTACCTGTCCGCGATGTCCATCTCCGCATCGATTATCCTTTCGTTGCGGGTCCGCTCCGCTCCTGCCCTTTGAGCCACGGAGAGTTTCTTTCGGGCGTAGAATATGGCCGAATCGATGTCATATTGGTAATATTCATCGAACAATCTGTCATAGATTTCATATTTCAGACTGTCTGTGGTGTCCGACCGGATTCCCGCTTTTATCGAATCTATACGTTCCCGTTTGATCCTTTCATAGATGTCCCTTTCGGCTATTGTTCTGTCAAGGGCTTCAAGCATCCTTTTGTTGTCTCCGCCTTCTGTCTTGGCGCAACTTTGCTGTATGAGCCCCATGGCCGCGACCGACCAGAACGCGGCAAGGACTTTTATAATCACGTGTCCTTTCATGCTGGTTTTATCTTACATGATGCGGAAGTTCGGCAGGGATGATCATCGAGATCTCACATAGTCCGGCGACAAATCCGTTCTCTTTCCACGCGCTTTGGAATATCATCTTGTGCACCCCGTTCTTTTCGATTGTGTACGAGTTCGTTCCACCTGTCGCCAGGAGATTACGGATGATGGCGGCGGATTTTTCATTGTGGCAGTCGAACAGATTCCTGCCGATGAGATCGCCGCGTTTCCTATACTGTTCGACCGCACGGTCATTCTGATAGACGATGACTCCGTCCTTGTCGCAGACGGTTATCGAACAATTCAACTCTTTTGCCCAGTCTGGTATCATATCTCCAAAGATTTTAGTGTTGTCTGCCGTTCCCTAAACGCCATCCAAGTCCCAGCATCAGATTGTTTGGATCGTGAAAGTCGTGCAGTTTGTAGCCTATGTGGATGAAAAGGTCTTTGTATATGTCGGATTTCAGCGCCAAAGTCTGATAGAATCCTTTCAACTCTTTGCCTTTATATATGACGTTGCGTCCAAAGCCTATGTTGATGGAGAAAATCGGCATGACAAATTCGGCTCTTAGGGAAAGTCCGGCTCCCAACTGCTCCGCAAGAGGTGGACGATAGAATTTTATGTTGCCATCGTCTCCTACACCGGCTACATGCTCACTGACATTAGCGCTTTCATCGTATTGGATGTCGATGGACAGGCCTGTCCTGAAAAATTTGTTCACTCTGTACAAAGGGTTTATGTTCAAGCCGATGATTCCGAATTTGCCCTCTGAGATGTGTGGCACATCGTTCCAGATGAGCCCTTTGGCTCTTCCGGCGCCGTAGAGAACCACATCGTAAGTCATCCTTTGCGCGATCCTTTTCAGCCCGGAGGCGTCACTGTCATATTCAAAAATGGTTCCGCCCGTGGGGATTTTGCGGATTTGGGTCGCCCCGAACAGCCTTGCCGCCCCGATTCTTCCACCTATGGTGTTCACACCTGCGTTAGGATAGCTCGTGTTGCCGTTTGAGAAATGTGTCATGTCGATTCCTGCCGAGATCAACCATTGCGGAGCGGGTTGCCATGTCAGCAAGAAGCCGACATTGATGTATGCGTTGAGTCTTGATCCGACCACCAGATTCTTGTCGTTTGTGAAATTCGGGTTCAAGTCCCCGTATGGGTCGTAAGGATGCCAGCCGAATGAAAGACCGAAATTCCATTCATAGTCAAAAGACAACTTTTGGGAAAGCTGCGCCAGCCTTGCGCCTTGGAATGCATAAACAGCGGCAGGCGATCCAATCTCGTCCTGGTCGAAGAATGTGTTCCATGCCAAACCAATTCCTTGGTAGGCTGTCGGGTATATCTTGCCTAAGCGGCTGTCCGCGGGAAAGGCGAATGAATATTGCAGGTGTGCGGATCCGCTTTTGTCCAGGCGCTTGCCAAGTGCGTTTTCGCCTCTGAAGAATTTGTGGGAGGGCAGTATGTACGAAGGTCGGACATTGATACCTATCCTATGTGTGACCTTCGATGAATCCGCTTTCGTATGCCCGGCGGCCGGCAGAGCAAGCGCCGTGGCGAGGAACATCCCCAAAACAGTCTTTATGAATATTCTATCGCTCATCGTTTTTCATAATAGATCGTTTTTCATAATAGAAAGTAAAGTGTCCGTTAGGTGACTTGCTGGTGAGAATCCCCTTTACCTGAATGATACGTCCGGTGGCGACGTTGCGGAGTGACATTGAATAATCGGCAGAGTAGGTGTCGATATACCACAGCATATTGTAGTACCATGAAAACTTTCCGGTAGGCGGAAACCTCATGACGACTTCCGTTTCGTCTTTGAGTGGATATTCAATCGTATCATAACTGTACAGGACACTGCAATGGTCATTGAAACTTAAACTTTCATTATCAAGAGCCCCGTCGGGAACCTGTACCATAAGGTCTTTCCGATGCCGCGCCAAGCCATTCTCATCTGAGAAAGAGACCTGCCTGGAGGCACCGAAGAAAACTCGTCGTGAGATTCGCAATGTGTCCGTCCCGTCGTTCTTGAAAGAGAGCGGACCCCATCCTTTCTCATATTCAGGATGGAGCCTTTTCACATCTCCCCAGATGATGCTTTCAAACTCATAACCCGAACAGCGTGATTGCTTGAATGTCAATGTGTCACACTCGAAGGAGTTCGAGACTTCCACGCTAATGTTCATTTCGCTGTCTGAAAAGTTCGGCAGGAAAAAAAGTTCAAGCTCACGCTCGCCGGATTTTTTGTAATACATAATGAATCCGTCGCTTGTGATTTTCCTTTTCCCATCGATACTCTCCAAGGCGGATGAACCTCCGATCCATTCGATGGTTTTTCCGTCCAGGATAACGGACGCCACGCTCCAGTCATCGGTTCCGAACCGTACCTTTATGGTGTCACCGTCTTCGCGGACAGTAAAATGGCGCGATGAAGGGTTAATCGGTTTCACGAAAGCCTCCGGATTGCACCCGCATGCAATGAATAAGAGGAATATAATGAATATTCCTCCGTACGCGCCGCCGATTCTTTGAAAAAACGCTTTCATCTTCCATTCAAGAAGTCTTGGAGTTCCTCGTAGAATCTCTGGGTAGGGAAGCCCATCACGTTGTAGAACGAGCCGTCCAATCTGGTGATGCCAACGTAGCCGATCCATTCCTGGATTCCGTAGGCCCCGGCCTTGTCGAAAGGCTTGAAGTTGTCGATGTAGTAGTCTATCTCGCTGTCTGACAGATTCTTGAAATAGACATCGGAAGTGACGGAGAAGGTCTTTGTCCTATGACAGTCACGGATTGTCACGGCTGTGATGACCTGATGCTCACGTCCGGAAAGCAGCTTGAGCATCCTTACGGCGTCCGCCCTGTCGTGGGGCTTGCCGAGGATCTCTGTTCCACACAGTACCATAGTGTCGGAGGTGACGAGAATCTCATCCGCCTCAAGCTTTCTGTGAAAGCCTGATGACTTACCTTCCGACATCAATTCCGGCACTTTAACGTGCGGAGTGTCAGGAGAGTATTGCTCCACGAACGATGTGCCAGTGTCAACTGTGAACTTGATGTCAAGGCCGGCGAGCAGCTCGCGGCGGCGAGGTGAGTTTGAAGCCAGGATGATCCTCTTTCCGTGAGTGTCCATATTCAGAAAACCTTTAGAATTTTTTCTTGTAGGCGATCGCGTCGAAGACCCAGCGTCCCTGGGCTTTCATCGCCTTCTCCATATACTCGCGCACGCAGGCCTTTCCGCCCGGACGGTCGGAGATGATGTCCGCAGCTTCCTTGACCTCCTCGACTGCATCGTTGGGGCAGACTCCAATTCCGGCTGCCCGGATGACCTCTATGTCAGGGATGTCGTCTCCGAAATACATTACCTCTTCGGGCTTTAGGTTATGCCTCCTGCAGAAATCCTCGAAGTCCTCAATCTTGTTTCTGGAGCCCAGATAGATGTCCTCGGGATTGATTCCGTTGCTGCTGAACCTGGCCCGTATACTTTGTGACCGGCCGCCGGTGATCACACCGACCGGGAATCCGTTAAGGCACGCCATTCTGACAGCGAATCCGTCCTTAGCGTCGAAAGTCCTGTAAAGCTGGCCTTCCAGATCGGCGAGGATGCCACCGTCAGTCATCACGCCGTCGATGTCGAACGTGAACGCTTTGATATTCTTGAAATCTGTCATTTCAAGTTATGATTTGGCTCCGTTAGGACCGAACTGAGGAAGGTCTCCGAGATTGAACGTGCCACCCTGCTGAGCCTGTCCGCCGCCAAGGTTGATGAGTCCGAACTGTGATTCGTACTTTGTGACATTGTCCATCAGAGCGTTGAGAAGCCTTTTGGCGTGCTCTGGAGTCATCACGATGCGGTTGCTGATGTCCGGCTTAGGCAGGCCGGGAAGGATTGTCGCGAAGTCGATGATGAACTCGCTGTGCGAATGGGTGATGATCGCAAGGTTTGAATATGTGCCCTTTGCTACTTCCGGACGGATTTCCAGACTGATTTCTTTCTTTTCTTCCATAGTATGTGTGTATTTTTGAAGCAAATTTAGTGAAAAATGTGCTATATTTGTAAACTTTGTATATTATAAGCAGTAATATGAGCGAGAAAAAAGAACTTTCCGCAAAGTACAATCCGGCGGAAGTAGAAGACAAATGGTACGCCTGGTGGACCGAGCACAAGTGCTTCCACTCTGAGCCGAATGAGAAAGAGCCTTATACGATAGTAATCCCGCCTCCTAACGTGACGGGAATCCTGCATATGGGTCACGTGCTGAACAACACGCTTAACGATGTGTTGATCCGCAAGGCCAGAATGGACGGCAAGAATGCCTGCTGGGTACCTGGTACGGACCATGCATCCATCGCAACGGAAAGCAAGGTTGTGGCCAAGCTCAAGGGTATGGGAATATCCAAGGAAGACCTTACCCGTGAGGAGTTTATGAAATATGCCTGGGAGTGGAAGGAGGAGCACGGGGGAATCATTCTCAAGCAGCTCCGCAAGCTTGGCGCTTCCTGTGACTGGGACCGCACAAGGTTCACGATGGAGCCTGAGCTTTCCGACGCCGTGATCGCCACATTCTGCTATTTCTATAAGAAAGGTATGATATATAGAGGTGTGCGTATGGTCAACTGGGATCCAGTGGCATTGACCGCCATCAGTGACGACGAGGTCATCCACAGGGACACCAAGAGCCATTTCTATCACCTTAAATATTATATCTCCGATGGCAACGGCAATCCTACGGACAAGTATCTCGTGATCGCCACGACCCGTCCTGAGACGATTATGGCCGATGCCGCCATCTGTGTCAATCCGGCCGATGAGAGACATCATTGGCTGAAAGGCAAGAAGGTGCTCATCCCGTTGATCAACAGGGAGATCCCTGTCATCGAGGACAGTTATGTGGAGATGGATTTCGGAACTGGATGCCTGAAGGTCACCCCGGCTCACGACGCTCATGACTATGAGATCGGACTTCGCCACAATCTGCCGGTTATTGACATCATCGATGACCACGGCCGCCTGAACGAGAAGGCTCAGATTCTGGTGGGCGAGGATCGTTTCGAGGCCAGAAAGAAGATTGTCAAGATGTTGGAGGAGTCCGGCAACCTTGTCAAGGTGGAGGAATATACATCTCCGGTGGGATATTCGGAAAGGACCAACGCGGTCATCGAGCCGAAGCTCTCGGCGCAGTGGTTCCTCAAGATGGAAGTCCTTGCCGCAAAGGCTCTTGAGAGCGTCGAATCCGGCAAGATCAAACTTATTCCGGACAAGTACCGTAACACGTACCGTAACTGGATGGAGAACGCCCACGACTGGTGCATTTCCCGTCAGCTTTGGTGGGGACAGAGAATCCCGGCTTACTATCTTCCGGACGGGCAGATAGTTGTGGAAGAGACTCCAGAGAAGGCTCTCGCCGCGGCCCAGAAGATCAATCCGGCTTTGACAGCCGCTGATCTCAGGCAGGATGACGATGTGCTCGACACCTGGTTCTCAAGCTGGCTCTGGCCTATTTCAGTGTTCGACCCTCAGAAGCCTGGACATCCTGACCATCAGCCAAACAAGGATCTTGCTTACTATTATCCTACAAATGACCTGGTTACAGGTCCTGACATCATCTTCTTCTGGGTAGCCAGAATGATTATGGCAGGTGACGAGTTTATGAACGACATTCCGTTCAGCAATGTTTATTTCACGGGAATTGTCCGCGACAAGCTCGGCAGGAAGATGTCCAAGACTCTTGGCAACTCTCCAGACCCGCTTGACCTCATCGCCAAGTACGGAGCCGATGCCGTGAGGATCGGTATGCTGCTTTGCTCGTCAGCCGGCAACGACATATTCTATGATGAGTCACAGGTAGAGCAGGGCAGGAATTTCTGCAATAAGATCTGGAATTCTTTCCGTCTCGTTCAAGGTTGGACGATTGATGAAAAGCTTCAGCAGAGTGAGGTCAACAAATTGGCTGTAAGTTGGTTTGAGAATAAACTTGGCCAGACCATTACCGCGGTCGAAGACCATTATTCCAAGTTCAGGATCTCAGATGCCCTTATGAGCATCTACAAACTCTTCTGGGATGAATATTGCGCCTGGTACCTTGAGGCCGTGAAGCCAGCTTATGGTGAGGGCATCGACAAGGCGACGTATGACGCCACAATCATATTCTTTGAGAAATTGCTGAAGATGATTCATCCTGTGATGCCTTTCATCACGGAAGAGCTTTGGCAGTCTATGGCGGAGCGCAAGGAAGGGGAGACCATTATGTACCAGCCTACTCCTAAGGCTGGAGTTGTCGATGAAAAGATCATCGAGGAATTCGGCATAGCCCAGGAGGCGGTGAACGGGATCCGCGGAATCCGTCAGCAGAAGAACATCTCTCCTAAGGAAAGCCTTGCCTTGAAGGTGAAGGGAGATTTCCCTATGAATATGCTCCCTGTGGTCACCAAGCTTGCCAACATTTCCTCGGTCGAGAGTGTGGCTGATTTCGGTGACGCCGCCGGAGTCTCGCTGCTTGTCCGCACGGTTGAACTCTTCGTTCCGCTTGAGGGACTTGTGGATGTCGAGGAGGAGATCAAAAAGATCGAGACCGAGCTTGAGCATCAGCGTGGATTCCTTGAGTCAGTGAGGAAAAAGCTGTCCAACGAGAGCTTTGTGGCTCACGCTCCGGAGAAGGTTGTCGCTTTGGAGCGCAAGAAGGAGGCTGACAGCCTTTCCAAGATCGAAAGTTACGAAAAGGCTCTTGCCGCTTTGAGAAACAAATAGTAAAACATTTTTGTTTTAGGTGCTAACAATTTTGTTATGGTGCATTCTGAGATATCTTTTCCTGTCAGATACTACGAAACTGACCAGATGGGCATCGTCCATCACTCGAATTACATCCGGTACTTCGAGTGTGCGAGGAACAACCTGATGGTCGAGTGCGGTTACCCGATAGAGAAATGTGAGGAGGACGGTGTGACCATTCCGATAGTCACCGTGGAATGCCGTTACAGGTTCCCGGCTAAGATGGGAGATGTGGTCAGGGCTGTCGCAATGATCGATGAGGTGCCTATGGCGAAACTCCGTGTAAGGCAGGCGGTTTACAATCAGGACGGCACGCTTTGCGTTGAAGGCCAGGTGACCCTTGGCTTTCTCAACAAGGCTACCGGTCGGCCGACACGTTGTCCGGAGAAGCTTGTGGAAGCGATAGAGGCTCATATCAATGACAGATGATATTTCTAAAGATTATTTTAACACTTAAATAGTTTAGACTATGTTTTTTATTGTTCCTTTGGGTGTTGTTGGCCCGTGGCAGGTGGTGATTATCGCCCTTGTCATCATTCTCCTTTTCGGTGGAAAGAAGATTCCTGAGCTCATGAAAGGCCTTGGAAAAGGTGTCAAGAGCTTCAAGGACGGCATGAACGAGGTTGAGAGCCAGATCAGTGACATTGACAAGGATCTCAATTCCACAGCCAAGACTCCGGACAAAATCGAGAAGATCGAGAAGATCGAGAAGAAATAATGGCGGCTGGAGAAGCTGAGATGTCCTTCTGGGACCATCTGGAGGTGCTGAGGGGAACATTGTTCCGCTCAGTGCTTGTCATTACGCTTGTCAGTGTCGTGGTCTTTTGCTTCAAGTCGTTGGTCTTTGACGACATCATCCTGGCTCCGACAAAAAGCGACTTCTTCATCTATAAATGGCTGAGAATGGGGAATATGCAGATGTCGCTGGTGAATCTGGACATATCCGCCCAGTTCTTCGTGCATCTTCAGGTCGCGTTCGAGTTGGGCTTCATCCTGTCTTTCCCGTATGTCTGTTTCGAGATCTGGAAATTCATAGCCCCAGCTCTTTACAGGAATGAAAAGCGTGCGGTAAGAGGGGCATTCCTTTCCGCATCGTTCCTGTTCTATCTTGGACTTGTAATCGGTTATTATCTTATCGTTCCGATCTCGCTTAACTTTTTCATGGGCTACAAGATCAGCGATGATGTGATGAACACGATCTCGCTGACTTCGTACATCTCGATGTTCACTTCAACTGTGCTGGCGTTCGGCATTGTGTTTGAATTTCCTATCGTTGTCGTCATCTTGTCTAAACTCGGGATTGTCACCAGAAACACTCTGATTAAATATCGCAGGCATGCGATAGTGGTTATACTATGCATCGCTGCCATCATAACACCCGCGGATCCGATGTCGATGTTGATCGCCGCCGCTCCTTTGCTGATTTTGTACGAGGTTTGCGTGATGTGCTGTAAACCGGCACGGCCGGAAGATGCGCTTGAATAGATTAAGGAGGAGGCGTAAATGATTTCAATTAATGGATTGACTGTGGCCTACGGTGGCTACACACTTTTGGACAGTATAGATTTCCACATCAGTGAGAAGGACAAGATCGGTCTTGTCGGCAAAAACGGAGCGGGGAAGTCCACGATCATGAAACTGATCTGCGGGCTTCAGTCTCCGACATCCGGAAGCATCGACAAGCCGAACGATCTGCGTATCGGCTACCTGCCTCAGATCATGGAACACCACAAGGGGAGAACCGTGATGGAGGAGACATTGACCGCTTTTGACCACATCACAGAGATTCAAGCCGAACTTGACAGCGTGAACGCCCAACTGGCTGAGAGAACTGACTATGAGTCAGATGAATACCTTTCTTTGATCAACCGACTGAATGACTTGACAGACGCTATGGCTATGAGTCAGTCGGAGCCTCCGGAGGTTCTTGCCCAGAAGACGCTTTTAGGCCTTGGCTTTAAGGATGAGGATTTCGGGCGAAAGACCGAGACGTTCAGCCAAGGGTGGAATATGCGCATAGAGCTGGCGAAGATCCTGCTGTCCGAGCCGGATGTCCTGCTTCTGGACGAGCCTACGAACCATCTTGACATAGAATCAATCGAATGGCTGGAGGATTATCTTAAAAGTCATCGGGGATCGTTGCTCCTCGTTTCGCATGACAGGCGGTTCCTTGACACCGTGACAAATCGTACGGTCGAGATCATGCTCGGTCATATTCATGACTACAAGGTTCCGTACAGCAAGTACGTCGAGTTGCGCAAGGAAAGGCTCGCGCAGCAGATGGCAGCCTATGAGAACCAGCAGAAGATGATCGAGAAGACGGAGGATTTCATCAACCGTTTCCGCTACAAGCCTACGAAGTCAAATCAGGTCCAGTCCCGCATCAAGCAGCTCGAAAAACTTGACAGAGTGGAGATTGACGAGACTGACAACGTCACGCTGACGGTTAAGTTCCCGCCGGCTCCGCGTTCCGGAGACATTGTCTTCAAAGGCAAGGATCTGACAGTCGGCTATCCGGAGAAGGTCGTCTTCAGGAACGCTGAGATAGAGGTCAGAAGGGGAGAGAAGGTCGCCTTGATCGGACGCAACGGTGAGGGTAAGACTACCCTTATGCGTGTGATAATGGGGGAGTTGCAGCCTATCAGCGGTGAGGCCAAGACCGGCTACAATGTCTCCATCGGGTATTACGCTCAGAATCAGGAGGACATCCTTGACCGTAATCTTACCGTGTGGGAGACCCTTGACAACATAGCGGTCGGAGATGTAAGGAACAAGCTTCGTGACATTCTGGCTCAGTTCCTGTTTCGTGGTGAGGACATCGACAAGAAGGTAAGTGTCCTGTCAGGCGGTGAGCGCGCGCGTCTCGGGATGGCGAAGTTCATGCTCCAGCCTTACAACGTCCTTGCGTTGGACGAGCCTACGAACCACATGGACATCAAGTCCAAGGATATTCTCAAACAGGCTCTGAAGGCGTACGATGGCACGCTGATTGTGGTCTCACACGACCGAGATTTCCTTGAGGGATTGGTTGACAAGATGTACGAGTTCCGTGACGGAAAGGTCAAGGAGCATCTTGGAAGTGTCCATGAGTTCTTGGAAGAGAGGAAGATAGAGAATCTTCAGGAATTGGAGAGGCGTTTCTCTCCCAAAGTGTCTTCGGTACCCGATGCAAAGAATGAGGTTGATTCTGTCAGAAAGGAACAGGCTCAGAAAGAGTTCGAGCAAAGGCGAAGTGATTCCAAGGAAATCCGCAGGATTCGGCACAGGGTCGAATTCCTCGAGTCAGAAATCGGCAAGGTCGAGGCGAGGATGAAGGACATCGAGAAGATTCTCTCCAATCCCGGGCCTGGTGATGACATAATGGAGCTCACCAGAACCTACCTTGAGGACAAACGCGAGCTTGACCACAAGACAGCGGAGTGGGAATCCTTGATGGAAAAAATTGATGAATAGGAAAATTTAATTTATAAAGGTTATGAATATCAAATCTTTATTTATGGCGATTCCCGCCATTGCTTTAACATCTGCGGTTTCCGTCGCGCAGACCAGGACCATCGAACATGAATATTCAGAGTTTGATGCCATCTCAGTGTCGGACGGCTTCAAGGTCACCTTGGTTGAAAAGGATGGCTATAATGCCAAATTCAAGGTCAGCGATGCCCTTGAGAGTTATCTTGAATGCTACGTTAAAGCCGGCACACTTTACATCGGGCTTGATGACAAGTCAATTCCTAAGGAAGTCAAGAAATCTTTCAAAGGTAAGAATTCGGATGGTCCTGTACTTGAAGCCACTATTTATGTCTCGTCACTTAACTCAATCACTTTGAATGATGACTGTACGTTCTCATCAAACAATAGTCTGAATTCCGGCAAATTCAAAATGGATCTATCCGGCAATTCAAGCATAGCCAATCTTAACGTGAACGCGGAGTCTGCTGTGATTTCCGTAGGCAAAAAGGCAAAGCTATCTTCTTTCAATGTGAAGGCCGGGGACAATGTGACTGTCAATGCGGACGGGAGCGCGACGGTTGTCATGGAATATTCGGCGAAAACTCTCAATGTGAATAATTCGGGTTCCGCTGACCTTGCCGTCAACGGTCAATGCGAAACGGCTTCCGTCGCTACTGACAACAGTGCCAAACTATCCCTTTCCGGCAAAGCCAACTCTTTGAAATTCACTGGTAAAGGAGGATCTTCAAAGATTGATGCGGTCACGATGTCTGTGGATGATGTGACCGTGTCATTGGATGGTGCGGATCTTACCGTAACTCCTGGCAAAAATCTTTCGCTCGACCTCGGCAAAGGCGCAAGTGTCTGCTACTCAGGAGATCCTGTGATCAAGATCGTGAAGATCCAGAATGCGACTGTAACCCGTAAGTAATCATGTTCGTCCTGGATTCTCATTGCGACACCCCGACAATGATGATGCGGGGACGCGACATCGGAATTGACAATGAAAGGGGGCATGTCGATCTGCCGAAGCTTAAGGCCGGCGGGGTCGATGCCTCTTTCTTCGCTTTATACACATCCGCCGACCTACTGCCAGACGCGGCCACACGCTACGCTTTGGAAATGATCGGCCGGATCTACGATGCCGTTGAAGCCAATTCCGGGATCGCCTCACTTGCATTCTCGCCGGATGACGCTTTGAGGAATAAGGCTAAAGGACTCATTTCCATATTCATAGGTATGGAGAACGGGGCTCCGATCCAAAAGTCGCTCCCTTTGCTCAGGGTTTTTCATAAGCTTGGGGTACGGTACATAACCTTGACCCATAACGGTGACAATGAAATAGCGGACTCCGCCTCGCAGGGACAACGTTGGCACGGATTGAGCCCGTTCGGTAGGGAAGTGGTCGCAGAAATGAACCGCCTCGGAATGATCATCGATGTCGCGCACGCCTCGGATGAGACATTCTACGATGTCCTTGAATATTCCCGCGCTCCGATTGTTTCCACACATTCCTGCTGTCGTGCCTTGGCTCACCACAGAAGGAATATGTCCGATGAGATGCTGCGCGCGCTTGCTGACAAAGGCGGCGTGATCCAAATCAATTTCTATCCGGTATTCCTTTCGGATGCGTTCGCCAAGACTCTGGCGGATTCCGGACTGGAGTCCAAGAGCTGGACCGAGCAGGACTGGATCAACGATCCGTTGAATCCGGAAAAGGCCGCCGCTTGGAACGCTGTGCTGGATGAGTTTGCCGCTTTGCCAAGACCTTCCTATAAGGACGTGGTGGATCACATCGACCACGCCGTTAAGGTGGCGGGTATAGAAAGTGTCGGAATCGGAACCGACTTCGACGGCATCGAGGTTACTCCAGCCGGACTTGAGAACATCTCAAAAATCGGAGTGATCTTTGACGAGATGTCAAGCCGTGGCTATACCGATGATCAGATAGAGAAGGTCGCTGGCAAGAATTTCCTAAGAGTGTTCAATGACGTGACCTCTTTGACTGCCAATTAGCCTACAAATAGCTATAATAATAGCGATAACAAAAATGTTCGCTTGGTAAACAAATTTGTTACCACTATTCATTTTCAATTATTTGCGGTCGCTGAGCATAAATAACCTGAGTTCATCGAGCGCGGCCGCGGCGAATCTCTCAATATTCCTTTTCCTGTCGTTCTTATAGACCTTTTTGACGGTTTTCGTCCCGTTAGGGCCTGCGATTCCGATCCATACAGTGCCTACTGGATTATGCTCATCGCCTCCGGGCCCTGCCAATCCTGTGGTCGAGACAGCATAAGTGCTCCCGGTCAAATTTCTGGCCCCTTCGGCCATCGCCGCCGCCACTTCGGAACTTACAACTCCATATTCATTGATTGTGGCCTCCGGAACTCCAAGGATTTTTTCCTTGACTGGGATGGCGTAGGATGTGACGGAGCCGAGGTAATATTCAGAAGCCCCGGGAACAGAGGTGATCAAGGAGGAAATCTTGCCTCCGGTGCAGGACTCGGCCGCGCTGAGGGTCATCCCTGAGCCACGGAACAAGGCTCCAACGGCGTTCTCCAGCGTGTCATCATTGTAGGAATATATCTTGTCTCCCAAAATCGGCCTGAGACGCGCGAACTGCTCATCAATGCGCCTTTCCTCCTCATCCTTGTCTCCACCGTAAATTGAAAGCCTGAGACGGACTCCTGTCAAAGGATTAGGCAGGTAGGCAAGGTGCATATCCTCCGGCAGACTGTCCTCCCAAGACTCAATTTCCTTGGAAAGCGCGGATTCAGCCAACCCGAAGACCATCACGCACTTATGGAATATGTCCGTAAGTGGGTTGTGCTCCTTAACGTCCTTGATCACATCAGGAATCGCCCCGACCGCCTCAAACGGAACGCCTGGCAGGGCATAGAGAGAGGCCTGATGTCCGTATCTTTCCTTAGGGAAGCGGAACACCATAATCGGCGCCGTGCCGAGGTGGTTGACAATCACTTCGCAAGTGTCCGGGACGAGCGCCTGAGCCTTGTTGATGTCCAGAACATCAAGTCCCCTTGCGTGAAGGATCTCGTGGACCATCTTGAGCTGGCCTTCATTCACCACATAACCCTTGCTTCCGGAAATCTCCGCCAAAGCCGCTTTCGTGATGTCGTCCTTGGTTGGACCAAGACCTCCGGTAGTTATGACTATCTCGTTGTGAGTGAGTTCGTTTGTTAGATTGCAGACAATCTCGTCGTGGTCATCCCCGAATGAAGTCATTCTTGTGACTTTCACGCCAATCTCCTCAAGCGCCTGGGATATATGCGAGGAATTGGTGTCCACTATCTGGCCGATCAGAATCTCGTCGCCGATAGTACAGATCGATGCGTTTGCCATATTCAGATTTTATTTTGTCAAACTATTGTTTTCAAGGTATTTGTTGATCTTCTTCACTATTGAAGGTCCTTCGTAGATGAAACCGGTGTAGATCTCTATCAGACTCGCTCCGGCGTCCAGCATTTCCTTGGCCTGCTCCGGCGACATTATTCCACCGACACCCACTACCGGCAGCCTTCCGGACGTGAACTGATGAATATGCTTGACCATAGCGAGGCTTTTCTCGTACAAAGGAGCTCCGGAGAGCCCTCCGTTGCCGATTTTCTCTATTCTATCCTTGTTTGTCGTGAGCCCGTCACGGGATCTGGTCGTGTTGCCGGCCACGATTCCGTCGATTCCTGATTGCATACAGTATTTCAGGATTTCGTCAAGTTCCTCTGTCGGAATGTCAGGGGAGACCTTGACCAGAATCGGCTTATAGGCATCGTAGCATATCCTTAAATCCAGCAACGGATCGAGAATATCCGACAGGTATGACACGTCCTGAAGATTCTGCAGGCCGTGAACATTCGGGCAGGAGACATTGATCGTGAACATATCCACAAAGTCGTACATATACGAGAACGCCTTCTTGTAGTCAGCGATGGTGTCCTCGTCCGAGGCGCTGGTGCTGTTCTTCGCTATGCTCGCCACGATAATCGTCTTTGGCGGATCCTTTTGAATATGTCTGATCGCGTTCTGGATGCCTTTGTTGTTGATCCCCATCCTGTTTATGATAGCGTTGTCCTGCGGGAGCCTGAACAGTCGAGGCTTGGGATTGCCCGGCTGAGCCTCCGGAGTCAGGGAACCGATCTCGATGAACGAGAATCCGAACCACGACAGCTCGTTGTAAAACTCTCCGTTCTTGTCCAAACCGGCGGCCAGACCGACGGGCGACGGGAAATTGATCCCGAACACATTCCTTGACAGCGATGGAGTCTTGTGGCTGTAAATCAGCTTCATCAGTTTTCCGGCGAAAGGAATCCGCCGTAGAAGTCCGAGTCCTTTGAAAGTGAGATTATGCGCCGTTTCCGGTGAGAATTTGAACAAAATCGGCCTGATGAGTTGTCTGTACATATTCATTGATGTTTTTCTGCACTTGCCTTGGTTTTCCACACCAAGGTTTGTGACGACAAATTTAGACAAAATCAGCAGAACACAGAAGGGATTTCTTCTCAAACATTCCGTCAATCGATCTCCTTGAACGTTCCGTTGTCATAGAAAACCAGAATCTTTGTGATCCTTGGCGTGTCTGGTTTGGATTCGGCAGGGGAGACTTGCTCTGTTTGAGGCTTATTATCAATGGTTTCCGGCTCTTCTGGAAACAAATCTGGCTCTTGAGAATCGAATAATCGGCCGCTGTCCTTGCCTGTGGTGGACAATCGCGGCTCCTCGGAGAGTTGTGGCGCTTGAGGGGAATTCTGACTCTTGTACATTTTACCCTTTCCTGCGATCAGCCAATCAAGATTTAGGTCGGGATAGTTTTGAGCCATACTTTGTATGAAATCAAACCCCGGCTTGTTCCTTCCCGCAAGAATATGTGATATGCTGGCCTTGGCCACACCTAATCTTTCCGCAAGCTGCGACTGTGTGATATTCTCGGCATCCAAAAATCGCTGCAATCTATTGTTCATTACAAAAGTGATTTGTTTACAAAAATAACATAATAAGTTGTAAAAATCAACTAAAAGATGATTGTTACAAAAGTGAAATGGAATGCATATGATACGTAACTTAATTAGAAATAAATTTCGATTAGTGAATATAATTAATTGATAAAGAATATAAATACTCTTGTATTTATATAGAGAATTACTGTAAACTGACGATTAAATCCCGAATTTACACTCAATACCTATATGTGAATTTTATTAAAGTTCAATAAATAATCAGATAATCAATATATTGCAGACAATAACCTATGTTGATTAGTATCCCTTATTGCACAAAAGTAATTTGTTTCACCCTTGTCGGCTATATTTACAAAAGTAAATAACGCTTTGAGTTTTGTAAACCCGTTTTGACTGTTAAAATGTTTAGAAATGTGACTTCTCCGAGAATTTGATATTTCTTATACTTAGGTTAACTTTGTATGGAATTTTAAAATCTCAACGAGATGATACCTTCTATAAAAATTGAGGATTACAACTACCCACTTCCTGACGAGCGGATTGCGAAATATCCGCTTGCGGAGCGGGATGCCTCAAAGCTTCTGCGCTATGAGAACGGCGATGTCTGCGAGTACATATTCAAGGATATTCCCTCTCTCTTGCCTTCCGGCTCTCTTATGATATTCAATGACACCAAGGTTGTGCCAGCCAGGCTTCATTTTCAGCGTGAGACTGGTGCGCACATCGAGATCTTCTGCCTTGAGCCTGTCAATCCTCCTGAATATAACACCGCTTTCGCCGCGACGGAGCGTTGTCGTTGGAAATGTGTGATCGGGAATGCTAAGCGCTGGAAGAATGACGTTCTTTCCTTGTATAATCCGGATAGTGATGAGGCTATTTCCGCGATGGGATTGAAGGCCAGCCTTGTCGAGCGTAACGGTGAGACCGGTATTGTGGAGTTTTTCTGGGATGGCGGGATCCCTTTCTCCAGAGTGCTGGAACTGTGCGGCACAGTCCCGATTCCTCCGTATCTCAATCGTGAGACAGAATCGATTGACACAGAGCGCTATCAGACCTTGTATGCTCATATCCGCGGCTCCGTGGCAGCTCCTACGGCCGGACTGCATTTCACGCAGTCTGTATTGGACAATATCGCCGCCAAAGGCATTGACTGTGAGAATGTCTGCCTTCACGTCGGAGCCGGCACTTTCCTTCCGGTCAAGAGTTCGGATGTGGCTGATCATCCGATGCACAGGGAGCCGTTTGTGGTCACTCTTGACCTTCTCAAGCGCATAAAGGCCAATAAAGGCAAGCTGATTGCGGTCGGTACGACTTCCGTACGTACTCTGGAATCATTGTACTATGTCGGTGTAAGCTGCATCGAGAAAGGCAAGCCGGAGGATGTGGGCCAGTGGGCTCCTTATGAGCGTGAATATTCATATTCATTGGAAGAGTCGTTGGACGCCATAATCTCTTATTTGGAGAACAACGGGCTGAATGAGCTTAAGGTTGGCACAAGAATCATCATTGTGCCGGGCTTCCGTTTCAGGCTTGTCGATCTTTTGATAACAAATTTCCACCAACCGGAAAGCACTCTGATTCTGCTGATTTCAGCGTTTGTAGGCGGTGACTGGAAGACCATCTATGACTATGCTCTCGGGCACGGCTTCAGGTTCCTCAGCTACGGCGACAGCTCGCTTCTTTTCCGCCGTACTTCTTAAGTCCTTTGTGGATTGATGGTTACAAGCCTTTGCGAATGTTAAGTAAATTGCTTACATTTGCAAATATTACTAACGATGATTTATTATGGCTGATTCATCTGAATTCGAAAGCATCAGTCCTTACAACGATGCTGAGGCGGTCGAGGCCTTGAACAAGGTCGCGAATCATCCCGCTGTGCTGGCTATTTCCGAATATCTTTTCCCTGACGAGCCGATCTTTTTCCTTCGGAACGCATTGAAGAGTGTGCATAATATCGATGAGTTCCAGGAAATTGTGATGAACAAGGCTGTGTCCTGGGTTATGGATAACACAATCCACAACTTCTCCTATGACGGCATCAGTTATATCAAGGAGATCAAAGGAAAATTCCTTGCGATGTCCAATCACAGGGACATCATCCTTGATCCGGCCATCACCCAACAGGTGCTTTTCAGGAACGGCATCCCGATGACGGAGATCTGTGTCGGTGACAACCTCATCAAGCAGAGCAAGACCGTTGAATATCTGCTCCGTTCCAACAGGATGATCCGGGTGATCCGCGGGATTTCGGCAAGGGAACTCTATCTGTCCTCGCAGATTCTGTCTAAATACATCCGTCAAACCATCACTTCCGGTAAATCTTCTATCTGGTTGGCACAGAGGCAGGGCCGCACAAAAGACGGAATCGACACTACGGAGCAGGGCCTGCTGAAGATGTTGGATATGAGCGGCACGAAATCGTTCAAAGAGAATTTTTCCGAGCTGAACATCGTTCCTCTCAGCATCTCTTATGAATATGAGCCATGCGATGTCCGCAAGGCTCGTGAGATCTTGATTTCCAGGACTCAGAAATATGTCAAGACGCGCACCGAGGATATGCACAGTATTGTTATGGGTATCCGCCAGCAGAAGGGTGACGTGCATCTCAACTTCGGTCTGCCGATAACTCCTGACGAGATCGAGTTGGCTTCGCATTGCGACAAGAATGACCGTTATCAGGCCATCAGACACGCTGTTGACAAGAGGATCATCGCCGGCTATCAGCTTTGGAAGACTAACTACATCGCTTATGACCTTGTAAATCATAGTTATAAGTATGCGGAACTTTATACTCCGGAGGATGTTGAGAAGTTTACGGAATATACTGAGCATCGGTTGGATAAGGTCGAGCGTCGTCTCAATCGTGCCGAACTTCGTGACATCTTCCTTCGCATCTATTCCAATCCGGTTGAGTCTAAGGAGCGTCTTGTTTCTGGTGAGCCGCTTCGCCAGGAATAACTTTAGAAGCGACTCTGTTGTAGAAATCAACGCAATATCACGCCCGAAGAGGGCGTTCAAAAATAGAAAATTCCCAAATTTTGCACGTTACCAAAATTTGGGAATTTTTATTTTCTGAACGCGGCGCGGTTTTTCGTTCATTATGCGATTTGTTTGCTATTTGCTTGTTTTGTAATACTAAAAACAAATTAGTTATTTATGTAAACATTTTTGTAATGTATTGATCGTTGTGTTTAAAGGTCACTTCGGCAGGCTCAGTGACCGATAAGTAGGCAGCTATATAATATTTGGTCGCGGAGTCTGTCGAAGCCTGCCTTTATAGTGTGGCCAATTTATTGGTGCAGTAAACTTTCAAGCAGCAAAAAACTGAATTTCAAATTTTGGTAACGTGCAAAATTTGAAATTCAGTTTTTTGCTGCCTCCATCGAAGCGAAATATCTCACGAATTAAAACCGGGACGCTCAACGTGCTGAAAGAAATGTAACTGCCTCCATCGAGGCGAAATATCTCACGAATTAAAACAGCCGATCCACACTGGCGATGACCTCCTCTGAGGAAAGTTCTGTGCTCAGGATCAGATCTGGCTTCTTCATCTCAAAGCCTTTGCTTGTGGCGTTAAGCATTCCGGCACCTGTGATATTCAGCATAACGGTCTCGTCTTTTTTGACTGTACCCTCGTCAAGAGCTTTCTTCAAAGCTGACACAGCGGAAGCGGCGGCCGGGAATATGTCGTAGCCCTCTTTGTTGAAGAACTGGAGCATCCAATAGACAATGTCATCGTTGGTGACCTTGAAGAAGTCGCCGTTGGACTCCTTGAGTGTGTCAAACAGGCCTCCGGCAAGGCTGTACGGCGGCTTTCTGTTGGAAAGAACCTTCGCGAGGATCACCTCGGCGCTCTTTCTGGACTCTTCCGGAGTGATCGGCACAAGGTCTCTTGATCCAGCTTTCCATGAATCGTACATAAGGGTGAAAGGAGCGTTCTGAGCGCAGTAAACCCTCATCTTGTTCTCGCCGAAACGACCGTCCTTGGCAAGCCTGCATGCGTTTTCCCAAGCGGCGATCGCGCCGGTTCCGCTGCCGACTGCCTGAAAATATGCGTCAGGAATACGTCCGATGGTCTCTACGGCACTTAGGAGGGTAGTTCCCATTCCGTCCCTTCTGGCAATGTTCTTCGCACCGCCTTCGGCCAGATAACGGGAATCCTTGCAAAGCTTCTCTCCAAGGGCGATGGCATCGTAATAGTCTGTGCCGTTTGGGGTTGCGATGACCTTCACGCAAGGTTTGAGTCTTTTCAGGAACCACAGGTCGCTGATGTTGTCGTTAGGAATGCAGATCACGATCGGAATGTCGTTGTCGGAGCAGACACGAGCGAAAGCCCTGGCCGTGTTGCCGGCGGACTGTACCACAAGGATGTGCTTGTCGTTTTTCGGAAGCCTTGCGCAGACAGAGAACGCCTCGGTCTCCTTGAAAGAGCAGGTCTCCATCTTGGCACCACGCTTTGGAACGTAGCCGGACAGGGTAATGTACAGGTTCTCCATCCCGAGAAGCTCGGCGAGTCCCTTGCTCCTGTAGGTAACAGGAGCGTGTGAATTTTTCAGCGTTCTGTTGATCGGAAGCCATTCGGCGTATCTGTAAAGCCCTTTGAGGTCGTCACGTGGAGTAAACTTCTCATTCTCATACACGGCCCTTACCAGTGATGGCGCGGAAGCCTCCGGATCAGCCAATGTCCAACCGGCATCCTGGAATATTCTCCCGGAACCGACGTTCACAAGCTGGTAATTTGTTGGTTTGAATTTCATCGTTATTGTGTGTTAATATATTCATTACAGATTTATCAGCAGCCATGTCATATACCCGGCGAAGCAAGCGAGCAGTATGCTCCCTTCGACTCTGTCCAGCTTCCGGCCTTTGCGTGTGAACGCGCTTACCCAGATCAGCAAGGCCCCGAGCAGCAATATTCCGAGATCGACGAATGTCATTCCTGAGAATGACAGACCTGACGGGGAGCCGGGCTGCGGCTTGTAGGCGGCAGCGGAAACGCCCAGAATCATGAGGATATTGCCGATGTTCGAGCCAAGGATATTCCCGAGAGCCAGCTGCCCTTTCTTCTTTGCCGCCGCCACCACACAGGTGACGAGTTCCGGCATCGAAGTACCGCCCGCGAGGATGGTTACCGCGATGAACTTGTCGCTGATGTTCAGCATCCTGGCTATATTTGTAGCGCTGTCCACGAACTTGTCGCCTCCGAAAATCAAAGCCGCCAATCCTCCCAGGACCATCAGGATAGCCACCCATATTTTTCCGCTTTCAGGCTCCGCTGAATCCTTGGTCTCTTCAGCCTTCCCGGACTTGAAGGACCAGTACATATAAGCGGCGAAAAGTATAAGGAAAATAACGCCGTCCAATCTTGACAACGTGTTGTCGTTGCCTATCCCAAACAGCGTGAAGTGCATTCCGAATATGATCAGGAGAACTGTGGTGATGATATTGAGCGGGATATCGGTCTTGACATTGTCACGTGTCATTGAGATCGGCCTTATAAGCGCGGTGAAGCCGAGTATGAAAAGTGTGTTGAATATGTTAGAACCTACTATGTTACCTATCGCAATGTCGGCGTTGCCTTTCAAGGCTCCTGTCAGGCTGACTACAAGTTCCGGTGTCGATGTCCCGATGCCGACTATAGTCAAACCTATCACGAATTCACTCAACCCGGCTTTCCTTGCGATAGTTGATGAGCCGTCCACAAGCCAGTCGGCGCCAAGCACGACCAGTGCAAGCCCGGCGAGCAGAATAAGGATCTCAGTTACCATTATTATTTATATTAACGTGACACAAATTTAGTGAAAAAATAGTAAACTGTATTACTTTTTTGTGTAGTACTTTGGCCAGCAGGCTTCAAGATAGGCTTTCAGCCTGTCTTCCTGAGGGTTAGGCGCCGGCTCGTAGAATACTGTGCCTTCAAGGCCTGTCGGCATAAATTCCAGATCCGCGAAATGACCGGGATAGTCATGGGCATATTTATAACCGTCCGCATATCCAAGTTCCTCCATAAGTTTGGTCGGTGCGTTTCGCAGGTATAGCGGCACGGGTGCCGCCTTGTCTTTGTTTGCGGTTTCAATAGCTTTGTTTATCGCAAGATACGCAGCGTTACTTTTAGGAGAACTTGCAAGGTAGATTGTGGTTTCGGAAAGCGGGATTCTGGCTTCCGGCATACCGATCTGATGGACAATCTGGAAGCACGAGTTCGCAAGCAGCATCGCGTTCGGGTTGGCAAGTCCGACATCCTCGGCGGCCGAGATGCAGAGTCTTCTTGCGATAAACAACGGATCCTCTCCGCCGTTCAGCATCCTTGCCAGATAATAGACAGCGGCGTTCGGGTCAGAGCCTCTGATTGATTTGATGAACGCCGAGATGATGTCGTAGTGCATCTCGCCATCCTTGTCGTAAATCGCCAGATTCTCCTGAATGCAACCGGTAACAGTCTCGTTGTCAATGACTATGTGTGATTCCTTGCCGGCGAAGGAGTCTATGACGATCTCAAGGACGTTGAGCAGTTTCCTGCCGTCGCCTCCACTGTAACGGAACAGAGCCTCGGTTTCCTTGACTTCAATATTCTTTTCCTTCAGCAGCACGTCATTTTTCAAGGCTCTGTCCAAAAGCATCTGAAGGTCGTTGACTTCCAATGATTTCAGGACAAAAACCTGACATCTGGACAGAAGCGGGGTGATCACTTCGAATGACGGGTTCTCGGTCGTGGCTCCTATCAGGACAATCGTGCCGTTCTCGACCGCGCCAAGCAAGGCATCCTGCTGGGCCTTGTTGAAGCGATGTATCTCGTCGATGAACAGGATAGGCGCCGCTCCGTTGGAAAACACGGATGCTCCTCTTGCCTTGTCGATGACATCACGGACATCCTTCACTCCTGCGCTGACCGCCGAGAGGGTGTAGAAGTCCCTTGACAAAGTCTGGGCGATTATCCCGGCCAAAGTGGTTTTCCCGACACCCGGAGGCCCCCATAGGATGAAAGAGGACAGATTCCCGTTCTCGATCATCTTTCTAAGGATGCATCCTTCACCCACAAGATGCCTCTGTCCGACATATTCAGACAGATTTTTTGGTCTCATCCGCTCTGGAAGAGGGGGAAGCATAGCGCTTTGTCCCGTTCTTTGATAAATATCCGACATAATTAGTTAAATATCGTTCAATTAATGTGAAAAACAATAATGTTTAATTGGGTAACATTTGTGTTAATGCGGATTGGCCGCTATTTTTCAGCCTAACCGAACGCAAATTTAAGAAAAAGCGGAATAAGTTTCGTAAATTTGTCTATTACTTGCCAAATGCCACATATAGGCGCAATGGCAGAACATATTTTTGATAAGATGAGACTATCTGAAAGAATCCGTTTTGTTGGCGTGAACGACCGCCAGACCAAACTCTTCGAGCGGCAGTGGCCGCTTCCTTTTGGCGTCAGTTATAATTCCTATCTGGTTGAGGATGAGAAAATTGCCTTGATCGACACAGCTGCTGTGGCGTTTAGGGACGAGTTTCTTGCCAACATCAAGGCCGAGATAGGGGACAGGAAGATTGACTATCTTGTAGTAAATCATATGGAGCCGGACCACAGCGCACTCCAAAGCGTGATTAGGGATGAATATCCTGATTGTACGATAGTTACAAACGCTAAAGCTGTGCCGATGATCGAAGGTTACCAAGGTCTGACCGACAATATCAAGGTGATAAAGGAAGGGGAGACCCTTCCGCTCGGGAGCGTAAGCCTCCAGTTCTTTATGGTTCCGATGGTTCACTGGCCGGAAACTATGGTGACTTGGTGCCCTGAGGAGAAAACCTTGTTCTCAGGAGATGCCTTCGGCACGTTCAGAATCTTCCCGGAAGGCGTGATAGACTCGCAGTCAAACATATTCAATGAATATAAAGACGAGATGACAAGGTATTACTCGAACATCGTCGGGAAATATGCCGCCCCGGTTCAGGCCGCACTCAAAAAGCTTTCCGGTTTGGAGATATGCCGGATTTGCAGCACTCACGGCCCGGTTTGGGAGAATCATATTCCTGAAATCGTCTCACTGTACGACAAGTTCAGCCGTTATGAACCTTTGGAGCACGGTGTCTGCCTGGCTTACGGCTCGATGTACGGCAACACCGAGAAGGCTGCTCTGGCGTTGGCTGAATCCTTGAAGAACCATAACATTCCGTTCACGCTCCACAATCTGAATGAGGAAAGTTATTCGTTCGCTTTGCGTGACGTGTTCAAGTATGACACTGTGATTCTTGGCTCACCGACCTATAACAACGGAATATTGCCGTCGGTCCGTCAGTTGATGGAGGCAATCTGTGACAGATTGGTCAAGAACAGACGATTCTTTGCCTTCGGATCGTTTACTTGGGCAGCCGCCAGTGTTCGATTGCTGAACGAGATGGCAACCACGGCCGGATTTGAGATTCTCGGTGACGGAATTACATTCAGACAAGGATTCTCACCAGCCAAATTCGATTCTGAATCAATAGTTTCCCTTGTGTAACGGTACTCGCCTATTCTGTTATACAATTCGGATTATGTTAAGTTGAACGCATTGTAAACACTACCCTATATGATTTTGCAACTACTGACGCTTCTTGGTGCTTTGGCGCTCTTCGTCTTCGGACTAGAGATGCTCAGCACAGGAATTCAGAAATCCTGCGGCGATAGGCTCAGGCGTTTCGAGAAATGGATGACCTCAGGCACGCCGTTCAAGCAGATCCTTTCCGGCGCCGGAATCACCGCTGTCGTCCAGTCGTCAAGCGCCACGACAATATTGGTGGCCAGCCTTGTGAGCGTCGCTACCCTATCGCTTAAACAAGGCATCTGCGTTATAATGGGCGCCAACATCGGTACGACCATAACCGCTTGGATCATAGCGGCTACCGGGTTCTGGCTTGATGTGACGGTTCTGGCGTTTGTGCTGCTTGGAGCCGGTTTCGTGATGACACTTATGAAGAAATCACTGGTCAAGAACATCGGTCAGGCAGTTTTGGGATTGTCACTGGTTTTCGTTGGACTGATTTACATAAAGTCCTCAATACCAGCTATTGACACTGTTCCTCTGATCGCCGTGCCAATCGCCGGACTGGCTTCGCACGGAATCGGTTCCGTGTTGATATTTATGCTTATCGGCGTTGTCGTCACATTCATCCTCCAGTCATCCAGCGTCACGGTTGTCCTTACGATGGTGCTTGCCTACCTTGGTTGGCTGCCGTTCCCGATGGCCGCCGCTATGGTTCTCGGAGAGAACATCGGAACCACTATCGGAGCCAATATCGCCGCCAGCGGAGCTGGTGTCCAGGCGCGAAGGGCCGCGCTCGCCCACACCGTGTTCAATGTGGCCGGCGCTGTCTTTGTGCTGATATTCTTTAATATATTCATAAAGATCAATCTTGGACTGGTTTCTTTGTTTGGTCTTGATTCTCAGATGACCGCGGTATTCGGCATCGCTTGTGTCCACACCCTGTTCAACACCATTTCGACATTGGTTCTGGTCTGGTTCCGCAAGCCGTTCGCTGATTTGCTGACGAAGTGGATCAAGGAGCCGGCGCCTGAGAAAGGGGACTTCCATCTGAAGTTCATCGGCAGCGGCAGACTTTTCGGAACTCCTTCAATCTCAATCGAACAGGCGTACAAGGAGGCTGTGAACTTCGCAGTGACTGCCCAGGATGGCTTCCAGTATGTAAAACTGGCTGTGAATGAAAAGGATCCTGACAAGTTTGAGGAATATCGGCAGAAACTGGTCAAGTGCGAGGAGGTGACGGACAGGTTTGAATATGAGATCGCAGCGTTCCTGAACAGCCTCACGGCAGAGTCTATGAACGATCACGAGGCACGAGAGGTCAAGGTCATCTACCGTGTGATCAGCGAGTTAGAGAGTCTTGGCGACAGTTGTGAGAACATCAGCCGTCTGCTTTCCCGCCTGCGTGTCCACAAGCTTGATTTCGATGACGAGACTATAAGCAAGGTCAACCTGCTGATCGGCAAGGTCAATCAGGCTTTCGCTGTGATGGTCTCGAATATGAGACTTGCTGTGGATGGTGAGCTTAAGGACATCAGCAATGCCTACAATGCCGAGGACAAGATCAACGAGACGAGGGACACTCTTCGTGACGAAGGCATTCTCCAGATTGAGAAAGGAGCGGACAAGTTCCTCTCCATCAACTATTACCTTGATATGTTGGCGGAGCTTGAGGCGATGGGAGACTTTATGATCAACATCTCCCAGTCCTTGTTCCACGAGTTTGACAATTAATATAACGCCGGTTGCGGCTGAGTGGGAATATTTATGGGAAGAAAAAGAGTGGATCTCCTGTTGGAGAACATTACGATCGAGGCCTGTGCAGCTGAAGGCAAGGCACTTACGCATTGGAACGGTGTCGTTGTGTTTGTGCCGTTCGCTGTTCCGGGTGATGTGGTTGACATCCGTGTCACCAAAAAGAGCAAGAATTATTACGAAGGTTTTGTCGAGAGGATCGTGACTCCGTCAAAGGATCGTCTGGAGCCGTTCTGTCAGCATTTCGGGGTTTGCGGTGGCTGTAAATGGCAGCCTCTCCCCTATCCGATGCAGCTTGAGGCCAAGCGTCAACAGGTTTATGACCAGTTGGTACGTATCGGTCATCTTAATGTGCCGGAGATCCGCCCGACAATCCCGTCAGACAAGATCCAGTACTATCGTAACAAGCTGGAATTCACTTTCTCATCGAAAAGATGGCTGCTGAAGGACGAGGACATTGAGAGCGTTCCGGAGAACGACCGTATGGGACTTGGATTCCACGTAGGTAAGTTCTTCGACAAGGTGCTGGACATCAAGCACTGCTACCTTCAGAAGGATCCGTCCAATGACATCAGGCTTTTCATCAAGAAGTATGCTGTCGAAAACGGTCTGGATTTCTTTGACATCCGTCAGAACGTGGGCTATGTCAGGAATATGTTCATCCGCACGACCGACACGGGCGACCTGATGGTGATAATGTGCTTCTTCTACGAGAACCGTGAGGACAGGGAGAAAATGCTGGATGCCATTGCTGAAGCGTTTCCTCAGATCACATCGCTTTACTATATCATCAACAATAAGTTGAATGACTCGATCGGTGATCAGGAGTGCATTCTCTACAAGGGTGAGCCGACAATCCGTGAGACAATGGAAAGCTTGACTTTCCGCATAGGTCCTAAGTCGTTCTACCAGACCAACTCCGAGCAGGCCTACAAGCTTTACTCGGTCGCGAGGGATTTTGCTGAGTTGACCGGCAACGAGATCGTCTATGACCTCTACACAGGGACCGGCACGATCGCGCAGTTCGTCTCCGGCAAGGCCGCTAGAGTTATCGGCATTGAATATGTTCCTGAGGCGATTGAGGATGCGAAGGTGAACGCGGCCGGTAACGGCATCACTAATTGTGAGTTCTTCGCCGGTGATATGAAGGATGTCCTGAGACGTGATTTCATCAATGAGCACGGTCAGCCTGATGTGATAATTCTCGATCCTCCTCGTGCCGGCATCCATCCGGATGTCGCCAAGGTCATCCTTGAGGCCTCCCCTGCCCGTATGGTCTATGTAAGCTGCAACCCGGCCTCCCAGGCCCGTGACTTGGCCCTTTTCGCCGATAAGTACGATATCACCGCCGTCCAGCCAGTCGATATGTTCCCCCACACCCAGCACGTCGAGAACGTCTGCGCACTGAGGTTACGATAAGTGTTGTCATTTGAAGACTATAAACACATAGATCCTTCATAATGAGCGGAGACCTCCGATTCCCGAATTTTGGTAACGTGCAAAATTCGGGAATTGCGAGTGCCTTGCTCATCAAAACAGAGATGTTTATGTTCTAGAACGGATACCCGACACCGAAGTGGAGGGTGTAGCCGTCTTTCTTTAGCCATTGGGACGGGGAGCGCCAGCGGGCGGTGTCGAGGGACGGGTCATAGACTTTCATACCCATATCGAGACGGAGAATCAGGAAGTTAAGGTCCACACGGAGGCCTATGCCCCAGTCGGCGGCAAGGCTGGCGGCGAGGTTCTTGAGGTCGAAATGGGTGTGGGAGCCATCGTCTCCGTCGGTCTCTTTCAGGGTCCAGATGTTGCCGACATCCGTGAAGACGGCACCGCACAACTTCCAGAACATCGGGAAACGGTACTCCAGATTGGCTTCCAACTTCACGTCACCGGTCTGGCTTGGGATCACGAACGTCGTGTCAGCCTTTGAGTTGCCCGGGCCAAGGGAACGGGCCTGCCAGCCACGCATACTGTTCGCGCCGCCGCTGTAGAACTGTTTCTCGAACGGAATTGTGGATGAGTTGCCGTAGGCGTAGCCGACACCTCCGAGAAGGCGTATCGCCAAGGCTTGCCCTCCATTCTTGCCGAACACAAACGTCTTGCCCAACGTAAGTTCCGTGCGGATGTACTGGGAATATGGAGTGTTCCAGATAAGCCTGGAGCCATATTCATCACTTTTCATCGCTTTGTTGAACAGGCTCAGGACATTGCCGGATGCATCGAGTTGCAGACGGGCATATTCATAGGTCTCCTTCGGAACCAAGGCTGTGCTGGTCGTGTAGTAGGCCACGAGACCGGAGCCGACATCGAAGTGGTTCTGGTAGGCGTCCCTCATAAACGGGTTGCCGGAAAGAGTCGTGTAGAAGTTCGGGTCGAGATTCGTCAGCCTGACGATCTTGGCCTGTATCGGGTAGAACTGATAGAAGAACTTTCCGTTACGCAGAGATCCAGAATAACCGTAAGATGTCGAGATCATATTCCTCGTATATTCAGGACGGTTCTGGTAGTTATATGAAGCGTTGATTTCTGTGCGTGGCACGGACGGTCCCTTGAATATGGAATTCGGCAGACCGAGGAACTCCGGGAAGCTCAGACCGGCGGAGACACCGAACTCGTTGGACTTGACGCTCCTGTCATCGTACTTGAACTGGAAATTGCCGAGGAATCCAAGATTCAGCCACTGGGCACCGTGGAATATGTTCTTATGGTAATAATTCAGCTGCGGCGATATGCCGATCAGACCGGTCGAGTTTGTGGAGCCTTCCATATTGACCTTGAAGCCCTGCATCCTTGATCTGGTGAGGTTGATGTCGCAGTCCACTATTCCAGAGTCACGGGGATTAAGTGAGACATTGACCCCGCTGAACATCCTCAATGCGGAAAGCCTGGAATATGTCGTGTTCACCTCATTCTCATCGTACTGGTCTCCGGGATGGAGAGTGCACATATTCCTAAGCACCTTGTCATTGAATCTCAGGTCTTTGTCGTAGGAGATGGAGACTTCGCCCAAGGTATATTTCCGGTGCGGACGGGCATATTCAGGAGTCTGGTTTCTGGTATATTCCTTGACCATCATCAGAAGGCCGGCCGTGTCCGGGGAGTTGAGAGTATCCGCCTCGAACGAGAAGTAGTTCTTAGTGAAGCCGAAGTAGCCTTTGCGTCTCATAGCGGAGGCGCAGCGCTCCGTCTCCTTTTCCAAAGCGTCCTCGGAGAGGTAGTCGCCAGACCGCACTGTGGTCGCGGAAGTGTCGGCAAGGAAATCCTCCTTGAACTCTCCGTCCGGCACCGAATAGGTTATCTCCCCTATCCTGAACCGTTTGCCAAGAGTGATTGAATATGTAACATTAACTTTCCGGCCTTTTACCTCGATGTCGCTCCGCACGTCCGAACCGTAGTAGCCAAGATATTCAAGATGCCTGTTGATGTTCTCGATCGAGGCTTCGACCTGAGACGGCTGATAGACCACAGGCGCGGTCCCGATACTTCGGATGAGGCGGTTGATGGCCTTGTCGGGATTCCTGCCGGACCAGTTGTAGAGGTTCAGGAACGGATTCCAGCCGAAGATTATGTACGAGTTCGGCTTCTGTTTGATGTAGGACTCGACTTTCTTTGTGTTGAACTTGCTGTCGCCTATGACTTCCACCTTGTTGGATGCCAGGCGGTACTGTCCCTCTTCAAGAACACGTGTAGTGCTGCACGAGAAACTCAGCGCGGCGGCGGTGGCCAGGGTGGCCATCAAAGAAAAAAACGAGGATTTTGCCATCATATTCTACAAAAATAGCAACCCTTTCTGATTTTTCTTCAAATTTGGGTCAAAATATTAATTTTCGTACCTATATTTGCACGCCGAAGCCGGATGAGGCATCATCGGCGGATCATTACTTATGTCGAACATTATAGGTTTACAGTTTTTTTAGGATGAAGAACAAGTACATCGATCTTGTGGATCAGACTTTCGATTTTCCGCAGGACGAATTCAGAGTGGAGGACGGCAATCTTTTCGTCAATGACATCGATATGATGGGAATCATCAAGGAATATGGCACGCCGTTGAAACTCACCTATCTCCCGAAGATCACATCTCAGATCCAGAGGGCCAAGAGAATGTTCCGCAACGCAATGTCAAAGGTCAGCTACGAGGGCGACCATCACTATTGCTACTGCACAAAGAGTTCCCAGTTCAAGTTTGTCATCGAGCAGGCTCTCAAGAGCGATGTCCATCTGGAGACATCCTCGGCATACGACTTGGACCTGATCCGCAAACTGGAGGAGGACAAACTTGTCGATAAAAACCTGATAATCATCTGCAACGGCTTCAAGAGACCACAGTACATCCAGAACATCGCCACGATGCTCAACGAGGGGTGGCACAACATCATCCCGGTGCTGGACAACAAGAACGAGCTTGAGGACCTTGACGACCTGATCGAGGTCCCTACGCAGCTCGGAATCCGCATCGCATCCGAGGAGGAGCCTTCATTCGATTTCTACACTTCCCGTCTGGGAATCAGATACTCGGACATCATTCCGTTCTACCGCAACGGCATCAGCAAGAACCCTAAGTTCAAGCTGAAGATGCTCCACTTCTTCATCAACACCGGCATCAGGGACACCTCCTACTACTGGAACGAACTGGCGCGCTGCCTGAACCTCTACTGCGACCTCAAGCAGATATGTCCGGACCTTGATTCTTTGAATATCGGAGGAGGTCTTCCTATAAAGACTTCATTGGCAGTCGATTATGACTACAAATATATGATCGAGGAGATCGTGTACCAGATCAAGTCCGTGTGCGACTCCCACGGTGTGCAGGTTCCGGACATCTACACGGAGTTCGGCAACTTCACCGTCGGCGAGAGCGGCGCGACAATATTCAAGGTGCTGGATGTCAAGCAGCAGAATGACCGCGAGTGCTGGTATATGATCGACAACTCGTTTATGACGAGTCTCCCTGACACCTGGGGACTGCACCAAAGGTTCATCCTCTTCCCTATCAACAAATGGAATGAGGAATATCACAGGGTGTTCATCGGCGGGCTTACCTGTGACAGCAAGGACTTCTACAACTCCGAGGCGCACTCCAACGCGATTTTCCTCCCTGTGATGAAGAACAGAAGGGATCCGCTCTACATCGGCTTTTTCCACACGGGAGCCTATCAGGAGGCGATTTCCGGTTACGGTGGAGTAAAGCATTGTCTCCAGCCTTCGCCTAAGCACATCCTGATCGACAAGGACAAGGACGGCAAGATCACGACAAGGGTCTTCGCTCCTGAGCAGAGCTCTGAGTCGATGCTTAAGATTCTCGGATTCTAAGCGATGACGTCACCTGTATCCCACAATGAGATAAAGTTCGTCAAGTCTCTTGAACAGAAAAAGTTCAGGGACGAGAACGGACTTTTTATCGTTGAAGGGGAGAAGATGGTGGCCGAGGCTTTGGCGTCTTCTTTCGAGGTCGAGAAGGTCTATCGGGCTGACGAAATCGGCAGTGCGGCCATGGCACGGCTGAGTCTCCTGTCCTCCCCTTCTCCGGCTTTGGCCATTGTCCGAAAACCGGCCGACATTGAAATCGGGAATATTCATAGCGTGCCGTCCAAGGGTTTGTTTCTGGCTCTGGATGGAATCAGGGATCCCGGCAATCTGGGCACGATCATCCGCACGGCCGACTGGTTCGGGATAGATGCGGTCTATGCCTCCAAGGACACTGTTGACATATTCAATCCAAAGGTGGTGCAGTCAACGATGGGAGCCATATTCAGGGTCAAGTTCCATTATTGCGACATTTGCGGCTATTGCGGTGCTGTCGCTGCCGCCGGTGGCAATGTGTACGGTACTTTTCTGGATGGCGAGGATATGTACGCCAAAGAGTTGGCTACAGGAATGGTCTCCCCTTCCGTCATCGTGATCGGCAACGAGGCCAAAGGGATTTCCGCCGAGGTCGGCAAATTTGTGACTGACAGGCTTTTCATACCATCCTGGCCTCGTGACGAGAGAGGATCGGAGTCTCTCAACGCCGCTGTAGCCACCGCAATCACCATAGCTGAGTTCCGCCGCAGGGTGTGAAAAGTGGCTCCTGAGGCAAATCTTGTCCATATATTCCAAGAATATTCAGCGGATTTTTCGTAATTTGCGGTTCGTTAGCAAATACGGAAGCAAATGAACGAAGAATCCTTGATGCGGTCCAGAATCCGGAAGATTCTGATGATCTGCAGCAACTACGACGCATTCGCCCTTGAGGAGGACGGACGCATTGAGAATCAGGTCAAGAACGAGTATCGTGAGCTTAACCTGAGCAATCCTCCTAAATTCATCTGGGCAAACTCATCGGCACAGGCCAGGGATATTATCGGTTCCGAAGAGGATATCGATATGATCATCTGTATGTACAACGAGCAGGACAAGGAGATATTCCCGTTCGCTTCGCGGTTGAAGGATGAGGGGCGAGGGATCCCGTTCATTCTTTTGATCCACTACTCCAAGGCGGTAAGACAGAGGGTGTTGGAGTCTCCGCATCCTGGTGTGGACTTTGTGTTCAGCTGGCACGGGAACGCTGATCTGATTCTGGCCATTGTCAAGTTACTGGAGGATGCGGCCAACGCGGAGAACGATGTGTTCGAGGTCGGTGTCAAAGGCATCCTTCTGGTCGAGGACTCGATCCGTTACTATTCGAACTATCTTCCTGAGCTATACAAGATTGTGCTCACGCAAAGTCGGGAGTTTTTGACTGAATCCTTGAACGATGACCAGAAGAAATACCGAAAAAGATCCAGGCCGAAGATATTCCTGGCCACTTGCCTTGAGGAGGCTATCGCTTATTTTGAGAAGTACAGGAGGAATCTTCTGGGTGTCATTTCTGATGTCGGAATGGTCTTCCATAAGGGGGATGACCCTAAGACTGAGAAACTTGACGCCGGAATCGACCTTGTGAGAATCATCCGTGAATATGATCCTTTGATGCCGGTCCTGCTGCAATCCTCACAGGGAAGCCTTGCGAAAACGGCAGCTGAACTCGGGGTGGGATTCCTGAAGAAATATTCCAGCACACTGTTCCTGCAACTTGGAGATTATATGAAGGAGGAGTTCGGGTTCGGTGACTTTGTGTTCAGGGATTCGAACGGAGTTGAATGCGGGAGGGCCGCCAGCCTTTCCCAGCTGGAGAAGATCATTTACGATATTCCGGATGCCGTGCTGATGAGCAACACTTCCAGGAATATGTTCTCGAAGTGGCTGTATGCAAGAGGGTTGTTCAATCTTGCGGAGACATTCAGGGCCGAGCATCACACAAATGCCGGAGAGTTCAGAGAGTTCCTTCTGGACAACATACAACGTTACCACAGGAGCATCGGGCAGGGAATCATCACGGAATTCCATAAGGATTCCTATCAGGATTATTACTGGTTCTCCCGCGTCGGCGAAGGCTCACTTGGAGGCAAGGCAAGAGGCTTGGCTTTTCTCAATCATCTTGTCCAGAAATATTCATTGTCAGAGAAATATGATGACTTGCGAGTGTCAATCCCTCGTACCATCGTGCTGACGACGGATTGGTTCGACAAATTCATCGTTGAGAATGGCCTGCAATATGTGATTGACTCGGAACTGTCTGATGATGAGATTCTTTCTGAATTTGTGGCATCCACGCTTCCGGAAGAGTTGACTCAGAACCTCAAGGCTTTTCTGGCCACGGTTGACAGTCCTCTGGCGGTGCGTTCAAGTTCCAAGTTGGAAGACAGCAACTATCAGCCTTTCGCAGGAGTGTACGCAACTTATATGTGCCCTCCGGTGGAAAACAAGGACAGGATGCTGCGTGAACTCGGCAAGGCAATCAAGAGCGTCTATGCCTCGACATTCTTCAAGGGCAGCCGTAACTACATCCAGGCCAGCGGAAACCTGCTTGGAGAGGAGAAGATGGCTGTGATCGTGCAGACAATCTGTGGAACGGTCCACGGGCACGATTTCTATCCGATGATGTCCGGTGTGGGACGTTCGCTGAACTCCTACCCTATAGGATCCGAAAAAGCCACCGACGGTGTCCTGAACGTTGCTTTCGGTCTGGGAAAGACCGTTGTGGACGGCGGCCGCACCTTGCGTGTTGACCCTCTGCACCCCAAGAAGATTCTCCAGTTGTCCAATCCTAAACTGGCGCAACGGGACACGCAGAACGAAATGTTCGTGCTCGATCTGCGGCCTTCTGCCTTTAAGATTTCCAAAAACGACGGGGTAAATCTAAGGAGGATCCCGGTGGCTGACGCGCTTACAGAATATGACCGTCCGGAACTGGTGGCGTCCACCTATAACGCATTGGATGACAGGATGGTGCCTGGCATAGGAATCAGAGGAGCAAGGGTGGTTTCCTTCGATGGAATATTCCAATACGACCGTTTTCCTCTGGCAAAGGCTCTCTCGGAGATTATGTCAATATGCCGGGATGAGCTGATGAGCGAGGTCGAGATCGAGTTCGCTGTGGATCCGGTCAAGTCTTCGGCGGGAAAAGTAGCTGACCTTAAGCTGCTTCAGGTCCGTCCAGTCTCCAGCGGAATCGGTTCGCAGACTTCCACGATAGAGGATGCCGAGGCGATTGTGTCCAATAAATTGATACGCAGTGACAACGCTTTGGGCAACGGGTATTTCACGGAGTCGTCCCACATTGTGTTAATCCGTCCGGAATCGTTCGACAAGATGCAGACCGCGTTGATGGCGGAGGAGATTTCGGAGATCAACGCCCGGTTCGCCGCCAAGGGAGAGACATATTTCCTGGTAGGTCCCGGACGTTGGGGATCGTCGATTCCAACCCTTGGAGTGCCAGTGGCCTGGACAGATATCTCGGCCGCGAGGATGGTTGTTGAATATGGCATTGATGGATTCCGGATAGACCCAAGTCAAGGCACGCATTTCTTCCAGAACATCACCTCTCTCGGAGTAGGCTACCTTTCGGTCGATCAATATGCTGGCTCGGGAATGATTGATTTTGACGCGCTTGCGAGACTGGATTGTGAATATAACGGCAAGTTCGCCAAGGTAATGAAGGTTGACGGACTCACTGGATTCATTGACAGAAACAAAGGCAAGGCTTTGATCGGATTTTAGTTATGGGTAAAATGATCATCTATCAAGTTCTCCCGAGGCTGTGGGGAAAGGGAAAGTTCTCGGAGTTCGATCCGGAGACGATGTCGTATTTCAAGTCATTGGGAGTCAGCCACGTCTGGTACACCGGAGTGATCCGGCACGCCACAACGGCCTCAGCCGAGGGATGTCCGGCTTCCGACAGCCAGATTGTCAAAGGTGCTGCCGGGTCTCCGTATGCGATCACAGATTACTACGATGTAAATCCATATCTTGCTGACAATCCGTCCGAAAGGATGGATGAGTTCGAAGCCTTGTTGAAGCGAAGTCACGATGCCGGACTCAAGGTCATCATCGATTTCGTTCCAAACCACGTGTCACGGGATTACGGCGAAGTCGGTCTGGTACATCCTGAGGTCAAGCCGTTGGGTGCCGATGACGATCCGACTGTCCATTGGAGACCGGAGAACGATTTCTATTACTATCCAGGACAGCCACTGAAATTGCCTTTTGACAACCAGACATATTACGAGAATCCGGCCAAGGCTTCCGGCAACTGCTTCTCGCCCTCCCCTTCCGTGAATGATTGGTATGAGACCATCCGGCTGAACTACTGTGATTTCCATACGGAGACTTGGGACAAGATGTACGAGATTGTCCGTTATTGGTGTGGCAAGGGTGTGGACGGTTTCCGCTGCGATATGGTGGAGATGGTTCCGTGGCAGTTCTTCCGGTGGCTCATCCGAAGGGTCAAGGAGGAATTCCCGGATATCATCTTCATTGCCGAGGTTTATCAGAAAGAATTGTATGCCAGATACATAAATGAGGTCGGGTTCGATTTTCTCTACGACAAATCCGGCCTTTATGATTCCGTCAGGTCAGTTGTCGAAGGCCACGGAACGGCCAAAAGCCTGACTTGGAACTGGCAGATTCTTGGTGATTTACAGCCTCGGATGCTGAACTTTCTGGAGAACCACGACGAGCAGCGTTTCGCCTCGGATTTCTTCGGCCGTGACGCCCAAAGGACTTTCGCGGCGTTGGGGGCGGGAATATTCCTGAACACGGCTCCGTATATGGTCTATTTCGGAGAGGAAATCGGTGAGCGAGGGATGGATGCCGAAGGGTTCAGCGGACTGGACGGGAGAACTACCATATTTGACTGGTGGAAGATTCCGTCAATCGGGAGGCTGATTGAATATATTCATACAGACAAGGGACTTACGCCTGAAGAGACGACTTTGCTTGAGAGGTGGCGGCGGTTCTTGAATATGGCCGTGTCGGTTCCGGCGGTGGCGTCAGGAAAAACGTTTGACCTTTGCTACTGCAATTATTACTCGCCGGGATTCGATCCGGACAGGCATTTCGCGTTCCTTCGTGGGGATGGATCAGAGACTTGGCTGTTTGTTTGTTCTTTCGCGGATGGAGGGTCGCTTCGACAGGCTCAGCGACCGGAAGTTATATCCATCCGCATACCAAAGGAAGCAATCGATTATCTTGACATAAAAAACCTCGACCCGGAAACCCGGATCGATGTTGAAGTGTCATCTGACGACTGTGCGATAGTGAGGGTCAACTAACGGAACCTCACATATTCAAGCCTTACCAGTTAAGGATCTTCTTGAAGTCGTACTCCTCAGGATTGGCGACGTAAGCCTTTGCAGCCTCGTAGTCAGCAGGAGTGATGTAGTGGCAGATGTGTCCGTAGTAGTTGCGGGCGATTCCACCTTCGATGTCCACGCGGCGAGGAGGAATCTTGCCTTCCTCGTTCTGGAGATCCTTCAGGTAAAGAGGCTGTGCGTTGCCGTTCTCATCGACATAGACCATACATCCGGTCTCACCCTTTGAGAAGAGCTCATAGACTCCGAGAGCGAGTTCGGTGCAGTATGAAAGGTCGTAGGCCACAGGATCCTGGCAACGAACGTCGTAACCGATCTCGACAGGACGGGTCTTAACCTTCATTCCGATCTTCTTGAACTCCTTCTCAAGGATGTCATTGAAGAGGACAGCCTTGGAGATCTTGCCAAGCTCAGGGTGGCCGTGCTCGTCATAGGTCATATGAACGCCGGTGGCCTTGATGTCCTCTGGCTCAAGATCGTGGAACACACCCTCAGCCACAACGACAGTTCCGTAAGGGATGCCGAGAATCTTTCTCTTGATAATCGCTGAGAGGGTGAGCTTGATGATCTTGTCAACGGTGATCGTGGTGTTGTTGAACATCTCTGGGATGATGGTCATAGGGCAGTGTGTGGCCTCGCCGATTCCGAGGGCAAGGTGACCTGCGCTGCGTCCCATCGCTGAGATGAGAAGCCAGTTGCCTGATGTGCGGGCATCCTCGTAAACGGTGCGGGCGATGTGCGCACCCTCGTCCTTCGCGGAGTTGAATCCGAAGGTCGGTGCGTTGTGAGGCAATGGAAGGTCGTCATCGATCGTCTTAGGGACGTGGATGTTGTGGATCGGATAGTTCTTGGCCTCAAGGAACTTGGCGATCCTGTTGGCTGTGGAGGCTGTGTCGTCACCGCCCACGGTCACGAGAAGCTTCACGTTGTTGTCCTGGAAGAGGGCAAGGTTGAAATTCTGCTCGAAATCCTCGTTGGTCGGCTTGAAACGGCTCATCTGGAGGTAGGAACCACCTCTGTTGAAGTAAGCGTCAGCCTTGAAGAAATCGATGTCTTCGGTGCGGGCCTCCTTACGGAAGAGTCCGGTGTAGCCTTCGTGAAGTCCGATGACCCTGTAACCGTTTGAAAGGAAAGTCTTGGCGACTGAGAACACGACGGTGTTCATTCCCGGTGCCGGGCCGCCGCCGCACAGAATGATGATTGAATCTTTCATATACGAATGATTTAGAAATTTGTATGTTCGTAAAACCGGGCACAAATTTAAGAAACAGTTTTAACTTTTCAAAAAAGTAGTTCAAGGTGAAATTTCGGCCAACTTCTTGATTCTTTTGAACGGAAAGCCGACAATTTTCGTTAAATTTGTATTCTTTACAAAGAACTTTGCTGATATGGATCAAGAGCAGGCCAAAATACGTGTCGAGGAACTCCGGAACATCCTCAGGGAGAACAGCAGGCGGTACTATGTGGACAACGCTCCGACGATGAGCGATTTTGAATATGACCACCTGATGCGCGAGCTGGAGGATCTGGAGAAGGAATATCCTGACCTCCTAACTCCTGACTCCCCTACCCAGAAGGTCGGCAGCGACCTTGACCAAAGTATGGGGACGAACGCCGAGCCTGCCGTCCGCAAGGAATTCGCCCAGTACACGCACAAGTACCCGATGCTCTCCCTCGGCAACACGTACAACATCGGTGAGATAGAGGATTTCGTGCGCCGGGCCGAAAAGGATCTCGGAGAGGTGAAGTTCACATATTCCTGCGAGCTGAAGTTCGATGGCACGGCTATCTGCCTGACCTACCGGAACGGGAAACTGTTCAGGGCTTTGACCAGAGGTGACGGTGTGGTCGGGGATGACGTGACGGCCAACGCTCTTAAAATCAGTAATATTCCCGAAAAATTGAAAGGTACCGGCTGGCCGGAGGAGTTTGAGATCAGGGGCGAGGTGCTGATGCCGTACGATTCATTTGACCGACTGAACAAGGAGCGCGAGGACAATGAGGATCCGCCTTTCGCCAATCCGAGGAACGCGGCCTCTGGTTCGTTGAAACTGCTTGACCCGTCCGAGGTCGCGAGGAGAGGGCTGATGTGCACGCTCTATCATATTCCAAGCCAGAGCGTTTCGTTCGCGACGCATAATGACGCGCTGAATGCGGCGGCATCGTGGGGACTGCCGGTTTCCGACAAGAGGAAGATCGTCCACGGAATAGACGAGATTGAGGAATATATCCATTATTGGGACACCGAAAGGAAGTTCCTGCCGTACGCCACGGATGGAATCGTGATTAAAATCAATGAGTTGGCTTACCAAAGTGCGCTTGGCTACACCGCCAAGTCGCCGCGCTGGGCGGTCGCTTTCAAGTTCCAGGCGGAGGAGGCGCACACGAAACTGCTCTCAATCACCTATCAGGTCGGTCGTACTGGAGCCGTGACTCCGGTCGCCAATCTGGCTCCTGTCCAGCTGGCCGGTACGGTTGTTAAGAGGGCAACCCTTAACAATCAGGACTTTATCTCGCAGATGGACATCAGAGTCGGCGACACAGTGACGATCATCAAAGGCGGTGAGATCATTCCTAAGATCATCGATGTAGATCTCTCGCTCAGGCCGTCGGACGCTGTCAGGCCGGTTTTCCCGGAGGTGTGTCCGGACTGCGGGACGGCGTTGGTCAAGGAAGATGACGAGGCCAAGTGGTTCTGTCCGAACATTGACGGCTGCCCTACCCAGATAAAGGGCAAGCTGGTTCACTTCCTCAGCCGCAAGGCGATGAATGTGCTTGCTGGAGACGCGACGATCGAGCAGATGTACAACCTCGGGCTTGTCAGGACCCCTGCGGACTTCTATTCATTGACCAAAGGGCAGTTGCTCTTGCTGGACGGATGGAAGGAACGCTCGGCCGCACGTTTTCTTAGCAGTCTTGAGGCATCAAAGAAAGTGACGTTTGACCATGTGTTGTTCGCCCTTGGCATCCGTTATGTCGGAGAGACCACGGCAAAGGAGATCGCACGTCATTTCGGGAATATAGACGCGATCGCAACCGCCACAAAGGAACAGTTGCTTGAGGTCCAGGATGTCGGCGAGGTGATCGCTGACAGTGTTTTCGAATATTTCCGAGATTCCAGGCATCTTGCTGACATCGAAAGGCTAAAGGCGGCCGGAATCCGGTTCTCAATGGAGGCGAAGACCTCCGCGTCAGACGCCTTGGCCGGAAAGACGATTGTGATTTCAGGAAACTTCAGCGTCTCAAGGGACGAGATGAAGCGGCTGATCGAGGCCAACGGAGGCAAGAACAGCTCTTCCGTAAGCGGAAAGACCTCATACCTTTTAGCAGGAATCAAACCGGGGCCGGAGAAGATGAAAAAGGCCGGAGACCTTGGCGTCAGAATCATCAGCGAGGAAGAGTTCAGGAATATGCTCCCTCAGGCCGCCGGCGGCACCGCCGCAAAGGAGCAGAATGTTGAACCGGACCTGTTCTCAGGAATGTTTTAATTGAATATTAATGCTTAAGGTTTTGATAAATAACATTGTGCGTTGGTCGCGGAGGACGGTGAAGTTCTTCCGTGAGGACATCTGGGACATCGAGGTGACGGAGTTGTCCAAGGCCAAGGCACGGTTTGTCAACCTGAGCAGGACCGTCACAAAGACGTTCAAGGATTTCGCGGACCACGCCATAGGATTCCAGACCGTGGCTCTGAGCTATTTCTGCACTATGGCTTTCGTGCCTTTCATCGCTGTCGCGTTCGCTGTCACCAACGGTTTCGGTCTCGCGGACAAACTGAAGGAGGTTCTCTATTCGGCCAATGTCAATCAAGGAATCATCGACACCGTGCTCAATTCCGCCGACAAAATCCTTTCTTCGGCTACCAACGACATTTTCGGACTTGTCAGCGCCTTGACTTTCGTCTGGCTCGTCATCTGGATGATGATGCGCGTGGAGACCGTCTTCAACAATGTGTGGAGAGTCAGGAAAAGGCCGTTCATAAAGAGTTTCGGATTCGATCTCGTCCTGCTGTTCCTGACCCCGTTCGTGGTGTTGATCCTATATTCAGGAACGATCGTGTACTCGCACGTTCTGGATCTGATTCCAAACTGGATCGGGGTCACTGCTTCGATAAAGTCTTTCCTTGGCTGGGTCATCACGGGTGTCGTGGCCACTTTGATATTCTCCGCTATGTACAAGTATATTCCTGCCGTGGACGTGAAATATTCCAATGCCTTCAAGGCCGCAGTCATAGCTGGCGTGGCGTTCACGGCGCTGCAATATCTTTACCTTGAGACACAGGTGTTTGTGATGCGCCTCAACGCGGTTTACGGAACAATCGCCGCCATTCCCCTCTTTATGGTTTGGATGAGGTTCGGATGGCTTATAATAATGTACGGAGCACAGTTTTCATACACTTTCCAGACTTTGGAGGAATGCGACGGCACTTCCACAGGTTTGGATTGTGACAAAGATTTGGTTGAAATATGAGTTTCTCACAATTCACAGAACAAGACTACGAACTGATTCGTCAGAGTTACGCACAGCTTAAGGCCGCGGCGGAGAAACGCTGCGCGAACCAGCAGGAGCTGGACGTGGTCCAGAAAGCGTTCGATTTCGCGAATGAAGCCCATAAGAATGTCCGCCGTCGCTCTGGCGGGCCATACATAATCCATCCTATCGAGGTAGCAAAAATTGTCGTGAGCGACATCGGGCTTGGGTACAAGTCCATCGCGGCCGCCTTGCTCCACGATGTCGTGGAAGACACTGACTATACGGTGGATGACATACGCAAGCTCTTCGGTGACAAGATCGCAAGTCTTGTGGACGGCCTGACCAAGATCAAGAACGTGCTCGACAACGAGGACCGCAGCAAGAAACTCAATGATGCCAACGCCAAGAGCCTTCAGGCGGAGAACTTCAAGCGGATCCTGCTGACGTTGAACGATGACGTGCGGGTCGTGCTGATAAAGCTCGCCGACCGCCTCCACAATTGCCGCACGATTGAGTATATGCCTGAATACAAGCGGGATAAGATTCTCAGCGAGACGATGTTCATATTCATTCCCCTCGCCCATCGCCTCGGCCTTTACGAGATAAAGTCCGAGATGGAGAACATCTGGCTGAAGTACAAGGAACCTGACGCTTACAAGGAGATCAGCGGGTTGATCAACAGCAATCTTAGCGGCAGAGGCAAGCAGATAGACGATTTCATAACTCCTATAGACGAGGCCTTGAAAAAAGCCGGATTCAATTTCGAGATCCGCAAGCGGGTCAAGACTCCATATTCGGTCTGGCACAAGATGCAGACAAAGAACATCACCTTTGATCAAGTCTATGACCTTTATGCTCTGAGGATTGTCTTCACACCGCCGGCAGACACCAAGGAAAGCGAGCGCGACCAGTGCTACCACATATTCTCTATAATAACAGGAATATACCGCTACAAGCCGGATCGTGTACGCGATTGGGTGAAGCATCCGAAAAGCAATGGCTATGAGGCGCTTCACTGCACCCTGATGAGCGACAGGGGAATATGGATTGAGGTCCAGATCCGCTCGAAGCGGATGGATGACATCGCCGAGAAGGGCATCGCCGCCCATTGGACCTACAAGCAGGAGGGCTACATCAGCGAGAACGACAGCGAGATGGACAAGTGGCTGGCCAAGGTGAAGGAGATCCTTGTCAATCCGGACGTGAACGCGCTGGAACTGCTTGACATAATACATAATGACCTGACCAGCAGCGAAATCACTGTGTTCACCCCTAAGGGAGACCAGAAATCCATCCTGAAAGGCGCCACAGCGCTTGACTTCGCCTATAGCATCCACACTGAGATCGGTAACAAGGCTATAGCCGCGAAGGTGAACATGAAGCTTGTGCCCCTTTCCCATGTGCTCAGGAGCGGAGATCAGGTGGAGATCATCACCGCGGAGGTTGAACGTCCAAAACGCGAATGGCTTCAGTTCCTTCAGACCAGACATGCGAGGAACGTTGTCATAGACTATTTCAAGGGACATAAGAAAGAACTTGCCGAACTGGGCAGGAAAATGCTCTCGGAGCAGCTTGAGTCACTTGGCTATAGAATGAACAATGACTCCATAGAGATTCTTTTGGAGCATTTCGCGATACCTGGAGGGAATTCCGAGGAGATGTTCTTCAGGATAGGGGTTGGCATTCTGAAGCTAGGCGACCTTTCGGAGGTTTTGGCTTCAGGCAAGGCGGACAAAAGCCATTCCTGGTCTTTCCCTTGGTTCGGAAAGAGGAAGGAGGCCACGAGAAAGGAGAAGAGTGATTATGTCATCGCATCCTGTTGCCGGCCTATCCCAGGAGACCCGGTCATCGGCATCAAGTCTCCTGACGGAACGGTGACAGTGCACAAGAAATCGTGCCCGGTGGCTGACAGCATCGCCTCCAAGCATGGAGACTGGGTTGTCGCGCCTCAGTGGGAGGATGATGACAGCCAATCTTTTCCGGTGCGCCTCTCCATCAAGGGAGTTGACCGGGTCGGTCTGCTGAACGAGATCTCCCGCTACATCTCTCTGGTCATGGGAGTGAATATGCGCAAGGTCTATCTGAGTACCGATGAAGGAATATTTTCCGGCTACATAGATCTTTATGTCCACGACAAGGCCGCCATGGAGAGGATGATCCGCAGGTTGAATTCCATAGATGGTATAAAAAGTGTGGTCAGAACCGAGATCTGAGCCTGATTTTTGAATATACACGATCCGCGATGAAAAAATTTCTTACAAGATTTTTCCCTTTGGTTCCGGCGATGACGCTTCTGGTGCTTTCCGTTTTCCAGCCGTCATGCGCCAACACGACACAGGCTCCCACAGGTGGACTCAAGGACACTATCCCGCCTGTGGTCAGAAGGGTTGTACCTCAGCCGGGGGCGGTTTCCGTTCCTGTACATGGAACCAAGGTTGCGTTCACATTCGATGAATATGTCACTGTCAAGGATCCGAAAGGCATCTATCTCTCCCCTCCTCAGCAAAAAAGTCCGAAATACAAGATGAGAGGCAAGACGGTGATTGTCTATTTCGAGGAAGACCTGCTTCCGAACACGACATACACCCTTGACTTGACAGGAGCGATCGCCGACAATAATGAAGGGAATATGTTCCCTGGATTCACCACGGTGTTCTCGACAGGAGACTCTATAGATTCAATGTACATTACCGGCCTTGTTCAAGACTGTAACACATTGATGCCGATCAAAGGGGCCACCGTCATGCTTTATAAGGATCAGAGGGATTCAGCGGTCTTTCTTGAACGTCCTGTCGCGGCGGTGAAAACCGATGACTGGGGCTATTTCGCTCTCCAGAATATTCAGGACACTGTGTTCCGCGTCTATGCCATCGTGGACGGCAACGGTAACAACATCTACGACCCCGATGAGGACAGGATAGCGTTTCTGGACACTTTGTTCAGGCCTGTGAATGTGGTGAACGACAGTGTGGCGGAATTGAAAAAGTTTGACATGAAGGACACCGTCGCATGTCAGTCCCGAAAGGCGGAACTCAGGCTTAATGTGTTCAGGGAAAGGCCTTCCAAGCAAATGCTGATGAACAATAAGAGAACAGGCGACAGGGCCGGCTATGTAACATTCATGGCTCCGGACACCAGGATTGATTCCCTTTGGTTCCAAGGATTTCCGGCCAAGGATGTCATCACTGAGTTCAACATCGAGAAAGACAGCCTCCTTCTCTGGCTTAACAATCAGAGACCGATGCCAGACTCCCTTCATCTTTGGGTGAAATATTGGAAGACGGACACTCTTGGTGTTCTGGCTCCTGTGACTGAGAAGGTCAGCCTTGTGGATGAGAACAAACCCAAATCCAGGGCCGCCCGCAAGAAAATCGAGCACAAGGACACGATCTGCGGCCTGAGTCTGAAAGCCACGCCGGAGACCTTCGAGCAAAACGGAATCACGCTGGAATTCGATTATCCACCGATCCTGGGAGCTTTCGACTCGCTGGTTTTCAAATCGATAAATCCAAGACAGAAAGAACAGGTCGAGAAATTCAAGATAGAACGCGATTCGCTGAACCTGAGAAAATACAACATCACCCCTCAAATCAAGATCCAGACGGGCTATGAATATACTTTCAAGGTTCCGGAAAGAGCCTTCAAGGACATCAACGGGTATTGGAACGACAGCACTGAGGTCAAAGTCTCGCTCCCGAACGATGACAATCTGAGCCACTTCAAGCTGACGCTTACAGGTGTGAACGGCAACAAATACATCATAGACCTTCTTGATGAGAGGAAATCCGGCATTATTCGCAGTTATGTTATTGAGTCAGACTCTGTCTTGGAGTTTCCGTACCTAAAGAAAGGAAAGTATTCCCTCAGGATCACTGAGGATCTCAACCGCAACGGTATAGTGGATTCCGGAAACCTTCTTGCCCATAGGCAGCCTGAAAAGGTGAAGTTCCTGATGACGAAGGACAGCGATCTGTTCGATATTCCGGAAAGAAGCGAGATAGAACAGGAACTGGATCTGGCGACATTCTTCAAATAATGACACTTAACATGAGGACAATCAAATATATTCTTACAGCGTTCGCCATCTTGGTCTGTTCAGTGGCCATCGGGCAGAATCCGGTGGATACGGTCAATGTCCAGTCCAAGGTGAAGTCCCGGGGCCGTGTGCGTAAGGTCAAGCCGGAACCTGTGCTTTTGGACAGTCTGAAGGCACCGGCGGAGGCGTATTCAGACGCGTATCTGGACACAGTCAAGCTCAACCGGGTCTTTGAGGTGAACGACTATTCCCTGATCGGAGTGGAGTATGGAGTGTCGTTCAGCCGTATGTCTTTCAATCCGGCGTATTCTCAGACGACATTGTTCTCTCCGAACACTTTCGGAATATTCTACACCCGCTATGGCAAGATGTTCGGGTATATGCCTTATTTTGGTTTCAAGGTAGGCTTGCGGTACAGCCATGAAGGCTATAAGTTCAAGGAAGACAAAGACACAAAGGTCACTCCAAGCATCGAGAATGCGACTCAGGCTATCATGGATGTGGCGGAGATTCCGTTCATGGCTCATCTCCATCTTGACGGCCTTCACTACAAAGTTATGGCGGAGGCTGGAATCTATGGCGGCTATAGACTGAATATCAAACGTACAGGTGATTATGTAAGTGAATCTTTGGTCAATTCATTCAAAGACACCGACCGAAGGCTTGATTACGGAATCTGCGGCGGAATTGGTTTCGGACTTGTCTTCGATCCTGTCGAGTTCCACATAAACGCCAATGTAAGATATTCCTGGGGAACCATCTATGATCCTGATTACTACAGCAAGGATTACTATCGTTTCGCATACCCGTTTGATATCATGGTGACAGCGGGAATGTATTTCCAACTGACAAGAAGAACAGGCCGCGGCAAGGCTCAGCTGAGACGTGAGGCTTATCAACAGGTTTATTATCCAACGCAGAATGAGAACATTGACGGCAAAGGCAGGTAATGTCCTGATCGGAGCGGGCAACCCGATTGTTGTCCAGACGATGTGCAACACCCACACTTCAGATGTGGACGCGACGGTTGCACAGTGTGTCAGACTTTATGAGGCTGGCTCGGAAATGATCCGCATAACCGTGCCGGGACCCGCAGATGTGGAGTGTGTGAAGTCCATTAAATCCCGGTTGAAGGAACTTGGAATCAATGTACCGATAGTGGCGGACATCCATTTTTCCTCACAGACAGCGATTATGGTCGCTCCGTTTGTGGAGAAGGTCAGAATCAATCCCGGAAATTTCCACAGGGACCACAATGAAGCCCGTAAACAGTTCGCCAGACTCATCGAAGTCTGCCGGGAAAATGGAACGGCAATACGTATCGGTGTCAATCACGGATCTTTGGGTGACTACATCACAAATCTATACGGCAACACTCCGGAAGCGATGGCCAAAGCTGCCATGGAATGGTTGAAGATGTGTGAAGATGCTGATTTCCATAATGTTGTGGTGTCGCTAAAATCGAGTAACACTATTGTTATGGTCGAAGCGTACCGAAAACTTATGGCCGCGATGAAGGAAAAAGGGGTGATTTACCCTCTTCACGTCGGTGTGACCGAGGCTGGCAACGGGGACAGCGGCAGGATCAAGTCTTGTGTCGGGATATCTACCCTGTTGTCTGAAGGAATCGGTGATACGGTGCGCGTCTCTCTGACCGAGGATCCGGAGGATGAACTTCCAGCCGCACGTTATCTTGCCGCGCGTTATGGGCACAAGATTGTCTCCTCTATGACTTCCATAAGCCTTCAGGGACGCAAGGCTGTCGCTGTTTACGACGCCCCATCTCGGGAAACACTTTTGTTAGATGTTGCATGCGATTTCGGCAAGAGGCTGTTGGACAAGACTTTGGACGAGCTCGAACTCACTGGCACGTACGTGGACGATTCCGGCGACAAGATTTCGATTCAGGAATCCGGCCTTGGCGCCTATCTGGTCGATGAATTGATGCAGGCGGCGAGAAGACGCTTCTACAAACCGGAATATGTCGCCTGCCCTGGATGCGGACGCACTATGTACGATCTCCAGAAGGCGTTTGAGGAAGTGAAGTCCAGAACCTCTCATCTTAAGAACACCGTCATCGCCGTGATGGGCTGCATCGTGAACGGTCCCGGCGAGATGGCCGACGCCGATTGGGGATATGTCGGCGAAGGCAACCACAAGGTCACCATCTATAAAGGAAAGACTCCCGTGCTGAAGCATATTCAGGACACGGAAGCCGTGGATCGTCTTGTTGAACTGATCGAGAAAGATCAGTAGTAAATTATTTAAGCTCAGCGATAACCGTTTCGCAGGCTCTGGTGAAATCACCTTCCTTCACCTTGACATCAGCGTCAAGCGGAAGGAATATGTCGATTCGTGAGCCGAACTTGATGATCCCGCACTGCTGCCCCCTCTCAACCTCGTAATTCTCTTTCGAGTAGCAGACAATCCTTCTGGCGAATGTGCCGGCTATCTGCCTGAACAGAATCTCACCGTGCTCATTGCAGATCGCCGTGGACGAATGCTCATTCTTTTCCGAGGCCTTTGGCAGGAAGGCAAGCAGATACTTTCCCGGATGATATTTATAGTAGGAAATCACCCCGTCCATCGGCCAGAAGTTAGTGTGGACATCGAAGAAGTCCATATATATCGACACCTGGATGCGGTCGTCCTTGAAATATTCCTTCTCATAGACCCGGTCCACGATCACAACCTTGCCGTCGGCGACGGAAGTTATCATCTTGCTGTCTCCCTCCGGTATCACCCTTTCCGGAACCCTGTGGAACCAGAAAACGAAGAAAGCAAAGGCGAGCAGGATGACCGTGATCGGGATTGAAATGAACAGATTATGTATGAATATCCACGTGCACGCTATCAGGACCGCTATCACAGCCCAGTTGATGCCTATCGTTCCGTGCGAGTCCTTATCAACTATTATCTTCTTCATATCGCTTGTATATTCATTAATTGATTATCAAGTTATTATTAATTATAGCAGATCAAAGATCGCCAGATAGATCGCCCCGCACGGCATCGCCATCAACGTGCTGTCGAACCTGTCCAGAAAGCCTCCGTGTCCAGGGATGATTTTTCCAGAGTCCTTGACTCCGTACACTCTTTTCCATTGAGACTCAAACAGGTCGCCATAGACTCCGGTCACGGACATTATAAATGACAGGATGAGGCAGTGGATGAGAGGAAACTTCAATATTCCGAACTCATAAAGAGCGAACGCCGCCAGAACCGAACTGACAAGTCCGCCAATGAATCCGATCCAGGTCTTCTTTGGCGACACGGACGGAAAGAGTTTTTGCGGGAATATCTTGCCGAGAGATATTCCGAAGGCGAACGCCCCGACATCCGAGCACCATATTATGATGAAAAAGCAAAGGAGCAGGTTGCCGCTGAAGTTCCCGGCCTTGTCAAAGGCGATGAGGTTTGATAGCGCTATCGGAACCGCGATGTACAAAAGCCCAGTGTAGATGTTCGAGAATTTGCCGTATTCATCCTTGTCCTTGACGTACAGTGAGTTGATCATCACGATGAAGATCGGAACCATCGCGAAGGCCACGAATCTTATCGGAATATGATAGGAAGCCGTGGCGAACAGCAGTCCGAAAAGGAAGATCGCGGCGATGATCGCCAGCACCTTAGAGAAGGTGTAGCTGTTCCCCATCGTGATGTGGTAGAATTCCAGCAGCATCACGGACATTATGAATATTATCAGTCCGGCGAACAGGAACTTATTGAACATCAGGCAGGCCAACATCGCAAGGATGAAGACCACGCCTGAAATGGATCTGACGACAACGTTATTCATTTCCAGCCTCGGTTATCTGTGTGTCACTCTCGGTTGCCTGAGCCTTGGCAGGTTCCGCATCCTCAGCTGGTTTCACCTTCGGACCGAAAATCTTCTCGATGTCCTCGGCGAAGATCACCTCTTTCTCAAGGAGAATCTGAGCCATCTTGACGAAGCCTTCCTTATGCTCGGTCAGAATCCTGTAGGTTCTGTCGTGAATCTCTTTGACAAGATCCTTAACCTCCTGGTCCATAAGCTCGGCGGTCTTCTCGCTGTAAGGCTTGGTGAGGTCGTAGCCCTTTGATCCGGTCGAATCATAGAACGAAACCTCGCCGACCTTCTCGCTCATACCATAGTACTGGACCATATTGTAGGCCATACGGGTAAGCCTTTCAAGATCGTTGAGCGCTCCGGTTGCCGGCTCGCCGTTGATGATCTCTTCGGCCACACGTCCGCCGATCAAGGCGCACATCTTGTCCATAAGGTATGACTTGGACAAGATCTTTCTCTCGTCCGGAAGGTACCAAGTCAAGCCGAGCGCATCCCCTCTCGGGATGAGACTGACCTTGAACACTGGATCTGAATATGGCAGCAGCCATCCCACAGTAGCATGTCCGGCCTCATGGTATGCCGTCGTCCTCTTCTCCGCCGGAGTCATGATAGAGCCCTTGCGCTCAAGTCCTCCTACAATCCTGTCAACAGCGTCAAGGAAATCCTGACGATCAATCTCCTTCTTGTTTCTTCTTGCCGCTGTGAGCGCCGCCTCGTTGCAGACATTGGCGATGTCCGCCCCGGAGAAGCCCGGCGTGTGCTGGGCCATAAATCCGAGGTCGAAGTCCTGAGCGACCTTGAGGTTGCGTGTGTGAACCTTGAATATCTCTTCCCTTTCCTTCAGTTCCGGAAGATCCACGTGAATCTGGCGGTCGAAACGTCCGGCGCGCAGAAGCGCCTTGTCGAGGATGTCAGCCCTGTTTGTGGCCGCAAGGATTATCACACCTGAATTTGTGTCGAATCCGTCCATCTCGGTAAGAAGCTGGTTGAGAGTGTTCTCTCGCTCGTCATTTGAAGAGAATCCGACATTCTTCCCTCTGGCCCTTCCGACAGCGTCGATCTCGTCGATGAACACGATGCAAGGAGCTTTTTCCTTCGCCTGACGGAACAAGTCACGGACCCTGGAAGCACCGACACCGACGAACATCTCTACGAAATCCGAACCGGAAATCGAGAAGAACGGAACGTTGGCTTCCCCTGCCACTGCCTTGGCCAGCAATGTCTTTCCGGTACCCGGAGGGCCAACCAGAAGGGCTCCCTTAGGGATTTTTCCTCCGAGGGCTGTATATTTCTTAGGATTCTTGAGGAAGTCCACGATCTCCATCACCTCTTCCTTGGCTCCGTACAGACCCGCGACATCCTTGAATGTGACGTTGACCTTCTCCTTGTCGGCGAGCTTGCCGGTGGATTTACCGACATTGAACACTCCGCCGGGACCGCCGCTGCCTCCGCCCATATTCCTGCTGAAGCCACGGAACATCCAGATCCACATAACGATGAGCAGGATCGGGAAAATTATCCATTCAAGGACGTTTGACCACATCCTGCTGTCGTTCTCCATCACAATCTTGACCTGACTCTCGTCCGGAGTAAGCTTGGCGTTCAGCTCACCGAACTCCTTCTCGGCGTCGAACTTGTCGGAGACCAGGAATATGAAATGAGGCGAGCTGGCCGGAACCTTGCCGCCAAACTTGTCAGCATATTTGTTGAGCCTGTCCGGGCGCACGGTGATGTTGCCCTTGAAGTCGTTCCTCACGAAATCAATCTCCTTGATGTCGCCCTTGAGGAACATCTCCTGGACCTCGGCCCATTCTATCTTCTGAGGATTGGCCCCGCTGTTGTTGAGCAGCAGCCAACCTATGCCAAGGATAAGAATAAGGTAAAGCCACGAGAAATTGAATCTCACGCGGATAACCTTCCTTCTTGGATCATTGCCTTTCGGCGAATTTGCGTTATTCGGCATCTGTCTCTGTCTTTTTTGTTTTAGGAACGCGTCTCTCCTTGTATTCCTTGTGCGGAGCGTCGGCCCAGAGCTCCTCCAGCCTGTAGAACTGGCGGTATTCCGTAAGGAATATATGAGCGACGATATCCCCATAGTCCAGGATTATCCAGAAATTATTCTCCAGACCCTGGGTACGGAGAGGCTTTCTGCCTTCCTCCCGCATCTTGTCGATGACATTGTCGGCTATGGCGTTGACGTTGGTGGTGGAGTCAGCGTTGCAGATCATAAAATGGTCAGTGATTGCGGTTCCCAGCGGCCTGAGATCTATGTCAATTACGTTTTGTGCTTTCTTGTCGAGCATAGCGTCGGCCATAACCCGCAAATCGTGTGTAATCATATTGAGAATGTTTTATATTTTTGCAATTACAATCAAATATACAAATATACGACAAATTCTGAACCAATGAAAGAAGAAGTTGACATACAATGGCTCGATGAGGTCGATTCGACTAATAATGAAGCCCTAAGAAATATTTCAGGGATTGACAATCTGTCAGTTCTGGCGGCTCTGCATCAGACCTCAGGGCGTGGCCAGCGGGGTAATTCATGGTCCGCACGGCCAGGAGAAAACCTCACATTCTCTCTGGTGATGAAGTTTGGGGACGGAGCATATCCGCCATTGAAGGCCTCAAGGCAGTTCCCGATAAGCCGGAGCGTCACCTTGGGCGTGCTTGATTACCTTGAATATGAAGGGATTGTGGCCACGGTCAAATGGCCGAACGACATCTATGTCAGGAACAGGAAAATATGCGGAATACTCATTGAGAACACCCTTTGCGGAGACTCCCTGACGGCAAGCGTCATCGGAATCGGCCTGAATGTCAACCAAAAGGAGTTTCCGCCACAACTTTTGAACCCCGTCTCGATGGCGATGCTGACCGGCAGGGAATATGATCTCAAAGACCAGCTTCCCAAACTTTGCCGCTTCCTGAAAAGGAGGCTTGGACACTACGACAACGCTGAGGAATATGTCAGCAGACTCTACCGCGTCGGCACTTTCAATGAATATGTAGTCTGCTCGACAGGCGCGTCAATACGTGCGAGAATCGTTGGTGTCACCGACCGTGGCCTGCTCTGTCTCGAAACAGAAAAAGGCGAACGTTTAGAGTTCGCCTTTAAGGAAATAAGCTATGTTATCTAACGAAGCTCAGCAATAGCCTTGGCAGGATCCTCCGCCTTGAATACCGAACTTCCGGCCACAAGCATTGTCGCTCCGGCTTCGGCCAGAATCCTTGCGTTGGCGGATGACACCCCGCCGTCAACCTCGATGTCCTTCACGACTCCCCTTCTGTCCATCTCTGCCTTCAGAGTTTTGATCCTGTCGATGGATTCCGGGATGAATTTCTGTCCCCCAAATCCGGCGAATACCGACATTATCAGGAAGAAGTCCACATCCTCGATGTATGGGAAAAGCCTTTCGACGGGCACATCCGGGTTGATCGCAAGTCCGGCTTTCGCTCCACAGTCTTTGATCATCCCTATGATCTCCTTTGGATCCTTGCCGGCCTGGTCAGCGGCCTCCAGATGGAAGCTTATCAGGTTCGCTCCGCATTTGGCGAATCTTTCGATGTACTTGTCCGGATTGATGATCATCAGGTGGACGTCCATCGGGACGGTCACGGCCTTGGCGATCGCCTCCATCACCGGAAACCCGAACGAGATGTTCGGTACGAGACTGCCGTCCATCACATCGATGTGGATCAGGTCGGCGTTCCCGTTGACCATCCTGATGTCCGGCTCCAGATTGAGGAAATTGCCGGATAGTATTGAAGGGGCTATCTTTACCATATTATTCAAAATTCGTGACGACATCGACAAGATGCTCGGTGAACTTGTCAAGGGACGCAAGCTCAAGCTTCTCGCCCGGAGCGTGCACACCCCTGAGGGTCGGACCGAAGGAAATCATATCCAGATCCCCGAACTTCTCCCCGAAAAGTCCACACTCAAGTCCGGCGTGAATGGCCTTGACCTCCGGCTCGCATCCGAACAGTTTCTTGTACGAATCCACACACACGCGCAGAATGTGGGAATCGAGGTTCGGCTTCCACCCTGGATATTCAGAAAGATGGGTCACTTCGGCTCCGGCGAGCAGGAAGCTGGCCTCCACCTTGGCGGCCATCATCTTTCTTGCCGAACCGGTCGAGCTGCGCTGGCTTGTGATGACCTCGATCCTTCCCTGCTTGTTCATCCTTACGGCCGCCAGGTTTGTCGAAGTCTCCACGAGTCCCGGAATGTCCTGGCTCATAGTCTCGACTCCGTGCGGGCAGGCGAAGAGAGATGCGATCAGCCTCCTTGCGACATCGCTCTGGATCGGCTTCTCGGTGCATCTGTACGTCTCGCCGCTGAAGCTCAAATCTGGATCCGTCCTGAAATATTCATTCCTCAGATCCTTGCCGAACGAGGTGAGTCTCGCGATTGTGGCGTCCGCATCCGGAACGGTGATGATTGCCTCGCACTCCCTCGCTATCGCGTTCGGCTTGTTGCCGCCTTTCAGCATAACAAGCTGAAGTCCATAAGCCATTTCTGAATATAGGAAACGCGCCATCTGCTGCACCGTGTTCGCGCGGCCCTTGTTGATGTCATCTCCGCTGTGTCCGCCAAGCGCTCCGCCTATCTCCAGTCTTACCGGCTTATAGCCTTCTTTGAAATCTTCTTGTTTGTAATTGAACACGGCTGTCGTGTCAAGGCCGCCGGCGCAACCGATGAACATCTGCCCCTCATCCTCAGAGTCCAGATTGATGAGAGTCCTGCCGGTGAAGAAGCCCGGTTCCATTCCGAAGGCCCCGTCCATTCCGGTCTCCTCAGAGATGGTGAACACGCACTCGATCTTCCCCATCGGAAGGTCACTGTCCAGAAGCGCGAGCATCGCGGCGACACCGATTCCGTCATCGGCTCCGAGCGTGGTGTCCTTGGCGACCATCCAGCCATCCTCGATGACATATTCAATAGGATCCTTGAGGAAGTCGTGCTGAACGCCGCTTCTTTTCTCGCAGACCATATCCTGATGTCCCTGAAGAACGAGCGTAGGCACATTCTCCTTGCCTTTGCTGGCTTCCTTGACTATGCAGACATTGTTTGTCTTGTCGGTTTTGCATTCAAGATGCCTCTCCCCGGCGAAACGCTGAAGAAAGGCAGTCATCGGCTCTTCGTGTCCGGACTCCCTTGGAATCCGTGTGATTTCCTTGAAGATTGAGAGTACTTTTTCTGAATTCATTTGGCACCTTTATTATCTTGCCACAGGCACAAGCATCTTTTCTATGTCGGTCACGTATTGCTTGAACATCTTGTCTGTTGTCATAAGGTCCGACACAGTCGTGCAGGCGTGCAGCACTGTAGCGTGGTCTTTCCCTCCAAGTTCCATACCAATCGTTGACAGGGAGCAGCCGTTTATGTGGTTGCGGCTCATGTACATGGCTATCTGCCTGGCCTGGACGATCTGCCTCTTCCTTGATTTGGAGAGCAGGGTCTCGCGGGTGATGTTGAAATATTCGCAGACAACTTCCTGAACCTTGTCGATGGAGATTTCATTCCGATCCTCGCTTACGATGTTGCCGGTGACCTGTTCGGCCAATTCCTTCGTGACTTCCTCGTGGCAAAGGGTGGCGTTGGCAATCAGAGAGATAAGCGCTCCTTCCAATTCCCTGAAGTTCGAGCGTATCCTGTTCGCAAGAAGCTCCAGCACCTCATCGCTGACGGATACACCCTCGCGGACGCATCTTGCCTTCAGCATGGCCAGCCTTGTGTCGTGGTCAGGCTTGGCCAATTCGATGGACAAGCCCCACTTGAAGCGCGAAAGCAGCCTCTCCTCGAAGTTCTTCAAGTCTGCCGGAGAGCGGTCGGAGGTGAACACCAGCTGCTTGCCGGACTGATGAAGATGATTGAATATGTTGAAGAACGCGTTCTGCGAGGCTGGGCCGTTCAGTTCCTGGATGTCATCCATTATGAGGACATCGATCCTCATGTAGAAGGCCATGAAGTCAGTCAGCTTGTTCTGTACACTGACCGCATTGACGTACTGGGTCCTGAACTCGTTGCCGGTGACATAGAGGACAACAAGATCCGGGTAGGCTTCGTGGATGGCGATACCGATCGCCTGCGCGAGATGGGTCTTGCCAAGTCCCGGGCCACCGAAGATGAACAACGGGTTGAACGGAGTCTTGCCAGGCTTGTCTGAGATGCTTATTCCCGCATTGTAGCCCATCTTGTTGCACTCCCCTTTTATAAGGTTGTCAAAGCAATAGACCGGGTTCAGCCTCGGGTTGATCTTGAGTTTCTGGATCCCCGGAAAGACGAACGGACTCGGATTGCCCGATGGCTGGAACGTGTTGATCGTCACCGGCTTGTTCTCCGGTACGTTGCCGTGCGACGCGGTGAATACCATCGCGCGTTCCTTCTGTACAGGATGGATCTTGTAGAGCAGCCTTGCGTCCTGCCCGATCACTCTTCGGAGTGTCATCTTTATTATTGGTAGGAAAGCGTCTTCAAGATAGCTTCTGAAGAAATCGGTCGGAACCTCGACCGTCAATGTAGAGCCTTCGAGAGAAACGGGAACTATAGTCTTGAACCAGACGTCAAACTGTTTCGGTTCAACGTTCTGCTCAAAAATCCTAAGACACTCATTCCAGACAGAGATATGTCTTTCCAGTTCAGCCATTTCTTTAAATGAATTAATTTGAATTATAAGAGAATTGTTCCCTCTTCGTTTTTGCTTGTGCAAAATTGGGGGAAAATTAATTCATAAAAAATCTTTTTTTGTATTGTTTTTGATTTTTATTTTCCTTATATGAACCTACTTTAGCACTAATTAAATTATGTAATATTAACGTAATCAATATTTTACGACTAAAAATTTTCTTAAATCGGCTATTATCAAGCGAGTTATAAATTAGAATTTATCTAAAATAAAAATCCCGTCCCTCCAACGCTTTGATTAAGTGAAAGAACGGGATTTCAGAAGGGCTATCTCAGACGTTCCGCGGTATGGTTCTCAACCTTTACAAGAAATGAGTCCTTGAAATCGCGGCTCAGTGAGCGGTTCATCTCCTTGGCTGTGTTCAAGTCTGAAGAGTAGCCTATGATATACTTGAAAAGTCTTCCGGCCGGAATCTTGATAACGTCATATCCTTTGAAGAAAGGATCGTTGCCGGGCATTGATTTGGAAGATACCAGAACCTGAGTTCCATAAACAATCGAAGCAGCCTCTTTTACAGACACTTCCGTTACCCCATCTTCAGCCACGCTTGATTCAGAGCCTGTGCTTTTTGCCTTTACGGAGCCTTTGACAGCGTCCGAGCCGTCATATTCCTTCTTGTAGATTTTGAACGCATCGTAGATGTCTGAAGCGATCCGGGCTCGTCCCTTTTCGGTGATCAGGGCCTCGCGGTCGGCGGAGTTGGACAGGAATCCGCATTCTATGAGCACTGATGGCATCGCCGTACGCCACAGGACGTAGAACGCATCCTGGGATATTCCTCGGCTATGCTGGAACGTTCCTCCCTTCATTTCCTTGTCCACTGCCTGGGCGAACTTGAAGCTTTGCTCCAGGTAGGCGTTCTGCATCAGATTCATAAATATGTAGGACTCCGGATCGTTCGGGTCGAAGCCTTCATAGCGGGTGGTGTAGTCGTCCTCAAGCTTTATGACTGAGTTCTCCCTGCGCACCACGTCCATATTCCCGGCGTACATGTCCTTGTTCTTGCTGTTGTATTGGCCGAGGATATGCACAGAATAGCCGTTTGGGCCGTTCTTCTTCCCTGGCACGGAATTCACGTGGACGGAGATGAACAGGTTCGCGTTGTTCGCGTTCGCTATGTCCGCCCTCCCTTGAAGTGTGACAAACGTGTCGTCGCTTCTGGTCATTATGACCTTCACATCCGGGTAGCCTGCCTTGATCATATCGGCCAGTCGTTTGGATATGTCCAGCACCAAGGTCTTCTCCATTGTCTTTCCGCTCGGGCTTATGCAGCCGGAGTCCTTGCCACCGTGACCGGGGTCTATGACCACGGTTGACAAACGTATCGAAGCCGACGGATTCTTTTGTGCATAAGCGAAAAATCCGGCCGTTGAAAGCGACAGTGCCGTAAGTACGGCAAGAAAATTGCGATGTAAATCCAAAATATGTAGTATATTTGTCTTTTGCAAATTTATAAAATAATTGCAATTCAAGAAGCATACATATAATATTATCCTCGTGGCGGCTCTTGCCGCGCTGACTGGACTGACAATGTTCGGGCAGGATGTGAGGAGGAACAGGAGTCTGAAAAAGGCCTCTGTGGCTCAGTTTACGCCGGACTCCATCAGTCCAGCCGCCGGGACCTTGCCACAGGCGAAGGATTCCTTGCCGCCCGCGGAAGACTCAATCGCCCGCAGAAGAGATTCCCTAAGGGTGGCTGACTCAACATCAAGGGCAGACTCGTTGTTTCTTCTTGACAAAAGCTCGCTTACCAGACCGGCATTCTCAGGAGCGAAAGATTCCATAAGGCAGGATTTTTCCAACGGTCAACGCAAGATGTATTACTGGGGAGACGTCGAGGTCTCCTACGAGAACATCAAACTGAAGGCTGACTACATGGAATATGACATGTCCACCGGCACCGTCTATGCCAGAGGCACCTACGACAGCCTTGCCCAAGAGTGGAAGGGGCAGCCGGAGATGACCCAGGGCGGCCAGACATTCAACATGGAAGAGGTCCGGTACAATTTCAACACCCGCAAGGCCAGGATCACGAACATGATAACGAAGGAGGATGACGGCATCCTTCACGGGAAGAACATCAAGATGATGCCGGACAAGTCCATCAACATAACCAAAGGCAAGTACACGGTCTGCGATCTTGAGCATCCGCACTATTACCTTAAGCTGTCTTCGGCGAAAGTTGTCACCAAACCATCCCAGAAGACGGTGTTCGGTCCGGCGCATCTCGTTGTGGAGGATGTGGATCTCCCGATAGGAATCCCGTTCGGATTCATCCCCAAGCGTCCTGACAGAGCCACCGGACTTCTAATGCCGTCTTTCGGAGAGGAGAACGCGCGTGGTTTCTACCTGAGGGACGCCGGCATGTACTTCGTTCTGGGAGACTATTTTGACATGTCGTTGACAGGTGACTATTACACCCTTGGCTCTTGGGCGGCCAATCTTAACTCAAGGTACATGGTGAAGTACAAGTTCACCGGCAACCTGGCCGTCAACTATTCAGTCGACCAGACAGGCGAGAAAGGGAGCACGGACTTCTTCCAGAGCAAGAACTTCGGAGTAAGGTGGTCCCACTCACAGGATTCCAAGGCTCACCCTGGAACATCATTCTCGGCGTCGGTCAATTTCTCCAGCCCTTCCAACAGCCGATACAACTCGCATTCGGTGTCGGAGGCTCTCCAGAACCAGATCTCGTCTTCCATCTCATACTCAAAGAACTGGAACGGAAAGTTCAACCTGTCGGTCAACGCCCTGCACAGCCAGAACTCAAGGGACAGCTCATACACATTCACACTGCCTAACATCACTTTCTCTGTCTCCACATTCTATCCTTTCAAGATCAAGAACAGGGTCGGGAAAGAGCGTTTCTACGAGAAATTCGCCCTGGGTTACAACACATCCATCCAGAACAAGATCAATTTCAAGGCCTCGGAGTTCGGAGAACCTGGCTTTATTGACAAGTTCCAGAATGGCGTGGCTCATAATTTTTCGATAAAACTGCCGGATTTCACTCTTTTCAAATACCTGAATGTGGCCCCTAATGTGAGTTACGGCATGAACTGGTTTTTCCGCAAGAGCGAGGCGTATTTCGATCCAGAGACAAACAGCGTGAAGACCGAGATGGGCAAACAGTTCGGCACCTTCGGCGCCACACACAATTATTCCGGTTCACTTTCGATGAGCACGCGGATCTACGGAATGTACAATTTCGGCAAGTATCATAAGATACAGGCACTTCGTCATGTCGTCTCTCCGAGCGTCAGCATGAGCTTCAGTCCTGAGAAAGGCAAAGCCTTCAACGGATGGCGCACGTTCAATTATGTGGATACTCTCGGCGTGCAGAAATCCTACGACTACAACGTTTACCAGGGACAGATCAACTCGGCTCCAGGCAAGGGCAAATCCGCCACCATGAGCATCTCGCTCGGCAACAACCTTGAAGCCAAGGTGCGTGACATGAAAGACACGACAGGCACAGGATCGAAGAAAGTGAAGATCCTTGATCAGTTCAACTTCTCCACAGGCTATAACTTCCTGGCAGATTCCCTCAAGATGAACAATGTGGGACTGTCCATGTCCACCTCTATTTTCGGCAAACTTGGAATCAACGGCAACATGAACTTCGACCCGTATGCCATCAACGAGAGAGGACAGCGGGTCAACAAATATAACCTTCTGGAGACTGGCGTGCCTCTCAGGCTCACCAACGTCAGCACCTCTGTGTCATATTCATTGTCCGGCAAAGGCACTGTCAAAGGCAACGACGGTTCGAAATCTTCAGGCGGGGACGGTGGTGGCTCCGGCAATCCGGCCGACTACTACAGAAGAATATACTATCATCCTTTGACCGGTGAATATATTCCTGGCGGATGGTTGTATTATACGAATCCTAACGTTCCGTGGAGCCTTAACTTCAACTATAGCTTCTCGATGAGCCGGTCGTACAACTACGCCAACAACCAGCTCAGCAAGAAGGATAAATACACCCAGACACTCGGTGTTCAAGGAAATATTCAACTGACCCCTAAGATGTCTGTGCAGGCGCAGTCAGGATGGGATTTCACAGCGATGAAGATGACCACGACGCAGTTCTCTTTCAGGTACGATCTGCATTGCTTCAATATTTCCGTCTCTTGGGTGCCTTCTGGAATGTACCAGTCATATTCATTCCTCATCTCTGCGAACGCGGCGGCTTTGGCTGACTTGCTGAGATTCAAGAAAAGTACGAGTTATTGGGATAAATAGTTGGATGTTTATCATAAATATCTTATATTTGCATGCTGACATTTTCAGCGTAAGCCTTTGGGCTATTATATCCACTATAACTTTTCTGAAATCATATCCGGTTCTTACATCGGATTCATTTTAAATTTATGCCTTATAATTTATTTGAACTCACTCAGATGAGCAGAGAGCAGCTTGAAAAAGTCGCTCAGGAGCATCAGATTAAGAACATCAAGAAATTCACTGATGAGAATCTGTCCTATGCTATACTTGACGCGCAGGCTGCCGCCGCGTCTCTTCAACCGATAGAGAAACCAAAAGCCAAACGTGGAAGGCCTCGCAAGAATCCGCTTCCGGAACAATCCGGCGTTCAGGATACCAAGTCGGCTGACACCAGGAAAGATGAGAAAAAGGCTAAACCGCAGCAGAAGCCGGAGGTCAAGACTGACAAGGCGGAAAATTCAGAACAAAAGGCGGAACCTATCGCCGCTCAAGGAACGGAGGTTAAACCGGCTCCTAAAAAAAGAGGACGTAAGCCTAAATCCGCTATGGTTCAGACTCAGGTTGAGACCGCTGCGTCGGTGGAGGAGAATAAGCCGGAATCTGTGGAGGCTGCCGCCACCGAAGTCACTCAACAGCCCGATGCTCAGACTTCAGCCGACAAGCCGGTAAATGGCAAGGAGTTCATTCATGCGCTTTTTGATGATCTGAAGGATGATCCGGCGGCTCATGCTGATGTTACCCGCAGAAAGCAGAAGAACAAGTTCCAGGGGCAGAACAACGGACAGAACCCGAACCAGCAGCAGAAGCCCCAACAGAATTTCCAGAATCCAAATCAAAGGACGAAAGCTCCGGAAATCGAGTTTGACGGTACTGTGGAGGCGACGGGTGTTCTGGAGATCATGCCGGACGGTTATGGTTTTCTCCGTTCTTCGGACTACAATTATCTCAACTCCCCTGACGACATCTATGTCAGCCAGAGTCAGATAAAGAATAATGCCCTCAAATCCGGTGACACCGTCACCGGTGAGATCCGTCCTCCTAAGGAGGGTGACAAGTACTTCCCTCTCGTGAGGATCAAGTACATCAACGGACGTACTCCTGACTACATCCGTGACAGGGTGCCGTTTGATTTCCTCACCCCGCTGTTCCCGGAGGAAAAGTTCAATCTTCTTGGTCACGGCCATCAGAGCGATCCTTCGTGCCGTATCGTGGATATGTTCACTCCTATCGGAAAAGGCCAGCGTGGCTTAATCGTGTCGCAGCCGAAGACCGGTAAGACAATGCTGCTTAAGTCAATCGCCAACGCGATCGCGGACAATCATCCGGAGGTTTACGAGATCGTGCTTCTTATCGACGAGCGTCCTGAGGAGGTTACCGATATGAGCCGCAGCGTAAAGGCCGAGGTGGTGGCCTCGACTTTCGATGAGCCGGCCGAGAGGCACGTGAAGGTCGCGAATATGGTTCTGGAGAAGGCACGCAGACTTGTGGAGTGTGGTCACGATGTTGTGATCCTGCTTGATTCCATCACCCGTCTGGCCCGTGCGTACAACACAGTGCAGCCGGCTTCCGGTAAGGTTTTGACCGGAGGTGTGGACGCCAATGCCCTGCAGAAGCCTAAGCGTTTCTTCGGTGCGGCGCGTAACATCGAGGGTGGCGGTTCGCTGACAATCCTTGCGACGGCCTTGACTGAGACAGGTTCCAAGATGGATGATGTGATCTTCGAGGAGTTCAAGGGTACCGGCAATATGGAGCTTCAGCTTGACAGGACCCTCGCCAACAGGCGTATATTCCCTGCCGTCAATGTGGTTCTTTCCAGCACGCGTCGTGATGATCTGCTATACAGCCGTGAGGCGGCCAACAGAATCTGGATCCTGCGCAAGCTTCTTGCGGATATGAATCCTACCGAGGCGATGAACTTTATGCTTCAGTTGATGGACGAGTACAAGACCAATGATCTTCTCCTTGAGAATATGAACAAAGTCACCCCTCGTGACGCCAAGTACTACGACACGTTCTAATTGATTCAAGAATATATGAATAAAGGCGATTGAATATTTTTCAGTCGCCTTTTTTAGTATAGATTCCATAGCGGAATATTTGGTACTGCAGACTTCCGCGCTGCGCGCTCCATCCCGTCCCGCCTACAGCGGGCCACCCGTTCATATGGCCACGGGCGGCCATAGTCTGCCGCACCAAATATTCCGCTAAAAGGAACTGATTGAACAAATCATCGCTATTATTTGTTTGTGATATTACTTGAGGCAAAAAACTTCTGATAAACAAATTAAAACGGCTTTCAAATTAATCAGATAATACACTTATTCAACAGAATGGCAGTTGCCGCAAGCGACTTTGGCTCCCGAAGAGGGAGGGGACCCACGGAGTGGGGAGGATCGCTGGAGGTAACTGCCATTCTGTTGAATCATATCATAGAATCAATACTGATCCCAGGACTTGATTTGGATGTCGTTTATGCTGGTGGAGCAGAAAGCGCGGATGAAGGCGGTGGCGAGGCGGGCATTCGTGAAGAGGGTGACGTTGAAGTCTATGGCTGCCCTTCTGATCTGGTAGCCGTTGGAAAGTTCCAGAGCCGAGAAGTTTTTCGGGATATTGATCACCATATCAACTTCTTTGTTCTGAATCATTTCCAAAGCTGGTTTGAATCGTCCCTTGAAATTAGGATTGTCACACTCGCTTGGCCAGAGCACCTTCGTCGCCGGAACACTGTTCTCTACAAGATACTTATACGTGCCACCTGTGGCGTAAAGCTCATAACCCTTCTCGACGAGAAGTCGGCAGGCCCTCAGCATATCAGCCTTCTGGAGCGGATCACCGGTCGAGAGCAGAACCCTCTTCTCCGGAATCCTTTGGCCGACTGAAAGCACTGATTTCAGCAAAGCCTCATTAAGGTCATCGCCCAGACAGCCGACCTCACCGGTCGAAGACATATCGACACCAAGCATCGGATCAGCCTCTTCGAGTCTCGCGAACGAGAACTGCGAGGACTTCACGCCTACATAGTCAAGGTCGAAGGCACTCTTCTGCGGAGCCGCAGGATGGAGACCCAGCATAACCTTGGTAGCCAGCTCGATGAAATCGATCTTCAGCACCTTGGACACGAACGGGAAACTCCTGGATGCCCGCAGGTTACACTCTATGACCTTGATGGCGTTCTCACGAGCGAGGAACTGGATATTGAACGGACCGGAGATGCTGAGCGCGCCGGCGATGGCACGGGCGATCTTCTTGATCCTGCGAACGGTCTCGACATAGAGTTTCTGAGGCGGGAACTGGATGGTGGCGTCACCGGAATGAACACCGGCATATTCAATGTGCTCCGAGATAGCGTAGGCGAGGATTTCGCCATTGTCGGCGACAGCGTCGAACTCGATCTCCTTGCTACGCATATAGAACTTGCTGATGACAACCGGGTGCTCCTGAGATACTTCCGCCGCCAGGCTGAGGAAGTGACGGAGTTTCTCCTCGTCGTGGCAGACATTCATAGCGGCTCCGGAAAGCACGTACGACGGTCTCACCAGCACAGGGAAGCCAACCTTCCTGATGAAATTGTCCACCTCGTCGATGGTCGTAAGCTCACTCCATTCAGGCTGGTCAACCCCGAGGTTGTCCACGATGCTGGAGAATTTGTGGCGGTCCTCGGCCTTGTCGATGTCCTCGGCGGAGGTGCCGAGAATCGGAACGTTGTGCTTGTGAAGCTTGAGGGCGAGATTGTTAGGAATCTGGCCGCCCACGGAGACAACGACACCGTGAGGAGTCTCAAGGTCGATGATGTCCATCACCCTCTCGAAGGTAAGCTCATCGAAATAGAGCCTGTCGCACATATCGTAGTCTGTGGAGACGGTCTCCGGGTTGTAGTTGATCAGCACTCCCCTGTAGCCCTGCTTCTGGATTGTCTGGAGGCAGGTCACCGAGCACCAGTCGAATTCCACGGACGAACCGATCCTGTAGGCTCCCGAACCGAGGACAATCACCGACTTGCCGTCACGCTCATATTCAATGTCACTCTTCGTGCCGTTGTAGGTCAGGTAGAGGTAGTTCGTCTGTGCCGGGAATTCGGCGGCGAGGGTGTCTATCTGCTTCACGACAGGGACGATGCCGTGTGATTTTCGATGTTCACGGACAACATCCATGTTGGCTGTCGAGGTTCCTTTGTCCTTCCAGATGGCTCTCTGGATCTGAAAATCGGAGAAGCCCTCCTGCTTGGCAAGGCGCAGGAGCTCCACCGGCATGTCCTCAAGAGTGTCGTAGGAGTTCATGTCCTCGTAGGTCTTCACGATGTTCTCCAGCTTATTGAGGAACCATTTGTCGATCTTGGTGAGGTCGTGGATCTGATCTACCGTGTAGCCGGCGCGCATAGCCTTGGAGATCACGAATATACGCTTGTCGGTCGGCTCCCGGAGAGCCTCCTCCAAGTCGGCGACCTGGAATTCCTTGTTGCCGACGAATCCGTGCGCCCCCTGGCCGATCATCCTGAGGCCCTTCTGGATGGCCTCCTCGAAGCTGCGGCCGATGGCCATAACCTCGCCCACGGATTTCATCGAGGAGCCGATTTTGCGTGAAACGCCGTGGAATTTGCTAAGGTCCCAACGAGGAATCTTGCAGACGATGTAGTCAAGAGCCGGCTCGAAGAATGCCGGAGTTGTCTTTGTGACAGAGTTCTTAAGGTCGAACAGACCGTAACCCAGGCCGAGTTTCGCGGCCACGAATGCGAGTGGATAGCCAGTTGCTTTAGAGGCCAGGGCCGATGAGCGGCTCAGGCGGGCGTTCACCTCGATGACGCGGTAGTCCATAGCGTCAGGGTCGTAGGCGTACTGGACATTGCACTCACCAACTATTCCGATGTGACGGACGATCTTGATGGAAAGTTCGCGCAGGAAATAGTAGTCGTTGTTGGACAGGGTCTGGGACGGAGCCACGACGATGCTCTCTCCGGTGTGGATTCCGAGCGGGTCGAAGTTTTCCATATTGCAGACCGTGATACAGTTGTCATAACGGTCGCGGACAACTTCATATTCAATCTCCTTCCAGCCTTTAAGTGACTTTTCGACAAGTACTTGCGGGGAGAAAGAGAAGGCTTTTTCGCAGAGTTCGTCGAGCTGCTCATCGTTGTCGCAGAAGCCTGAGCCGAGTCCGCCGAGGGCGTAGGCGGCGCGCACGATGAGTGGGAATCCGAGCTCGTGGGCGGCTTTGCGGGCCTCCTCTATGTTGGAGGCAGGGTGTGACTTGATGGTCTTCACACCGATCTCGTCCAGTTTTTTTATGAAGAGGTCACGGTCCTCTGTGTCCATAATCGCCTGGACCGGAGTTCCGAGAACCTGGACATTGTATTTGTCAAGTATTCCGTTCTCGTACAGTTCCACGCCGCAGTTCAGTGCTGTCTGGCCACCGAACGAGAGGAGAATGCCCTGAGGTTGCTCCTTGGCGATGACCTTCTCGACAAAGAACGGGGTTACCGGCAGGAAGTAGATCTTGTCGGCCACGCCTTCCGAAGTCTGCACGGTGGCGATGTTCGGGTTGATGAGGACGGTCTCGATGCCTTCCTCGCGCAGGGCCTTGAGGGCCTGTGAGCCGGAATAGTCAAACTCTCCCGCCTGACCGATCTTGAGTGCGCCTGATCCGAGGATCAAAACCTTCTTTATATTCGTGTTTTTCATAAATTCTTCTTTATCCGAAAGTTACAATTTGCTGATAAACTCGTCAAACAGGAAGTTCGTGTCGGTCGGGCCGCTGGAGGCTTCCGGGTGGAACTGTACCGAGCAGAAAGGCTTGGTCTTGTGGCGGATGCCTTCGTTGGTGCCGTCGTTCATATTCACAAACCAAGGCTCCCAATCAGCTCCGAGGGTCTTGTCGTCAACCGCGAATCCGTGGTTCTGCGAGGTGATGAAGCAGCGGTTCGTGCCGACCATACGTACAGGCTGGTTATGACTGCGGTGCCCGTACTTCAATTTATAGGTGTTGGCCCCGCCGGCTCTGGCGAGCAGCTGGTTGCCCATACATATTCCGAAAATTGGCTTGTCGCCTTCCATCGCCTTGCGCAGGTTAGCTACGGTGACATTGCAGAACTGCGGGTTGCCAGGGCCGTTCGAGATGAAGAGGCCGTCGTAGTCAAGTTTGTTGAAATCGTAGTCCCAAGGCACTCTGACTACTTTCACTCCCCTCTCCATAAAGCATCTGAGGATGTTGTGCTTGACTCCGCAGTCAACCATCACGACAGTCTTGGAGCCGCTGCCATATTCAATGACATCCTTGCAGCTGACGATGGCGATCTGGTTGGCGAGGTTAGGGTCATCGATCGGAAAATCCTTCTCGACGCCGTCCGGAACAATCATTCCAAGCATCGAGCCCTTCTCGCGGAGAAGTTGCGTGACGGCGCGGGTGTCGATCCCGAATATTCCAGGAATCTTCTGCTCTTTCAGCCACTCGTCGAGGCTCTTGACCGCATCCCAGTGGCTGTAGTCGAAGGAATAGTCGCTGATCACGACTCCCCTTACCCAGATCTTCTCTGACTCGAAGTTCCGGGATATTCCCAGTTCATCCGCTCCTTCCTGTGGTACGCCGTAATTACCTATCAAAGGATAGGTTACGCAGAGAATCTGCCCGGAATAGGAGGGGTCCGTAAGACTTTCCGGATAGCCTACCATCGCGGTCGAGAAGACGACTTCCCCGTCAGCCGGGCCGTCGTAGCCGAAGGAGAATCCACGGAACTCCGCCCCGTTCTCCAACTTTAATGTCGCGCCTTTTCTTTCTTTCATTTCCTTGTCAATAATTTTTGACTTATAACTAAATCCAACTTTTTCCTAAAAACAGACTTTTCAACTTATTCCACCCCTCAGTCGCTTCGCGCCAGCTCCCGGTGGGAGCGCCACCCTCCACCGCCTCCGTCGCTGGGAGGCCCTGTCGGCACTGCGTGCCTCCTTTTCTTATTCAGGTGGTCGTGAAGAATAACAGGGGGCATTCAAAAAAAACGACCATCTCAAACAGTGATGAAATGGTCGGTGAAAGTCAATGGAAGAACATTCCCACTGTGCATCCTGGGACGCACTGCCGCTCAAAGGTATTAAAGTCACGTCAAGCATAAGGAAGTCCGTTTGTTTTGCAAATGTACGCAAAAAATGGGAATAAGCGGCAAAATATTCAATGAATATAAATTCACCGCTTTGCGGTCTGGCGCTTCCTGAAAAGACTGAAAGAGACAATCGAAAGGAATGTCAGCGCCTCTGTCGCCGGCAGAGCGAGCCAAATTCCGTTCACACCGGCAAAAAGTGGGATGACAAGAAAGCAAGGCACAAGGAATATTACCCCGCGCGAAAGCGAGAAAATGGTCGCCGGAAGCGCGCGTTCCACACTTTGGTAATAGCCTATGGCAGCGACGTTCACAATCGACAATGTGAATCCGATGGCCATCAGAGGCACACCGTGAGCCGCTATTGAATATGCAGGAGCGTCTTTGCTGAGGAACAGTACAGCCACATAACTGATACCGAACGCCAAGGCCAGAGAGACCACAATTCCAAGCGCAAAGGCAGTTAGCAGAGAGAATTTGCGAGCTTCCAGCACACGGTTACGGTTACCGGCGCCGTGGTTGAAACTGATAATCGGCTGTGCGGACTGCGAGATCGCGTTTCCGGTCATAAAGATGAACGGCATAATGTAGCAGGCGATGGAAAACGCCGCCACACCGTCTTCTCCTAAATATTTCATAAACACATAGTTTCCCACGAATATAAGTATCGAGATGCTGATCTCGCCAAGGAAAGCAGACAGTCCGAGACGAAACTGGTACCACAGGTTGCGCAACGACAGGCAAAGGCTTTTCCACGACATCTTCAATGGGTAGAGCCTCATTGTCTTGGACAGGAACAGTATGTAAAACAGCACCATAAGGCCTCCGGTCCAGCATCCGATCGAGGTGGCGACGGCGACTCCTTCAAGTCCTTTGTCAAGGATGAACAGGAACACATAGTCCAGCACGACATTCACGATGGATGGAATCGCCGCAGCTGCGGAAGCGTACTTCGGCGAGCCGTCCAGACGGATGATCAACAGTCCGACCGACTGGAGGAACAATGCGCAGAATGCGTAGGAAAGCCATTTCTGATAGTCAAGGACGTACGGCAGAAGTCTGTCCGATGAGCCGAGAAGACAGGCACTCTTGGTGCTGTGGCTCTGGACCAAAATCGTCAGGGCCACAGTGACAAGCACACCGAAAATCAACGTCTGTGTCATATTGATGCGTGCCGCCTTCTCGTTGCCTTGGGATAGATGGACGGAAGAAACGACCGAGCAGCCGATGCCGAACAGCATCCCTAACCCGGTCATAATCATCCAGAAAGGTGCGAATATATTGACGGCGGCGAGCGCGTCGCTCCCCACCCCGTGGCCGACAAACACCCCGTCGATGGTCGTCATCACTGCCATACAGGCCATCCCTATCAATGTAGGAATGAATATTTTTCTGAAGAGTCCCGGAATGCTGTCGGAACCGAAATCGATGGCGTCTCTTTTCATCTTTAAGTTTATTACATTTCCTAATCGGGCTGCAAAGATAGGCCAAATATATTCAGATAAAGAATTTTTGTGAAGTTCGGGAATAAGTGGGCGTTATAGTTTCCCTTTCCGGCGCATCACTATGTAAACAGTGACGCAGATGATGACGGAGAGAAGCGAGCCGGCCGGAGATGCAAGGCCCATCGGGAAGAGCGTGCCGGGATATTCAATTGAAGTCAGATAGGACAAAGGGATGCGGGCGCACGTGATTGATATGACGTTGTGTATGAACGAGATGATGGAATAGCCGCAGGCGGTGAAGAAGCCGCTGAAGCAGAAATGTATGCCGGCGAATATGCAGTCCCACACGTAACCTTTTAGGTACTGGCCTCCAAGGGTGATGACACTGCTGTCGCTCGTGAATATTCTTACGGCATATTCAGGGATGAATTGGAGAATCACTGAGGCCACGGTGCCGAATCCCACCGCGATCGCTATTGAATATTTCATTGTCTTTCTGGCCCTTTCAGGCTTTTTCGCCCCGATGTTCTGCGCCGCCATCGCCGAGACGGTCGCCAGCATCGCTGAAGGGACGATGAATAGCAGTCCGATGAATTTTTCCACTATTCCGACCGCCGCCGCATCGTTCAATCCCCTGCCGTTCGCGATCACCGTGATGGCGATGAACGCGATTTGGATGAATCCGTCCTGGAGCGAGATTGGCACGCCGGTTTTGAGGATGCCTGCCATCGTGCGCCGTTCAGGCCTTAGGTCTTGGCGTGTTATGCTCATCAGGGACTTCTTTTTGATCATTATCGCCGCGACGATGACGCTGACAGCCTGTGACAAGGTCGTGCCGAGTGCCGCGCCCGTCGCTCCCATTTTGAAATGACCTATGAATATGTAGTCGAGCGCGATGTTTACCACGCAAGCCACAATCACGAAATACATCGGACTTTTCGAGTCGCCGAGACCTCTGAATATGGATGCGATGATGTTGTAGGCTATGATGAACGGGATGCCGATGAAGCATATTCTTAGATAGTCTATTGTGCCTTTGACAGCTTCTTGCGGAGTGTCTATTAGGTTGACAATGCCTTTGTTAGCTGCTAATAGTATGGCTGTTGTGATGATTGCGACGATGGTGAACAGCGTGAATGTGTTGCCGATGTTTCTTGCCGCGTTTTCCCTGTCGCCCGCGCCGATCGCCCTTGCTATCCGTACCGTCGTGCCCATCGCAAGGCCGATGATGACGACGGTGAACATATGCATTATCTGCGCGCCGTTGGACACCGCCGTCGTGCCGGCGACATCGCAGTATTGCCCTATGACGAACAAATCCGCCAATCCGTAGAGGATCTGCAGGAAATATGACATCATATATGGCAGCGAAAACTTCCGGATGTTGCCTAGAATGCTGCCTTGGGTGAGGTCATTCTGAGCCATAGAGTAGATTTTGCGGTGCAAAGATAGCGAGTTTGGTGTGAGTTTTCACGAGTTTGTCGGTTATTCCTTGAATATGTTGGGGAATGTTGATAAATTTGTCTTTTGTTGTCGCTTCGGTGGAGGGCTTTGGGGTCCATTGTTAAGTAAGTTGGGAGATTGGTCCCTGAGCCCGTCGAAGGGACGTAAAAGAACAGATATGCTCAACATAGAAGACACGATCTGCGCCCCCGCCACCGTCCCCGGAACCGGTGCAATAGCCATCATCAGGATGAGTGGAAGAGATTCCTTCTCCATAGCTGATAAAGTGATAAGATGCAAGGGTGGTAATATTTCAGACACTGAAGGTTACAGGCTTAAATATGGAGTCGCTCTTGAAGCCGATGGAACCGATCTGGACACCGTCTTGGTAAGCGTGTTCCGTGCCCCGCATTCCTACACCGGAGAGGACTCCGTTGAGATATCCAGCCACTCCTCAAAGTACATTGTGGAAAGGCTCCTGCAACGCTTGGTCGATTGTGGTGCCCGCGTCGCCGGTCCTGGAGAATTTACCCAAAGGGCTTTTGTAAATGGCAAGATGGATCTTGCTCAGGCCGAAGCCGTTGCCGATGTGATTTCCGCGCAGAGCGAAGCAGCGCACAAAGTAGCATTCAGTCAGTTGAAAGGCGGCTTCTCCAAAGAGTTGAAAACCCTCAGGGAGGAGCTTCTGAAAATGACTTCCCTGCTTGAATTAGAGTTGGATTTCAGCGAGGAGGATGTTGAGTTCGCCAGCAGATCCGAACTGTCCTCCCTGCTTGATGGAACACTTGCACATATTCATTCGCTGACCGATTCCTTCCGCTACGGCAACGCACTTCGCAATGGAGTCCCGGTCGCCATAGTCGGTGCCGTCAACGCCGGCAAGAGTACCCTCCTGAACGCTCTCCTTCGTGACGACCGTGCCATCGTCTCCGACATCGCCGGCACCACCCGTGACACCATCGAGGAGACAATGACCATCGATGGCACATTGTTCCGTTTTATCGACACCGCCGGTCTCCGCGAAACCTCAGATGAGGTCGAAAAGATCGGCATTTCCCGCTCGTATAAGAAGATGAACGAGGCCTCGATCGTCCTTGCCCTGCTTGATGTCACCGCCTCCGAAGAAGAAAACGAGTATTCGATTTCTGACATAGTCTCAAATCTGGATGTAAAGTCACAAAAGTTGATCGTTCTGCTGAATAAAGTGGATGTTTTGGGTAATAACATTAATGTTAGCCTAATCAACAATTCTGTTTCTAATCCTAATGAAAAAGTAGTTAAGTTATATATTTCCGCCAAGACTGGTTTCGGTCTTGATGAATTGCGCAAACTGTTGTCCGACTCCCAAAAGTCCGCAACTTTGGATTCTGACCAGACAATCGTCACCAACCTAAGGCACTACCAAGCCCTGATGAAAGCGTCCGAATCCCTCGAAAACGTCAAACGTTCCCTCGCCGCCGGCCAGACTCCCGACCTCCTCTCCGAAGACCTCCGCCAAGCCCTCCACCACCTCGGCACCATCCTCGGCGAAGTCACCACGGACGAGGTGCTGGGGAATATTTTCGAGCATTTTTGCATCGGCAAGTGACCTTCCGATAACCAACGACAACAAATAATAGTTATTGATTGATAGAGAGGTACTTACGGGTGCTTCTCTTTTTGTTTCGGGAGGCGCTGAAATGGCGTTTCCTGTCCATTTTTGTCCATTTTTTACCCAAAATCCACTAACCTGCTCCATTCCGCTCCGCTGATGTCGCCAAGGTAGTAGAAGTTTGACACGCTATGACACGTCTTGACACATGGTGGCATGTAATGACACAATCATGGCGAACTAATTGACAAAAAAATGTATTATCAAAAGACATGTGAATACTGCGGAAAGCAGTTCACAGCACAGAAAAGCAGTACCCGATTCTGCTCCAAATCGTGCGCGGATCGGGCAAACAAGGAGAGAATCAGAAAATGGACACAAACTGTCGTCGAGACAAAGGACAGGATTGAGACCATACAAAACAGCCAGTCATTCGGAGACATTCTTTCTCCAAGGACTCTTGCCCTTTATCTTGGAGTTAGCCTTCGGACTGCCTACCGCTATCTCGAGAACGGAATGATTCCGGCCATCACAACAAACAAGAAGACCTTCGTCCGCCGCTCGGACGTGGACAAGCTCTTCGACTCTGCACCACCCTATCGTAATCGGAACCATGACGGAAAAAAGAAAGAGGAGGCAGCTCCTCAGGAGCTGATGGCTCCGGGCGACGGTTCTATAAAAGGTGGAAGCGAGGTGAAAGGTGGAAAAAATGTGAACGGCGAGAGATACACCACCGTAAAGGAGGTGGCTGAGCGCTATGGACTCTCACTGTCCGGCACCGACAAAATTCTCAAGGAGGCCGGCCTCACCATAATCAAGCACAAGGGGAAGAACTACTATTATCTCAACGAGGTTGAGTCCCTGTTCCGCAAGCGCCAGGCCGAAAGCCATCCGGAAATCTCAGAGTGGTACACCTGCGCTGAGATTCAGGAGAAGTACCAGCTGAAACCTGCCAGCATCTATGACATCGCAAGCACCTTCCGGATACCTACTAAGAAGGTACACAATGTCACATACTACTCAAAAGTCCACTTCGATATGTCTAGGGGGATAAAGCCGGCGGACTCCGAAATGTGGTACACGGTCCAGGAAGCGATGGAGAAGTATGGTCAGACTCGCGATCAGGTGTACAATGTGCTGCGTTACAATAACATCCAGCGGGTGCAGGTAGGACGCAACGTCAAGTTCCGCAGGTGCGACTATGACGAGGCAATGAAATTCAGTGTAATCTCCAACAAATAAGGAATATGGAAAAGCCAACAACCAAACGTATCACGTTCGACGAAATGCCAAACGTAATTGCCCAACTGAGTGTGGATATTCTGGAAATGAGCAATGCTCTCCATATTCTGATGGAGGAAGTTGAAGGACTCAGGGAGCATATTATGGCAAAGCCTGTAAGTGCACGACGTATTCCGGTGAGTTTTGAACGTGCCTGCGAAATCACAGGCAAGGCAAAGAATACGATGTACCGTTACACGAGCCAGGGACTCATTCCTCATTACAAAAGAGGAAAAACTGTGTACTTTTTCGAGGACGAATTGCTTGAATGGGTACGGAACAGCCGCATCGAAACCCTGCTTGAACGTCAGGACAGTCAAGACCGAAACATATTGTCAATTCAAGCTAAGTCAAAGACAATCAAATAATTATTATTTTCCGATTTTCCCAAACTCATACCAAACATCCAGAAAGTGACAGTGTTTGACAAAATAATTGCTTTCCTTTGCGGCGAGAAGCAAACGGAAAGTAAGTAACGCTAACAAAAAACAAATATGGCAACAAAAGTAAAACTCGATAAGCATTATTTGAAGAATGGCACAACCACTCTTCACATTGCTTACTATCCGCCCTTCTACGACAAGCGTACGCGCAGGACTATCAAGTCCGAGAATCTGAATCTCTTTCTCTATACCCACCCGAAGACAAAGGTGGAAAAAGACCACAACGAAGACATTGACCAGCTCGCAAAGGCGATTCTCTCCAAGCGGATAGTCTCGGTACATAATCAGGAATACGGTTTCCTGGACAAGAGTGTCAAGAAAGAGGATTTCATTGAATATTTCCGTACTGTCAGCAATGGCAGGCACTCCAAATGGGACGGAGCACTGAAGCAGTTCATCAAGTTCACCGGCGGCAAATGCACTTTCGGTATGGTGACCGTCGATTTCTGCAAAAGATACAGGGAATTCCTGCTGCACGATGCGATAAATGTCAGGACAGGAGCGCGTCTGACGCAGAATTCCGCCTCAGGCTACTTCGCGACTTTCCGTTCCCTGTTAAGACGCGCCTACGTAGACAAACTGCTGGAATCCAACCTCAATGATTTCTTTGACGGAATTCCGATGAAGAAGACGAAGATTCCGTATCTGACCATTGATGAGATCCATAAGTTGATGTCCACTCCATGCATGTACGACGTTCTTCGCCGCATAGCCATATTCGGCCTGTACACGGGACTGCGTATCAGCGACCTGGAGTCTCTGACCTGGGAGAACATCGTACGTGCTCCGGACGGCAGCTGGTGCATACGGAAGGAGATTCGCAAGAGCGCACGAGAGGAGACCATCCCGGTCACAGAAGAGGCTTTGTACTGGTGCGGCGAGCGTAGCTCGGGCAAGGTTTTCACAGGTTTCACCAGGACAATGATTTCCGGTCCCTTCCATAAGTGGATCGAGGATGCAGGCATCACGGACAAGCACATTACCTTTCACTGTCTGCGCCATACCACTGCCACAACAATGTGCAGCAAGGGTGTGGATGTCTATCTTGTCTCCAAGATGCTCACTCACTCCAACGTCCAGACAACCCAGATCTACGCGGAGGTCAGCGACGGGAACAAACGGATGGCAGCGGAGCGTATGTCCGAAGTCATGCACAATGCTCTTTGCATTCCAGACGATACACAATCAAAAGAAAATCAATAAATTTGCAATATGAGTCAAAACAAATTCTTCAAGTACGTAAGGAACTATTTTGTAAGGTTGCCTTTAAGTCATTATATCCCTCACTTCCTTCCAATAATGTATGGGGGCATTTTCATCATAGCAATCTTTCAATTATGCATCAGTGGTGTAAAGAATCATTACACACTTGACGTAATACTGATTGAAGCTGCCATTGTGTTGCCGATTTCTATGATACTTGTACCATTAATTCTATGGGTTATAAATGCATGGTGGATATTATTTGATGCATTCAGACAAGCATTATCTGAATTTATTCATGGAATCAAGGGTGACAATATTGCCAAAAATCCTGGTGAAGAGGAATTCTTGTGCTCGCTGGATATAGGAAATCAACCATTTTTCAGCAAGAATTCCGAAACTTCGTGGTTTAAGGAGAATAAAATCATAATTATTGAGATATCGGAGGATATAGACGACCAGACAGGTGAACCATTGGCTCTCATGGAACCAAAGCAGATATATCTTCCGGAAGGAAAGAATATAGAAAAAGAGATGCTGAACAGTCGTAAAGTGGATATGCTGTATCAGGGGGTAAAGAAGTACATATCAGAAGTACTGAAGGACTACCTGACCGGGGACCGGATGGAAATATATGTGAACAACATCTTCGATCTGAGAGAATCAACGGACCCCGAGTCCTGTGCCCGAAACCTCACTGTCGTATCCGAAAATGAGCATTTATACAATATGTCAAATCCCCGTAAACGAATGTACAAGTACGACATATATTCACTTATAGCAAACCTGCGCCCGCTGACCATGGGTGAAGGAGTAACCAACGGAACACTGTACCTCGCATACAGGCAGATGTTTCCCGGAGTGTTCGCCAGAGTCAAGGAGGATTCATTTGCACAGAGCCTCTCCAAATCCGAGAGGTACGACTCGGAAAACCACATTATCCCCAATGAGGTGATACCGAGACTGTACCAAAGGACTCAGAACGCGATTATAGAATACTTCATCAGCCTTGCCCAGACCCCGGTGTCCTAAACGGTCACCAGTTTTCGCAAGCGCTCGCAATACCAATCTGTCACCAAACAGATTTCAAACTTATATCAAATTGCCAATGTCTTACCAATCAAGGCATTGGCTTGCTTTATTTATATCTTACCTTCATACATTTGCAGCACAACAAAACAACTGCAACGTATGAAAGAAACCGACACAAAACGCATCTCTTTCGATGAGATGCCGGCCGCAATGGCGACCATGATGGAGGACATCCGTCAGATCAAGAATTCTCTTCTTCACCCGGACGAGCCCGTACAGAAGAAGCGCGATCCCATCAGCTTCGAAAGAGCCTGCGAAATCGTAGGCAAGGCGAAGAACACTATGTACCGCTACACGAGTCAGGGTCTGATCCCGCATTACAAGCGAGGCAAGACAGTCTATTTCTTCGAGGACGAACTCATGGCCTGGGTCCGCGAAGGAAAGTGCGAAAGCATTGACGAAAGACTCGCAGAAGCCGAGAAGAACATCGTTCAACTGGCGCCGAAATCCAGACGCTGATTGCCTGAAGGAAACGAATGCATTGAGGTGGTTAGCGAGTTTATATTCCGGCCTTGCCGAAATTACTCGCCGCTCCCCTCGGTCGCAGGTTTTCAATACCGATGATTATGGGAAATGAACGAAGAACCGGGCGCCCTCCGATGGGCGCCGAAAGACGACGTCACAAGGTGACGGTCGTGCTGAATGACCAGGAATACGAGCAGGTCTCCCTGAAGGCTGAACTTACCCCGTTCACCATCTCTGAATACTGCCGCAAGGCGGCGCTCAGACATCAGGTACGCGAGGCCCTCAGCCACGAGGAGAGGCAGCTGCTCAGGGACCTGTACAAAATCGGGGTGAATCTGAACAGGCTGGTCACCTGGCTGGAAAGAGGCAATCTCAATGAGGTCGCATTGGAGATTATGGACATCCAGAAGGAATTCACAGGAATCAACCGCTATTTCAGGGAGGTGCTGCGCCATGGTAGGTAAGATCGTTTCGAGCAGCGCACCGTACAGCTGCGCCAACTACTGCCTTAACCACGACGAGGCCACCATCCTCTGCTGGGAGGGCCTGGACATCGACCCCACCGAAGCCGCGGAACTCGCCCGCTCCAGCGGTGAAGCTAGACTGCAGCTCGCGAGCGCGATGGCATACGCCATAGACACGAGCTTCTCGATACAGGCTGAGACCAACACGGAGGTGCAGAAACCCGTCGGGCATATCTCCCTCTGCTTCATGAAGGAGGATGCACCCCTGCTCAACAGCCGGCGCATGGCGCAGATCGCCCGCGAGTATATGGAGATGATGGGCTACCAGAACACCCAGTATATGGTGGTGAGGCACTGCAATGCGAAGGGCAACCCGCACGTGCACATATTCTTCAACCGTGTGGACAACTGCGGCCGCTGCCTGAACGCCTGGCAGGACTTCCGGCGCAACGGCATCGCCTGCCGCGCGCTCACGGAGAAATACGGGCTCAACTTCGCGCAGGGCCGGAGGAACACCATCGTGCAGGACCTTCACGGCCGCGAGAAGGCCCGCTACCAGATCAGCAACGCAATCGACGCCGCACTGCCCCGCTGCCGGGACTTGCACAGTCTCGGACGGGAGCTCCTGTCGAAGGGCATCACGATGGAGATACACCGCCGCAACAACGGCAGCATCCAGGGACTGAGTTTCAGCAAGGGGGACGACGCGCGCCCGAGCGTGGTGCACCGTTTCCGCGGCTCGGAAGTCGGAAGGGCATATTCCTACGAGAAGATCAGGAATGCCATCGAAGGCCGGGAGGAGAAGTCCGAGGGGAAGAGTCTCACCGAGTCAGCCACCGAAAGAAACGAAAGCTATAGCAGGAGTCAGGGACAGAGCCTGGCCGCAAGCATAGGCGACATTCTCTTCAGCTCGCTGGGCAGTTCCGGCAGCACAGGACACGACATTCAGGAGAGGCCCGAAGAAAAGAAGAAAAGGAAGATGGGCTTCCATAGATAGAACACATAACAATTCAAGAATATGGCAAAGAACAATAATGCTCCTGACAGGAATATACAGGAGCAGAACGAGCAACTCACGTCGCAGAAGATACTCAAGCAGGTCAATGACCTGTGCGACAATCTCACAAGACAGTTCAACAACGCGATGGAATACCAGAACGACCCGGTCAGAGTGGTCCCGGCGGAAGACGTGCACAAGGCGGTTACCGTGGTCACGAAGTTTCCGTTGAAGTACCAGGAAACCATCGATGACCTCAAGTCATATGTCAAATCAAACAATGACGAGCTCCACCGCCTGAACGGCAACTACTATGCTCTTTCGTCATCATATGCGACTCTGTCAGACAAAACGAAATCGATGGAAGCAGAAATCCGGGAACTGAATGCCGAGAAAGATGCTTTGGAGAAGCAGATTGACGCATTGAACACTGACGGATGGGACAGGTTCGTGAGGAATGTCAAGCGCCATCTCAAACAGTGGTTCTCGGATGAAAACATTTTCAAAGGGACTCTGTGCTGCATGGTAATCATGATGGTCATATGCATCTTTTTCGTTCTCGACTATACATACTGGTCGGCAGATTCGCTTGCCAGGCGCGCATATGATACGGCCATCGAAATGGAATGGAAGAACCCGGGGAGGTATTATCAGGAGATCCGAAAGGAGTGCAGAGAGAACGGAAGGAAAGCCGGCAGGCAACTGGTCGAGTACTATGAGAGTCTTGCCGAAGAAAAGAAGCAGGAGGTCGGGAAATGAATGCGACCGATTCAATGGCAATACATTTCAAGGAGTTGCTTGACAGCAGGCAGAGCTTTGAAAACCTCGGCCTGCTGAAGATGAAGTCCGGCAATGCCTTCATAGAAGATGGGCTTAGTCTTCCGGACCCCGTCCTCTACTTCCACGGCCTGATAGCCGAGAACGAGATAACTGTCCTGTTCTCCAAACCCGGAGTCGGCAAATCCATACTGGCCGTTCAAATCGGTTCGGAAATAGCTGAAGCGAAACTTGTGGTATATATAGATTTAGAACTATCACTCAAACAGTTCCAGAAAAGATACACAATCCACGGAATCCGTCACAACTTCCCGGACAACTTCAAGAGGGCGGAATTCAACACTGACGTGCCTATCGAAGACGGAATGGAGGAAGGCCTGCTGGAGAGCATAGAGATTGCGGCGCAGAAAGGAATCCAGGTAGTGATTCTGGACAACATAACCTACGCCTGCCCCGATGCGGAAAGAGCCGACTCCGCCACCCTCTTCATGCAAAGGTTGAAATACCTCAAGGAAACTTACGGAATAACAATGATTATCCTTTCACACACCCCGAAGATTCCGAACTACCGTCCCTTGACATTGAACGACCTCGCAGGGTCCCACAAACTGATGGCCTTCGTGGACTCCGCCATTGCCCTGGCTAAGGTGCCGGGGAAACCGTCACAGCGCTACATCAAGCAGGTGAAGGTACGCAGTTCGGAGGCCGTTTACGACGGAGAACACGTGGCCCTGCTCGAGCTGGTGGACAGTATGGGATGGCTGCATATGGAATTCGTAGGCGAGGCGTCGGAGAGCGAATTGCTGTACTCGGCCGAACACGATCCGAGAATCGACGAGGCCAGGGCATTGCACTCTGAAGGAAAAAGCCTGAGGGAAATAGCCGCGATAATGAGTGTGGGCAAAAGTACCGTCAGCAGATGGCTAAAGGAAAAGACTGTCCCGGGTGTCCCAACTGTCCCAAGTGTCCCGGGTGCGGGACAAACGGGACAGACGGGACAGTGGGACACAAACCAGAGACAATATGAAAAAGAACTACCGTTACCACCTGCTGAAGTATAAGGGCAGGAATTCCCGATACCGCTGCCCCGGCTGCGGACGGGCACGCTGCTTCACTCCGTATGTGGACGCTGATGGTGTCCCGGCGGACGTGGAGCGCTACGGCCGTTGCGACCACGCGTGCAGCTGCGGCTACAATCTCTATCCACCGTACGAGCCGAATAGGAAGGGCGGAATGGTTTATGCCTTGTCCAAATTCAGGAAACGCCCTGAAAAGAGTCGCAAAGAGTTTTCGCCTAAGTTGGACACGATTCCACTTGAAATCGTCCGGAAAACGCTGCTTTTCACGAAAAAGAACGGATTTATCTCCTTCCTTTCCGGCCTATTCGGCGAAGAGACCGCAAAGACCCTCGTAGAGAAATATCGGATCGGGACAACAAGGGACGGTTTCACCGTGTTTTACCAGTACGACGTTATGGACAGATGTCGTACTGGGAAGATTATCCCCTACGACCCGCACACAGGCCACCGCATCAAGGACGGCTCCGTTCCGGAAGCCATGTGGGTGCATAGCCGTCTTAAAGCAATGCATCAGCTGCCCGATGGCTGGACGCTGTACCAGTGCCTGTTTGGTGAGCACCTGCTCTCCCGCTACCCTGACCTTCCCGTCGCACTGGTTGAAGCCGAAAAGACCGCAGTCATCTGTTCCGCAGTCTTTCCCGAATTCCTCTGGCTAGCCACCGGCGGCCTCTCCCAGTTCAACGACCGCCTGAACGTCCTCCGCGGCCGCAAGGTCATCGCCATCCCCGACCTCGGCGGCTACGAGCTCTGGCGGAAGAAGGCACAGGAGTACCCTATGCTGGACATCACCGTGTCCGACTATATGGAGAAGAACGCCACAGCGGAGTTGCGGGAGATGGGTGCGGATCTGGCGGATTGGGTGGTGGAGGAGAGGATGGAGGAAGGGGAAGGAATTCAGAGCGGTATATGTTGTGATGAAAAGTGAATATTATTTCACGTTTTCACTAAAAATCAGTGAGTTAACTATAGTATTACCATAGACCGGTTGCTCCTGATATTCAAAAGCGTATGATCCGGATTGTTTTTGAAACACTTTGGGCCTGATTCGATACTTTCAGGGCGGGGCTTCATTTCGAGGTCCCGTTCACTGTTTTATCAACCCTATAAACTCAAAGCGTTATGCAGAAACAAAAGACCATGAGGTACCAGACCTCCGACTATCTGGATTTCTACACAGCGACAGCTCTTGTCCGCAAACTCTATCGTGAAGAGAAGTATGCACTCAGTCTCCTGATCGGTTGTGGAATCTTCTTCGGACTCCGCATCAGTGACCTTCTTTCCCTCAGATGGGAGCAGCTACTCAATGAGGACGACAAGTTCGTCATCTACGAGAAGAAGACCAACAAGCGCAGGACCATAAAGATCAAGCTCATGCTTCAGTACAGGAATCGTATTGAGATGGTGGATGCCACATACTTGATTCGTTACGAAGGTGGGCTAAATTGTGCCAGCTGGACCATCTATGTCACTCCTAACCAAGACCAGCCATAAGACATCCGGGATTATACAAAAACGGCCTTCTCGCAGTTGAGAGGGCCGTTTTTGAATATTCGCTATTCTTCAATCTTGACAAATTGCCATTTCTACTGGCATTGTGTCTCATGAATCTTCTTGTTTTGATCATCGTATTGAGAAACATTCTGGCGAACAACTTGATCGACACTGCGCATCTTGGCTTTCTCGTATGGAATTTCCTCAATCCATGAAAGCTGCCTCATTGTCGCTTCGCATATGCCATTAGGAAAGAACCAGTCGAAAGCATGCGTTGAATAAGGATCTGACTTGACTTTGGAAATTACCTTGCCGCCTTCTGCATTATAAACAGTGAAATCTCTGATAAGAAAAGATGCCCTTGTACCCTTCCCTATAAGGTGGACGGCAATCTTCTGATTCCGCTCTGCCCATAAGGGCAAGTCTTTCAGCGGCTTTGCCGATGAATTGCTTGACGGGCGTTTGATTACTTGTCGTAGTAGGATATTGGTCTATTGAAAGATGGCCATTTGTTAAAATATAAAATTTCTATTGAGTCACCTATTTTGTCTGTATTGCCTACTTTAATTAGTGAATTGCCTGTATAAGTCTTTTCATCTATGGTAAATTCATAGAGATAATCGTTTGTAGAATATCTGGTATAAAATGGTGCTGATTCGCCGGAAGTGATTATGGCCTCACATCTGATTCCGTGATGTTTTAGAACGGATGTTAGGATAGGTATTATGATTAACGCATATATTACAACGCACAGTGCCATGTAAAACAAGACTTTCGCTATTACGTTGAGAATAGAGAAACTTTTTGACTTTGCTTTATGTATTTTCTTTTTCATTTCGAACATCCTTATCCGTAAAATCCTTAATAATCCAACAAAATGGGCAGTTGTTGTTCGGTGGCAAAGCGCACGGCCTGATATAGCATCGAGTAGGCGCATTGGGCCAGGTCTTCGGTGCGGTATCTTTCTTTTTGGGTTTTGTTCGGGCGGCGGATGAAGCCGAGGATGAGTTTCGGTTCGGGATGTTTTGCCGGGACATAGTATTTGTCGTTTCGCCAGGAGAGGATGGTTGCTTCATCGGCCTGCCACATTTGCCTGTTGAGTTCTTCGAGCTCTTGCTTGAGGAGTTCTACGGTGGAGATTGTCACTTCGTCTCCTGTGGGCAGCGGTGCGGTAAAAATGGATTTTTCAGGGATGGGCAGCCAGATGCTTGTGTCGGAGAGAAGCGAATTGGCAAGTTTCTGAGACATTGCCTTTTTGACAACAGGCTCATCGTAGGCGTTCCATCCGCTTTCTACATATTCAGGCAAAGGACAGTTCAGGGATTGGCAGGCTTGCAGCATTATCAATGCTCCGTAGGCTTCCCAGTCCGGTTTGTCGGTGTAGTAGTCTTTGTCGGTTGTTTCGTCCCATATCGGCATCGGTTTGTCCGTAGGGAGGCTGGCGGTGAGGTTTTCCGCCCAAGTGCTGACGGCTTCGCGGATCTGTTCGATTTCCGCAGGGTCTTCGACAGGTTTGATTTCGTTGCCGCAGCCATCGGTGACTACGCATTTCTGCCCGTTTTCTTCTGCGAGCTGCTGTGTTATGTTTTTCCAGTTCCGGCTGTAGTAGCGGGTCAAAGTGCCGGAGTATATGTCCATTCCCATAATTGTGGTGTTTTAGTTAATCTCTTTACCCTACGTTGTTAGCTTATTTTGTCCGATAGGAATAACGACCCAGGGCGTATTCTATCCAGTGGTCGCGGTCCATTTTGAATCGGTTCAGCATTGCATCGGTCGGTGAGATGCAGTTTTCGTCTTCAGCACATTCGAATTTGTATTCCAGTTCTTCTTTTGTGAGCGGGAATACCTGGAAGAAATTCACGGATTTGCCGGAGGATATCGGGAGTGTTACCATTTCATCGATGTCGGGTTGCGGTGCAAGCAGTATTGAGGTGCTGTATGGGACATCATCGGCGAACGGCTCGTATTCTTCCTGCGACATTGTGTGTCCCCAGCCTATCCAGTCTCCGGAGTTGATTGGCATACGGGCGAAGTCTTTCAGCAGGCGGATTGGCCAGTAGTTGCGCTCGTCATTCAAATTTTCTTCCGACAGGTCCCAGTCCGCTGGGAGGTACATAAGCAGTTCAATCCGCTCGGCTATGTGGTTTTCATATCTGAAATTGTCCGGCACATCCATTCTGTGGGCACCGGCTCCCATGGTGCAGAGGGTATAGTAGTTGCGTTCATCTGTCGGAGGTATAATGGCGATGTCGAGATGAATGTCCGGAGATACGACTTCGTGCATTACAAAATCATATTCTCCGAATGTTTCTTCTATGAAATCGGAGACTTCATTCATTTCTCCCTCGGAGTAATATTCAGGCAGGGTGCGGTTTTCTCCCCGGGCATTTAAGGCTCTGCGCCACATTGTGAGGGCTGTCTCTTTCGCTTTTCCGCTGTCGTCAGTCCACATATAGAAGAAGCCGGATTCCGATTCTTTTTTCATTTCTATGGCAAGGAAACTTGGATAGAATGTGATGCTTTCCACTTCATCCCAAGGGGCGGACTGGATGCGGATATAGAATTCTCCTTCGTACAAGTCCATTATGTTCTGGGGGCCTTCGGATGTGAGGACGGGGAAGCAGTTGCCACTGCGGAGGCCGGAGTACAGTTTGTTGTTGGCCCAGAAGAAATAGCCGTAAACGACTATCAGTGTTATCAGCAGGGCCAAAGCTTTCCACGGATGGCCCATAACGAGCATTCCGATTATGCCTATGAGAACGATTATCAGGGCTGCTATACGGATTATTGAGGCGCCGCGAAGGACGATGGCTTTGAATGCGCACCAAAGAAAGGTAAGCCTGTTTTTGGCGGGCTGGAGGCGCAGGTCATCAGCGTGCTCTGCACTTGTTTCGGGGAGGTTTTTGATGGTGTAGTGTTCCATTGTTGTATGTTCGTTGGGGAGATACTTTGCAAATGTAATAATTTTTGCGATTGCTTGGGGTAATTTGGTGATATAATGAGTAGGGGGCTGAATGGAACGAGTAAAGGCTGTTGTCTCTACACATCTTGGTATTAAATTGAGGTTGCGAGGGTATTTGTGGCAGCATTTTTGAGGATAATTGACTTCGGTTAATGGCTATAACAGCAATTATTTATATTTTTGAGACCAATTAGTTATTGAGTTATAATGAAAACAACTTCCGGAATTAATTTTTATTGCAAGGCGATATTTGCGCTTGTGTGTTGCTGCTTCTCTTTGTCTCTGAGTGCGCAGGAGATGACTGATTCAACAAAAGCTCGGATGCTTTGGCCTGTTGCTGGTCAAAAGGTTGGTGAGAATATTTTATATAAGCCTCAGCAATATATTGATAATGAACTGAATTTCGATGCTTTGTTCATCGGGGCATCGGAGGGAAGTGTCGTAGTCGCACCGACTGATGGAGTGTTGAGGAGTTTCTCCATTGACCTCATTACATCATTGAGCACTTCGGTTTGCGGTGACGCAGGGAAGGGAAATTTCAATGAGTCGCTGAAAGAAGATTTGTCGGATTTTCTCAGATATGGGATAGCGGATAAGTACATTACAGGCTCCGTGAGTATCAGGACTAAAGACGGGAGTGTTATCCATATTTCCGGACTCCGGGGAAATGTCCCGATGAAAACGGGTATGCGAATCAGAAGGGGCGATACGCTTGGAACTGTGGCTTATGCATATCATAAGATTTCGGAGCCTCATATCAAGCTTTCTATTTCCAAGGGCGCAGTACAAGACCCGATGTCCCCATTCGGTCTTGAAAGCACATTTGTCGCACCGGAGAAAATCATTGTTCCGGAGATATTGACCGAGGAACAAGCAAAAGAAGACCTCAGCATACTTCTGAATGCCTATAAGGAATGTTATCCGTCATTGGATGAGATTACGACTTTGGAGAAAGTGGACTCTTTTGCCAATGAAGCTGCTGAGAAGTTTGAGGGTGGTATCAGTTATGAGGATTTTTACGGAGTTGTCCGCAAATCGACTTCGTTTGGGCTGATGCACGATTCGCATTTAGCAGTGCTTACTCCTGCAACATTCGTTAAGGATTATAGGAATAATTATATTCCTCCAGTCTTGCAAGGTATTGTGAATGATACTGTTTTTGTCAGAGCTGCTTGGGAAAAATATAAGGAGCATATCGGGAAAAGAATCGTCTCGATTGACGGGATGGAGAGCGATGAAATTCGTGAAAGAACAAGAGACTTTGCCATAAGGTTTGACGGAAATAATAGTAGCATAATTGACAACACGCTGCTGACGGCATGGAATTATCTGTTTGAGAATGATGTTCAAAAACCGCGTACAAGTCGCATTGTATTGGAAGACGAGACTGTCATTGATGACAAGTGGATGAAGTATGGTACTGCAAGATATTATCCTGCAGTCCAGGCTATGGATATCTCGTATTACCGGAATATGTACGAAACGGAGGATTATGATTTTTCTATGGCTAATGACAGCACTGTGCTGTTCAATCTCAATTCTTTCGTTCTCAATCAGGTGCAGGTGGAAGAGATTGCGGATTCTCTGAAAGCGCATATTGATGTGCCGAATATGATTATAGATTTGAGGAATAATCCGGGTGGTGATGTCAAGGTTATGGAGAAGTTGTTGTCGTATTTCGTTGAAGGACCGACTGTAGACCTTCATTCATACAATAAGGTGAACAGTGACAGTACATATGCAAGTTTCAGATATTCCGCCAATTATGCCGGTGATTTCGAGATTTTCAAGGATTTTGAGAAACGGGAAGGAAGGAACGGATTCTATTCGGATTCCGATTACAGTTCAGTGATTGAGCCTGATTCGACAGTCAATTATCAGGGCAGAGTTTATATCTTGGCGGATGAGTCCTCGATGTCGGCTGCGACATATTTCCCGTCAGTTCTGGTCAGGAATCACAGGGCATTTGTGGTAGGCCGTGAGACCGGAAGCGGTTATCATTATATGACTGCTGAAAAGTTTGTCGATATTATCCTGCCTAATTCCCAGATACAGGTGCGTATTCCTCTTGTGAAGAGTGTGTTTGATGAAACTGTGACCGAGCGCACTCCTGCTGGAAGAGGTCTGCTTCCGGATCTGGAGGTTCCTATCAGCTATGAAGAGGTTTATCAGAGCGAGGATGACATTATCCTGAACAAGGCTCTTGAACTGATTGCGGAGGGTAAATACCTTGGTGAGAATCCGTTTGCGGAGATTGACAATGAGGGCAGCGGCTCCGGCTGGTTGCTGCATACTGTTATCGCCTTTCTGCTGGTTGGCGGAATCGGAGGCATTGTGGGTGCCAGATTCAGGAGAAAATCGAGGAAGGAATAAGGGTGTTGTACCTTAATCGAGTAGGAGGAAAACGAAAGTTTTCTTCCTACTTTCGTTTTCCGACCTCTCACACCACCGTACGTGCCGTTCGGCATACGGCGGTTCCTCATTGTTCAATGCAATTTGACATAGTAGTCCATAAGGCACGGGTAACCTGCTCTGCGCAACATCACGTTTGTTGCCGCGTGGTGCATTATGCCCTCCGCATTTGCCCAATAACCCTTGCTGCTATTTCCGTAGATTCTTGTCCAATACGGCTTGATACCGCATTTGACAAGATTCTTGACGCGCGTTCTCGGTCTCTTTCAACTCTTCCATATACACATTCGTATCCGCCTGCGCAACCATTCGTCCATCCTTTCAAGATAGCTCTTGGTGTCTGCAAGTTTGAAGTATTCTACCCATCCGCGGATGGTTTGTCGTAACACTTCTTTTCTGCGTTCATAGCCCATCGCGTTGCTCCTGCCTGTAATGAGTTTGAGTTTCATTTTCATCTTCTGCAAGCTTTTGGGATGGATGCGCAGCCTTCATATACCGTCTTTGGGGCGTTTATAGAATGAGTATCCGAGGAACTTCATTTCACGAGCAAGTCCAACCTCTGTTTTCTCGAGATTGACTTTCAGGTGAAGTTTCTTCTCAATAAATCGGGTCAGTCCTTCACATACTCGCTCTGCTCCACGTTTGCTCTTGCAGAAGATTAGGCTATCGTCTGCATATCTTACAAACGGGTGTCCACGCTTCTCCAACTCCTTGTCCAGCTCATTGAGCACGATGTTGCTCAAAAGTGGACTGAGAGGGCCTCCTTGCGGTGTTCCCTCGGGGGTTGGGTGGTACACTCCGTCTATCATCACCCCTGCATAGAGATACTTATGGATAAGACTTATCACCCTGCCATCCTTGATGGTATGTGAGAGGAGCTCTATCAAGTAACTCTGGTTCACGGTGTCAAAGAAGCGTTCGAGGTCTATGCCGACTGCGTATTCGTAGCCGTCATTCAGGATGCTCTGCGCTTTCTTCAAGGCATCGTGAGCACTTCGTCCAGGACAGAAGCCAAAGCTTCCTTCGCTGAACTGGGGTTCATACATCGGAGTTAGCACCTGCGATATACTCTGCTGGATTACGCGGTCGACCAAGGTGGGGATTCCCAGCTTGCGCGTCTTTCCGTTGTCTTTCGGGATTTCCACTCGCCGCACGGGTTGTGGCTTGTATGTCCCGTTCAAGATGGATGCCTTGAGTTCATCCTTGTGGAGTTTCAAGTATGGAAGCAATTCCTTTGCCTCCATCGTGTCGACACCTCCGCTCCCTCCGTTCGATATGACCTTCCTATATGCTCGGTTCATATTATAGGGAGATACGATGACTTCCATCAAGTGCTTCGCATCTATCTGCACTTCGACAAGTTTGTCTTCTGTTATCTCCATAAAAGTCTGCACTCCCGTAAGGCTTTCGGCTTCCAGCCTATCCCCTTGCAGGTAGTCTGCGGCTTGGGCCGCCGTTTTCTGCTCTCTTTCTTTCATAAAGTTTCTTTCTTCAAACTTGTCCAATAAAGTTTGGTCCTTCCCTGCGTGTCGATATTAGGCAGGTACTATGGCCTCTGCTGACTCCTCGCAGTTCGTTGTTACTGCAAGGCGATTTATTTTCGCCTCGTCTGCGAGGCCTCTCCAGTTATGGACGCACTCTTTCCATCTTATGCCTGCCCGATTTACCTTGGATGATTTCGGATAGTTATTGGACTTTGACTTCTAGTGCAGTCTCATCCTCATCCGAAGGCCTTGTATCGGGTTTCTATACGTCAGGCCAGATGTTTGCCTCCGGCTTCCTTCAGATTCCGTCTCACGGCGGACACACTTGCCTTTGGCTATAACCTTCCCACTATCAGGGCGGTTTGGGGACTTTCACCCGTTAGAGTACGTTCGTGCTGGACGAACAAAAATTCAGCGGCCTGCCACCAACGGCAGACCGCTTTCACTTTCTATCCAATCAGGCCAATCCAGCCCAAACTCTGTCAAATCCTTCCAGACACCTCACTCCCTAATAATCTCGCCACTTATACCCTTCACCTCATACCTCACAGCCACAGCCCTCACGCCAGCCTCAGGAAACCTCGCCTTATAAACCTCCGTCAAATCCCTGTACAACCACAAACAAACACTCTGCGGCATCACAGATTTGCTCCCGCTCGCACGAGTAACAAACACATCAAACCCCAACACAACATCCTCAGGCTCACTCAACCTTGCAAAATCATAATGCCCAGTTCCCACCACATTGCCATCAGGAACAAGCAGCTTATAAGACTCTGGCAAATCCTCAGGTTCCCTGCTCTTCCTGATGATATCTCCTCTCTCCAGACAACTCATATCCTTATCCAATAGAAACCAATCCCCACGCTGCAACGACACATAAAACCTCCTTCCACCGAACCCAAGTTCCTCATCAGCCTTAATAGCACTCTCGACCGCCTCCTTATCATCCGCCTCCACAGCAAATGCAAACTCAGAATCAACATAAGGAAAATAGCTCTCAAAATACCAGTCCGGCACAAAATGCAAAGGCAAACCCTCAGACTCCTTCTTCACCTTCGACAACACCTCCAACAACTCATACTCCTCCCAAGCAGGTTCACCCATATCATAATCCAGATAATGAGTCTCACTGACCCTCAGCTCATACTCATATCCTTCCTCAAACTCAAACTTCCCGATACCGCCAAGCGCCTCCCACTCCGAAGCGCCCTCTCTCTTCACAGCAAACAAATGAGAATACACACTGTTCCCGCACGAAGTCACAACCCCCGGCACCTCCCTCGAAGCCACCGTCAGCTCATACTCCTCATAACTCGTAACCTCCCTGCCGTCCTTCTCACCGCACGCACCAAGTCCCACAACAGCAGCCAAAGCCACCGCCAATATTCTGAAAAATCTTCTTGTTTTCATAACCATATCAAATTAAACAGTTCATAAATCCAAAAACCGCCACCAAAATTAACAATAATCCCTTAACCCACAATGAAAAACCCGCAAAAATCCCCCCCCGAAAAACCACAAAAAACTCCCCGAAAACCCACCATCCAATCAGAAAAATCACTAATTTTACAGCCCATATAACTCCCCAACAAATGAAACTGACAGATAAACGAATTTTTGTATTCGAAGTAATGATGTTGCTCTGCGGAGTAACATCGACTTTCGTAGAAGCATTGGCCTATGGGGTTAATTTATTTTTTATTATTGGTCATTTCATTTTCTTCTTATTGTGTTATTGTATTGGCGGAATGATAACTTGGAAAATTGCGAAAAGCAATGCTTATTGGCTTTTGACAGGATATAGTTTGCTGTTCTCTGTTCTGACATTTTGCCTGTATATTCTCATTCATTACCCGATTTATGGCATACCTATTACCTCTACTACTTATTGGTCTGCAATCTTAGGCTTTGCCTTGTGCTCAATCCTTCCTTTGCTTCTTTGCTGCTATGGATACAAATTAATAGAAAAACATCTGACAAAAAAAAATCATAAAAATTGAAGCTTATGAAAAAGTGGCAGAAAATAATCGGCATAATCGCATTTGCAATAATCATAATCTATGAATTATTGATATGGGTAAACGCCTATGTGGATATGAAATACATAGTAGAACCTATTGGAAACAATATGCTGGAAGACTGTATGTATATGCGCATCGGTTCACTTTCATTCGGGATGTTCCTGAACTTCGCATTAGCTCTCTTCCTCTTCATCTGTCTTTGGCGAAAAGGAGGTAAGAAATGAAAAAGCCCCATAGAATACCTCTTGCCATCTACGCCATAGGCATTCCCTTCTTTTAATAGACATATATCCAATTATGAAGATGAATGACAACAAGGAAAGCAGATTACAGTTTCTGCTAAGAAAAAACAAAGGAAAGCAGCTCCTTCCCGAATATCAGAAACAACTCTCCAGACTTGTTATCGGTGACAATTTCAAGATATTGAACTTGGAAGACTCCGATACAATATCTGCGGCAATTATAAAGAACGGCGAACTATATTTCAGCAGAGCAATGTCGCTTGGAAATCCCCACGGATTCCGTTTTTGGAGAAAACCGAATTGAAACAGATTCTGTCACATATTGGGAACAGGTATAACGATGCGGTTTATATGTCAATCAAACATTCCGACCTATGCGGCAGAGTTGTCTTGAATGGAATAGATTTCTTTAATGCCGATTTTCAATATGAGGATGAGCATAGCGGACTGATTGTGCTTTACGACCTAAGTTTAACTAATTCGTTGGTGATTGATTTCTATGAAGAATGGAATGAATATTATTACGATGTGGAAATATACGGCAAAGATTGGTCGCCGAACTGTATATAACAATAATGAAATAATGTCATAAACATATCTGGAATAAAATTCTAAAGCATCCATTGTGGTATTTCTTTTGGATGTTTGTATTAGTGAAAGGAGGTAAGCAATGAAACTGACCGATAAACGATTATGGAAATTCGAGGTAATGATGTTGCTGTGTGGCTTCTTGCTGTTTTGCGCATTACTATTCGCCCTTTGGACTACTAATAGTGCCGTGTTTGACATGGGTACAGGAGCCATACTTATGCTATCATTCCCGGTCGTACTACTTTATTTTGCGATTTGCGGTATTCCCACTTGGCTGTTATACAAAGGCAATTCGTGGCTAAAACTTGCCGGGTGGTTGTATCTGATTTCCTCGTTATTGGTAATAGTACTTCTGCTGATTTTCTTTTATGATTGGAATCCGATTACCGCGAATATGCGACCTGCTGATATTTCGCCCGATGAGGGTAAGTATGTTACAGACAATGAGTTTATTGCTATTGTTTGTGCAATATGGTCTGTATTCCTCGCCATACCCGTATTGATTACCTCATTTCTTACCAAACGGTGGATTGTAACAAGGGTTAAAGCAACGGCAGATAAATATTCACTTGAAAGCATTGGCGTAAGCGGTTTTGCCTACTCAAAACAAAAAGCACTTGAAATAGCAGAGAATTGTCGCAACTCAAATAAAGCAATTCTTGGTGGAGATGTATATCTATTGAAAAAAGGACATATCGAATCCACTTCCGCCAGTTGGTATTGTGATCGGAATGATAATGAAACACCAGCGGACTATGTCACACGAAGCTACAACGTGACAATAGATTACCTTAACCAATATCCGGACAACACGGAATTTCTTTTCAGTTTCGTTACAGATGAAAGATGATATGAAACAAATCAGCAAATTCTTCACGAAATGGATTTCCTTGAATTAATCGGTAAAAACCTCCTGGCACTATATATCGGCGGCTCCCTGCGATTCGTCTGGCTTCGATATATACGCCGGGATAAAACTGCCACATACGCCAAAGTCCTGCACGGCATTCCTAATCCCAAAACCAAACAAGACGACACCTTCAACCTCCAGAACGAAATGAAAAACCGCCACACCGCCAATGTCCGCAGCCTTTCCATCGTGCAGAGAGGAATCGGAAGTCAAGCCCTTGCCCTCCACTACGCTCCAGCCAAAGCCCTGACCTCCTCCCATCATCACTCGCTCCCGCTCGATTAAAACAAAAGCGGAGTCGAGATTCAAGCCTTTTTCCCCCGAAAATTGCCTTCGTCAATTTTCTCCTCCAAAAGCCTCGAAACACGACACTGTCTATGCCCCTCCTCCCGGCCCTGCTGCCGCAGGCTGCTCGCTGCACCCTCATGGGCAGAGCGGTATCCGTCAGCCAGTCTTTGTCAGGTCTCCGATCCTGTCAAAGCCTGCCTCACGGATGCTGTCTTATGAGCGGCTTCGCCGCTGTTGTTCCCACCCGCCCAGCCATTTCCGTCCTCGGTGGCTTCGCCACCTCGTCCGCGCCGGCTTTCCCCAGCAGCTGCGCTGCGGCTGCCGCCGCTGCTGCAGCAGTACGTGGTCGTGGTGATGTTTATGATATTGCTACTATTGGAGTTGGGACACATCACCTGCAAGAAATCGTTTTGTAGTACAATTGTACTATAGGGATTATTGTTGCTATTATACTATGGGATAATGAGAGCCAATGCTAGCCTCCTATTGCTATTCCTACTATAGTGGTTATTGATACTTTTTTGATTCCCCGCTTCGCGGAAATTAAGACCTGACGGTCTTTTCTTCCTTGCGGTTCGGCAAAGCAAGCAAGCTTGTTTTGCTCTCACTCGCTGCGTCAGTTTTGGTCCTACCAGCGCGACAGACAGTGCAAGCCCTTCGTTGTCGAGCACTCACTACGGGCGAGAGCCTTAGTGCAGTGCGGAGGTAATGAAAGCGGACTGCCAGCCTTCAGAAGCCGCCAGAGGCGTCTTTTCAAGGCTGGCAGGGGTTTATAGGACTCATCAGCGTCAGCGAAGCCGCCGCCGAAGAGTCCACAACTGCTGACGCAGTTGGATAAACGCCCGGAAAGACAGTGGCCATTGCCGAAAGATCGGCACTGTCCACAGACTTTCCTTCTGGTGATGTGTCGAGAGAGGTCTATTGGAAAATAATACGGGCCACATCCTGGCACAAGGAGCCGGAGGTAAGACCTGTATCTGATGTAAAATAATACCAGAAAAGATGTGCTTTCTCGGCAATTTTGCTTATCTTTATCCAATCTTGCCGCTGACTGTTTTCCGGCGCGGAATAGTGGTACTTCGGTATCAATGGTCATCACCGGCAGGTCTCGCCATTCTTGAGTAAGTTACTCGAAATCAATCTGTTATAAGTTGGTGTATCGGAAAGTGATACGGAAATATTGACACCTTTTTGAAGTGCAAAATTTACGAAAACACGCTTAACTATTTGATTATCAAAGAATTAAGAGAAGCGTCAAGTTTTTCGCGCAGGCACCCTAACTATTTGATATTCAATTAGTTAACAATTAATGTATCGAAAAATAATTAGCTGATTGATTTACAACAAGTTACAAGCAAATATTCCTAAAAGCCTAAAGGTGAGACAGTTCGTGGTCTCACCTTTATTCATTCTATTGGTCTGTAATGGCATTGAAACGCCCCGATTTGACAGGTTTTTAACGCAATTTTAGCGCACCCATCTTTGACAGCTTAACGTTCCGAGACGAGAATGAAAGTGGGACACCACTGGACACAGTGGGACGCCACGGGACGAAATTAGTATATATAAATGGGAAAACTTAGGTTCAAAAACACTGTGAATTCTCTGGTGCAGAGTTCACTACGCAGAAATCTTCGACAAGATTCTGCAGCCATATGTGTGCCTCGCGAGCATACAAGGCAAGGAAACGGCAGTTGGTTGAAGACCAGGTCAATGAGAAGTTCTCGATGGAAGAGGAGAACCGTCGCAAAATCGACCTGAGCAATGGCTATGTGCTGACACCACGTGCTGCGGCCGCTTATCTAGGTTTAGGCAAGACGACTATCTATCGTTATCTCTCAAATGGGCACGTTCGGATTTACGGCAGGAAGAATAAGCGGGTTTTTGTTGAAGACAACGCTCAATGCCGTCTTCGCCATCCTGCAAAGACATCTTTTCAAACTCACGGACATAACGCGTCACTGTCTTTCTGTTTAACCCAACCCTACGGGATATCTCCCGCAAACTAAGACCATCTACACGATAGTAATGTAAAATCTGTTCTTTCTTATCCATCTTAATCATGGTTTACTTCTGATTGCTATGCAACTTAAAGGTCGAAATAGCGAAGAAAACGCTGATCCTGTGGTATATTTACAATTATTATCGTGGTATACTTTTCGATTACTATCTACACTACCTAGAGGGACTTACAGGCAAAGAAATACAAAAACAACCACATTTTATTGCTTTATTTTCAATTTTGGGATGCAAAAGCAAATAAAATTAGCTAGAAATAGCAAATAACCAATGGTAAAACATATCCACACGGCAAAAAAGCAGTATCTTTGCCAACATATATATGATGCTCAGTATCTGACATGCAAGAGATTGTGCGGACCTTAGATGACTGAACCATACTTCCTGAGTTATAAGATGGCTTTTATAAGTAACTAAAGTCATTAGAATTATAAGAAATAGAATGATGATGTCACAGATTTTGTCTTAACAATCATAGAAACTTATATGATGAATTATCAAATCAAAAGAATTCAGAAACTTTTATCATTACAATTGACAATGATAAAAGAGCAAGCGTTAATTTGGTCAATTACCTTGATAGTTATAATCGCATATTTTATCACTAAGATATTTTTTACCAATTCAATTGGCCTGGATCGTATATCAATAATTTGATTATAGCGGGATAAATGTACCTCTTGTAGCGATTTGTAATGTACCGCCTGTAGCGCGATGTAATGTACCACCTCAAAAGTGGTTGCA
>ERZ780207.100-NODE-100-length-105515-cov-14.299478_pt1 | contig 105515 bp, 127 predicted proteins | sample MGYA00510977_ERZ780207 | MGnify/ENA primary metagenome ERZ780207 (study PRJEB29588, sample SAMEA2151383) | human gut metagenome | biome: human gut; feature: human-associated habitat; material: faeces | place: Denmark | collected 2008/2010 ...
AAGACAAAATTGGTGGAGTCTGTCCTTTTGATTCCTACAGTAAACTGACGCGGCCAGCGTACACAATTAATATTGCGGATTATCTTAGAAAATGATACAATCAAAGTAAAGAAAGCATCTACACAAAAACGTCTGAAAAATCTTCAGGGAAGGGATTTACAGCTTGATATCTTAGCTGAAAAAGCTGATGGCACCAAGTTTAACGTCGAAGTACAGAATGAAAGCAGTGGTGCCATCCCTCAAAGAGCACGCTATCATATGAGCCTGTTGGATGCGAAAAGCTTGCCGAAAGGGGAGTATTTTGACAAAATCCCTGAGAACTATGTTATTTTCATTACAAGGGAAGATGTTCTTAAAGGACTGTTGCCGATTTATCATATTCATAGAATGATAGATGAGAATGGTAGCAGCTTTGCAGATGGCTCGCATATTATCTACGTTAATGCCAAAATTCATAATGACACTCCTTTAGGAATGCTGATGCATGACTTTTGTTGTAAGAACCCTGATGATATGCATTATAAAAAGCTTGCTGAAAAAATTAGATACTTTAAAGAAGAGAAGGAGGGCTTGGATAAAATGGGCGATGTAATGGAAAAGCTTATAGCAAAGCGTGAAAAAGAAGCTTTGGAAAAAATGGCGAAAAAATATGAAGCTAAAGTTGCTAAAGCGCAAAAGGAAGCGCGCATCAGCGTAGCTAAAGAGATGCTTGCCAATAATGAATGCATAGATAAGATTGTTAAGTACTCTAAGCTTTCAGTAAAGGAAGTACGTGCGCTGGCAGCTAAAATGAGTGCCTAGGGATACAAACTGATAAAAACAGCGATTACCGCTATGATTGAAGACGAATCTGGCGGTGATTTTTACTTGCAAAAATTTTCATGAAAATCTTGTCTATGAAGTAGCTATATACTTTAGAATAAGATATAATATTATCTAGATGAGCTGATATACAAATATTTTTTGCCGATTGTGAGGCTTACTGCATATGACCATGAAAGACTGGGTATGCAAGGGCTTTTCAATAAATATTTTTGATAGGAGTATGAGTAAAATGAAGATGAAAAAAGGCTTATTGATGACGGCGTTGATTACCGGTACCTTGATGAGCAGTGCAGCTGCTTTTGCCGAAGAACTGCAGGAGTACACTCTTGATCAGATGGTAGTTACTGCTACTCGCTATGAGAAAAGAGATGTAGAGGTTGCAGCTTCTACCGAAGTTTTTGATGCAAAAAAATTGCAGGAAACTGGTGCAACAAACTTGTATGACGCACTGAAATTCGGTGCAGGTCTGGATGTTCAACAGTATGGTACTGGTGGCGCTTCCATGGGTAACATGACCAGTAAAATTATGATGCGTGGTAACGGCAATGGCACCTTGGTATTAGTGAATGGTGTGCCTATTAACATTAGAGGTACCTATGATTTGAACGATTTCCCTGTAGAAAATATAGAACGCGTTGAAATTGTTCGTGGCGGTGGCGCTGTTATGTATGGCAGTGAAGCTACCGGTGGCGTAATTAATATTATCACTAAAAAAGAACGTGCAAATTATATCAAAGCAGGCTTTGGCAATTACGGACAACAGGAATATGCGGCATCTGTACAGGCTGGTAATTTAGGCTTTGGCTATAAATACTCTAAATGGGGTAAGGTAACTGATGTATCTATTGAAAAGGACGATAAATCTGTAACTAAAGATTGGCGCGGTCCTGAAAATAATAATTTTGATTTGTCGTATAAATTTAATGACAGACTTTCTTTGCAAGCTAGTCATAACGAGTCTGTTTATCATTATATTAATACCAAAGCTAAAAAGAGCGCCATGAGTTATACACCCGAAAACGATACAAAGCAGGATATTAAACGCAATAATATTCAATTGACTTATGATGATAAAAGTTTTAAGGCAACAGCGTATTATATTGACAGACAACGTGAGAAAGATGCAGCTTTATTAGATGGTCGTTTCTATAGCTGGGAGGATGAAAAGACTTATAACTACGGATTAGATATGCAAAAAGCATGGAATATAAACGAAGATACTCTTTTGGTAGGAGCAACATATCAAAACGAGAACTTTAGTCTTAATTCTAAAAACCAAAAATATAAGACAGGAAACCAACTTGATAACGGTATTGTAGCTGATAGCAGTGGCGATCAGAGCAGAAATAATTTCTCCGTTTATGCTCAATATGACAAGAAACTTAGCGAGCAGAACAGCTTTGTTTTGGCAGCTAGAGAAACTTGGACAACTGGTTCTCCTAATGGTGCAAACTTCAGTAATTTCAGCGGACAAGCGCAATTTATTCACAGCCTGAATGACAATGAAAGCATTTATGCAAGTGTTGGTCAATCCTTTAAGATGCCGGCTCTTTACCAGATTTATAAAACCGACAAAAACGGTGATGGTGCAGATACACTGAAGCCGCAAAAGGGCACACACTATGAATTGGGTTGGAAAAAGGATATTGATACGTCCAGAAATCTGCGTGTAGCATTGTTCAATTACAAGGTTGACGATAATATCAGTGCATCCATAGATTCTAAAACTAATGAGTTCACTTACAGTAATGAAAACTTGCGTAATACTGGCATTGAAGCAAGCTATGCAATGGTAGCTGATAAAGGCTTTGGCTATAACTTATCTGCAACTTATAGCAATCCTCAGACTCAGAATATAGATAAAAACGGTCATAATTTTGGCTGGCAGGATGATTACAGCAAGTTTGAGCTTAAAGCAGGCTTAACCTACCATATGGATAAATGGAAAGCTGCTTTAAACGCTTCCTTTTTGGATGGAAGAAATACCTATAAGACAACCAGCAAAAGCAAAAATGTTACTGTACCATATGTAACTAAAACTTCCGCAAAACCTTATCTGCTGACTAATCTGAATGTAGAGTATAAGGCTCAAGATGATTTGAGCTTCTTTGCTACCTTTAATAATATCTTTGATAGACACGATGTTGTTTATTATTCTACCAGTGCTGAATATTATGCAACTCCGTTTAACTTTATGGTAGGCGCAACTTACACATTCTAATAACTCTTAACCCTACGGCGGCGCAAATGCGCCGCCACTTTTATATAGCTTTTTCTGAACTTGCAGATATGCTATAATACGTATGAAAGGATGGTGCTTAATATGATTTATCCATATTTGACATTAAATGATGGAACTGAATACACGCATTCGGAAATGAAAGCGGACGGTACTATTTTAGTATACGTGGAAACACCTGATGCAGAAGATGGATTTCACAGCCTTTTATGCGTTTTACCGAAATACGAAATCAAAGATGTAATTGGCTATACAAAAGATGAACAGGAGAAAATTTTAGCAAGAATCAAAAAAAATGCTCATTTGATAATTAAATATTCGCAAAGGGGTGCAAAATGAAAAAGATAACGCTTTTAATCTGCCTGATGCTTTGCGGTCTTTTCGTGGTTGGCGGAGCTGCTGCCAGTGCCGCAGGCAAGAAGCCTATGGATAAGGAAAAGGCAGTGAACGGCCTGCATGACAGCTTTCTCTTTGACAAGGAAGAGCTTGGCGAGCTTTTTGACAGCGGCATCAGCTACATGGAGCTGAAAAAGCTCTGCCTGCATGCCTACGCAGCGAAAAAGCCGGTGAAGGAGGTGGCGCAGCTGCGCGATAAATACGTGTGGACGCGCGTTGATTATCTGCTGGGGCTGACGCCGGAAAAGTTGGCGCGTGCCGAGCATGAGTACAAGGTTGACCGCATCCACCGCCTGTTTGGCCTGGATAAAAAGCTGGTAGACAAGTACATGCGCATGGGCTATGCTTCGCATCAGGTGAAGCGCGCAATGTTCTTGGCGCGCCACTGCGACAAGAGCGTGGAGGAGCTGCTGGCGATGAAAACACGTCAGCAAAAATGGGGCGACATCTGCGAGCAGCTGGGACTGCCACGTGATGCGTGTATGAAATAGTAAAATTAACCTGAAACCTTGGGGCGGTGCGAGTGTGCCGCCTTTTTTCGCTTGTATAAAGAAATTTTTAACTCCAAAGTTTTTCGCCTGTAGAAGAAAAAGTACTTGAAATTCAGAAGTTTTTCGTTTACAAAAGAAAAACTTTGGATTTTTGATGAGCTTTTCTCATGGAGAAGAAAAACTTGCCTAGGATTATCCTTTCTGTTATGATATAAAGGACAAAGAAGTATAATGCTAGTTTGGGAGAGGAGGATTTGTATGATTGTACGTCAGACATATTTGGAAAAACTAAAATTGATGCGAGATAAAAAGATTATCAAGGTTATTACAGGTGTGCGTCGTTCCGGTAAGTCGACACTGCTGGAAATGTATAGAGATTTTTTAGTAAGCAGCGGTGTGCATCCTTCATGCTGTCAATATATAAATTTTGAAGATTTGCGTTGGGAAAGTCTTAAGGATTATCATGCTTTATATAATCATATCCTGGAAAACTTATCCCCTAATGAAAAAAATTACATATTCTTAGATGAAATACAAATTGTTCCAGAGTTTCAAAAGGCTATCAACAGTTTGTTCTTACGTGATGATGTAGATATTTATATTACTGGTTCTAATGCATATTTGCTTTCTGGTGAATTATCTACATTGTTGTCTGGAAGGTATATTGAACTGAGCATACTACCTTTGTCGTTTAAGGAGTATTGGGAATTAGTCGGTGGAGATAAAAAGACGGCGTTTAATAAATATTATCTTAATGGTGGCTTTCCTTATGCTGCAACTATTGATAACAAAGAAGTTCGCTTGGAATACTTTAGAGGTATATTCAACACTGTTTTACTTAAGGATATTGTTGAACGCAAGAGGATTTCAGACGTAAAGCTCTTAGAAGATGTAATACGATTTTTATTTGATAATATAGGAAATATAGTTTCAACTAAAAAAATAGCTGATACCTTGAACAGTAATGGCAGAAGGACTACATCAGGGACTATTGATAACTATATTCGAGCACTAAAAGATGCTTTTATTTTGTATGAAGCAAATCGCTATGATATCAAAGGCAAAGAGTTTTTGAAATCACTGGAGAAATATTATATCGTTGATATAGGCTTGCGTAACCTTTTATTGGGTGAACGCACTCGCAATATCGGACATACTCTTGAAAATATTGTTTATCTGGAGCTTTTGCGAAGAGGATATCAGGTTAGCATAGGCAAATTAGATCTGCTCGAAGTAGACTTCATTGCTCAAAAAGAGGATAAGCGCATTTATTATCAAGTATCTGCATCGGTTTTGGATGAAAAAACATATGAGCGTGAATTTGCTCCACTTAAAAAGATTAATGACAGCTATCCGAAGTATGTGCTTACTCTTGATGAATTCCCTATGGGTGAGGATGGGATTGAGCAAAAGAATATCATAGATTTTCTTTTGGAAGAAAATTGAGTCAAGTAGTTATATTGCTTCCTACATCCAAAAGTTTTTCGCCTGCAGAAGAAACAATGCTTAAAAATCAGAAGTTTTTCGTTTAGAAAAGAAAAATTTTGAGTTTTTAGTGAGTTTTTCTCATACAGAAGAAAAACTTGCGTAATATATACATTGCTTGCTGTTGCGCAGTTATTTTGAAACTGTAACCTGCTTTACATTATTTACTGCAAAATAATCGGAAGTACGCAAAGTGTAATATTTTCTTGACTCTATCAATGTAGAGTGTTACACTAGGCACAACTTCAAAAAGACCACAAACCGTTGAGACGGAGATCAAGTCAGCAGATGCGCTTACAGAGAGTTCGGGCAGGTGGAAGCCGGATAGAGATGCAGGCTGATAAATGGACCGTTGAGGGTGCTGTCAAATCGTTTAGGCGAGAGTATTCGGCAACGTTGCACCGGCGTTAAGGGTGAGGAATGTGTCAGCATTCTGCGAGAGAGCGCCGATGTACGGCGAAGCAAGGTGGTACCGCAGGTATAAGTATTTATAGCCTGTCCTTGATATTGCTCAAAGTGAGCAGTACGAGGACAGGCTTTTTTGTTGACACGGGTGAAAATAAGCAGATGAGGTGACAAAATGTTAAATTTATCTTTGGAGCAGGTCATGCAGTATGCAAAGGACTACAAGGCTGTGCCGGTAGCGAAGGAATGCCTGGCGGATATGCTGACGCCGCTGGCATTTTTGGACAATGTAAGACGCAGCAGCCGCAACTACTTCCTTTTGGAAAGTATTGAGGGCGGTGAGCACTGGGCGCGCTATTCCTTTGTAGGCTATGATCCTGTGCTGCGTTTGAAAATAACCGATGGTAATGCGGAAATCATCAGCGGTGCTGCCGTAAAGTATCAGGAAAATGATCCTCTTGGCTGTATCCGTCATATTCTGGAGGAATACAAGGCGCCGCAGATTGATGGCCTGCCTAATTTTACCGGCGGTCTTGTAGGCACCTTTGGCTTTGATTTTATGCGCTACTGCGAACCTGATATGCGGGTGAATAAAGAGAGCAAGGCGGAATTTGCCGATGTTGATTTAATGCTGTTTGATAAGCTGATTGCCTTTGACCATCTCAAGCAGAAGATTTTCCTGATTGTGAATGTCAAAACGGATAATGCTGCCATCAATTACGCTAAAGCAGAGCGTGAAATTGCGGCGATGGAGGAAATGCTGCTGCAGCCTGTGCAGCCGAAGAAGCCTGTAAAGGCTAAGCTGGGCGAGTTCACCAGTAACCAGAGCCGTGAGCAGTATAATAAAAGTGTGCTTCGCTGCAAGGAATATATTAAAAACGGCGATGCCTTTCAGATTGTTTACGCGCAAAAATTCAGCGCAACCTATGACCAAAGCCTTTTCAGTGCTTACCGCTATTTGAGAACGAGGAACCCTTCGCAGTACATGGTATTTTTGCATAATGACGATATGGAAATTGCAGGCAGCTCACCGGAAACGTTGGTGAAGGTGGTAGGCAAAAAGGTCATCAGCATGCCGATTGCGGGCACACGCCGCCGCGGACGGACGAGCGAGGAGGACTTGGCTTTGGAGCAGGAGCTTTTGGCAGACGCTAAGGAAATCGCCGAGCATAATATGCTGGTAGATTTGGGGCGCAACGATGTGGGCCGTGTCTGTGACTTTGGCAGCGTCAAGGTGAGCGATTACAAGGCAATTAAACGCTTTTCACATGTTATGCATATCACGAGCAAGGTTACAGGCCAGCTGAGCGCTGATAAGGATGCACTGGATGCGCTGCGGGCGGTGTTCCCGGCAGGCACGTTGAGCGGAGCGCCGAAAATTCGCGCCTGCGAGATTATCGACGAGCTGGAGCCGGAGCGCCGCGGTATTTACGGCGGTGGCATGGGGTATCTTGATTTTGGCGGCAACATGGATATCTGTATTACCATCCGCACTATGGTTAAGAAGAATGACAGAGTTTATATTCAGGCCGGCGGCGGTATCGTTGCGGATTCCGTGTTGGACAATGAATTTCAGGAAACCGTGAATAAGGCAGGCGCCTGCATGGCAGCGCTGTGCATGACGGCAGAGGAGGAGTAAGGAATGATTTTGATTATAGATAACTACGACAGCTTTACTTTTAATCTGTATCAGCTGATTGGCGAAATCAATTCTGATATCAAGGTTGTGCGCAATGATAAGCTGACGATTGAGGATATCGGAGCTATGCAGCCGGATCATATTATTATTTCTCCCGGTCCGGGTAATCCAAAGCAGGCGGGTATTTGTCTGGATGTTATCCGCCAGCTTGCCGGTGAGTTCCCGATTTTGGGCGTCTGCCTGGGGCATCAGGCGATTGGTGAGGCTTTTGGCGGTAACGTTGTGCATGCGCCGGAGATTGTGCATGGTAAGGCAGATAAGGTGTATCTGGAGGCGGCAAGCCCCATTTTTAAGGATATGCCTGATGGCTTTGAGGCAGCGCGCTATCATTCGCTGATTGTGGAGCCGGAAAGCTTGCCGGAATGCCTGGAGGTTACGGCGAAAACAGCGAAGAATGAAATCATGGCGCTGCAGCATAAAACTCTGCCGGTGTATGGCGTGCAGTTCCATCCGGAGTCGATTATGACGCCGCAGGGACGGACGATTTTGAAAAACTTTTTGAGCCTGTAAAGCAAAACGCAGAATGTACTGAGAAGATGAGTACATTCTGCGTTGTTTACACACAAAAATACCCCGCAACCTGCATGGTTGCGGGGTTTCTTTCATGGTGATCCAGGAGGGATTCGAACCCCCGACCCACGGCTTAGAAGGCCTGACATCAATAGCCATAAAAAGCCTTATTTCATGGGGTTTGCGGGATTTAAAAACCCTTTTGGGGCCAACGCTGGGGCCAACGCGGTCAGAGTGCGTATGCCTTGCTGATGATATCCGGAATGCCTTCGTCATAATTAGGTACGGCGTGGCTGTAAAGGTTGAGCGTGTGGCTGATTTTGCTGTGCCCCAAGCGCTTGGCAACTTCGGCGATGGATACACCGTTGGCAAGCAGCTGCGTGGCCATAGTGTGGCGCAGAACGTGGAAGTTCTTGTATTCAACGCCGGCTTCCTGCAGCAGTGCCTTCCAGATGCGTTCCATATTCCTTGGTGCTATCGGCGTGCCGTTGCGGGTGTGGAAAACATATCTGTTGAACGGAAGCACTGGACCGGAAGAGGCGCTGGCGAGCCTAAGGGCTTTACTGACCTCAGGCGCAATAGTTATCTTGCGTACACCGGCAGCAGTCTTGGGCGGCATATCTGTGAGCTTTCCACGCACAGCCTGCAGGCTGTTGTCGATGTAGATATAATTTGGCTTTACATTTGGCGCTTTAAGGCCTAACAGCTCTCCGAGGCGCGCGCCGGTAGTCGCTGCCAGAAGGAAGAAGGGGTAGTATTTGCTGTAATAACGGCTGGTCTTGGCCGTCTGCAGAATCTTACCGATTTCTTCCGTAGTGAATACCTGGACTTCAACCTTGGGAACCGGTGGAGCTTCTACCGCCTGCATGAAGTTTTTGGCAACCAGGTCAATGGCGCAGGCTTTGCTGATGGCAGCCTTCAGGAGCTTATGCACTTTATTCTTGCTGCTGGCGCTCATCGGCGGCAGCTCATTGTAGAATTGCTGCACAGTATGGGCAGTCAGCTTCTGCAGCTCCACTTCTGCGATGGGTGCAATATGTTTTGCGGTCTGAATGTAGCGATCCAGTGTTTTGGGGCGCACCTTGGGTGCTTTGTAGGTAATAAGGTATTCGGAGAGCCATTCGCCTAAGCGCAGGCTGTTGGGCGCTACATAGACGTTCTTGCAGATATCTGCCTGGATAACAGCAATCCATTCCATTGCTTCCTTTTTCGTGGGGAAGCGTTTGGAAATGCGCTTTCCGTCCGGGGCGACTAGTCTTGCCCGGTACATTTTGCGGTCGCTTTCGTAGCTGATGGTTCCTTCGCCGTTAGATTTTTTTGTTTTAGCCATAAAAAATCAGCTCCTTTTGCTAAAAACAGGTGCAGTGTAGCAAATAAGTAAAATTTTACTTTCCATGAAGTAGCAGGAAATACGTAAATTACTTATTTTTTTACTTTACATTACGTAAATTACGTACTATAATATAGATATAGGAAATAAAAAATGGAATCGAGGTGATTTAATGAAACGTCGCGATTTAGTAAAATTGCTGTCGCAAGCAGGCTTTAAGCTTGAACGCGATGATGGAGATCATTCCATCTACAAAAAACCAGGCAGCCGCTCCGTTCAGGTTCCAAGGCACCGGGAACTGAACGAGCTGACAGCGAAAGCAATCCTCAAAGCTGCGGGAGTAAATTCTTACTATAATCGCAATCATAAATTCAATAGCATTTAACAATAAAAGGAGGAAGTCGCTAACATGAAAAGGAGGCAAACACCACAAGAATACGTTTATCCTGCTGTGTTCCATGCAAACGAGGATGGTACGTATACTATTATTTTCCCTGATTTACCTGGTTGCATCAGCGAGGGCAAATCTTTGGGTAACGCCATGAAGATGGCCGAAGCTGCGCTCACGCAGTGGATTGAATATTTGAAGGATAGCAAGGAAGAAATTCCCGCACCTAGCAATTTGCAAAGCATCGAATTAGATGATAACGAATTTGTAAATTTTATTCAGGCAGATATTAAGGATAACCGTGCAGTAAAACGCACCATCAGCCTTCCACGCTGGATGGATGAACAGGCCGCTGAAGAAGGTCTGAGCTTATCTAAAATATTACAAGAAGCATTAGCCAAACGCTTTATCGCAGTAAACTAATATATTTATCGTTGCGCCCCCGATATGGGGGCGTTTTTTCTTCCGCTTGCAGGCTTATCAGAATTTGCAATTTGCATAAAACGCAAATTTCTTGTCATTTGCTGGCGGTCTTTTGTTATTGAAAAAAACAGCCCAATATGGTATAATACAGTAAGTTTGAATTTGCCATCTGGTATCACCGTGTATTAGTCACACACAGTGAATGAAAAATTTTTCTAACCACCACTCGGCGCTAAGAAAGGGAACAGGAGAAATCCTGTTCTTTTTCTTTTATGTAGAAGAAACTTATTTGATAAAATACGTACGTTTTGATATAATAACAAACAGTGGTGTTGCGCCTTTCATTTTACATGGAAGGAGGTGATACTGGATGGCTAAAACAAATTCAAACTGTAAAGGGCACTATATTTTTAGAGCTTGGCGAACCGATAAAGATGGCAATCGTGTTTACGCGAAAACCTATGGTAAACGAGCTTTTAAAATTTGGATTCCCGATAACAAAAAAACAGCCTGATTGATTTAAGTATCATTCTGGCGAATAACACCACTAACGGTAACGTCTGACTAACGCTGCCGACCGAAGGCGCTCTCTTACGAGGGCGTCTTTTTTATTATCCTAAGCTCTCCACGCCTTCTTCCGCCTTGCGCTGGAGCTTGGCCAGCTTAACATCTATAATATCGTCGATTTCTTCCCCGCCGTCAGCATCCAGCTGGCGGTATTTTCATTTGCCGGCAATTTGCTGGCGGTATTTTTTATTTTTTAGGTTTATCGAGCTGCTTAATACTTTCGCTTGGCGTAGGCAATTTCTCTGGCATTGTACCGCCGAGTTCTTCAATAGTTTTGCGAACGGTACGACCGACTTCGTAATGCACTTTGTTGGCAGCTTCTTTGCTACTGATATTCTCACGGCGCAGTTTGTCTTCTGCCTGCGTGATGCGGAACAGGTTCGCACCGAGTTCCACACTGCCCATGTGGTCTAAAATCTCTTGATTAGGTTTAAGCTTCTTGCGACGTTTTATATCGCCAGCGGTTTCACCGCCATAAAGTCCCATGTAACCGCTATTTTGGAATTTGGCGAAATCAAGGTTCGTTTTTACGCCTGCGGCAAAGGCTGCATCAGCGAGAGCAACGTTATGCTGTTTGATATTATTTCGTGCTTCAATGCGAGCGTCTATTTCTTTGTTGAAGGCTTCTGCTGCTTCAAGGTCATGAATATGGTCCGCACCGAGCTGCGCGAGCCACTGCTTGAATGGTTCGGCTTTAGGCGAGGGGATAGATTGGATAATACGCAGAATACCTTCTGTATTTGCGGTGTCAGTGAGACGCATTTTCCCGTCTTCTGCAAGCAATTTTAACCTGTGACAATTTGTCACGGTTTCATTACCTTCTGCCTTCATTCTTTGCTTTAGTTTGCGCCAATAAGCTGATTTATCTGCACTGTCGGTCAATGCACCGACAACATCGACAACAGAAAAGAACCATTCCCCGGCTTCATCGTTCCAAATGGAGCGAATCTGCGCACTCTGAAATAATTTTACATCTTTCATGTCTTCATTCCTCACTTTCAAAATCTATTATCCTAAACTCTCCACGTCTTCTTCCGCCTTGCGCTGGAGCTTGGCCAGCTTAACATCAATCAAATCGTCAATTTCTTCCTTGCCGTCAGCCTTCCGCTGACGGTATTTCATTTATCTTTAAAGCAGCTATCCTTTGCCAACTTCTTTTCATTTGACTTGACTCTGCGCTCTACCTTTTTAATATCCTCAGCAGGGGGCAGGTTTTCTGGTTTTATGCCACGCTCGCCTAACATATTCCTGATAGTAGAGTTATTTTGTACGTGCTCATGAGTTATGCTGGGTTCGCCGTAAAGGTCTTTTGCTTTAGTGTTGTAATTGGTCATTTCAGTAGCAAGGTTTTTAGCTGCTATTGTCAGGTTAGGAAGAAAATCGGCTAATGGTCTGCCCTTAGTAACGCCGTACCGCTCTTTCATGGATTGCGTGCTTCTGCCAAAAAGTGCAAAGTCGCCGGCGGAACGAATGCGTCCGAAACCTGCGTCATCAACTCCGCGCTCGTAAATATTTTTTGAAAGTTGCTTTTCTGATGCACGCAGCTTATCACGATTTTCTAAGCGCTGCAGGTTTTTCATATGTTCCTCTATAAGCTCTTGCTTTCGGGTTTGTTGAGCAAAATAACTTTGAGCGAAAGCAATTTCTTCTTTGCGCGGATCGCCGTTTTGAGCTATTAAGTAACAGGCATAACGAGTTAATTTTACATCAGCGATTTCTCTGGTCGCTCCGCTGCCTAAATCGACCATTTTGCCAACGTCGGCAAAATGGTTGCTGACAATATTGCCGCTTACATTACATGATAACTTCGCCTTTTCGATTACCTCGTTGAACCTACGCCATTGACTGTAGCTAAAGGCAGCCTGCAGCTCTCTGGCGTACCAAAACTCAATTCCGGTGCTTTCATCTACATGAGCCAGTTCATCGAATTTGCTTTTTAATAAAGAAATTTCTTGCTTATCCAGGATAAAATCACTCCTTTAAAAATTTTATCAGCCTAAACTCTCCACGTCTTCTTCCGCCTTGCGCTGGAGCTTGGCCAGCTTAACATCAATAATATCGTCAATTTCTTCCTTGCCGTCAGCATCCAGCTGGCGGTATTTTTTTATGTGTGTTTCTTTCTGCCTAATCCATCAGTGCTGGTAACACTGGGGGATTTTTTGTATTAGTAAGATTGAGCGAGAAAATAAGAGATTGGCGGTTTTAAAACATCAGATTTAGGATAAACCTAGATTAGAAGAGATTGAAAAAATATACTAAAATGCTATAATATAAGTAAGTTAACTCGTGAAGGATAAGGCTGGGTTCCCGAATGGGAGTAGGTGCTTGGCACCGAGAATTCCTTTGCCCCTGGGGTTAACTTATTTTTTTATATTGTTCTTTAGGCTCTGGATGATGTGTTCAGGGTCTTTTTTTATTTCTTCAAAAATTAGGTTAAGTGCTTTTTCACTATAAGAATATGAGATATGTTTGCCAAGTTCATACTTATAACAATAATCTGGATTGCTTTTTAAATTATAAAACTTAACAAATAAATCAAAATGGTTTTTGTTGAATTCGTGCCGTTTATCTTCTGGGGCAGAAGGAGCAGGGTTTATAAAATTTAAGGAGTCACGATTTATCCAGTTGTTGATTCTTTTAATACAATCATTTGTTGAATATGGACAACGTTTTTTCATATCTTGAGGAGATTTAATTAGTTTGATAGCTTCTTCTCCCTCTTTGGCAATAGTAAAGATTGCAGTTGCTTCGCTTTTTTTCTTTGTTAAATAATAATCGTGGCGAATTTGAATAGCATAATTAGCGTTGTTTGTAGATGAAATAGATTCGGAAATTTGCATATTTGCTTTAAGTAAGCGTTCAGCAATTTCTTGTGGATATCTTGCTTTGATATATTCTGGCTCAATTGGGTCGAGCTTTATTGAAAGAGTTAAGAAATTTGAACCTAGTTGCTGTGTAATATCTATATTAAATTCATTCAGAAGTTTATTGATATAATTAATAACGCATGATTGGAAAAGTGGAGCATAAATTTGCTCGTATTCTTCTGTAATGAAATGGGTACTGGTATTACGAAGGTTAATGATTTGTTCTAAATTTAACCGAACAGGGTCTTTGTCATTAGTCATGATTAATTTTATACAATTTTCGAGATTGAGTGTTCTGTCGTTATTGTTTTTATAGTATATGCTTTTTTCACCTTTTGTTTTTATCAAAATTGCTTTTAAAAGTAATTCCCAAGCATTACAGATGAAAAAGGAGAATCCTTCTACCCTATATCTGATGGTAGGTTTGTTGTATACTTCGATACCTAAAATAAATGCTTCTTGACTTTTTAAAAGTAATTTTTCTGTTAGCGTATTATTAGTCATTGCAAAAACCTCTCTTTCATTTTTATTCTATAAAGCAATCCCAATAATGCCTTTAAAATTTAAAGATGCTAAATCCCTGCAACACCGTCAGCCTTCCGCTGGCGGCTTTTATTTTTCCTCAGCTATCAGCCTAAACTCTCCACGTCTTCTTCCGCCTTGCGCTGGAGCTTGGCCAGCTTAACATCAATAATATCGTCAATTTCTTCCTTGCCGTCAGCATCCAGCTGGCGGTATTTTTTTATGTGTGTTTCTTCCTGCTGGGTGAGGGAGAGAGAGGGGGAAGGTGCATTTACTGTTACTAGCTGATTACTGTCGAGCATTGGCAATAAAGTATCGATTGTAACGCCAGTAACTTCAGCTATTTTGTTTAAAGTTTCTATTGTTGGCGCGAATGCTTTACCTGTTGTGGGATTAATCCCTTTTTCTAGAATGGAAATATATGCTCGACTTAAATTGCATTTTTCGCCAAAAGCTTGCATTGATAAACCCTGACTTTTTCTATATTGTTTTACGTATTCTCCGATAGTCATGATGGAAGCCTCCTTATAATGTCAACTAGATTATACATTAAGCAAAGAAAAATGTCAAATACAGTTGACATTAAGAAATAAATCTAGTATACTAGACACAACGGAGATAGAAAGGAGGAAAAAGAATGCTTTATAATATTCGTAAGATTAGACAAGAAAACTGTATGACACAGGATGAATTGGCTAAAAAAGCTAATATTTCGCGTGCTACTATCATTAAATTGGAAAGTGGCGAAGAGATGGAGGTAAAAATTAGCACTTTAGAAGCTCTTGCTAATGCTCTTAATTGTTCCGTATCTGCCTTTTTAATGCAATAAATGTCTAGTGCACTAGATAAAACCACTGGTGTGGCGCTAGAGGTAATGGCGATTGAAAGGATATTTAGCCGAAAAGCTTAGATAAGATGAAATTGGCTATTGGCTCTGGTGCAGAATCTGAGGAAGGGAGGGTGAGAGTTATGGATAGTACCTTAAAAGACTGTAAATTAGTTAAAGTTATTCAAGTGGTAACCAAAGAAGGTACAGGGGTAAAAGAAAACCCCATTCGCGAAAGTATTGCTTACTTTACAACGGACGGGGTTTATATAGGGACTTTGGTTAATGGGGGCCGGAAATAAGAGATTGAGCTTTTTTAAATTCTTGTTCAGCTTCGATTTCTTGACACAAAAATCTAATGAATGCTTTCAATTGATTAATACTATATTCTGGATGCTTAGCTATCATATGAGTATGGTCGTTCCCTAACCATGTAGCAGCTTTTGCCAAATTTTTGATTTTAGGAGATTCAAATAAGAAATAGTATTTACTTCGAATCCATGCTGTATTGTTGATTGAATTTGTTTAATATATTTTTCAAAATAAATACCATCACAACCAGGACAGTGAATTGTCAAAAATAAGTCTTCTAAATTATCACTAGCTACAGTAGTAATAACTTCAGGGAAAATTATTTTTTGACAGTAAGGACATGTTTGAGAAGAGATGAATTCGATGTTTCGGAAATGGTTGTCGAAATCCATTATTTTGGGCATTTAGAGGTCTCCTTTCTATATTTGTTCTTATTATACCATAGTTGTATGGAATAAGCTGGAATATCTGGATGAGCTGCTGGCGCTGCTGCAGGAGCTGAGGAAGAAGGGAGGTGGGGAATGATGGAAGATACAAAAAGCAAAAGCTCACCAATTTGTATTGAGGTGAAGGCTCAATACAAAAGAAGTGAGCTTGGTCGTAAGCTTGAGCGTGTCCAAAAGGCACAGGAAGAATTGGAAGCAGCTTTAGAAGATCTGAAAATGCCTTTTGAATATGCCGATGTTAAGGTGGATATTATTTAGGGCGTTTTAGAGAGTCGTATCTTGTGATGGCATTTATAATGGCTGTTGAAATAGCGTCAATTTGTTTATCCGAAAGAGGCGGATTAACATTACTCGTATTGTTCTTCTTTAAGCCGTCAAGGATGCCGTTAAGAATATAAATATATTCGTTTCTTTGCATAACAAATACCTCCTTCCTGTGCCTTTATTATAGCACTGCTGCGAGGTGGTGGAAAAGAAGGGAGGTGGGGAATGATGGATGATAAAGAAATGACGACCTGCCCGCATTGCGGGGAAGTCGTCAAAAAAGGTAACTTCTGCAATAAATGTGGCAAGAAGCTGTCGAAGATATGTGACTGTTGGCTGATGAAGCGCCAGTATCATTGCAAGTTTCAAAAATGTCCTGACATGTCGGCCTTTACTTTATTGCTCTTGCATATTCATCAAGACCAAAAGCGTAGGCAATACGTTTTTCTTAAGCCAATCTTTGAAGCAATCAACAGCAAGTCCTTGAAGGCCATCAAGAAACTTGGCGTAGACCAGAGCAGCATAACGAGACTGGGGAGTTTCAACGATGATGTCTGGTATAAAATCTACTAACTGTTTTTTCTGGTCTGGGGTTAATTCGTCCAACATGTCAATGATGTGTTCGGCGGTTTGCAGAGTAGCTTCAGTCCAAGGATATGGCTTACCGCAATTATAACAGTAAGCTGGAACATCAACGACAGCGGAAACCTTAACATCTTTATAACTTGTTATATGTGATGATAATCTTCTGCCTTCTAACACATTATACATAGTACTAGAATAAATTGGCTTATTCATATAGTAGGCTCCACGAATCTGGCTACTGCAATGGGGACAAGCAGAAATAACTTTAGCACCACATATTGAGCAAAAATCTTCATTTTTAGCAGAGTGTGTGCTAGTATCGCTGTTTCGCAGATGTCCATTTTCGCAAACTTGGGCAGTCTTAAAGAAATGGTTTGAAGTATTCATAAAATCACCTCCTTCCTGTGCTTTTATTATAGCACGGAACGCGAGGCGGTAGGGAAGAAGGCAAAAAAATGAGCATACAGTTTACGCCAGATGCACCGGCAACACGCCGCGCGTTTAATCGTCTGGCGAGAGAAAAGATGAAATTGCGCCTGCTGGCAGACATCCGCATGGACCTCATTGTCTGCGAACTGGAAGGCTGGGACAAGCTGGAGTATCTGGATGAGCTGCTGGCGCTGGTGCAGGAGCTGAGGAAGGGAGGGTGAGAGAGATGCTGACAGAAAAACAAATGGAAAGAATTGCTACGACAAAGCAATCTATCAATGATTTGTTTATAGCACAAGGCTTGACCTATGGTGAGGTTAAGCGTGTTTTATGGCAGTTGATTCATGAGTTTAAGCGTAAAGAAGAAAAGTACCTGAATGAGTCCAGCATCACGTGAGGCCATTAGAAACGGAGGCGAAGGTATGAAAGAAGAACCTGCACTCTCAATCAATATCACAGAAAAAACTTTCTGTTTGTGTATGTTAGCAGCTCAACAGCTGCTGAATACGATAAACAGCAAAAAAAGCTTCAGGGCTATTGTCGAACGTAGCCCTGAAGCCGAAAAAATCACCATTAAAATTTATACCAAAGACATCCCGGTGGAATAGGTACTAATTTTTCTAATGGTTCGTTTTCATCCCATGTAACCTCGAGTATGCGCGGCTTCCCTACGCAAATCATAAAAGCGAAGCGATCCACAGCATTATAAAACCGCTCATACTCATCCGGCGAAAGCGAACTTGTGTCTATCCTATAAGTTGTGACCATATTCTCACCTCCTTCCTGTGCTTTTATTATAGCACGGAAGTGGAGAAAGTGAGGAAGAAGGGAGACTAGGGCATGGAAGAAGAAAAAGTCTCTAACAATTTGGCTGATAACCAAGATTGCAGAGGCATAGTAGAAAAACATTATCAAAACAATATTTTAGCAATGCATATAAAAGTACAAATCTTAGGGCTTCAAAAAACTAGAGCTGTACTAAAATGGATTGCCTTGTTCTCAAGAAGATTTTATTTAGATTTTTTGAATGATAAAAGCCTTTAGTAGGGCTTTTTGACCATCAAAAGTATCAAACTCAACCTTGGTAACTAAGAAGCAATTGCCATTACATTCCAACAAAATAACACGGATGTGGAGAAGGTGAGGAAGAAGGGAGGTGAGGAAGATGGCAATAGCAATAGGGTTACTGGTGATAACTAACCTTTTCACGCTGTATCTGCTTTTGGGAACCCACTACAGATTTAAAGCTTTGGTTTTGTACATAGTAAAAAAAGGATACACTCCGCCGACAAAAGATGATCTGACGGAATGTATCAAAGAATGTGTAAGAGAAAAGCTTTAACCTATAGCAGATTTTATAAGGTTCGATATTACGAGTGAAGAAGCTTGCATTGCGGCTTCAAGCGATTTAACGCCAACTTCCTGTGCCTTTATTATAGCACTGATGTGGAGAAGTAAGAAAAAGAAAGGAGTGATTCACATGGCTGAGGTACTGTACATGTCAATCAAAGACTACGCTAAGCACGTATCAGCCAGCGTAGGTACCATCTACGATATGTGCCGGAAGGGCAAGCTGCCGGCCGTAAAAATCGGCGGCTGGCGTATCAACGTGAAACGGGCTGATGAGCTGCTGGAGCAGATGTGCAATGAGCATATGACTGAATATACACCGGTGATTAAGCCGGCCAAGGTCAATATTCGCACTGCTAATGCCGGCAATAGCTACCTTGCTCGTCTGGAGCAAATACGTAAAGGCGTTGTGTAAAGGAGGGAAATGATGATGAAAAAAGTATTGTTCATTCTGCTGGCAGCCTGCTGCATTTTGGCGGCGTATGATTACAGCCGTCCGGAAGAAAAATTTGTTGTAAAGACAACCGCCGGAGAGGGTGACACGCTTTGGCATTTGGTGGGCTCCGTAATGGAGCGCGAAGGCGACCGCAGAGACATTCACGAGGTTATCTTTTATACACGCCAGATCAGCAATATCAAAGGTGACCTGCAGGTGGGCGATGTGGTTTTAATCCCCATCGAGGTGCGTAAATGAGCACTGCTGGCATGGACAAAAGAAAAAGAGCATTGGCAGCCGCAAACTGTCAATGCTCTAAGCAAAACGATCATAGTTATTATAACAAAAGCAAGGAGTAAATACAATGAAAATTGATTTCAAATTGGAAAGAAGAATCGGTGCTCTCAGCGAGAATCCTTCCGGTTACACCAAGGAGCTGAACGTGGTTATCTGGGATGAGAAATACACAAAATATGACCTGCGCACCTGGAACCCTAACGGCAAGCCTGGCAAGGGCATTACGCTGACCAAAGAGGAGCTGAAGAAGCTGTATAAGCTCATCGGCGAGGAAATCCGCCAAATGGGAGGATGCAATGAGTAGTATAACCCGTAAAAATAAGCGTCGTGTAGCATTTAAATGTGCAAAGCAAGGCATTGCCCCGGCGCAGGCGATTGCGGTATCGGCAGCGCGCGAAATCAAAGCGACCAAGGAAGCAACGGCTGAGACCATGGAGGTCTTGCTGCAGGCCATAGCGCTCGTGGCGGCGCATGATTACGGCAAGCTCAATGCTAAGGATACCCGCCTGGATGTTTTGGCCAAACAATTATACCAACGCAGCATTCAGGTCAAGAAGCGCCAGCTGAATGAAGAGGAAAACAAAACCTGCCAGCGCTTTGCCGGTGCAGTTATGGAAATTTGGGAGAAAGAGGAAGGGAAAGGTTATGCAAAAGATTGATTATTATGCTGTAGCACGTAGCATGTATGGCTTGCTGCGCAATAAACACATCAGCTACAGAGGACATCTGCTTGTAGAAGTTCGCAGAAAAGCGCGCCATCAGGTATCTAATTTTGTTCTGCATCGCAAAGCACGTAAATTGAAAGACATGGAGGGTTAAAAATGGTATTAACCGAAAAGCACGTGAGCATTGGAGATGAGAAAATGAAAGAATTAAAATTATCGTCGCCGCTTAACGTTCAGATCATCACCGAGCCGGAGCGTATGGCCCTGCGTATCGCCTTAGATAAAAGCATTGGCGAGAACCTCGGTATGGTTTTGGCGCTGAAAGATACAAAAAGAGAGATGCCACAAGGCCTGTATAACAGCGGGCTAGACTACCATCGCGACAACTTGGAAATTTACCTGCGCTTGCGCAATAGACTTGAAGATGCTATCTACGAGGCTGAGAGCAATGGCAAGCAAGGAGCTTAAAGAGAAACGCCGTGCTTTAGGGCTGTGTGTATACTGTGGCCGTCCTGCTGTGATTAAGGCGGACGGCACACCGGCCAGAAGATGTAAAGAGTGCAGCGGAAGTCATGTGCGCCAGAAGCGTGATGCAAGGCACGGCATAGAAACGCGGGGCAGAGTTACAGGCAAATCGAGAAGTCACGTAGAGCAGAAGTATTATCAAAGACCGTGGCAAGAGCTGGCAATCTGTCCTGATTGCGGGATTCGTACTAATGCAGACTACTGGTATTGCCCCTGGTGTGGCGCTGCATTCCCGAAACCCAAAAAAGGAGATGAAGAGATGTGATTTATTACAAAAACAATGCGACTCCAAAACGCATTGAGTGGTGGAACAGTCTGCCAGAACGTGAACAGAACCTGCGTATTTGTCTGTTTGAAATTCAGAAAATCGCTATTCCTGAGAAAAAAACACTGCTGAGATATAAAAAATCACGTAAGGAAGTGCTGAGCGCAAAAGCTATCCTCAAACAACTGAAGCTGATAGCTAAAGCCATCAAACGCCAAATTCCGGGTTACATCAATATTGAAAAGGCAGATGATTACAGCGTAGCGTATCTTTGCGCATGTTGCCGACAAGGTGTACCTGCTTATGCATCCTACTGCCCAAACTGCGGGCAGCGGATTAGCATGTAAAGGAGTAAAGACATGGAGTGGAATGAAGAATTAGAGAAACGACTGAAACGCCGTGGCGAAAGCATGCATGTGGAAAAACTTGCATCACACATTATATTCAATGGTCGCCTTGCTCATGAGCACTATACTGCCGATGAAATGCGGCAAAAGTTTGAGCCTATAGCAGAGCAGTACAGAAAAAGCGGGCGCTTTATCAACTGTCTGGCATCTGATGCCTTGGTGATGTACTGCAAGGAGCAGGGCTATAAATGGGAGTGGTACCCACCTAGCCCGTTGGGAGAGTATTGGTTTGTGCTGCCCAAAGAGGAATTGTTTTAGGAGGCGTAGTTATGGAGATTATGCTTATTGATTTTGCAATCTGCTTGATCACTACAATAGCCGTAATGTGCATCGCAATGTGCTATGTTCATAGTAAGCTCGGGAGGGATAAAGCATGAGGCGTAAATGTAACTTATGCGGGCAGAGAAGCGGCAGTTGCAATCGTTATATATTGAAGAATGGCCAAGAAGTTATAATTTGCCCGAGCTGCCTTGCATTTAGCGATGATGAAACTGCTAAGATAGCGCGTCAGGCGCATAAAGAAGGCTTATTAGTGAAAGGAGATATCAAGAGACAAAAATGAACGAGCAAACGAATGATTTAACTGACAGCTGCATTAATAAATTCCATGAGCTGGCCAACCTTTTCAAGGAAAAGAACAAGCAATATGGTGATAAAGACCAGCTGGCGAATTTTCGCAACGGAGCTATGCTGCAATACGGAGATGATAGCTGGGAACATATGTATGAAACAGCAAAATGCTATTGCTTAAAGCACGTTGCCCATGTGTTTGGCGCCGGGCAAACAATTAATGAAGAAAAAATTACTGAAAGCCTTGGCGATATTGCCGTATATTGCATCATCATGCAGCATATGGTGGAGAACAACAAGCAGGCTGCAGCAAATACAAAGGAGTATGACCATGAATAATAAGGAAGCATCAATCAATAAGGTTGACGAATTAGTCAATCGTGCGCAGCTTGCCATCAATGACTGGCAGTGCAGCGGCGATGTGGATTGCCTGGAAAAAGCAGCAGCATATTTGCGTGCGGCGATGATGGAAGCGGAGAGCAAGGATTAATAGCATTATTAAATTTTTACCTACTATTGATGCACCGGAAAGCACAAAGCTGCCGCAGCGCAGCACTAAGTTTTCCGCAGGTTATGATTTTTACGCTCCAACCGATATTTTTATTCCGGCCGGCGGCGAAAGCGTGCTTGTACCATTGAATGTCAAAGCTATTATGCCCGGTGATATGGTGCTGATGTTGTTCATCCGCAGCAGTCTGGCAGTGAAATCAAACTTATCACTGGTTAACGGCGTAGGCGTTATTGATAGTGATTATGCAAACAATCTGGACAATGATGGTAATATAGGCGTCAAATTCAGAAACAGCGGTTGTGAAAATATTATCATTAGAGAAGGCGAACGCTGCATTCAGGGCATTTTTGTACGTTATTTTGTAACCGAAGATGATAATGCAGACGGTGAACGTGTAGGCGGTTATGGTTCGACTGATCGTTAACAGATAATAAAGCAAATATATCCGCCGCAGAGCGCAGGCCGTAGAGCTGCTGCCTCGCTCATATTTAACTAGCGGATTATATACAAGTATTGCAAATGGCGCAGACAAAAAGAAGAAGTATATCGCACGTATGCGGCCTGCGCTCTGCGGCGGAAAAAGAAGGAGCATGTTTCATGGATGACTTCACGATCAATTTTGCTATAACGCTCGTTGTACTGTTGATTGGTCTGGCATTTATTGGAGGCAATGATGAGAAGTGAAAGAGCCTTCGGCGGAACGAAAGTATACGGGATTACTGTCGACTGTCCTTGCAAAGGCTGCGACCTGCGTGGCTGTGGCTGCGCCAGTATATGTGACGCATATAAAAAATACAAATTCATCCTAACCATTTTAAATAAAAACCGTCAGGCAAAGGCGCGGGCGGCGTCCGAATGCCGGATGATGCGTGATGAACGCATTGCCGAATGGCGGCGGAACAGATGTTGGCCAAAGGGCTAAACATATATAATGAAGAAAACTTCTGCGGGGCTTTTCTGTCTCGCAGGTTTCTTCATATATAAAGGCATTTCATTTTAAGGGCAGCTTAGCCCTTTAGGCTTGTATGTAAGTAATAACAAAGCGACCACAAAGAATATCAGGGGGATAAATCAATGGCAATGAGAATAGGCATAAGAGAAAAAACATATTACTGCCAGGGAACCAGTGAAAGCAAAAAGCCTGATTACATTGAAATTGATTTATTTCCTTTCGTGGATGTCAAATACAAACCTTGCAGAAGTGGCAGACAGAAGGCAACTACTCCTAAACAGAAGAACCTTAACGATAAAAATGCACGCAGATATTTTAGGCTGCTGGCCAAAAGCAATTTTGGCAGCAAAGATATACACCTGACTTTAAGCTATGACAATGATAACCTGCCCGATACACCGGAACAGGGAGAGAAAAGGCTGCGTAATTATATGCGCAGATTGAAAAGATTATATAAAGCTAATGGCAAGGAATTGAAATACATCTATGTTACCGAGGTTAGCAGCAAGGGAAGAGTGCATCATCATCTGCTGATTAATCGTGGCGTAGACCGTGATGCTATCGAAAAAGCGTGGGGACATGGTTGGGCGAATAGCAAGCGCATTCAGGCAGAGCATGGAGGCGTCGAAGCCTTGGTTTGCTATCTGAGCAAAGATCCTAAAGGCCGCAAAAGATACACTTCATCCCGCAACCTTGTTAAACCGCTGGAATCTGTAAGCGATACCAAGACAAGTCGCAAGCAATTCCAGCAGCTGACTCTTTGGCCGGAAGACTGTGAAGATATGCAAAAGCACTTTGAGCAGAAGCATCCTGACTATCGTATCATCAGCGTAGAGAAATATTATAATGCTGTAACCTGCGAATGGTATATCAGAGCAAAGATGGAGCTTAGGGATGACTATAAGCGCAAGAAGGGAGCAAAGCGACGGAATGAATAAATTGAATTTAATATTGACCATACCGCCTAGCGTCAATCATTGCTATAAAAACTTCAACGTGATGGGACGCAGAAACCGTGTGCTTACGCCATTGGCAAGAGCCTGGAAGGAAGAGGCGTATTATATTGCTAATGCTTTGGCACATCGGGAAGGCTGGCGCGTGCCTAAACCGGAAGAAAAGATTGTGCTGGAAATAGTTGCCTTCTGGCCAGACGGCAGGCGGCGCGATATGAACAATACGCATAAGCTGCTTTGTGATGCCTTAGAAGGTGCAGTGTATCTTGATGACAAGATGGTGCTCGTGCGTGATATGGATTTTTCCGTTGACAGGAAGCGACCTAGGCTAGAGGTATGCGTATATGTGAAAGACGATTAAAAGGCAAAAATTAACCTCTAAGAATATAAAACCCTAGGCAAATACCCATAATAAATTTTTAAGTTTGCATGTAGATTAAGAGGAGCAGCAGGAGGGCAGCGTATGACCAAAGAAGAACTAAAAGAAAAGCTGAAAGGCGCTATGTATGCTCAGCGCACGTTGGAGGGAGAGCTGGATAAGCTGCAGGAGCTGCGTACCCTTGCGCAGAAGGTTACGCCTGCTTATAGCCAATCACCTGGCGGTGGTAGTGGCAATGCCCAAAAGCTGGAAAACTCCATAGCGAAAATAATTGAGCAGGAAAAGATTATTGATGAGTGCTGCAATGAGCTGTGCGCCCAGCTGGCAGAAGTCCGGGCTTTAGTTGCGCTGCTGCCGATGGGACCAATGCGCCTTGTGATGCAAAGACGTTACCTGAACTATCAGAAGTGGGAACGTATAGCAGCAGAGCTTAACTATACATGGCAACATGTACATAAGCTTCATGCCAAAGGTTTAAACAGTATTCTTGAAAGATGCGATAGAATGCGAGGGTGAATCGGTGCTATAATGTATAATAGCGAAAGCGTGAGAGAAAAGAATAGCGAGAGCCGTTGGCCTATTGGTCAGCGGCTTTTCTATTGTCCGAGTTTTGCGGACAGATGCCCTAGGTTCTTCCAGGAAAATAAAAAGCCTGCGGGTCGGCGAACTCCCGGAAATTGTCTAGCTGTGAATTTAAAAAATCACATTTCCTTCCGCAGGTAAAAAATCGGACATGTCCAAAAGGCGCAAAATTTTTTCTTGGCTTCCACTAATACGCAAAAATTTTTCGTCGACAATTTCATAGCCTGTTAGGAACGCAAAAAGCGGAAATTTAGCCTGGACAGCATTTCCGCTTTTCCCATTCTCAATTTACGCACCGCCTAGGCTGCAAAATAGCCTAAAGCGGTGCATCTTATTACCAGATTTGTATTGCCTACAGTGGACAAACAGCGAAGGAGGTGATGTTCATGGCGAAAAAAATAGTACCAAGAGGCTCCGGCGCTGAGCTTGCACGCCTGCTGGGCATCACTGACAGGCGCGTGCGCCAGCTGGCAGACGAAGAAATACTTACCAGAGAGCCTGAAGGAGATTACCTTCTTCCCGAGGTTATCGCTGAATACTATGCCTATAAATACAAAACTGATGAATCCGTTGACCTGATGAAAGAAAAAGCTCTGCATGAAAAAACAAAGCGTGAGCTGGCAGAATTGGAGCTGGCAAAGCGCCGGAATGAAGTGCATGATGCTGAAGATGTACAGATAGTGATGGTTGATATGCTGACGAAGCTTCGCAGTCAACTTTTAGGACTGCCTACTAAGATGGCAAAACTTTTGGCAGAGCGCGATGCAAGCTATATTGATGCAGCATTGACGCAGGAGATTGAGGAACGGTTGAAGGAACTCAGTGACTATTCTCCGACAATGTTCAGTGAGGAGGCTTTCGGCAATGAAGAAGAAAACCGTTGATTTGTTTAAATGCATTGCGAAGCAAGCGCTTAAGCCTATACCTAAACTGAGCGTTTCCGAGTGGGCGGATAACTACCGTATTATTTCAGCCGAAGGCGCTTCCGAGCCTGGCCGTTGGCGTACCGACCGTGCGCCGTATCAGCGTGAAATTATGGATGCTTTTACGCAGTATGGCATCTGGAAAGTTGTTGTCAAATCATGCAGCCAAATCGGTAAAAGCGATATCATGAATAATGTTATCGGCAGGTTTGCCCATTTAGCACCGGCGCCGATAATGATGATACAGCCAACGATTGATATGGCGCAGGATTTTTCCAAAGGCCGTATTGCTCCGATGATTAGAGATACAAAGGTTCTGAACAGAGTATTTGGTTATGCTAAAAGTAGGGAGAGCAGCAATACTATTTTGCTTAAAAGTTTCCCTGGTGGGCGTTTGATAATGAGCGGCGCTAACAGTCCTGCCAGCTTAGCCAGCAGACCTGTAAAGGTGCTGTTGTGCGATGAAGTTGACCGTTTCCCCATGAGTGCAGGCAGTGAAGGCGACCCTATTGGCCTTGCCAGTAAGCGTATGACTACATTTTGGGACAGAGTAATGGGGGAATTCAGTACGCCGACAAATGCCGGTGAAAGCCGCATAGATGACGAATACATGGAAGGTACACAAGAAGAATGGCAACACAAGTGCCCTAACTGTGGAGAATTTCATCTGATTACACATAGAGCACTTATTTCTGAATATGATACATTTGAGGATGCCAAAGGACAGAAACATGTTAATGTGAAATCTGTGCAGTGGCGTTGCCCGGACTGTGGGTTTTCTTTTGGCGAGGTGGCAATGCGCCGAGCCGAGCAAAAATATATAGCGCAAAATGCTCCTGCCCTGGCAAAAGGAGTGAGGAGCTTTTTTGTTAACTGTTGGGCATCGCCGTGGCTTAATTGGAACGTGGTAATGCAGGAATGGCTTGAAGCTAAAGGAGATCCGGAAAGAGAAAAGGTTATATACAATACACGTTTTGGGGAAAGCTATGAGCTGAAGGGTGAATTTGAAGGACCTGAAATGTTCTTGGAACGTCGCGAACGTTATGAAGCGGAGCTTCCAGAAGGAGTTTTGCTTTTGACTGCAGCAGTGGACGTACAAGATAACCGCTTAGAGTATGAAATTTGCGGCTGGGGCAAAGGAGAAGAGTGCTGGGGGATTCAAAAAGGAATTATTTTGGGTGTGCCGGATACTCCGGAACCTTGGCGGCAACTTGATATGCAGCTTGATCGCAGATATTATTTCAAAAATGGTGTTAGCCTTGTTGTTGCTCGTACGTTTATTGATAGCGGCGGTCACTATACCAATGAAGTTTATCAATATTGCCTGACGCATTTTGCGCGCGGGCGCATTGCGATAAAAGGTTCATCAACTCCCGGTGTACCTATCCTGCATAAAGCTACTAAACAGACAGTTAGGCGCAAGTATACTGTGCCAGTCATGCTCTTAGGTACAGATAGCGGTAAGCAGTATGTTATGGACAGACTTTCAATTGAGGTTCCCGGACCTAAGTATTTTCATTTTCCTTTAGATGGAGAACAGCTTCCGCCTAATCCAACTATAGAGCAAGTGCTTGCTTACAGGAAAAGGCAGCTAAAAAACCATAATGAGCTGGTAGAACGTGGTTATGATGAAATATATTTCAAAGGTTTGATTTCTGAGCAACGTATTCCGCGTAAGCGCAATGGACGTGTTGTGTGGCAGTGGGAAGTGATTGCAAAGGATAAGCGTAACGAACCTTTAGATTTGAGAGTATACAATTTGGCATGTATGCTAAGTATCCGCCCTGACTGGGAACAGCTTGGGGCGATAATTAGTGGTGCTGCAGCTGGCGACGGCAAGAAACAATATTTGAAGAACAAGACCGCAACGCCGGCTAGCAAGCGCTATGGATGTATAAAACGAGGAAATTTGAGGTGATGATATGGCTAATGCCTGGATGAATGCAAGATTAAAACAATATCTTGAAGCTGAAAAGGCGATTCTTGTTGGCGGACAGAGTTACCGTATCGGTAATCGCACATTAACCAGAGCTGATTTGGCTGAAATCCGCTCAGAAATCAAGTCATTGGTAGCAGCCGGTGCTATGGCAGACGAAAGCCTGCAGACGCGCGGGCGACGTACAGTGCAGTTTATTTTGCATGACTAGGAGGTTTAACGGATATGGCGAAGCGCAGAAAGTATTATCAATCAAAAGCAAGGCATCCTACCAATGGGGTTAAGATGCCGACAGTAAAAAACAGCGGGTATTCTGAGGGCGGTGCGTCACATACAAGAGCTGGGCTGAGGGCATACAACCCTATTAAAAGTAGTACACAGGCTGATGTTGACGCTAATTTATCTACGCTGCGCAATCGTAGTTCGGATTTATTTTGCAATAGTCCGATTGGCAGTGCTGCACTCAATGTAGCGCGTAATAATACTATTGGTGCCGGCTTGAAAGTATCACCTAAAATTGATTACCGGACGTTGGGTATTACAGCAGAGCAAGCTAAGGAGTGGCAACGTAACACGCAAAGGGAGTTTGAACTTTGGGCTGGCAGTACAAGCTGTGATTTATATCGCAAAAACAATTTTTACGATATGCAGGATGTAATTTATCTGAGCTATCTCATGGATGGCGATGGTTGGGCACAAATTAAGTATCGTCCGTCATTGCCTGACAGCCCTTACTGTTTGCGTATACAGCTGTTTGAAGCATCACGCGTGTGCAATCCTTATTCTGCTTCTGCTTATAGTACAGCTCCGTATCTGGTAGAGATGAGTAACCCTAAAAACGGTAACCGTATTGTTAACGGAGTGGAAATTAATAGTGATGGAGCAGTAATAGCTTATTGGATTGCCAGCAGAGTTCCGATGGATTTAGCTAATCCGTCAAAGAAATTGGAATGGACGCGAGTGGAGGCGTTTGGAAGACGTACAGGTAGGCCGAATGTCCTGCAAATCAGCCACGAAGAGCGCCCGGAGCAATATCGTGGCGTTCCGTATCTTGCACCGGTGATTGAAATAATTAAGCAGATTAGCCGTTATGCCAATGCTGAACTGATTGCAGCGGTCATTAAATCCTATTTTGCTATATTCTTTACCAGCAATACAGGTGAAACCAATGACATTTATGACGTTATGGATGGTACTGGCGGGGAAAAGCTGTCTTACGATGAAAAACGTGAGATTTTGGATGGTATTGACTTGGCTGCCGGCAGTGCCAATCTGCTTCCAGAAGGAATTGACGTAAAAGCTGTGGATGGCAGCCGAACAATGTCAACCTTTGAACCGTTTACTAATACTTTAGTAACGCAGGTTGGTGCGGCGCTTAATATTCCTGCTGATGTACTGATGAGCCGCTTTCAGGCTTCATATTCTGCTAGTCGTGGTGCACTGCTGCAGGCAGCAGCTCTCTTTAAAACACGTCGCACATGGTTTGTGCGAGACTTCTGTCAGCCGGTCTATGAAGCATGGCTGGCGGAAGCAGTGGCTATTGGCCGTGTGAGTGCACCTGGCTATGGGACAGACCCTCTCATTACGAAAGCGTGGAGCAAGGCTGATTGGTTTGGTCCGGTAATGGGTATGCTGGACCCGGTAAAAGAAGTTACCGGTGCGGCATTGCGTCGCAAATATGGTTTCAGCAGTGGTGAACGAGAAGCAGCAGAGCTTACAGGCTCTGATTATGACGATAATATTGACCAGATTGCTCTTGAAAATGCAACTTGGGAAAAGCATGGTCTGTCTGTACCTGTTGCTGACAATACCGGCAAAGATGCAGAAGGAGGTGACGCGAAGAATGAGTAAAAAATTTTGGCAGGTAAAAAACTATGTTAATGCTGAAAGCGAAATTCTGCTGTATGGTCCTATTGCCAGCGAGCATAGTTGGTTTGGCGATGAAGTAACAGCAAAAGATTTCGCTAATGATTTGGAAAGCCTGGGTAATGCACCTGTTACCGTACGCATCAATAGTGGCGGTGGTGACGTTTTTGCGGCGCATGCTATTCACAATCTACTTATCAATTACAAAGGCACTGTTACTGTCGCGATTGACGGACTGTGTGCAAGTGCCGCAACAATAGTTGCTATGGCAGGCAATAAAATTACCATGCCGACAAATGCACTGTTCATGATTCATAATCCTATGATTGCAATGGGCGATTATTATCAAGCTGCAGAATTAATGCAGATGGCTGCTGCTTTGGATAAAATCAAGGACAGTATTATAGCCAGCTATCGTAAGCGCTGCAAGGCAAGCGTAGAAGAGCTGCAGGCAATGATGGATGCAGAAACATGGTTGGGAGCTGAAGAATGTTTAGCACAGGGTTTTATTGACGAAATCGAAGGTGAAATCAGCGCAACGCTTAACAATAAGCAGCTTGTAATCAACTCGACAACCTATGATGTTAGCGGGTTTAAAAATTTTACTGCCTTAAAAAACCATGTATGTACCTGTAAGGAGGGAAAGAACACAATGACAAAACTCGAACAAATTTTAAACAAGCTGGGATTGCTGGATGAAATTAGCACCAGTACTCAGGCTAATCCGGTTAATACTGTACCTGCAGATAACGCACAGGTTGTAGCTGACGCAGTTGCAGCAGAACGCAAGCGTATTAGTGATCTGCAGGCATTTGATTGTAAGGATAATATGGCTGCAGCGGCAATTATTGATGCTGCTGTGAAAAACGGCCAGACAATCAATGATGTAAAAATCTATCTTGATGCTGTGCATAATATGCCTTTCAATGGTGTTCAGAATCTTGTTAATAACATGATTAAGGACAATCAGGAATCCGGTGTAGAAGGTGTTAAAGGTAATCCGCAAAACGAAGCGGAAGAAGAAAAAGCTGCTGACGCACAGGCCATGAATGGCTTTGTAGCAGCTATGAACAAGTTTGGAGGTAAAAAATAATGGCTGAATTAGCGAACACTATGGATGGAGTAACCTATGACGAGCTGTTTGGTGGTACCGCAATCAGCGCCATGACTGCTAATGTTACTATTGCTAAGTTATCAACGGCTACAAGCTATAAGCGTGGCACTTTGTTGGGTATTGTTACTGCCAGCGGCAAATATGCTATTGTCGACAGCGAAGCAACTACCGGTGAAAAGGTAGCGAATGTTGTGCTGGCGCAGGATGTTACTGTTGGCACTACTGATGACGTTGTTGCTACTGTGTATACCCGTGGCATTTTCAATCGTGAAAAACTGATTGTAAAGGCTGGTGCTGATAATGCAACAAAACATGAAGAAGAATTGCGTAAGGTTGGTATTTATCTGACCAGCGTAAAATAAGGAGGCTGTGAATAATTATGGGATTTGATATTAACGAAACTCGCACTATGCTGGCGGCAATGGAACAGAGCTATAAGCCTAAAACTACTCTGGTAGATGTTTTCTTCCCGCATGCTCAGACTTTCGTAACCAATACTGTATCTATGGAATTTCGCAAAGGTGGCCGTGCCATGGCTCCTTTCGTAGTACAGGGCGGTAAAGGTGTTAACTTGGCGCGTGCCGGCTCTCAGGTGCGTACTTATAAACCGCCTATGATGCGCCCAAAACGTAATATTGAAGTAGCTGACATTGCCGGACGTGGCTTCGGTGAAACTGTATACAGCACCCGCACTGCTGCAGAGCGTGCTGCTGAAATGCGCGCCAAGGATTTGCAGGAGCTGCAGGAAGCATGCGCACGCCGTGAGGAATGGATGGCTGCTCAGTGCCTGCTGAATGGTGAATATGACATCAAAGGCTTTGCTGATGATGGTGTTGCAGCTGTTGTTGACACTATGAGCTTTGGGTTTGACGGCAAGACTACTCTTTCCGGCGGTGATACCTGGGATAATGCTTCTGCTAAAATTTATGACAATATTGGAGATGCTTCTCAAAAAATCCGCCGCGCTGCGGGCGATATCCCGACTGTTGCAATCTGCTCCGGCAATGTTGTGAAATACCTTCTGGCCAACGAGCAGCTTTATAAGTTTATGATGGTGCCTTCTCGTGAGAACATGGCGCTTTTAAGCCTGCAACCTAAGCTGCAACGTCCTGATCTGATGCGTGTTGGCTACATTCAGGCACTGAATCTGGAAATCTATTCTTATGATGGTGGCTATACTGATGAGGAAACCGGTAATTATACTCCGTATATTCCGGATAATCATATGATTATCGGTGTGCCTGGTCTTGGCCGTCGCCTGTATGGCGCTGTTGACCAATTAGAAGAGGATAAGCAGTGGCATTCCTATGCAGCTGCGCGTGTGCCTAAGGTTACTGTGGATGTGGAGAATGACACCAGCTCTCTTGCTGTAAGTTCCCGCTGCGTAATCTGCCCGGACTTCTTGGATAAATGGGCAACTCTGAAAGTAAAATAAGGAGGCTCCTATGAAGGTTTTAGTAAAAAAATTTACGTTGGTACGCGATGGTGTAACCTATAATGCCGGAGAAATTGTAGATTTGCCGGTTGAAGAAGCTACTAGGCTGGTAAACGAATCTGGCAAAGAGTTTGCGCTGTTGGCAGAAGTAAAGCCTGAAGCAAAAAATGTTTCTGCTCCTCAGCAGGAAACAGCAGGTGCTACTTTAGAAAGCATGACTGTTGAACAGCTTAAATCCTTAGCGTCTGAACATGGCATTGACTTGGGCAAAGCTACTAAAAAGGCTGATATTATTGGCCTGATTTTAGCGGCAGAAGCTGATGCTGGAGATGAAAACGCTCTGCCTGCAATTGATGCTGCAGCATTAGTAAAATGACTCCGTTTCAAAAACAGATAGCTGCAGACAATGCGGCTGTCTTTCTCAATGAGATGGAGTTTGCGGAGCTGCATGATCTGAACGGTACGGAATGCAAGGCGATTGTGCAGGATATCTCCGTGGCGCAGGCCTTGACGATACAGCAGGGCAAGGATGATTATTATCCCGGTGTTTATGGCAGTCAGCTGCAGGTTAACTGCCTGAAGGCTGATTTGCCTGAGGTGCCGGTCTATGGCATGCGATTTTATCTGGACGAAAAAATGTATGAGGTTGAAAGCGTGAGTGACGATATGGGCATTTTAACAATTCAGCTGGTGGCGAATGACCGATGATTAGTATTGATGCTAAAAATCTAGAATACGCACAGCGGAAGTTGGGCGGTACTCCGAAGCAAATAGAACAGGCGGCGGCTAACGCTATCAACTACACAATTACAAAGATAAAAACGCAGACATCCAAATCTATTCGTAAAAACTATTTGGTAAGCGCCAAGAATATTAAAGGGGCGCTGGATATTAAGCGTGCGTCACGTTCTAACTTGCGTGGCGTTCTTGCTTCTCGTGGCAGCCCATTGCTTTTGACAGCATTTCAGGTAAGTGTTAATAAGCGCGGGCCAATAAAGGCGAAAGTACGCAAGCAAACCCGCGTTAAGGCTGTGCCTGGCTTATTTCTTGGTGTATCGCGCAAAGGTTACACTGGTGCAATGCAGCGCGCTCAACGCAAAGCACGCTATCCTTTGCGCATTCCTTATGGTCCTAGCATACCGCAGATGTTTGGCTCGGAAAATGTTATCGGTGAGCTTACTCCGTTGGCAGAAGCTACGCTGAACAAACGCTTTTTACATGAAGTAGAATATCGTTTCGGTAAAATATTGACGAAAGCACTCGGTTAGCGAAAACTACGCTTAATGAGCGTTTTTGCATAAAGTAAGGAGTTTTTATGACCACAGTTGAATTAATGGATAATCTGGCTGGGTTTTTGCGCCCTGCAGTTACTGACTACAGCACGCAGCAGCCCTCTGGTCAGCGTGAAATCAAAGTATATGCAGGCTTCCCGCCAGCACGCATGAATGCTGATGAACAGGCATCGTTTATCTATGCTCTTGTCACCGGGGCGCAGGATACTGCAGACGGCGATATTAGCACCGCGACGGTAGAAATTGGCTTCAGCATTTATGATAACAGTGATGCGGACGACTGGCGCAGTCTCTATAATCTTATGGAGCACGTGCGCCAGCATCTTTTGAAGCATCGTCTGGTAGCGGACAGGCACCGCCTGCAGCTGCCGTTGAAGCTGGAAGTGCCGGAAGCACAGCCTGCTCCGCAGTGGCAGGGTAAAATTACTGCAATTTATACTATTGGTCAACCTTATGAGGAGGACATATATTATGGCGAAGAATAAGAAAACAGAGAAGCTGATTTATATCGGCCCTAACCTGAGCCGCGGAAGATTACTGCAGTATCAGGTATTCATTGGCGGTCTGCCTGAGCATTTAGATGCAGAATTGGATGAATTCCCTCAATTGGAGAAGCTGTTTGTTTCAGTAGAACAGCTTAACAGAGCGCTTGAGGAAGTTCAACAAACAGGTACTCCGCTGAATAAGTATTACAAACAAGCTATGGAGGTGTAAAACATGGCATATAAACATGGTGTGTATACCAGTGAGGTTCCGACTAGCGTTGTGCCTGCTGTAAACACTGCTGCCGGTCTGCCAGTTGTATTCGGTACCGCTCCGGTACATTTGGCGAGTGAGCGCGCTCAGAGCAACAAACCCATTTTGTGCTACAGTTACGCTGAGGCAGTACAACAGTTGGGCTACAGTAAAGATTGGGCTAAATACACTCTCTGCGAGGTAATGTATAGCCAATTCGCATTGTATAATCGCGGTCCGGTGGTTTTTGTAAACGTATTGGATCCCCAAACCCATAAGAAGAGTACTAGCTCCAAAAATGTTACAGTGACAAACAAAGTTGCAAAAGTAGATGCTCCGGTTCTGCTTGACACTTTGCAGATTAAAGCGTCTACGGCTGGGTCTGCATTGATTGCCGGCAGCGACTATGAAGCTGCTTATGATGACGATGGCGTATTGGTTATTACGTTACTTGATGATAGCACTGCAACTGCTGCAAGTAATTTAACACTTACTTATGATGAGATTGATGCTACAGCAGTAGATGCAGATGATATCATTGGCGGCATCAATGTGAGCGATGGTTCTGTCAAAGGTTTGGAATGTCTTAACAAAGTATTCCCGATTACCGGCCTTGTGCCTGGCATTGTATTGGCTCCCGGCTGGAGTGAAACTCCGACAGTAGCTGCCGTAATGAAAGCCAAAGCTAGTAATATCAACAGCCATTTCAAGGCGATTACGCTTAATGACGTACCGACCGACGCAGTAAAAAAATATACTGATGTCAAGGCGTGGATGAACCAGAACAGCTATAACGATACTTCTCAAGTGGTATGCTGGCCGATGGTTAAGATGGGCGATGATGTTTATCACATGTCTACCCATGTTCTTGGCGTTATTGCAACTGTTGACAGTAATAACGATGATATTCCTTACGAAAGCCCGTCTAATAAAAGCATGCAGATTAACGGCTGCTGCTTAAAAGATGGTACTGAGGTAGTATTAGGACCTGATGAAGCTGGTTACCTCAACGGCCAGGGCGTTGTTACCGCGCTTAACTTTATCGGAGGCTGGAAATGTTGGGGCAATCGCACCGCCTGCTATCCGTCTAACACCGACCCTAAAGATGCCTTTATCTGTATTCGCAGAATGTTTAACTGGCATGCGCAGACTTTCATTCAAACTTATTGGACGAAGGTAGATAAGCCGATTAACAAACGCCTGATTCAAACAGTTCTGGACAGTGAAAATATGCGTTTAAACGGCCTTACCGGACAAGGTGTCATTTTGGGCGGCCGTGTTGAATTTCGTGATGATGAAAATCCCGTTACCAATCTTATGGACGGCATCATTAAATTCCACACCTATCTTACGCCGCCTGCCCCTGCGCGTGAAATTGAAAACGTGCTCGAATATGATCCTGCGTATTTTGAAACGCTGTTCAGTTAATTGGGAGGTGAGATAGATGGCAAATGTACCTGAGAAATTGATTAACTTTAAAGTTTACCAAGATGGTAACGATTTGGTGGGTATTGCTGACGTGCAGCTTCCATCGTTAGATGCTATGACCGAAACCGTTAAAGGTGCAGGTATTGCAGGCGAGTTTGATAGCCCGGTGCTGGGGCATTTCGGTAGTATGGAAACAGTGTTGAACTGGCGCACATTGGAGAAGCGCAATATCATGTTGGCTATGCAGACTGGCGTAAATCTTGATCTGCGCGGTGCGCAGCAGATTTATGACAGTGCCAGCGGTAAATACAAGGTTGGTAACGTAAAATGCGTTGTGCGCGGTGTACCGAAGAAAACGGAGTTGGGCAAGCTGGATGTTGGTGCTACTACAGGCACTGCGAACACAATTGAAACAGCTTACCTAAAAGTTACCATTGATGGTGAAACTGTTCTGGAGCTGGATAAGTTCAACTACATCTGCAACATTGGTGGCGTTGATTATATGGCTGACGTTCGCGAAGCCTTAGGCATGGTATAAAACAAAAAAAGCCTCCGGCTGCACGCTGGGGGCTAAATTATAAAAGTTTGGAGGAATGAAAGATGATTGACTTAAAAAATGTAGACAATGTGTTGCAAAATGTTACTGGCAAAGATTTTCTGAATGCTGAACGACAAGCGCGTCAGATGGGAGATCAAACAGCTTCCATTGTTCTATCTGGCCAGTTTCAAACTATTTTGTTAGCGAATGCGTTAAAGGTTCCAGTTGAGGATATTGAGGAATTACCTGTGGCGGAATTTGTTCAGGCTCTGAGCAAGGTGAACGCTTTTTTATTCGCACAGGATTTAGTGAAGGACAGCAAATAAGAAGAGCAGCCATAGGCTGCTCTATAAATACCAATACAGATATTGAGTTTTTTATTAATGAACCATTGATTGAGTTTCTCGACTGGCTTAATCTTGTTTCTGCTCTTTGTGAAAGTCAACGGTAAAAAGCGTTGGCAATAAATGGTCGAATATAAATTGATAGATAAGGTGGACTGCGTAGGCTGGACCTAAGCCTATAAATAAGCCTAGCAGACCAAAAAACAATACGCATGGCCAAACAATAAAAGCAATGTTTGCTTCAGCTATACCTAAAGCATAACTTACTATAGCGGCTGAGCTTAATCCAACAGCTGCACCGATGCAAGCACCCATGCCACAAAAGAATATATAAAACAAAATTACTAGAATATCAAATTTCATAACAATCACCTTCTATGTAAATTATATCATCAAAGGGGAGGAGGGACAAGATGGCAAAAAAAGAGTTTAGCATGGCATTTCTTATTGGAGCTCAACTCAAAGGGAGCTTTGGCAATACTTTTTCTAATGTCCTTAAAACCTTTTCCGAGACAAATGCTGCAACTGAAAAAAACAAAAAAGTCTTGAATAGTCTTACTGATGCCTATAAAGATGGCACTATAGCAGCACAAACATTTAAACGCAATCTGGCTTTGCAATCACTGGGAGTTTTTAGCGCTAGGTTAGCAAAAACAAAAGGAAGTCTTGAGGTTTTTAACAGTAGTTTTGGGGCTATGACCAGTATTGCTTCTCCTTTTGTGTCGGCAACAAAAACAGCAGCAGCCTTTGAAGCGGCAATGGCGAAGGTGGGTGCTATTTCACGCGCTAATGGTACCGAACTTGAACTGCTAACAAAAAAAGCTAGAGAGCTAGGCGAGACAACGCAATTTACCGCTACCCAGTCAGCTGAAGCAATGAGCTATTTGGGTATGGCTGGATGGGATGCAAAGCAGATTATGGCTGGTATGCCTGGTTTGTTGAGTTTAGCGGCGGCTGGTGGAACAGATTTGGCACGCACCGCCGATATAGTTTCGGACAATCTTACTGCATTCGGCTTATCTGCTGAAAAAGCTGGACACATGGCAGATGTTTATGCGACGGTAATTACTAGGACAAACACAAATGTAGAGATGCTTGGCGACACTATGAAATATGCTGCTCCGGTAGCTGAAGCTTTTGGAGCATCCATGGAAGAGACTGCTGCTTTAGCTGGTTTGATGGCTAATAGCGGTATTAAGGCAAGTCAAGCCGGTACATCGTTGCGTGCAGGCTTTTTACGCTTGGCAGGACCCCCAAAGATGGCGCAAAAGGCAATGGAACAGCTTGGAATGTCTATGAATGATATTACAGCTGAACAAAAAGAGGCAGCCCTAGCAATGGCGAGCCTTGGCATAAACATGAGCGATACTAGTGGGCCGAAGAAAATGTCCACTATTCTTGTTGAGTTAAGAAACAAAACTAAAGATTTAGGTAGGGAAGAAAAGCTGGCAGCTATGAAAGCTATATTTGGCCAGGAAGCGGCAACAGGATGGCTTGCCGTGCTTAATAGCGGCGATGGAACTTTTGAAAAATTGGTAACTGAACTCGAAAATTCTACTGGCGCAGCCGATAGCTTAGCAAAAAAGATGCAAGATAATGCACAAGGCGCTATGACAAGATTTAATTCAGCCTTAGAGTCTGCGCAAATTTCTATTGGAACAGCTTTTTTGCCTGCAATGGCAACAGCAGCTGAAGCTGGGGCTAAGTTCTTCGGGTGGTTTGCTGGAAACAAAACGCTGACAAATGTTGCTATAGGCATTGGAGTGGTTAGCGTGGCATTAGCTGGATTTGTGGCTGCTGTAAGTGCGGGTGCTGCTGTAGTTAATGCTTATAAAACTGCCTCTATTGCCTGCAATGCTGTATCGAAAGCCTTTAAAGCTTGCACAATATTGTCGACTGCCGCACAATGGGCAATGAATGCTGCAATGTATGCTTGCCCAATAGGTTTGTTTATAGCTGGTGTTACTGCCATTATAGCTGTCGGTTATGCGCTTTACACTCATTGGGATGCAATCAAACAGTTTTTTGTCAACCTTTGGGACAGTCCGACAGCTAGAACGATTATGTTTATTACAGGTCCAATCGGCTGGGCGATTGCTGCTGGAACTGCGCTTATTGCCAACTGGGACATCGTCAAGCAGTGGTTTATAACATTGTGGGACAATCCTTCTTTAGCAATACAGCAGTTTGTTAATGGTATAAAAGACAAGTTTTCTGATGCATTCTCTTGGGTACAGGAAAAATGGCAGGCCATCAGCGATTTTATCTCTAAGCCAATCTTCGGCAAGGTCAATATAACTGCTCAAGGAAGCAGTGGTAGTGACGTTGCACACAACGCTTCTGGAGGTATCTACGGCAAGGGCGCGTTCCTGACAACCTTTGCTGAGGACAGCGGCGAGTCCGCTATTCCGCATACGCCAAATGCGCGGAACATCGGCCTGCTGGCGGAAACAAACCGCATTATGGGCAATCCGTTGGGCGGTGGTGCCAATATTACTGCTACGTTTGCACCAAACATTACAATTCAAGGCGGTGGCGACGAAGGTAAAATCCGCGAGGTGTTGGAGTTGGAGATGGCAAAGTTTAAGAAGATGCTGCAGGACTTGCAGAACCAGCAGAGGAGGGTAAGCTATGCGTAAGACTTACACAACTACTCAGGGCGACATGTGGGACTTGATTGCCAAGCGCTTGTATAATGACGAAGCATCGCTAAACGTCCTGCTGGAAGCAAATCAGCGCTATGCTGATATGGTGGTCTTCCCGGCAGGTGTTGAGCTGGATGCGCCGGAGTATACCGCTCCGGTAACATCGATGCTGCCGCCATGGAGGCGCTGAGATGATGGACGCAAGACGTTGCCTTGTAATGGTGAGTTACAACGGCAAGGATATCAGCGCTGACCTGCAGCAATATCTCAAATCAGTAAGCTATACCGACAATATGTCGGGCGAGGCTGACGACCTGCAGCTTACGCTGGAGGATAAAGCTGGTTTGTGGCAATCAGCATGGATGCCGAAAAAGGGCGCGACGCTTGACGTGAGCATCAGGCACATCAATGCAGGTGCTGAGCAGGTCGTGCGTTTCGGTCTGTTTGAGATTGACGAGATAACATCAAGCGGAATGCCTAGCGAGGTGCAAATCAAGGCGATAAGCGTGCCTGACAACAATAATCTGCGTGGAGTTGAGCGTACACGCAGTTGGGAAAAGGCAGAGCTTAAGCGTATCGCCAACGATATTGCTGGCGGCGCAGGACTTGAGCTGTATTATGACGTCAAGGATTATAACCCCGTCATAGACAGAGCAGAGCAGTCGGAGCAGTCCGATTTATCATTTTTGTATCAGCTCTGCGCTGACCACGGCCTTGCGCTCAAGATATGTAACAATCAGCTTGTCATTTTTGATGAGGCGGATTATGAGGCTGCAGATGCCGTCGCTCAGTTGCCTAAACCGGGCACGATTGCTGCAGATGCCGGCCTTAAATCGCTTGACCTGCTTATGAGCTACAGCCTAAGCAGCAAAGTCCGTGATGTATATAAGGCCTGCCATGTCAAATACCAGGAGGGTAAAGACAAGCAGAAAATTGAGGCTACTTTTGCGGCTCCAGGTAAAACAACTGGCAAGACTCTCGAGGTAAACGAGCAGGTTACCAGCATTGCAGACGCGGAACGGCTGGCCAAAAAGAAGCTGCGCGAGAAAAACAGCGCTGAGATATCCGGTACGTTTACATTTGTCGGTTATCCCGAGCTGGCCGCGGCCGTCAACATCATGTTGAGCGGTTTCGGCGTGTTTGACGGCAAATACATCATCATCAAGGCGCAACATGATATAGGCAGCGGCTATACAACACGCATTGATGTGCGGAGGTGTTTGGATGGATATTAACAAAATCAAAAACCTTATCCGTATCGGCACCATATCGGCCGTCAACGGGGCTGCCTGCAGCGCTCGCGTTGTGTTTGATGATAAGGACGACCTTGTCAGCGCTGAGCTGCCCATAATTACTATCGGCAGCAGCCAGACGCGCGCTTACTGGATACCAGAGGTCGGGACGCAGGTCCTGTGCATTTTCCAGCCAAATGCCAGCGGCTGCGGCATCGGTAGCGGATTTATCATCGGCGCTTTTTACAGCTCCGTTGACAAACCTGTTGAGAGTGATGCAGCCGTACGCAGTATCACGTTTGCTGATGGGAGCTTTATCAGGTACGAAAGCGGAAACATTGAGATAAATGCGAAGGGAAAGTTGGTGTTGAAAGGGGCGATAGTGGAGATAAATTAGGAACATGGCGAGAGAGTAGATTTGTGTAAATTGGTGACTTTGTAAATTTAAAAGTGAAATTTTTCAGCTGAATAGAGGAAAAAACTGTACAAGTGTCGAATAAAATGGTAAAATAAATCAGTACATAAAAAACATAGCAAACAAATGTACACTTTATTTAAACACTATAATTAAAGCTAAAGAATGGAAGGAGTGAGTGCTATGTATGATGCATTGACTATTGCAATGTATATTATTAATAGGTGCTTTGAAGAAGGTGCACCTGTTACTAATTTGCGCTTACAAAAACTTCTTTATTTTGTTCAGTTAGAGTCTTATAAGGTATACGGAAAACGACTTTTCAATAACGATATTGCAGCTTGGCAATTCGGTCCAGTAGTCCCTGATGTATACTATAAATATAGTGTATATGCGGGAATGCCTATTTTATTACATTATGATAATTTAAATTTATGTAATGAAATTACTAGTATTGTAGATGATGTTATAGACCAAAAAAAGGACATACCTATATGGAAATTGGTAGAATGTACACATAAGGCTGGAGGACCGTGGGATATTACAATTAAAAAGTTTGGGCTAAGATCTATAATAAATAGTGATTTAATTGCCAACGAGGCTAAATTTAACTAATTGTAGGTGATTTCAATTGGAAAACAGCAAGCAGCAATTAGTAATAAATGATTTTATAATATTCTTGGCTAAGGAACTATATAGTCCTGAGCAAATTGAAAATGAAGCAAAAGAAAAATTATGTGGCGTGTATTCTGATGAAAATTTTCGGCATTTTTATTCTCGTATATTTGCCACAATAAAATCTGATATCATCGAAAAAGAAGGTAGTATAGATTTTCTTACAGAAAATATAAAAACACTTTATGAACTAAATAATTCGGATACAATTTGCTGGGATACTAGTCTAGAAATTAATATAAAGATTAAAAATAAGTTCGATAAACTATATGATCATATTATGTTAGAAATTTCTAGAATAAATTATTATGATCAATGGAGTTCTCAATATAGAGATATAGAAAAGAAAATGCAACATGCTAATCTTGAAGTAGTAGAAGCTAATAACCAGCTTAGTATAGCTAAAATTAAAATGGCAGAGATGCAAGGGGCTATAGATTCTACAATTAAGCAAATTAGTGATTTGCAAAGAAATATTGAAAGTACCAAATCTGAACATATTACTATACTGAGTATTTTTGCTGCTATTATGTTAGCATCGTTAGGTGGGTTGAGTTTATTAAGCAGTTCATTGCAGAGTGTTGATAAAGCATCTATATTTCGGTTGATTATGCTTTGTAGTATTACTGGATTTGTACTATTTAACACAACTTTTATGTTGATATATATGTCTGCAAGAATTACTGGCCGGACAATTTACACATTTTGTCCGACTGCTAAAGACGGAACAGACTGCGTTTCTTATAATAATAAATGCCATAATGATTGTTCCGCAGTTACTAGATTAAAGAAGCGTTTGCCGTATGTGTTTTGGGTGAATCTAATATTAATTTTTTTGATTTTATTTGACGTAGTTGTTTATTTTACTATTAAATATGAATGGGTAGAGGGAATCTGCAAATTGTTATTTTCTTTCTCTAGTATAATTGGTTTATGGATTATTGCGATTACAAATTTATATTTAGTAATAAGACTTATTAAATATACTTATAAAAAGTTCAGAAAATGATTTAGGCTTTTCTTCAAGCCGCTTACAAAAGTAGGCGGCTTTTTCTATACCCAAAAACAGGTGAAAGGAGGTGATTACGTGCCAAAAGCAACACGATTAGGTGATAACGATACGGGACACGATGCCTGCGCTCCGACAGCTCTGGTGAGCGCAAGCGCTGATGTTATCATCAACGGCAAAGGCGCTGGCCGTGTGGGTGACAGCTATGCGCCTCATGGCTGCGTGGCACACCCGACGCACAGTGGAGTAATATCCAGCGGGAGCGCCAGTGTTTATATCAACGGCAAGGCTGCTGGCAGAATAGGGGACAGCGTAAGCTGTGGTGGGAGTGTGGCGGTGGGGAGCAGCGATGTAATGATTGGAGGTTGATATTATGCTTGTAGGTTTCATGGCTGATATACCATTTATTGTATCCAGCCGCTTTATCCGTACATTCGATGATTATGGACGTGGCAGCGCAGGGCGCTGGGCTCAGCATGATATTATCGGCGATAAGCCGGTGCTTGAGTTTATCGGTCCGGACATAGAGAAGATCAGTTTTTCTATGCAGCTGCGTGCTGATCAGGGCATAAACCCGGCTAAGGAGCTTGAAAAGTTGCGAAAAATGCGCGATACAGGTAAATACTTTCCGCTAGTTATTGGCGGAAAATTAGTTACGGATAACATGTGGGTTATTGAAAGCCTGGATGAAAGCGTTTCCTTCTGGGGCAAGTTTGGCAGCGTTATGAGTGCTAAAGTAAGCGTAACGCTGAAAGAATACACAGGAGGGCTGAAAGTATTATGATTTACGATGTTTTAGCTCAGCCAATGCAAGGCATTGATTTTGCACCAGCATCAGAAGCTGCAGAAATCCTGCAAAATCTGCGTACAATAATTACCACTACAAAATATTCTGTGCCGCTTGACCGTGATTTTGGCATTGATGCTGATATGCTCGACCTGCCAATCAACGTAGCGCAGGCAAAGCTGCAGTCTGAGATGATTACGGCCGTCAAAAAATATGAGCCGCGTGTGGAGATAACATCAATCAGTTTTACCGGCACGGACGATGGCGTGCTGATACCGAAAGTGCAGGTGAAGATAAAAGATGACAATGAGTAAATTAGATAACCTGGCCGATATTGTGTTTGTTGATACTGATGCCGATGAGGTTGAAAGCTATGTGATAGGCAGATACGAGGCTATTACTGGCAGGACGTTGGCCAAAGGCGACCCGGTAAGGCTGTTTCTGCTGACGATTGCAGCGCTCATCGTGCTGCTGCTCAACAAAATCAATGCGACCGGCAAGCAGAACCTGCTCAGATACGCTACCGGTGACAACCTGGACCATCTGGGCGCGCTTGTAGGTGTTGAACGTATCCCGGCAAAGGCTGCCGTGACTACCATGCGCATCAGGCTGTCCGCTAAGCTGCAGACAGCAACTATCATCCCTGCAGGTACACGTTTTACGGCAGGCGATAATGTGTTTTTTGCCCTTGATACCCCGCTGGTTATTGATGCGGGTGCAACCAGTGCCGACGGCAGTGCAACCTGCCTGACAAAAGGCGAGCTGGGTAACGGCTATGTAGCCGGCCAGCTCAAGACGTTGGTTGACCCAGTGCCGTATGTGGATAGCGTGGCAAACATCACCACGTCTGAGGGTGGCGCTGAGGTCCAGTCAGACGACAGCTACCGTGAGGATATCCGCCGCGCCCCGGAAAACTTTAGTACGGCAGGGCCTGAAGGCGCTTATATCTACCATGCCAAAAGGGCGTCAACAAAGATTGCTGACGTTACGGTATGGTCGCCGGAAGCGGGCAAGGTGGAGGTAAGGCCGTTGCTGGCGGGCGGCGAGCTGCCCGGCGATGAGATGCTGCAGCAGGTCAAGACTACGCTTGACGATAAAAAGGTAAGGCCGCTGACTGATAACATCAGTGTACTGGCTCCTGAACAGGTAACCTATAACCTCAGCTTGACATATTATATCGCCAGCGACAACAAGGCACAGGCGACAGCTATCCAAAACGCCGTCAATGCGGCCGTTGACGATTATGTCCTGTGGCAGAAGTCAAAGCTGGGCCGTGACATCAATCCGTCTGAGCTTATCGTGAGAGTAATGGCTACAGGCGCAAAACGCGTGGCTGTGACTGCTCCGGTGTTTACCGCGACAACTGATACACAGGTGGCTGTCTGCGGCACAAAGACTGTGACGCTAGGAGGGATAGAGGATGCTTGAGCTTAAGGATAATGCCCTGCAGCGCATCCTGCCAAGCTCCATCAGCGGCGATGCAACGGTAAAGGACATCGTGCAGGCCATCTCCGGCAGGCTGGCGCAGCTGGGTGAGCAGGCTGAGCTTGTCTTAATCTTGCCGCGTCTCCAAAAGCTGCCGGAAGAAATCGTCGATGAGCTGGCGTGGCAATATCACGTGGATTTTTATGACGTTTCGGCCGACATCGCAAAAAAGCGGGAGCTTGTACGCAAAGCTATTGCCCGCCACCGTTACAAAGGCACTCCCGCAGCGGTTGAAGAAGTCTGCTCAGCAGCCTTTGATACCGCGGAGGTGCTGGAATGGTATGAATATGGCGGCAAGCCGTATCATTTCAAAGTGCGCATGGTGCAGGAGTCCATCCCGGACGAAGCGGTTATGGCTGATATGGTCAAAGCTATCAACAGCGCCAAGAACATCCGGAGCTGGCTTGACAGCATGACTTTTTATTACCGTCCGGAGGGCAAGATTTATACGGTTGGTGTGCTCTGCCAGCATAAAAAGTTATTTTTCAGGATATGAGGGAGGTGAGCGGATATGTTGTGCATAGAATATGACGGCCTGCACAAAAACAGGATAACGCTGACGCGCGGCGACAGTGCCACGCTGAAGCTCAAGCTGTACGATGCCCAGAATAAGCCTGTTGTGCTGACTGAGGCTGACAGGGCTGTGCTGACGGTCAAGCAGGATATTGACAGTCCGGCTGCCGTGCTGCAGCTGGAGGCAAAGGAAAAACAGTTTGATTTTACTCCGGCCGATACAGCCGGCCTTGCCTGCGGCCAATACTGTTACGATGTGCAAGTGACGTTGTCAGATACGGACGTGTATACGGTAATCCCGCCCTCCGATTTTATCCTGGCTAAAGGGGTGACCTGATATGCGTGACGGCGAATTAAAAGGCCTGATTGTCCATAAAGCCGGCCTTTTCGGACGCCTTGAAAGCGCGAAAGAAATCCGCGGCTATATAGGCTGCGGGATAAAAAAGGTCAGTGATTATGTGCCGGAGGAAGAATACCACGGCACTTATGAGGCTGTATCAAAGGCTTTTGAGGACAGCTATCTGGAAACAAAAAACAAACGCCTCAGAGACAATATACACGTCAAGGAAATCCCCTACTATGAGACAAGCAACTTGTCCGACGGGGTGACGGTATATATCGGAAGCGAAATCGAATTTGAATAAACGGAGGTACGCTAATGTCAAATTGGGGTAAACCGGTATTGACCAAGCAGGGCCTTAAGCTGCAGGCCAAGGTCGATGCCGGCAGTCGTATGCAGCTTACACAATGCAAGATTGGCAGCGGTACGCTCAGCAGCGGGCAGAACCTTGAGGACCTGACAGCGCTGATTGCGCCTGTGCAGACGCTGCCTATTGCAAGCATCAACTACTCGGAAAACAACAGCGCCTGCGTGATTGCAGCCGTGACAGATAACAGTAATGTAACCAGCGGCTATTATCTGCGCGAATTTGGCGTGTATGCCCGCGATCCGGATGATGGCGAGATACTGTACGCAGTAGCGCAGGACTCAAACCCGGACTACATCCCGCCAAAGGGTACATCCGCAGTAATCAGCCAGGAAATCGGCGTAGCGTTATCGTTTAGCAACGCTGCCAACGTTACCGCGTACGTTAACACATCGGCTATTGCAACAATAACTTACGTCAATAGTTATGTAGCATCTGCCGTGGCGGACCTTAAAGATATGACCGGTGCATCCCCTGCGCAGGGCGGCGTCCACGGTCTTGTCCCTGCTCCGGGCCGCGGCGTTACGAAAAACCGCTTTTTGCAGGCCGACGGAACGTGGGCCTTTGTTAACGAGATGACCGGTGCTTCGGCCGGGGCTGCAGGTGCAAGCGGTCTTGTCCCTGCTCCCGCTGCAGGCAACAGCACGCGTTATTTGCGCAGCGACGGAAGCTGGGCGGCTATCGTGGCAATGTCCGGTGCATCGGCTACCGTTGACGGTGCCTCTGGCCTTGTGCCAGCACCTGTTGCCGGAAGCAGCATCAGATATCTGTGCGCTGACGGAACCTGGAAAGAGGTTGACCTGGACAGTGCTAAAACCAAACTCGTGATGTACTCGTGAGGTGACTGTTATGCGATATAAGATAATGGTCAAGGGGACTGCATACAAGGCAGCCAGAACAGCAAAGCTGTACACCGCTCAGATATACCGCGCCGTCAGCATAAAGTTGATAATCACGCTCCCGGACGGCAGCCCCGTATCCGGACAGCAGATTACTGTCGACGGCGCAAATTACGAGACCGATAGCGCCGGGCAAATCATCCTGACAGATGATATGGGCTTGAGTGCAAGCCATCACATCACCTACAGCACCACATACACCGCTGACGTTGATGTTACCTATGTAGCCGATGCCTCGTATACCGTGGCGCTGGAAGAACATGTCACCGCTGGCAGCGTAACCGTAAGCGAGTGGGCGTTTAACACCAACAGCTACGCCAAAAAGCCGTATACGTTGGTCGTTCCGCGGTACAAACGGTGAGGCGATACAGCATGGCAATGTTGAGATAGTGTATCTGCAGTACGGCAGTAACACATTTAAAAAATACGTCGGTGTCACGCCGGGCGAGACCTACACGATATACGGCCGTAACGTAGCTGCTGATGCGACAATCGAGTGGTCGGACGAAATCAACACCCATGCCGTTGACGTAACGATTTAAAGGAGGTAAAAAATGGCACAATCAACAACAAATCTCGGGAAGATACACGTCTTCCCGTCAGAAACACTATACAATCAATTTAAAGACATCATCGCAGATAACGATTTAGCGTTATTAAAAGATGATGGGGCGTACATCGTAGCCGCCCTGCTGGAGCAGAACGGCTATGTTAAATTTAGCAACGGTCTAATTCTGCAGTGGGGATTTGGTGAATCTCCATATGCCACGCCAACAACGTATACATACCCCTTGCCTTACTCTGTTAATGTGCTTAACGTGGTTATTGGTTCTGTAGGTGATCATGAGAGCACCTGCAGAATAAATTCGGTAAGCAAAGACAGCTTTGTTGCATACAGGCATTATAGTGGCTCTGGAAAGGGCAGTGGTTATTTATATTGGTTAGCCATAGGGATTTAACGTCCTACAGCTAACCAATTATAGCTGTTTTGCGGATTGTAAATTGTAAACCCCTCGACTGTAAGGCTGGTAACATACAAACGATTTTTACTCATGTTTCCTCCGTCGGCTGTTTGCAAAATCGGTAGGACCGTAAACACTGTTTTCGTAAAACTGATAGGGTATGTAATAGGCGAGGGGTTGTTACTTCCCCACTGCTATTTACCATATGCCAAAAACCAACCAGCTGCCTGGGTCTGGAATGTTGGGTAAGTATCGTATTGGGTGACCTTGTAGTGGAACTTTATCAAATCCACATCATCGAAATAAGCATGTGCGGTAACACGAGCAGCGGTCTGTTGACCTAAAATCCCATAAACAGTTGACGTAAAAGGGATGGGATAATAAGTCCAAGAATCAGTCAAAGATGTTTTAACTCCCCACTGCTGCTTATGCTTTGCCAACAGCTATATATCGTCCACTAGCATTTACAGCTGCCCATTGGTTAGCCTGTTGTTGTGTTAAATAGTAACTAGAAAATTTTACCGAGTTATTGTTCAAAGATGTACATATAGGTACATGGGGAGCAGGGTTGCTATATACAGTAGTTGACGTTGTTGGCACAGCAACTGCTTGATATACAGCACTAAATGATATTGGAAAGTTTGCAACATTGTTGGAATATGTTCCCCACTGCTATGCTTGCCCTATGGCTATATAAGTTGCCGTATCAGAGCAATCGCCACCTGCAGAACCATGATAGCAATAAGATAACCCGGATGTGGTTAAATTAAAGGCATGGCAGCCAAATTCCGCTTTGTGGTCACCCGTCCTGTCAACATCATATGCGTTAGCGATAGCAATATACGCTAACTTAAACCGTATTGGAAACGTAATCGATTGCACCCATGACGTGGAGTACGAGCTGTTTCTAATAACTCCCCACTGCTTAGATACATAGAGCAATGTAACCAACATACGATATACGAGTTCTGTTCTCGTAACAATTCCATGTGACAACGATATCGTTAGGACCTGATGTTGTACCGACACAATGCCAACAAAAATTGTTAGCAGTATTATTCCATCCTTTAATAGCTGACGTTGCAACCAAGACGTTTGACACAGCAACGGGGGGCACAAATGTATAACTACCCGATGTATCCGATTTCGCCACAACTCCCCACTGCACAGAAAGGCTCATAACGTCTTAATTTAAACCTACGCTTATCATTACACCTAAATCATTAAAAAATCGCCCACAGGCAAAATCTGTGAGCGTAGAAAGGAAAAAACATGAATGATAAAAGAGTAAATCAATATCTTATCCTGCCAGAAGCAGGACAGAGAAAAGACACAAAGCTCGCAGTTGAGCATAGCGAAGAGCAAATTGCTGAGATGCTTAAACAAGGCTATGTAATCGTCAATCATGATGATTTTAACAAGCTCATCGGTAATGCTGGCGGTGAATACCTTATCGCTGATGACGGCCGTGTATATCCTAAGCCTGCACCTACAGACGCAGAGCTGCTGGCAGCTGCTAAGCCTGCAAAAATCGCAGCGCTTAAAGCAGAGAGAGATGCTGCAGAGGTTGAGCCGATTACCTACAACGGCAACCTGTATGATTACGATGACAAGGCGCGTGAGCGTATCAATGCTGCCATCATCGCCTTAGACGTGCAGACTGCTCAGACAAAGGCTACAGCAGTTATAGACTGGACAACAGCAGATAATCAAGATGTTAAGGTTACTGCTGATGATTTACGTATGATTATCGCATCTGTGGCTAATCGCTCAAACGCCCTGCACGTGGCGTATAGAGCTGCTAAAGACAAGGTAGAGCAGGCAACAACTGTTACTGAGATTGAGGCTGTTACTCTCAACATCTAAAACGGCTCAAAACCTTGCTGTGACGGCGTTTGGGGCACATCAGACCGATGCTGGCCAACGTGTAACACGTTAGCAACATCAAATCCCTCGATGCAGCAAGGCTTAACAGCGCCAGCGCCTACCGGATAAGCAACACGTTAGCAACACAGCCTATATCATATCAATAGCCTTTTTAAGCTCGTGCAGGCTCTTATGCGTGTACACGCCTTTTGTCACGCCCTGGCTGGCGTGGCCTAAGATACGCTTGACGGCCGTCTCGTTAGCTCCGGCGTTGTCGAGCATCGTGGCACAGGTATGGCGGCACTCATGCGGCGTGTGATGACAATTAGTCGCGTCCATGACGTTGTCAAATCGCGCCCGGAAGCGGTGATAGGACAGAGCAGCGCCATCATCTACAGTGATGAGCGTTTTGCCTGGCTTATCCATCCAGGCACGGAAATAGGGCAGCGCCTTGCGGCTTATCGGTACGGACCTGTTGCGACCGGCCTCAGTCTTGCTGTTACGGACGATAAAGTAACGCTGCTTGAGCTTGACGTCACTTTTCTGGATGGCCAAAAACTCACCCGGCCGCACGCCGCTGTAACACATCATCACGATGCACATCGCCCAGCACGACAGCTCAGCATCACTGTTGGCCAGCTTTTTAACACGATTGAGCTGGCGGGTGATAAACGGCTTTTTGGGATATTTGGTAACCTTTTTGTCTATGTCAATGTAGCAGGTTATATCAGCTGCTGCCGGTATGATCTTATACTTTACTGCATACTCATACATGAGATGCATAAGCTGGCGGCATTTTTTCTGCGAGGCATAGCCGATATTGCGACGGCTCATGCCACGGATTACACCCTGCAGGTCGGATATCTCCAATTTTGCAAACGGGCGGGCGTGCAGCTCACGGCAATGATTAAAGGCAGCTTTATAGTTGTTGGCCGTTGACTTTGCTATCTTAGGGTAGCGCTCAGCAGCCATCAGCCGATATACCTCAGCAAAGGTTATCGTGGCCGGGGCAAACAGTGACGGGTTTTTATTGTAATCGACCAAAAATGCTAAAGCGTCCTCATATGTGGCGTACTGGCCGATTATCTTCTGGCGGCCGTCGATGTATTTCCTGACGATGTAGGGGCGGCGTCTGTTGCCGCTGTAGCAGGCTATTGAGCCAAATCCATTAGGTAATTTCATTTTTTTCTATCATCTCCTATACAGTTAAGTATAGGCCAGAAAGAGAGGTAATTTTTATGGCAGACAAAAATATTTCCAAGGTCGTTTATGGCGGCAAAACATTGATTGACCTGACGGCCGATACCGTCACTGCTGACAAGCTGCTGAGCACATATACGGCCCACGACAAGTCCGGCTCGCCCATCACCGGTACCTGCACATTTGATGCAGACACCAGCGATGCTACCGCGGCCGTAGCTGAGATTTTGGCAGGCAAGACCGCTTACGTCAACGGCAACAAGCTGACCGGCACAATGAGAAACAACGGCGCTGTCACCGGCACCATCAGCACCAAGGATGAGTCCTACACCATCCCCATCGGTTACCATGACGGCTCCGGCAAGGTGGCCATCAGCACCACTGAGCAGGCCAAGCTCATCGCTACTAACATCCGCTCCGGTGTCAAGATTTTGGGTGTTACCGGTACAATGAGCGGTACTGAGGGCGCTAAGGCTCAGGCCAAGACTGCTACGCCGTCTACTACGCAGCAGACCATCTTGCCGGACAGCACCGGCGGCTACAACTATCTGTCTCAGGTCACCGTCGAGCCGATACCGTACACCGAGTCTGACAATGCTGCCGGAGGCACAACCGTAACCATAGCTTAAAGGAGGCATGTAATATGGCGGTAAACAAGATTATATACAACGGGGAGACACTGGTAGACCTGACCAGTGATACAGTCACCGCCGATGATCTGGCCGCCGGCGTGACCGCTACCGGGGCTGACGGCAAGCCGGTAATAGGCCTGCTGCCTAAGGTTACCATCGACACGGAGCTGTCGACTACCAGTACAAATCCGGTCCAAAACAAGACCATAACGGCAGCGCTGTCCAACCTTGATATCGACATCGCGACAAACGATGAAATTGACATTGCTTTAAACCTTGCAGGCAGTGGAGATTTACCGACAGGCGGTGGGGTCAGCAGCGGCAGCAATTATACATTACCTACGGCAAGCAGTAGCACGCTTGGCGGCGTAAAAATTGGCAGTAACATCAGCGTGTCAGACGGCACTATCAGCCTTGCCAAAAGCAACGTGACAAGTGCTTTAGGGTACACGCCTGCTACTACCAACAATGCGTCTTTCACCGGCACAACAATGGTGCAGACGCTGACCGTCAGCAGTGCTCTTAATATCCCCGGTGGCAGTATCTGGATTGAGTAGGTGACATATGAGTATTTTAAGCAAAAAATTATATGTACAAAAAACAGGCGGCACTGCTGTTGCATGTAACATCTACTCTACCTCAGCGGAAGCCGGGGACAAAGCTCTGAGAGTAAAAATTGATAACACTGACGGCTATATAGCCCTCAAAGCGACAGATGATGCCAACGCTACAGGCATGCGTGTTAAAATCGGCACTGTTATATATGCCGTGGCGACAAAACACGAGAGCGGCGGCGTTGCTGTCCCTTACACAGAAAGTTATTGGACTGAGGCTGGCAGTCATAGCTTTACTGTCCCGGCTGGTATAACACGCATCCGTGTTGCCGTGTGCGGTGGCGGTGCTGGCAAAGGCAGCTTAATCGGCAACGGTAAAGGTGGCGACAATACGTCGGCATTTGGCATTACTGCAACAGGCGGGCACGGCGGTGGCGTTGCATGGAGAAAAGGCGCTGGCGGTGAGCCTAACGGCCATGCGTCAACTGGCAATAATGTTACTGATGGCTTTGCGTTATCGTTTGACAAGTCAAGCGGCGATTACGGCAAGGGTGGCAACTTTGGTGGCTCGGGTGGCTATGATAGTCAATATGTCGCCGTTACAGCAGGACAAAGTTACACCATAACCGTTGGTGCTGCTGGCGGCTCAAACGGCTCAGCAGGATTCGTACTTATTGCATATGGAGGTGATATTTAGTGGCAGAAAATATGATTGACCTCAATGGTCTTGTACATGTCTGGAGCAAGGTTAAGACGTTGACTGACAACTGCGTTAAGGCTAGTGACCTTGCTACGGTGGCAACGTCGGGCAGTTACAATGACCTCAGCGACAAGCCGACCATCCCATCTGCATATACATTGCCGACGGCATCCAATACGGTTATGGGTGGCGTAAAGATTGGCAGTAATATTAGCGTGTCGAGCGGCACGATTAGTATCACTAAAAGCAATGTAACATCTGCGCTGGGGTACACTCCTCCGGTAAGCGACACAACCTATGTCAACGCGACAGCGTCAGCTGCAGGCCTGATGAGCAGCAGCGACAAAAGCAAGCTGGACAGCATAGCAGCTAACGCCAACAACTATATCCATCCTGCATCTCATCCGGCAAGCATGATAACCGGACTGGCTGCAGTGGCTACTAGCGGCAGCTATAATGATCTGTCGGATAGCCCGGCGATACCTGTTGTGGATGACAGCTTGTCCAGTGACTCTACCAATGCTGTGCAAAACAAAGTTGTCTATGGCTTGGGACAAAAGTTTTTTAACCAGCTCAGCGCCTTGGCATCGGTAGCCAGGACTGGCAGCTACTCGGACCTTACCGGTACGCCGGGCAACGCCACGACATCTGCCGCGGGGCTGATGAGCGCTGCAGACAAGGCCAAGCCGGACAAGGTCGACGCTGACGCGGGCAGCGTCAAGCTGATAACATACAGTTAAGGTTCTTAAGGCGTCTTATACAGAACGGCTTTTATTATGTAATTTTTAGGAGGTTGAAAGATGAACTATAAACTTTTTTTTGATAGTGTGGCAGGTGCAGGCAAAACGCTTTATACAGGTTGGAATTATAAGGCTGTAGCTGCCGCGATTATGGTAATCCTGCTCCACAAGCATGCAATCCTGTTTTATGCTTTTTCTGCTTTGGTTGTGCTGGATTGTCTGACAAAATGGATTGCCATTGCGCATGATTATCTGGTTAAACAAGGAAAAACGCCAACATTTTTGCAGTCCGTTGTCGGCATTAAGGCAGCTCGTAGCGCAGGATTGATTTCCTCCGAGGTGATGAAACACAGATTCCTTGGTAAAATAGCAGTTTATTTATGCTGCGTGATAGCAGCGGCCACAGCAGACCTTATTATGGTTGAACTAAGTAAACCAGCATGGGCAGTTAGTACAATCATTGGTTACTTAACGGCAACGGAATTACTAAGTATAGTAGAAAACCTCAACGCTGCTGGCGTTGAGGCTGTAAAAGGCTTAATTGATACTGTCAAGAAAAAAAGGATGTGATAACATGGACCTTAGACATCTCTTAGCACACGAGGTAGCTGCTGGCATCATCGCCACCGGCATCGAGGGCGCATATGACAGCGTGAGCTGCAGCACTGCCGGCAATTACCCCAGCATGGGCGTGAGCCAGTGGGAGGGCGGCCGCGGGGATAACCTCCTCAGCTGGATTGACGGTGGCCGTAAATTTATCGGCCGCACATACTCCGACATTGTCAACTCCGGCGAGCTGGATGAGCTACGTGCGGTCCTCGACAGTGAGCAGGGCAGGGCTGCTCAGATTGAGATACTGGCAGCCGACTGCCTTGATTATGTCGACGCGCTGATGCCGTACATCAGTGACAGCAAATGCGTAATTTACGCTGGCATGTGGTGCCCGACATCCACCAACGTGGTGAGGGTTTTTGTGCGCAACCGCAGGAACTGGGGCTACGATGTAAACAATCTGTCCGCGCTGGCGGATGTGTTCGCGGAGGAGTACTATGTAGCTGCTGCCGTCGGCAACGCCTACCGTCAAGGCTATGCCAACAGGGCGAGAGCTACATATAATTATCTTGCAGGGCACGATATAGATTGGGGGCTGCTTGATGTATGACAAATCGCGGATATATCGCATCGGCGTTATGTGTCTATGCGCTGCTGTCGGTAGCTACATCCTGTACACCTGCCTCAGCAGCAGAGGCAGCGCCCCGGCAGGAGGTAATGGTGAGCGTGCCGCTCAGCAAGTTAACCGAGCTGCAGAGCTTAATCAGCAGGCAGGAGCTGCGATTAAATCAGCTGCAGGAGCTGTTGAGCGGGCAGAGCAACGGGCTGAGTCAGCAGAGCAGCTCAATCAGTCAGCTCAGGCAGGAGCTGCAGAATGCCAAAAGCTCGTTGAGCAGCTCCAAGCAGATAATCAACGAGCAAAATGCATCCTTGATGAGCTTATCAGCAACGCTAAAACAGGAGCAGCGCAGGACGCGGCGCATTGAGCGTCAGCGCCTCTTATGGCAGGCTGTTGCCGGCGGCGCTGTCGTGTATATGGTGCTTAAATAATAGTTTATATTTGGGGCCAACGCTGGGGCCAACGCGCCTAAAAAATCGCCGAAAACAGGGCGAAAAACAATAAAAATCAACAACTTAAAAACGCTATTTTTACACACAAAAATACCCCGCAACCTGCATGGTTGCGGGGTTTCTTTCATGGTGATCCAGGAGGGATTCGAACCCCCGACCCACGGCTTAGAAGGCCGTTGCTCTATCCAACTGAGCTACTGAACCATATTAACTTGGAGCGGGCGATGGGAATCGAACCCACAACATCAGCTTGGAAGGCTGAGGTTTTACCACTAAACTACACCCGCATGGTCGGAGTGGCAGGATTCGAACCTGCGACACCCTGCTCCCAAGGCAGGTGCGCTACCAAACTGCGCTACACCCCGAATACAAAAGGTATTATACTATTTAATTAAACAGATGTCAAGAGAAAATATATACTTTGTTAATCATGAAGCAGAAGAAAAATATTTGAAATCATATTTTCCTTTTGCCTTACAGATTGCTTATTTCAGCAGTTCTTCCTTAAGCTCGTAATATTCGCGTGAGAAATAGGGTGTAAGCTGTGCTTCACGATGGTCATAGCCAAAGGCGCGTTTGGTGAGCGACAAAACCGGTGGTGCCTGAATGCGTTTGGCAACAGCAAAGCCGGCGAACAGCTTCCACCAGCGCTCCAAATCGGCAATCAGCGCAGCGGCATCGGGGCAGGCTTCGTTAATCGCTTCCTGCGTACAGCCAAGCTCTGAGGCCAGCGTGCCGGCTTTGTACCAGCGCAGGATGTCTGCCGGCGTTGTTTTGTGCCAGTTTTCGATAAAGGCACGCAGCAGGTAATCGTGATAACCATACACCAGCGGGTCGCCGCCGTTGCCTACTGTCTGTGCATCCGAAAGCTCGGCGCTGGGACGGATATTGAAGATAGCTTCGGGGATTACTTCGCGTTTGTAAATCACTTCGTTCAGATAATGGCCAAGGGCATATACCTGATGCTTCCAAAGGTCACCGATCATGGCCATGGCGCCGCAGATGTCGCCGTAGAAGGTGGCGTAGCCGATAGCAAGCTCTGCTTTGTTGGAGTTGCAGCTGAAGGCGCCGCCGAAGGCTGCTGACGCAGCAGCGATGACGCGTGCGCCGCGGTCGCGGGCCTGAATATTTTCTTTTATGAGTCCGCTGAGCTGCAGGTTGAAGCTGATGCCGTCTGCCAGATTGGTGATAGGCGTTTCTTCTAATTGCTTGACTGTCAGCTCATAGCTTTCGCTGATTGGCATTACGGCATAGTTTGCTCCTAATGCCTGCGCCAGCTGCTGTGCGCTGTTGCGTGTGGCAGCAGAGTTGAAGCGTGAAGGCAAATTGAGCAGCAGCACGTTCTCCGGTCCCAAAATATCCGCATACATGACAGCGGTTACGGCGCTGTCGATGCCGCCGGAAAGGCCGACGGTCATGCGTTTGATACCGCATTGCTGCAGGAATTTGGCGGTGCCGTAGCGCAGAGCGCGGTATACGGATTCCGGCTCCTGCGGCAGCTCTGCCGGCGGACAGGTGGGAATGATGCGGTTCACTTTTGTATCCCAGGTGAATTCTAAAAAGGTATCGGCATACATGGGCGCAGAGGTAACCAGACTGCCGTCGCCGTTGTAGGCGGAAGTACAGCCGTCGTAGGTGAAGATGTTCTTGCCGTTGTTCTGGATGCCAACATTGTTGCAGTAGATGAGCGGAATGCCTGCGGTGCGTGCCTGCGCACTGAAAAGGCGGTTGCGCTTACGGTTTTTGCCCAGCGTATAGGGGGAGCAGGAAATGTTGCACAAGAGCTGTGCTCCGTTGGCTGCCAACGTTTGCGGTACGTTAAGGTGATAGTTTTCCGTCCAGCCGTCCTCGCACAGCATGACGCCGATGCGCAGGCTGGTGCCTCGGATGACGATTTCCAAAGGCTGCAGTGCTTTGCTGACGCTTGCACCTTCTTCGGCGCAGAGTTTCTGCAGGCTGTAAAAATGACGGCAGTCATCAAATTCGCGGTAGTTGGGCAGCGATGTCTTGATGAAGAAGCTGCGTCCCTGATAACCGCCGAGCAGCTTACCGTTTTGGCAGGCAAAGGCGGCGTTGTATTTGCGTACGCGTCCGTCCTCGTTGAGCTTGCCTGGTTCGGTGGCAACGCTACCGAAGATAACGCAGATATTTTCGGTGGCAGCGACGATCTTTTCGGCATAATAGGCGCAGTCATCCAAAAATGTCTGCTGCTCCCAAATGTCGCCGATAAGATAACCCGGCAGTGCCATTTCGGGCAGAAGCAGGATATCGGCCTCAAGGCTGCGTGCTTTTTCAATAGCGTCAATGATTTTCTTATAGTTTACATCAGGACGGCCGGGAGTAATTTCCAGCTGTCCGCAGATAATTTTCAGCTTCAATTTATTGTCCTCACAATTTTATTTGCATTTTACATTACTATAGTGCTATTATAACAGAGATGAAGTAATTTCTCTAGCTTAGAGGGGGTTTTTCCTTATGAAACATAACAAAAAAACTAATGCAGCCCGCCGTTTGGACGAGCTGAAGATAGAATACCGTATTATGGAATATCCGGTGGACGAGGAGCATCTGGATGCTGTGCATGTTGCCGCAGAGGTTGGCATGCCTGCATCACAGGTATTCAAAACACTGGTAGTACGCGGTGACAAGAACGGCATTATGTTTGCCGTAATTCCCGGTGATAGCGAGCTTGATTTAAAGGCGTTGGCCAGAGCCAGCGGCAATAAGCGTGCCGAGCTGGTACATCTGAAGGAGGTATTGCCGCTGACAGGCTATATTCGCGGCGGCTGTTCACCATTGGGCGCTAAAAAGAACTACCCTGTATATATGGATGAGACAAGCAATAACTGGCCGGAGATTGCAATCAGCGCCGGTCAGCGCGGTATGCAGATTATTGCAGCGCCTGCTGATTTGCAGCGTGCTACGGCTGCAACGGTGGCACCGCTGATTTTTGCAGAGTAACTCTTGTTCCTTCCTATAAAATATGCTATTATAATCTTGATAACCTATTTGCACAATTGTGTTTGAAAGAAATACGACTGTGCTGGCCTGAAGGCGTATTATTAACGCTGACGGCAGTATGACGTCAAAATTCAAAGAAGAAAGTAGGTTGAATATATGTTATATGTTAGTACAAGAGGGAAAACTGATTTGTTTTCCGCTGCACACGCGATAACCCGTGGCTTGGCAGCGGATGGAGGATTGTTTGTACCGCAGAATATTCCTGCGATGCGTATGGTTGATATAAAGGCGATGGAGCGCAAGCCTTATACGGAGCGTGCTGTTGACGTTCTGCTGCAGTATCTTACTGATTTCAGCGAGGACGAGCTGCGCGAATGTGTAAATGCTGCCTACGCGCCAGAAAAATTCGGTGATAATCCTGTGCCTTTGGTACAGGTAAATGATAACACCGGTGTGCTGGAGCTGTGGCATGGCCCGACGTCTGCTTTTAAGGATATGGCACTGCAGCTTTTGCCGCATCTTTTGACACGTTCGATGCAAAAGACCGGTGAAACGAATAAGGTTGTTATTCTGGTTGCTACCTCCGGTGATACCGGCAAGGCTGCTTTGGAGGGCTTTGCTGATGTTCCTGGAACGCAGATTATTGTTTTCTACCCCAGCGAGGGTGTGAGTGATATCCAGAAGCAGCAGATGATTACCCAGGCAGGCAAAAATGTTAAGGTTTTCGGTATTGAGGGTAACTTTGATGATGCTCAGCGCGGCGTGAAGGAAATCTTCGGTAATACTGCGCTCAGTGATGAGCTGGAGAAAAAGGGATATACCTTCTCTTCTGCCAATTCTATTAACTGGGGCCGTCTGGTGCCGCAGATTGTTTACTACTTCAGCGCTTATGTAGATGCTGTGAAGGCAGGCAAGATTGCTGCCGGTGACCCGATTAATTTTGTTGTTCCGACCGGCAACTTCGGTGATATTCTGGCAGGCTATTATGCTAAGCTGATGGGCTTGCCGATTGACAGACTGCTGTGTGCATCCAACAGTAATAACGTGCTGACTGATTTTATAAATACCGGTGTTTATGACAGACGCCGTGAGTTCTTTAAAACTGCATCTCCTTCTATGGATATTCTTGTTTCCAGTAATCTGGAGCGTCTGCTTTACAGTGTGACTGAGCATGATGCTGCACGCGTAGCGGATTATATGAAGCGTTTGAATACCGAAGGTCATTATGAGATTGACAGCGATGATCTGAAGCAGATTCAAAGCCAGTTCTTCGGTGCCTGGGTTGATGAGCTGGAAACAAAGGAGGCTATCGGACGTATTTATAATGATTACCATTATCTGATGGATACGCATACTGCCGTTGCCTGGCGTGCGATGGAAAAATATCGTTTCCTGACCAGTGATGAAACATATACCGTGGTGCTGTCTACCGCAAGTCCGTATAAGTTTGCCGACAGTGTTTTGGCTGCGCTTGATGATGCTCAGCCGCAGAGCAGCAATCCTTTTGAGCTGCTGCAAAAGCTGCATGCCGATACCGGTACGGAGATTCCGCCGCGTATGTTGGCGTTGGAGAATCTGCCGGTGCTGCATTCCGAGGTTATTCCTGCGGACAAGATGGAGCTGGCGGTTGTGAAGAACTTGGTGTAATTGTGGCTTGATGTGAAGAATACTTGCGTTGCGGGTATGTTTTCGCTATAATAAAACCGAAATTTAATATTTATATATGCAAGACTTAGTCTGCCGGGCGGCGGACTAAGTCTTTGTCATAAAAGGAGGTATAAAGTGGACTCCAGGAGTGTACTTGAACAGGTGCGCAGCGGAAAGCTGTCGGTGGCTGAGGCGGAGCGCTATTTTAATCGCAAGGCGTACGAGAATTTAAATTATGCGCGTCTTGATACTTCGCGTGAGCAGCGCACGGGCTTTGCGGAGGTGGTTTACTGCAGCGGTAAGCCTGATGCGTATTTGGCGGGTATTTATAAGCGTCTTTTGGCGGAGCAGGGTGAGGTGTTCGGCACGCGGGCAACGCCGGAGCAGTATGAGCTGGTGCGGCGGCAGCTGCCTGATATTGTTTATGATCCGGTGGCGCGGACGCTGAAGCAGGAGCGCCCGGATAAGGTGCGGAGCGGTTGCGTTGTTGTGTGTACTGCGGGTACTGCCGATATTCCCGTTGCGGAGGAGGCGGCGCAGACGGCTGAATTTTTCGGGGCGCATGTGGAGCGTCTTTACGATGTTGGCGTGAGCGGGATTCACCGTCTTTTGGATAAGGTTGATTTGCTGCAGCAAGCAAATTGTGTAGTGACGGCTGCAGGCATGGAGGGCGCGCTGGCGAGTGTTATCGGTGGCCTTGTGCGTAATCCGGTGATTGCGGTGCCGACTTCTGTCGGATACGGTGCGAGCTTTCATGGGCTGAGTGCGCTGCTGACGATGATTAATTCCTGCGCTAACTGTGTTTCAGTTGTGAATATTGATAATGGATATGGCGCGGGGATTATTGCGACGCAGATTAACAGGTTGGCGTGCAAGTGAGATCCAACCCTTCCGTCTGCTCGCAAAGCTCGCCTCCACCTCCCCTTTCAGGGGAGATATAAACTTTTATATGCTCCCTGCAAGGGAGCTGGCATCGCCGCAGGCGATGACTGAGGGTTGTGCTTGGCAATATATTAATTGCTTGTCCAACCTTTCTTGCCTGCCCCTTGCACTCTTCGAGTATAACACGACCAGCATTTTTCATTGCATGAAAAATGTGTCTTAGTATAGGGAAGGTGCCGAGCTAAGCGAGGCGGAAGGGGGCTAGCTATGCGTTTAATTTTTATGAGGGAGAACTATTATGCCTATAAATAAAGATTTAGAAATACAGGCGGAAGCCAAGTTTGCCGTGCTGCAGCAGGAGCTGCGGCGCTTGGGCAGTGTGCTGGTTGCGTTCAGCGGCGGCGTTGATTCGACGTTTTTGCTGCAGGCGGCGCATTTGACGTTGGGAGATAAGGCACTTGCTGTGACTGCACGTTCCGGTGTTGTGCCGCAGCGTGATATAGCGGAGGCAGAGGAGTTCTGTCGGAAGCAGGGAATCTGTCATCTTTACTTTGATTTTGATGAGCTGCAGGTGCCGGGGTTTGCCGAAAATCCGCCGGACCGCTGCTATATCTGCAAAAAAACGCTGTTCAGTAATTTCTTGCGCATTGCACAGGAAAACGGTGCTGTGCTTTGCGAAGGCTCGAATATGGATGATTTGGGTGATTACCGCCCCGGTCTGAGGGCTTTGGCTGAGCTGAAAGTGCAGAGCCCTCTGCGCACTGCAGAGCTGACGAAGGAAGAAATCCGCCTGCTGTCGCATAAGCTGCAGCTGCCGACTTGGGATAAGCCGTCATTTGCTTGTCTTGCTTCGCGCTTTGTCTACGGTGAGCGTATTACAGCGGAGAAGCTGGCGGCGGTGGATAAGGCGGAGCAGCTTTTGTGGGAGCTGGGCTTTAAGCAGTTCCGTGTGCGTGTGCATGGCAGTTTGGCGCGCGTTGAGCTGTTGCCCGAGCAGCTGGAGCTGGCAGTGGCGGAGCCGATGCGCAGTACGATTTACAAAGGATTGAAGGCTGCAGGCTTTGCTTATGTGGCACTTGATTTGCAAGGCTATCGTACAGGCAGCATGAATGAAACTTTAAAGCAGGATTAATTTGTACTTATAGCGAATTTTAGCATTAGCCTGCTACAAGTATGCAGGCTTCAGATTAGGAGGAAGATTTATGAAAAGCTTATATTTGGAATGTAATGCCGGCATCAGCGGCGATATGCTGGTAGCAGCACTTTTGGACCTGGGCGCGGACAAAGAGGCACTGGATAAGGCTCTGCAGAGTATTCCTGCAAAGGGCTTTGAATATAAAATCAGCAGAGTGTCTAAAGCAGGCGTTAACTGCTGTGATTTTGATGTTATTCTGGACGAGGAGCATGTTAACCATGACCATGATATGGCCTTTTTGCATGGCAACGACGATGCTGTAGTGCATAGCCATGAGCATGAGCATCATCATGACCACGAGCATGAGCACGAACACGAACATCATCATGACCATGACCATGAGCACGAGCATGAACATCATCATGACCACGACCATGAACATGAGCACAGCCATGTGCCGCATGAGCATCATCATCACCATGAGCACCGCGGTCTGCAGGAGGTTATTGCGATTATTGATGCTACGGATATGAGTGCTGCAGCCAAGGAATTGGCGCTGAAGATTTTTGATATTATTGCGGATGCTGAGGCAAAGGCGCATGCAGTGGAGAAGAATGCAGTGCATTTCCACGAGGTTGGTGCGATTGATTCTATCGTTGATATTGTGGCGATTGCTGTGTGTGCCGACAGTCTTGGTGTTGAAAACGTAATTGTACCTGAGCTTTGCGAGGGCCGCGGCACTGTGCGCTGCCAGCATGGCGTGCTGCCGGTGCCTGTTCCGGCAACAGCTAATATTATGCAGCGCTTTGGATTTAATGTACACTTGCTGCCGGTGCAGGGCGAGTTCGTTACACCGACCGGTGCTGCTGCCGCTGCTGCGCTGATGACTACGGACGAGTTGCCGCAGAGCTTTAAGATTCTGGGCATCGGTCTGGGAGCAGGCAAGCGTCAGTATGAGCGTCCCAGCATTTTGCGTGCGCTGCTGATTGAGGATAATGCACAAAAAAAAACTCTGTAAACAGTAACGCTTTGCAGACAGATTGCATCTGCCAATTGCAGTCTGATATTGATGACTGCAGCGGCGAGCTTTTGGGCTACACGCTGGAGCGCCTGCTGGCGGCAGGAGCGCTGGATGCTCATTATCAGCCGGTGTTCATGAAGAAGAGCCGTCCGGCGTGGGAGCTTACTGTTATCTGCCGCGAGGAGGACAGAGCGAAGCTGGAAGCGCTGATTTTTGCGGAAACGACAACCATCGGTATCCGTCGTGCGCGCATGGAACGCACTGTGCTGCCGCGTAGCAGGTATGTGGTGCACACTGCTTACGGTGATGTGGCGGTGAAGCGCTGCCTTCTGGAGAACGGCGAACGCTGTTATGTGGAATATGACAGTGCTGCCAAACTGGCACAGGAGCAGGGAGTGCCGCTGCAGGATATCTATCTGGCGGCGCAGTTGGCGCAAAAAAACATAAATTAGCCACAAAAGTGTGGTATAATATCTCCATAATACGTCAGAGAATGGAGAAAAAATGACTAATGTTTTCGATTTGATAGAAGAATTTTATACACAGGATGAAGAATGGAATACGGTATTGCAGCAAGCCTGTGCTGAGGATTTCCTGCGTTATAAAACATGGCAGGGAGCCAAGGATGGCGAGCTGGTCAAGATTTGGGATTATATTACGATTCTTTGTATTTACCTTGGCAATTCCGAGAACTTTCTCGGTGATATGTCGCGTGAGGATTTTATTGACTGCGTAGGCTGGTGCTGCCGCAATGTTTCCGGCTTCCCGGCAACGGAGAGCAACATCGCACATTTCCTGGATGTTATGCAGGAGTTTTATGCATATATGAAAAAGAAACGCATTATTACCCGTGATAATGCGCCTGCCGAAGCCAAAGCCAAGCTGCTGGTTGACGGAAAACTGCAGATTGTCGGCAAAGATGGCAGCTTTTTGCCGGAGTATGACCGCTACAATCTTTATTCTACGCCGGATTTGCCGACGAAAGTGTACTTGAACATCGGCGAGAGAATGCAGAATCTGCTGGATGATGTGCAAAGCTACTATACGCAGAAGCAGTTCCGTCGCGATTTGGAGCGGGCCGATTTTCTCTTCGGCGGTATTTTTCAGAATGGTACAGTTCAGGAAAAGCCGGGCACGGAGGAATATTCACAGACCTTTTGGGATTATTTTCTTTTTGACTATCGCTTGCTTGAAGATGACAAAACGCCGCTGCAGCATTACCGTGATGTAATCTGCCGCGACGCTTCCGAGATGGATACCTCCGTTGATATTTTGAATGAGCTGATTAAGGCAAAGCTGGTTCTCTTTGATGTGCAAAGACGCACGGAGGAGGGAATGTATGTCTGCAGAAATATTTTCACCAATGAAAAATATACCCTGATGCTGCCGGTGGATGATAATATTGACACAGAAGGCTATATTTTCATGGGCCATATTTTTTATGAAAATACTATGGTGATGAACTTCCTGCGCGGACTGGTGATGTCGCAAACCTCGCGTAAGCGCTTTTTCGAGGTTGTCAGCGCGGCGAAGGACTGGTTTGCTGTGCGCCAAAGCGGCGAAATGAGCTGGGAGGAGTTTATCAACCGTAATCCGATGTTCGTGCGCCATGTTTCTGTTGTATATGCCATCTATGTGCGGATGGAGGGCTTTAATTTCAGCACGCAGATAAGTGATTATCAGCCGGCGGCGCTGCTTGAGGACAAGACCTCGGCAATGCTGGAATCTCTTAGAGGAACAGGCCTTTTTTCTGCCTATGATATACAGCTGATGCGTACCATGTGGAGCGATTTTATGCTTCGTGGCAATGCTTTGCCTGATAATACAGACGCTGATTTTGAGCATTGGACGGCAGCTGTTATGTACTGCTTTGTTAAGCTGAATGATGTTTATACCTTTACGGAAAAGCAGGTTTTTGCTATGTGCCGTGCTACCGACCATGTAAAGCTGAAGCAGATGATAGATATGCTAAATAAAACCTTGCAGCTGGAGGCACACGACCCGCGTTATGTTAACGAAGAGGGTCTGTTGCTGATGCTGCTGCAGTGAGAGGAGGCACCAGAATATGAAGTGTGATTTTTGCGGCCACGAGGTTGCTCCCGGCACAGTGGAATGTCCGTACTGCCATTATCAGTTCAAGATTGATGCGCAGGTGCTCAGTCCGGAGGAGCGCGATACCTTTGAGGGCGTGACGATAGACGAGAGCGCAGGCACAGAGGAAACCAAAAGCGCCAGGGAAGGCGCTGTATATGACAGCGGCGCTGATGCTTATAATGAAACACAGCAGCAGGTGCCGCCGAATATTAAGGTGCATACCTTTGGCTGCGGCAGCGGCATTCTGATTACCTTTCTGATTTTGTGCGGCATTGTGGCAGTTATCTTCTTTTTGCTGCCGACGTTTATTGTCTTTGCCGCTGTGGGCGCAATAGTTTTGTTTATTATGCGCCTTTTTATGGGCTTTTAAAGGCTTAAAAAATGTGTTTCTGACGGCCGGCAGTGTTGCCTTTGGCAGAGCTGCCGGCTGTTTTCGTCTGTTGTAGAAATTTTTTCAAAAAAATTTTAAAAAGCCGTAAAAATATAGAGGATTTTTCTGATTGACGGCGAATAATATGCAGGTACACAATGTGTGAAAAGAATAGGAGGCATAAGATATGCATAGTTACAGCATGGATCTTGGCGGCAGAACTCTTACTATTGAAGCCGGCAAGATTGCAAAACAAGCTAATGGCGCTGTATTAGTTCGTTATGGCGATACCGCCGTAGTAGTTGCCGTTACCGGCACCAAAACCCCGCGTGAGGGTGTAGACTTCTTCCCTTTGACTGTTGATTTTGAAGAAAAAATGTACGCCGTAGGTAAAATCCCCGGCGGCTTTATTAAACGCGAAGGCCGTCCGTCTGAGCAGGCTATCCTGACCAGCCGTCTGATTGACCGTCCGATTCGCCCGATGTTCCCGGAAGGCTACCACAACGATGTACAGATCGTTGCTACCGCTGTTTCCGTTGATCCCGACAATGCTCCGGATATGCCCGCTATGATCGGTGCATCCTGCGCTCTGTCTATTTCCGATATTCCGTTCGAAGGTCCTATCGCAGGTGTGCGCGTAGGCCTGATTGATGGTGAATTCATCATCAACCCGACTGTTGAACAGGCTAAAATCAGCCAACTGAACCTGGCTGTTGCCGGCACCAAAGACGCTATCCTGATGGTAGAAGCAGGTGCTAACGAAGTTTCCGAAGAAACCATGCTGGACGCTATCTGGTTCGGTCATGGCGTAATCAAACAGCTCGTTGAGTTCCAAGAGAAAATCGTTGCTGAAATCGGCAAAGAAAAAATGGAAGTTCCGTTCTACGCTCCGCCTGAAGAAATGGTTGCGGAAATCGAAGAATACGGTGCTCAAAAGCTCAAAGATGCTCTGATGGATGCTAACAAGCTGGAGCGCGAAGAAAACGTTGCTAAGGTTAAAGCTGAAATCGCTGAAGTATTCCTGGAGAAATATCCTGATAATGCTAAAGACGTTGCTTATATCACCCAAAAGCTGGTTAAGAAAATCGTTCGCCGCACTATCTCTGTAGATAAGATTCGTCCTGACGGTCGTCAATTAGACGAAGTACGTCCGGTAAGCTGCGAGGTTGGCCTTCTGGCTCGTCCGCATGGCAGCTCTCTGTTCACCCGTGGTCAGACTCAGATTTTGAACGTTCTGGCTCTGGCTCCGTTGCGTGAAGCACAGATTCTTGATGGCCTAGGCGCTGAGGAAACCAAGCGTTATATCCATCACTACAACTTCCCGCCGTACAGCGTAGGCGAAACCAAACCGCTGCGCAGCCCCGGCCGTCGTGAAATCGGTCACGGTGCTCTGGCTGAGCGTGCTCTGCGTCCGGTTATTCCTTCTGAAGAGGATTTCCCGTATGCAATCCGTCTGGTATCCGAGGTTCTGGAATCCAACGGTTCCTCCTCCATGGGCTCTGTTTGCGCAAGCACCCTGTCCCTGATGGATGCAGGTGTTCCTATTAAGGCTCCTGTTGCCGGCGTTGCTATGGGCCTTGTTAAGGATGGCGAATACTTCACTATTCTGACTGATATCCAAGGTCTGGAGGATGCTCTGGGCGATATGGACTTCAAGGTTGCAGGTACCGAAAAAGGTATTACTGCTATCCAGATGGATATTAAGATTGACGGTATCAACAAGGATATCTTCACTCAGGCTTTGGCACAGGCTAAACGCGGCCGTGAGTTCATCATGGGCAAAATGATGGAATGCATCAGCGAACCGCGCAAAGAGCTGTCCAAATATGCTCCGAAGATTACTACTATCCATGTAGATCCTGATAAGATTGCTAAGGTTATCGGACCCGGCGGCAAGATGATCAAGAAGATCGTTGACGAAACCGGCGCTAAGATTGATATCGATGATACCGGCCGCGTATTTATCGCTGCTGTTAATACCGAGGCTGCTAATAAGGCTATCGAGATGATCGAGGGCATTACTGCTGAGGCTGAGGTTGGCAAGGTTTATACAGGTAAGGTTACCCGTCTGATGAACTTTGGTGCTTTCGTTGAGATTCTGCCGGGCAAGGAAGGTCTGGTACATATTTCCCAACTGTCTACTGAGCATGTAGATAAGGTTGAGGATGTTGTAAGTGTTGGCGATGAAATTGTTGTTAAGGTTACTGAAATCGACAACAAGGGTCGCATTAACCTGTCCCGCAAGGCTGTTCTGATGAAGAGCGTACAAAAATAATTTGTGAATTTAAAAGAGCTGTCGCATTTGTGACAGCTCTTTTTTGTAGATTGGAGGAGTGAGTTACTAATGAAAACACGTGGTTTTGAAAAGGTTGCCAAGTATATGGATGTTGAGTTCCCGATGCCGGAGCGCAAGACACAGTTCAGCGCCGGTTATGATATCAGCGCTGCCGAAGAGGTTGTGCTGGAGCCGGGCAAGCTGGTGCTGGTGCCTACCGGTGTGAAGGCCTATATGCAGACAGGCGAGTTCTTGGGCCTGCATATCCGCAGCAGCATGGCGGTGAAGAAGCATCTGATGCTGGTGAATAATGTCGGTATTATTGATGCCGATTATTATAACAATGCTGATAACGAAGGTCACATTATGGTGGCTTTGATGAATATGGGTACCGAGGCTGTTACTATTCCTCAGGGTGAGCGCATTGCCCAAGGTATTTTTTTCAATTACCTGACGGTGGATGATGATGATAAGATAGAAAAAGCAGTCCGTGGCGGCGGCTTCGGCAGCACAGGCAAATAATAATATTACAGTATTACTTCGCTTGGAGATTCGGTTAAAAGTGTAAATAGTTTACAATTTTAACGAAAAAGTGTAGACAATATAGGGAAATATGATATAATTAATTTAGATAATTTTGGTAAATGGAGGTTTTCTCGATGCAGAAAATTGATCAGGCATGTGTAAACACCCTTCGCTTTTTGGCAGCAGACCAGGTAGAAAAGGCTAAATCCGGCCATCCTGGCTTCCCTCTGGGTACAGCTCCTTTGATGTACACCATTTGGGACCGCTTTATGAATTATAATCCGGCTGATCCGCAATGGTTCAACCGCGACCGTTTCATCCTTTCTCCGGGTCACGGCAGCGCTTTGCTTTATGCTATGCTGCATCTGGCAGGCTATGACCTGTCCCTGGATGAGCTGAAAAACTTCCGCCAATGGGGCAGCAAGACTCCGGGTCATCCGGAATTCGGCCTGACTCCGGGCGTTGACGTTTCTACCGGTCCTCTGGGCCATGGCTTTGCTATGGGTGTTGGCTTTGCTATTGCCGAAGCTATGCTGGGCGCAAAGTACAACAAACCTGATTTCCCGGTTGTTGACCACTACACCTTTGGTCTGACCTCTGACGGCGACCTGATGGAGGGCGTTTCCTGCGAGGCTGCTTCTCTGGCAGGTACCCTTGGCTTGGGCAAACTGATTTACTTATATGATGACAACAAAATTACTATCGAAGGCAGCACTGATATTGCCTTCACTGAGGATGTTGAAGCCCGCTTCAGGGCTTATGGATGGCAGGTTCTGCGCGTAGAAAGCAGCGAGGATGTTGACGCTATGCAGGCAGCTATCGAAGAAGCTAAGGCTGATACTATGCATCCTTCTCTGATTATTGTACGTACTCACATCGGCTTCGGCAGCCCGAAACAGGACAGCCCGTCCTGCCATGGCGAGCCGCTGGGTGGTGAAGCATTGGCGGCTACCAAAGAAAAAGCCGGCTGGCCGCAGGAAATGTTCTATGTACCTGCTGAGGTTAAAGAACATTTTGCTGCTAAGCTGGATGGCTGTGCTGCAAATGAAGCTGCTTGGAAGGCTTTGATGGATGACTATAAGATGGTATATCCAGAGCTGGCTAAAGAGCTGGAAGATCGCATTGCCGGCAACTCCATGGTTAACCTGAGTGCTCTGGAAGCAATCTTCAAGGATACCGTTAAAAACGCTACCCGCGAAGCAAGCGGTGATATTATCCAAGTTTTGGCTGCACAGCTGCCTGAGCTGGTTGGCGGCAGTGCTGACCTTGGTCCTTCCAACAAAACTATCATGAAAACCGGCGGTTACTTCTCCAAGCTTGACAGAACCGGCCGCAACATTCACTTTGGCGTTCGCGAGCACGCTATGGGTACCGTTCTGAACGGTATTTCCCTGCATGGCGGCTTCATTCCCTTCGGTGGTACCTTCCTGGTATTTGCTGACTTTCTGCGTCCGACCATCCGTATGGCAGCACTCATGGGCATTCAGTCCGTATTCGTACTGACTCATGACAGCATTGCGCTGGGCGAAGACGGTCCTACTCATCAGCCGATTGAAACCACTATGGCTCTGCGTCTGATTCCGAACGTAAGCGTTATCCGTCCGGCTGATGCTCTGGAAACTGCTACCGCATGGCAACAGGCTTGCCTGAACAAACATAAACCTACCTGCCTGCTGCTGAGCCGTCAAAAACTGACTGTACTGCATGACTATGCAGCAACCATCCATGAAAACGCTCATAAGGGCGCTTATGTACTGAGCCCGGCTAAGAATGAGGCTAAGGCTGTTCTGATCGGTACCGGCAGTGAAGTACATCTGGCACTGGCTGCACAGGCTAAGCTGGCAGAAGAAGGCATTGACGTTAGCGTTGTATCTATGCCTTGCTGGGATGCTTTTGATGCTCAAAGCGATGAGTACAAGGAAAGTGTTCTGCCTGCAGGCGTAACCAAGTTTGCTGTTGAAGCAGGCGTTCCTTACGGTTGGAGCCGTTACACCGGCACTGAAAAGAATGTTCTGGGCATTACCACCTTCGGCGCTTCCGCACCCGGCGATGTAATGATGGAAAAATACGGCTTTACTGTTGAAAACCTGGTTGCAAAGGTTAAAGCAGCGCTGTAAGCTTAATTTGAAATGGATCTTAAAGGGTTCTATGTCAAGTTTTGGGGTATTCAAGACTTTAACATCATAGACCTAGACAATACATAATTATTTTGGCAATTCAACCAGCCTCTAGTATATTTATATTGGATGCTGGTTGAATTTTTCTAAAATAAGACATAGTTATCCTAATGCGATTTTACTATATTTTATTCCAGATACAATATTCTGCTTCGAAATCTGTCGATATTCCTTATACCATAGCTGATTCGCTTCAATGCTTTGATTTTATTGTTACTGCCTTCAATAAACCCGTTAGAAATTCTTTCGTCAATTATATTTGCAATTTCAGTTTTCCAATTATAGAACCTTTTTGTGCCTGTGTTTGGATTATAAAGAGGAATGGCTCGTGCAATAGTATTAAAAATAATTAACAGTAACGCAAAAATTGCTCATAGTGTTAAAATAAATTAATACTATCGACGAAATGTGCGATAGTGTTAAAAATAATTAACACTGTTGCGGAGGGGAGTGGGTTGTGTTAGAATATAATAAAGGAAAATGTGCTGACAAAGCAGAAAGGAGCAGGATTATGGTTATCAGAACACAGTATCTGGAGCGTTTGCGCCCATTTTATGATTCGGAGCTGGTAAAGGTTATTACTGGTATCAGACGTTGCGGCAAATCTACTATTTTGCGTCAGGTTATTGCCGAAATAAAGGAAAATGGTATAGATGATTCGCATATCGTTTACATAAATTTTGAAGATTATAAGTATCATAAGCTGACAGATGCAGATGCTTTTTATGAATATGTTGAGCAAAAAATTGTTGATGAAAGTAAATATTATCTGTTTTTCGATGAAATTCAAAATGTAAATAATTTTGAGCTTGTGGTAAATTCTTTTCGGGCAACTCATAATGTGAGTATCTTTATTACCGGTTCTAATTCTAAACTGCTTTCGGGAGAATTAGCTACGCATTTAAGTGGCAGGACTGTATCTTTGCGCGTATTACCGTTCAATTTTATGGAGTTCTGTCAATACAAAGATATCTCTGCACCGGATTATGAAAGCCTGTTGGCGGAATACATGACTTATGGCGGCTTGCCTTTGGTATGTGGTGCTGCCAATAAGGAAACCAAAGAGGTTATTTTAAATAATATATATGATGCAGTTGTACTGAAGGATATAGTCATGCGTAACAAAATAAATTCGCCGCTGGTGTTGGAAAAGGTACTTGATTATATTGTAGGTAACTCTTCACTGACTGTTTCCGGTAATGCTATTGCGAGCACGCTTTCAAGTAATGGGCATAAGGTTTCTGCACCTGTTGTATATGATTATCTGCGCTGCATTGTTGATGCCTGTGTTTGTGATAAGGTTTCGCGTTATGATATTCGTGGCAAGAAGGCGCTTGCATTTGAAGAGAAGTATTATGTTTGCGACCTTGGCTTTCTGCATTTGAAGAAAAACAGAATTAAGGACGAGTATAACTATATTATTGAAACAATTTGCTATAATGAGCTGATTTCGCGTGGCTACAAGGTCTATGTAGGTAAAACCTGGAAGGGTGAGATTGACTTTATCGCAGAATTGAATGGAAAGATTATCTATATTCAGGCAGCGTATCTTTTAACTGATGAAAAAACAATAGAGCGAGAGTTTGGGGCATATGAAAAAATTGCCGATAATTATCCCAAATATGTTATAACTTTGGATAAGCATACTATTTCAAGAAATGGCATTATCCATTATAATCTCATTGATTTTCTGCTCAGAAAAGTAGCTCTTTAATTTTTAGTATGCAATATAATATTTTGAATCAATCACGTAAGCAGTTTACTGTGCTTGCGTGATTTTTCTTTGAATTTCTATAAATATTTTTTTGCAAGCGCAATGGCATATTTTGACAGAATGTGAAAAAAATTTAAGCTTTTTTCTGGAATAAGCAATTCTGTTACGAGAAAAGGGAGAAAATGCACATTTCTCGTAATAGAATTCATCGTTATAATAAAAATAAGGATTTACTTCCGATTTACTTGCGAAGTGAATCCTTATTTTTTGTTTGTTAAGCCTAAAATGTAATCCGTGGATGTGTTATGAAATTTAGCCAAGGCAATGAGTATATCTGTCGGTATATCCCGTTCGCCTTTTTCATAGTTGCTGTAGACTCTTTGTGAGCAGTTAAGGATTTCAGCCATTTGTGTTTGCGTCATATCCTTGTCCTCACGTAAGTCGCGAATACGCTGATACATTGTTATCACCCAATAACATTATAGAAAGAGATGGCACTTCAACTTGCTATTTAGCGCAAATTGCGCTAAAATCAGAACAGGAAAGTATTAGCTTGCTAATACGTCAGGCAAAACACACTCGATGTGTGCTTTTGCTTGACGGGGGGGACAACAGTGTATCATTATAATGAGTTATTAACAAATTTTTGATACATGAACAATTAACGGAGCTGACTTGAGAAAATGAAGGTTATTAGAAACGTAAATGAAACGCTAAAAGATGATTTGGCCTTAGAATTGCAGAAGGGCAGTATGCTGTCTATTGTGGCAGCAGATTTTTCTATGTATGCCTTCGAGGCTTTGCGTAAGGAGCTGAGCGAGATTGAAGAATTACGTTTTATTTTCACTGACCCTACTTTTATTCAAAAAGAGAATAGCAAGAAGAAAAAACGTGAATTTTATATTCCTAAAATAAATCGTGAGCGTCGTATTTATGGCACGGAATTTGAGGTAAAGCTGCGCAACGAATTAAATCAAAAGGCTATTGCCAAGGAATGTGCTGAGTGGATTAAGAAGAAGGTTACCTTTAAATCCAATGTTGGTAATAAGGAAATTACAGATAGGTTTATTGTATTGAACGATATAGCGTATTATACCGTTAATAGCTTCACGACTGTTGATTTAGGCTGTGAGCAGGGAAACAATATGGGCGTGAACATATTAAAGCTAGAAAGTCCTGCGTCGCAGGCATTCATAGAGCAATTTGCCAAGCTCTGGCAGAACGAAGAAGAGTTAAAGGACGTAACCAACAATGTTATAAGCAGTATAAGCTCGGCTTATAATGAGAATGCGCCTGAGTTTATTCATTTCGTGACGCTGTATAATATTTTCCATGAATTTCTTACGGATATCAGTGAGGATGAGCTGCCAAATGAGCGTACAGGCTTTAAGAACAGCAAAATCTGGAATATGCTCTTTAATTTTCAACGTGATGCTGCGTTAGGCATTATTAATAAGCTGGAAAAATATAATGGCTGCATTTTAGCTGACAGTGTTGGTTTGGGCAAAACCTTTACTGCATTAGCTGTTATTAAATATTATGAAGGACGCAACAAGAATGTACTTGTATTATGTCCGAAAAAGCTGGCAGACAACTGGAATACGTATCGCGCTAACTATAAAAACAACCCTATTGCCAGCGACAGACTGCGCTATGATGTCTTATATCATTCAGACCTGCTGCGCAAGCGCGGTTATAGCGGTGATATTGATTTAAGCAGGATAAATTGGAGTAACTATGACCTTGTAGTTATTGATGAATCGCATAATTTCCGTAATGGTGGTGCCTTTGATGGCGAAGATAAAGAGAATCGCTATACGGTGCTGATGAACAAGGTTATTCGTGAGGGCGTGCAGACAAAGGTGTTGATGCTTTCTGCTACTCCCGTTAATAATCGCTTTAACGATTTGAAGAATCAGCTGCAATTGGCCTATGAAGGTGATAGCAGCAAAATTAATGATAAGCTGAACACCAAAAACTCTATAGATGATATTTTCCGTAATGCGCAGGCTGCCTATAATCATTGGTCGAAGCTGCCTCCGGCAGAACGCACAGTGCAGAATTTGCTGGAAAACCTCAGCTATGATTTTTTCAATTTGCTTGATTCTGTGACTATTGCACGTTCACGCAAGCATATTACCAGATATTATGATACAAAGGCTATTGGCAGCTTTCCTGAACGCAAAACGCCGCTATCCTTTCGCCCTGCATTGGTTAAGAATGGCGCGGTAAATTATAAAGAAATATTTTCGAAGCTTGATGAGCTGGAGCTGTCTATATATACTCCTACGGAATTTATTTTGCATAGCCGTTTGCCGAAATATGCAGAGCTTTTTGATGATAATAAGGTCAATACGGGTTTTACACAGGCGAACCGTGAGCGTGGTATTCGTCGACTGATGGCGATAAATATTTTGAAGCGCATGGAAAGCTCCGTGTATTCGTTCAGGCTGACTGTGGAAAGAGTGCGGGCTAGTATTTGCGCAGCATTGCAAAAGATAGACAGCTTCACGCAGCACAGGCTTGCTAATGCGCAGGTGGATACCGGTACTGATTTCAGCGGCGCCGATTTTGATATGGAAGAGGAAAGCTTTGTTGTGGGCAAAAAGGTGCCTATTGAGCTGGCTGACATGGATATTGTGGGCTGGGGGCATAGCTTGCAGCATGACAAGGAGTGTTTGGATGAGCTGCTTGGGATGGTGCAGAGCATTACGCCTGTGCAGGATAATAAGCTGCAGGAGCTGCTAGAGCTTATAGACGATAAAATTCAGCATCCCTTGAATGCAGATAACAAGAAAATTATTGTGTTTACTGCCTTTGCCGATACTGCTGCTTATCTTTATGAGCATGTCAGCAAGCATGTGCAGGAGCAGTTTGGCTTGCATACGGCGATGGTTACAGGCTCGGTGGATGGCAGATGCACGATACCGAAGCTTAGGTGTGATTTGAATACTGTACTGACCTGTTTTGCACCATTGGCGAAGGATAAGAAGCTGATTTTCCCTGAGGATAAAAACGATATAGATATTTTGATTGCTACTGATTGTATTTCCGAAGGTCAGAATTTGCAGGATTGTGATTTTCTTGTGAATTATGATATACATTGGAATCCAGTGCGTATCGTCCAGCGCTTCGGCCGTATTGACCGCATAGGCAGCAGAAATGCCTTTATCCAATTGGTTAATTTTTGGCCAGACGTGGATTTGGACGACTACATTGACCTCAAAAGCCGTGTAGAAAGTCGTATGAAGGCAGTTGATTTGACTGCTACCGCGGACGATAATCTGCTGAGCAATAATGAAAAGCTCGACTTGCAGTATCGCAAGCAGCAGCTTCAGCAGCTACAAAAGGAAGTTGTCGATATTGAGGATATGAGTACAGGTATTTCCATAATGGATTTGGGCTTGAATGAATTCCGCCTGGATTTACTGGAATATATCAAGACGCATGGCGAGCTGGATAAAACACCCTTTGGCCTGCATGCCGTTGTACCTGCAAGCGAGGAATGTCCTCCGGGTGTAATTTACGTGCTGAAAAACTGCACGGATAACATAAATATAGACAGAAAAAATCTTCTGCATCCGTTTTATGCCGTATATATTGGCGAGGATGGTGAGATTATCTGCAACCATTTGGCGCCGAAGAAGCTGTTGGACAAGCTGCGTTACACCTGTCGTGGTAAAGAAAAGCCTTTGGACAGCTTGTGCAGGGAGTTTAATAAGGCGACCGACGATGGCAGAAATATGGGAAGCTATTCGCAGCTTCTGGAGCAGGCAATCGCTTCTATTATCAATGTGAAGGATGCTGATGATGTCGACTCCTTCCTGAGCGGGGAAGACATCAGCTTCTTTGATAATACAATCAAAGGGCTTGATGACTTTGAGCTAATTTGCTTCTTCATAGTGCGAGGTGAACAGTGATGTTAGGTTTGCCAAGTGCTACAGAGGTCAAAAAAATTATTCCCAAGCGTGCCTTATATAGTAAATTTCAGTTAAATACAGCGGAGCAGAAGGAGCTCGACGCGGCAATAAGGCAGCTCACTATAGTTAACGAAATATCACTGCGCACTATTCCTGCTTTACAGAAAAAGGAAGGGGACAAAGCAATCTTTGTTCTTGCAGTACAGCTGAAGCAGGAGGGCTGTGCGGAAAAGCTTTTGTAAAGGCTGTGCAGGCTGATTGACCAGCGCTTGCTGTTAGCGCTTTGCTATGCAGATAAGCTGCAATTGGCTCTGCTTTTTGACAATAAAATATTGCTCAATGACTTTAAGCCTGCGGCAGAGCAAAGTGTTACTCTGCAAGGTACAGGCTTAAAGGATATTTGGGAGCAATTCGCTCTGCAGGTGGCAAATTTAACGCCATCTGCAGGGCTTACACCTGCTTCCATAATTTCAAATGCCGGCAGGCGGGCTGAAACAGAAGCACAGATAGCAGCGCTGACGAAGAAAATGTTTGCGGAAAAGCAGGCACGCAAAAAACTGACCTTGCGTGAAGCAATAAACAAGCTGAAAAAAGAACTGGAGGATTTATAATGATGGAACATCTCAACATGCAATCTATGGATAAGGTTGCAGCAAACGTAGCCAAGATAAGGGAGCTATTCCCTAATTGCGTTACCGAAAGAATCAATAATGAGGGCAAATTGGAGCATGCCATTGATTTTGATATGCTGAAACAGGAGCTTAGTGACCATGTTGTGGATGGCTTGCAGGAACGCTACCAGTTTACCTGGCCGGATAAGCGCAAAGCCATTTTGGCTGCCAATGCGCCGATTAACAAAACCTTACGCCCTTGCAGAGAAGAGAGCGTGGACTTTGATAATACAGAAAACCTTTATATTGAAGGCGATAATCTGGAAGTGCTCAAGCTGCTGCAGGAAACGTATTTGGGCAAGGTGAAGATGATTTATATTGACCCGCCGTACAATACGGGTAATGACTTTGTATATGATGATGATTTCAAGCAAAGCACAGAAGAATATATTGAAAATAGCGGTCAGGTTGATGAAAATGGTGAACATCTTATTACAAATAAAGAGAGCAATGGGCGTTTTCATACAGATTGGTTAAACATGATATATCCGAGATTAAAACTAGCAAAAGATTTGCTATGTGAAGACGGAGTTATTTTTATCAGTATTGATGATAGTGAAGTAGAGAATTTGAAAAAGATATGTGATGAAATATTTAGTAGAAAAAATTTTATTACTCAATTTGTATGGCAAAAAAAATCATCAGGTGGTCAGCATGCTAATAATGTATTAGATTTTCATGAGTATATTTTATGCTATTGTAAAAGCATAGCAAATATTGAAAGTTTTTCTGTGGAAAGAACTGATGAACAATTATCATCCTTTAAATATGAAGATGAATATTTGATTGAAAGAGGTAAATATCTTTTAAGCCCATTGAAATCATGGTTAGATTATAGACAAACTTTGATTTATGATATAGAATGCCCAGATGGTACTGTAATAAATACACAATGGGTATGTGCTCAAACAACATTCAAACAATTACAAAAAGAAGGAAGAATAGTTTTTAAGAAAACTGGTTCTGGATGGTCAGTATATAAAAAACAATATTCCAAAGAAAATAATGGTCGCGTAAAACCAGCGTCTATAATTCTAAATCATGGACAAACTTCAAATGGAAAACGTGAATTGAAAGAACTATTTGATATGGATGTTTTTTCGTTTCCAAAACCTGTTGAATTAATTTCTTATATTAGTTCTATGATAAATGAAAACAAAGGATTGTACATGGATTTCTTCTCCGGTTCTGCTACAACTGCTCACGCAGTCATGCAGCTTAACGCAGAGGATGGTGGTAAGCGTAAGTTTATCATGGTGCAATTACCAGAAGTGTGCGCTGAAAACAGCGAAGCTTATAAAGCCGGTTACAAAAACATCTGCGAAATCGGCAAGGAGCGCATCCGTCGTGCAGGTAAGAAAATCAAAGAAGCAAATCCGCTGACAACACAGGCTTTGGACATCGGCTTCCGCGTTTTGAAATGCGACAGCAGCAATATGGAAGATGTGTACTTCACGCCGAAGGAATACATGGATAAACAACAAAGTCTGTTTATCGACAATATCAAAAAAGACCGCAATGATGAAGATTTGCTGTTCGATGCTATGCTGAAGTTAGATACGCCGCTTTCCAGCAAAATCGAAAAAATTACCATTGCCGGCAAAACTGTCTACAATGTGGCGCAAGGTCATTTGATGGCATGCTTTGATAAGAATGTGACGGATGAGGTTATCACTGCCATTGCCAAGGAGCTCCCGAGCTATTTTGTTATGCGTGACAGCTCGCAGGCTGATGACAGCGTAGCGATTAACTTCGAGCAGATTTTCAACACCTATAGTCCGCAAACAGTGAGGAGGGTGCTGTAATGAAGTTCAGTTTTAAAATTCAGCAGTACCAAACGGATGCTGTTAATGCAGTGGTGGATGTGTTCAAGGGACAGGTGCGTCCTGCGCAGGATACCAGCTACTTTTTTGATCCGGGCAGACTTGTGCCGGTGAAAACAAAAAAAGCAAAGAATAGCAATGGTTATAACTTGTTTCAGCAGGAGCTTGATGAACAGGAAGCCAAGCAGGATATAATACTCGGTTATGCTAATGCGCCAATAAAATTGGATAAGGTGCAGCTTCTGGAAAATATTAAGCTTATTCAAGGCAATAATAATATAACTCCGTCGAAGGAGCTTATGGAAGGTCAGGGAAAGTGCAGTCTTGATATTGAAATGGAAACAGGTACAGGCAAAACCTATGTCTATATCAAGACCATGTTTGAGCTGAATAAGCAATATGGCTGGAACAAATTTATTATCATCGTCCCTTCTGTCGCAATCCGTGAAGGTGTCAAGAAAAGCCTGGAAACGATGGAAGAGCACTTCATGAGCCAGTATGGCAAGAAAGCGCGCTATTTTATTTATGACAGCAAAAACCTGACGAAGATTGATGATTTTGCCAAAAGCAACGAAATCAATGTAATGATTATTAATAATCAAGCCTTTGCCAAGTCCTTGAATGAGGAGAAGAATAAGGAAGGCCGTGGCGGTGATAAGGGTGCGTTGATTATTTACAGTGAACGTGATGAATTCGGTTCACGCAAGCCTATTGATGTTATTGCCAAAACTAATCCTATTTTGATTCTTGATGAACCGCAGAAGCTGAATGGTTCTGCAACGCAAAAAGCAATGAAGCGCTTTAATCCGCTTTTCAGCGTCAATTATTCCGCTACGCATAAACAGGAGCATAATGAAGTATACCGTTTAGATGCAATAGATGCCTATAATCATAAGCTGGTCAAAAAGATAGAGGTTAAGGGTATTGAGGTTGTAAATCTTAAAGGAATCGACGGTTACCTTTACTGCGACAGCTTTGTTACGTCCAAAAATAAGCCTCCTATGGTAAAGCTGGAATTTGAACAGCAGCTGAAAAGCGGTACTGTTAAGCGTGTTTTACGCAATTGTGCTTACGGAGATAATCTGTACGAGCTTTCTAACGGCATGCTGCAGTACGAAGGCTACAAAATCAGTGACATTGATGCCAGCGATACAGGCTGCGTAAGATTTACCAACGGAGAAGAATTACATGGCGGTGAAGTTGCTAACAACAGTCAGGAAATGTCTGATTTGCGTCGTGTACAGATTCGTGAAACCATCAAATCTCACTTTGAAAAGGAAGAACAGCTTTTTGCGCAGGGCATCAAAACCTTATCGCTATTTTTTATTGATGAGGTTGCCAAGTACAGATTATATGACGAAGATAGCACACAAAAGCTGGGCGAATACGGCAAAATATTTGAAGAAGAATATCAGAAAATATTCAGAGATAGGATGCAGGAGCTTTATCAAACACCTTATGGCGAATATCTGAGAAATATGGCTGCGGATGTAAGCGCTGTACATACAGGCTACTTCAGTATCGATAAAAAAGGTCATAGCGTTGACAGTAAATGCGAACGTGGCAAGGATACTTCTAACGATGAATCTGCCTATGATTTGATTATGCGTAACAAGGAAGCACTGTTAAGCTTCAATAATCCTGTGCGTTTTATTTTCTCTCACTCCGCATTGCGTGAAGGCTGGGATAACCCCAATGTTTTCCAAATCTGTACCTTGAAGCAGTCCAACAGCAATGTTAACAAGCGACAAGAAGTCGGCCGTGGCATGCGTATCTGCGTCAATCAGCAGGGTGAGCGCATGGATGAAAGCGTTTGCGGAGCAAATGTACATGTGGTCAATAAACTGACGGTTATTGCCAGTGAAAGCTATGCCGATTTTGTCGACAGCCTGCAGGATGAAATCAAAAAAGCTTTGTATGAACGTCCTGAAAAGGTATCTATAGAGTACTTCTTCGGCAGAGTAGTAAAGGTTGGCGATGAAACTTATAAAATTGAAGGCGAGCAGGCACGTCAGATAGTGAAATATCTTGATAGACATGATTATCTTGACGATGATGACAGAATCACCGAAAAATATAAGCAGGATGCCGCCAACGGTACTTTGGAGCCTGTGCAGGATAAGCTTAAGGATATTGAGCCTGCTGTACATGTGCTGATTAAGAGCCTGTATGATAAAGATTCGCTTAAGGATATGATTACTAACGGTAATCAGACAACCGTTGAAAACAAGCTCAACAATAAGAATTTTGAAAAGCAGGAATTCCTGGAGCTGTGGAAGCGTATCAACCGTAAGTGTGCTTATACCGTAAAGATTGACAGTAATGTGCTGATTGATAAGGCTGTGGCAGCGATTGATGCCAAGCTGCAGGTTACTCAGACACTTTATACATTGAGCGTCGGATATCAGAAAAATAATATGCAGGCGCATGAATTAGAGCAAAAAACCAGCTTTGTATCACCTGCGCATACTACAAATGTATTGGAAAATGCTCATGACAGCAGCTTGAAGTATGATTTGCTGCACGAGCTGACGCAACGGACTTCTTTAACACGTCGCACTGTTGCTGCTATTTTGAGCAGAATCAATATGATGAAGTACAGGAAATTCCGTGATAATCCGGAAGAGTTTATCAGTAAGGTTGCACGTCTGATTAACGAACAGAAGGCCGGCCTGATTGTAGAAGGCGTTACCTACAATACAACAAATGAAGTTTTTGACAAAGAAATCTTTACAGCGGAATGTCATCGTGTAGCTTTGTCTAAGGTATTTCCTGCGTTGCATGCCGTAACTGATTATGTTGTTACTGATGGTACAGCAGAGCAGAGTGTGGAGCGTAAATTTGTTGAAAATCTGGATAAAGCAGATGAAGTCGCAGTATACGCAAAGCTTCCGCGAGGTTTTTACATTCCGACACCTGTAGGCAAATATTCGCCGGACTGGGCAATTGCTTTCAAAGAGGGAAAGATTAAGTACGTATATTTCATTGCTGAAACCAAAGGAACTAATGAAAGTATGGAGCTGAAATCTATGGAGCAAGCAAAAATTAAATGTGCCGAAAAGCTTTTTGAAAAACTTTCCAATGGCGAAGTGCATTACGGTCAGGTAAAGGATTACAAGAGCCTGATGGATATTGTACTTGATAGATAAAACCACAACCGAATATGGAATAATTCACGCTGATAGTTTGCTTGTGCCTATGTGTATACTCTTTTTGTAAAATCTTTACACTTGCTGTTATAAGAAGATGCTAATAAATTTCCTCGTTGACAAATAGCAGTAACAGTAATATAATTTTTCTAATAGCAAACCATTAAGATAGAGGCGCGGAAAGCATGAGTAGGTTGTGGAGCGGGAGCTGAGAAGCATCACAAAAGGGCTAACGCCGAAGTGCAATGGCAGCCGTGTCGTTGTGCTGGGCCGTCAGTGAAAGCTGCCGGACTGTCGCTGCATTTGCAGCGGAGGGCTATCTCGGCTATGGGTGTGAATATTATTTAGCATGCTAACCGTTGAGATAGAATCCAAAGGAAATATCTCAACGGTTATTTTTATGATTAAGGAGTGAACGACATGATTCGTGTTTTGGTAAATGGTGCGCTGGGCCGTATGGGCAGCGAGGTATGTAAAAAGGTATATAGCGAAGCTGATTTGGAGCTTGTCGGTGCTGTTGATATTAAGGAAGGCACCGTACAGCTGGGCGACGGTGTTAAGGTAACTACTGACCTGGTTGCTGCCATTGAAGCTGCCAAACCGGACGTTGTTGTTGACTTCACCCGTCCTGATGTTGTTATGGGTAACCTGCGCAAAATGCTGCCGCTTGGCGTGCATGCTGTAGTAGGCACTACAGGCTTCAGCGATGCAGATTTAAAAGAGGTTGATGAGCTGGCACGCAAGCACAACACCAGCCTGCTGATTGCTCCGAACTTTGCGCTTGGTGCAGTTGTTATGATGAAGCTGGCGTGTGAGGCTGCCAAATATTTCCCGCATGTGGAAATTATCGAGAAGCATCACGATAACAAGCTGGATGCTCCCAGCGGTACTGCAATTATCACCGCACAAAAAATTGCTGAGGTGCGCAAGGCTATGCATCAGGGTAATCCTGATGAAAAGGAAACCATGGCAGGTGCGCGCGGTGCGGATTACGAGGGCATGAAGATTCACAGTGTCCGCTTGCCGGGTTACGTTGCTTCCCAGGAGGTTATCTTCGGCGGTCAGGGCGAAACTTTGAAAATCAGCACCGACCCGATTAACCGCGAATGCTACATGCCGGGCGTTGCGCTTGGCTGCCGCAAAATTGTTGATCAAGTAGGCCTGGTATACGGCTTAGATAAATTACTCTAAATAGTGAGGGGGAGAATTTTATGAAAAAGTATAACGTTGCTATTTTAGGCGCTACCGGTGCTGTTGGTACTGAATTTCTGAAGCTTATTGAAGAAAGAAACTTCCCATTTGCAGAACTGCGTCTGCTGGCTTCCAAGCGCAGCGCAGGCAAGCAGATTGAATTTATGGGCAAAACATATACTGTGCAGGAGGCCACCAAGGACTCCTTCGAGGGCATTGATATTGCTTTGTTCGCAGGCGGTAGCGTTTCCAAGGAATTTGCTCCTTACGCTGTGAAAGCCGGTGCCGTTGTTATTGATAACTCCAGCACCTTCCGTATGGACCCCGAAGTGCCGCTGGTTGTGCCGGAGGTTAACCCCGAGGACATCCTGAAGCACAAGGGCATTATTGCCAACCCTAACTGCTCTACCATTATTATGGTTATGGCATTGAAGCCGCTGTATGACCTGGCACGCATTAAACGTATCGTCGTTTCTACCTATCAGGCTGTTTCCGGCGCCGGTAAGGAGGGCATTGACGAGCTCACCGATCAGACCAAGGCTTACAGCGAGGGCCGTGAGATGGAGGCACACATTCTTCCGTCCGCAAGCCTGCCGAAGCATTATCCGATTGCGTTTAACCTGATTCCGCAGATTGATGTTTTCCTTGATAATCTTTACACCAAAGAAGAGATGAAGATGATCAACGAAACCAGAAAAATTATGCATGATGACGAAATGCGCATCACTGCTACTACCGTGCGTGTGCCTGTATACCGCAGCCACAGCGAATCGGTAAACATTGAGTTTGAGCATGATTTGGAGCTGAAAGATATGGCAGCTGCAATCAACGCTTTCCCCGGAATTCAGATGATGGATGATCCGTCCAATCAGATTTATCCGATGCCTTTATATACCTCGGAAAAATATGACTGCTTCGTTGGCCGTCTGCGCCGCGATGAGTCCAATCCGAACACCTTTAACCTGTGGGTAGTAGGCGACCAGATCCGCAAGGGCGCTGCGCTGAACACGCTGCAGATTGCTGAGGTTATGATTAAAAACGGCTGGTTAGAAAAATAATAATGCACCTCTGCGGTGTAAAGACTAAACGGCGTACAGCTTGTACGCCGCAGCCTTTCCGGCATCCGGTACATTTTGCATTTTAATTTAAACAGATGAGGAGCAATTTACATGAAAATCATTGTGCAGAAATTCGGCGGCACCTCCGTCGCGAGTGAGGAAGCCCGCGTTGCAGTTAAAAACAAGGTACAGCAGGCTATCCGCAACGGTTACTCCCCGGTAGTCGTAGTTTCAGCTATGGGACGCAAGGGCGCTCCCTACGCAACCGATACGCTTATCGGCGCACTGAAGGACGTTAACCTTTCCGTTAATGTGCGTGAGATGGATATGATGATGTGCTGCGGCGAAATCATTTCCTCCTGCGTAATGGCGGCAACCCTGCAAAAATTCGGCATTAACGCTATGGCGCTTACCGGCGGCCAGGCAGGTATCATTACCGATTCCCAGTTTGGGGCAGCACGTATCAAAAATATCAATACTTCCAGTCTTATCCGTTTGTTGGAGGCAGGCATCATTCCGGTTGTCTGCGGCTTCCAGGGTATGACGGAAAATAACTATAAATTTACGACCTTGGGTCGCGGCGGCAGCGACACTTCTGCTGCTGCACTGGGCGCTGCACTCAAGGCTGATTTTGTGGAAATCTATACAGACGTTGAGGGCATCATGACTGCTGACCCGCGTATTGTCGAGAAGGCTAATATTCTGCAGCAGATTTCCTATGCTGAGGTTTGCCGGATGGCGCAGAACGGTGCTAAGGTTATTCATCCGCGTGCCGTTGAAATTGCCATGGGCAGCAATATTCCCATGTATGTTAAATCCACCTTCAGCGATGCTCCAGGCACTCTGATTACCAGCGAACGCATCGGTCAGGGTAACGGTGGCGAAATTGCGATTAACGAATCCTGCGCCAGCGGTGTAGCTCATCTTAATGATCTGGCACAATTCCGCATTGACCTGAACCCGCAGGATATTACTGCAGGCCGTAATCTGTTTGAAGATTTGGCGGATGCAGGCATCAGCGTAGGCTGCCTGAACCTGTCGGAGAAGGAAGCAATGTTTGCAGTATTCTCTCCGGACGTAGAGCACACCTGCAAGGTGCTTAATGAAAGCGGCTTTAAATATACGCTGAACGAAGGCTGCGGCAAGGTTTCCGTTGTCGGCAGCGCTATGCGTGGTGTGCCTGGCATTATGGCTACCTTTGTAAGTGCGCTTGCCAGCCATAATATTGCTATTCTGCAGACTGTGGACAGCGATACTACGATTTCCGCGATTGTTAAAGAGGAGCATTTGGTGGAGGCGGTGAAGGCGCTCCACGAGGCCTTCAAGTTATAGTCTGTGTATAAAGCACCGTCTGCGTTGTTGTGTTTCCTCGACGTACTGTTAGTACGCCGTCGTCAACGCGCCTAGCATCCGGCACTTTCTCCACAGCCTGTTAGGGTAAAGAGGAAATAAAGCACCGCCTGCGTTGTTATGTCTCCTCGACGTACGTGAAGTACGTCGTAAAAAATATAAAATCATTTAGATAATAAGCAATATATCATAGAGAATTTTAGTTTCTATTAGTTTTAAGAGGTGGAATTACAATGAAAAAACCGTATTTTGGCAGATTATTAACGGCAATGGTTACGCCGTTCAACGCTGATGGCAGCGTTAATTATGCAGCCGGTGCAGATTTTGCTGACTGGCTGCTGGCTAACGGCAGTGACGGCCTGGTAGTAGAAGGCTCTACCGGTGAAGCTGCAACCATGGACATGGATGAAAAAATTAAATTCATGCAGACCATCGTTGCTCGTGTCAACGGCCGTGCCAAGATTGTTGCCGGTGCAGGCACCAACTGTACTGCCAGCACTATTGATTTGGTTAAGAAAATGGAAGCCTGCGGTGTAGACGGCGTGCTCGTAGTCGGACCGTACTACAACAAACCGACTCAGGAAGGCTATTACCAGCATTTTGCAGCCGTAGCAAAGGCTACTAAGCTGCCGATTATCGTTTATAATGTTCCGGGACGTACCGGTGGCAACATTGCTCCGGAAACTGTTGCACGTCTGGCAGCAGATTTCAGCAACATTGTGGCTATCAAAGAGGCAGCAGGCAATGTAGCACAGACTGCAGAGCTGTATCGTGTACTGCCGGAAGATTTCTCCATTTACAGCGGTGATGACGGCCTGATTCTGCCGTTCATGTCCGTTGGTGCCTGCGGTCTGATTTCCGTTCTGGCCAATGTTAACGGCAACCTGCTGCAGCAATTGATGCAGGCTTACAGCGAAGGTCGCGTTAAGGATGCCGCTGACCTCAACAAGGTTATGGTACCGCTGGCTAAGGCTATGTTCATAGAAAGCAACCCGATTCCTATTAAGGCTGCCGTTACCAAGGTTACCGGTATTGAAGCAGGTGCTCCGCGTCTGCCGCTGACTCCTATCAGCGCTGCCGCTGAGGCTAAGCTTGATGCAGCTTTAAAAGCAGCAGGTATGATAAAATGAGCAAGCTAGTAGTAATTATCCAGTGTGATACGGTGCAGCAGCGTTGTTGCGGCTACAACTGTACGCACGCTTTTTACAGTCGCGAGGGTAAGTTTGCCGGTTATCCAGAGGATACGCATTACATGAGCTTCACCTGCGGTGGCTGCTCCGGCGGTGCGCTGACGGTTAAGCTGGAGAACCTGGCGAAGCGCCTGCGCCGCTTTAAAGAGGATGGACAGGAGATTTGCGTGCATCTTTCTACCTGCATGGTATCGGATAATTCGCATAAGCCGCCTTGCCCACATCTTGATTACATCCAAAAGATTTTAGCGAAGAAGAAGCTTACCAATATTGTTCATGGTACCTACGTTTCCAAAACGGCAACCAGACGCCGTGAGGAAGGTATCTACAAGGATTTTGCATAAGCTTTGTATAAGCAAATGAAAACACCCTGCGTATTGCCGTTGGCAGTGCGTAGGGTGTTTTATATTGCGTATAAGGAGCTAATTTCTCTGTTTGGCCTGCCTTGTTCAGATACAGCGATTGAAAAAACAGAATCTTATCATATACATTTTTAGCACTTATTTTTTATACATTTTATGCATACGGATTGTATAAAATGTGTTATAATAAGAAGATAATAATGTATAACTGTCTTCATTACGCTGTCGCGCTTTTGCCGGCACGTAAGCGAGCAGGAGGTGCCGGATATGGAAGAAAAAAATATAAAGGACACTATCAGGGCCAAGGCTGCAGAAGCCGCTGAAGCTGCTGCCGAAGCAGCGGAAACACAGGACAAGGAAGAATATGGTGATATACGTATTGCCGACGAGGTTATCTGTATCGTTGCCAGCCTGGCGGCGCAGGAGGTGCCGGGAGTTGTAGGCATGAGCGGTGGCCTGACAGATGGCATTAACCGCTTCTTGGGCAAGGAGAACGCTTCTAAGGGCGTACATTTGCATTTTGAAGGCAAGACGGTAAATGCCAGTGTGTATATTGTTATTGAATACGGCTGCTGCATTCCGGAGATTGCTTTGGAGGTGCAGGAAAAGGTTAAAGATGCCATTGAGGCTATGACCGGTTACGAGGTGCAGTTTGTCGATGTCAATGTCGAAGGCGTGGCCAAGAGGCGTGAAAGCGAGCTGGAAAAGGAGAGCTCATCTGATGTAGATATGGCAGAGATTTTGCAGGCGCAGGCTAAGCGTGCGGAAGCAACGGAGGCCAATTCCTTTGAGCAGCAGTTGGTTAATCTCCATGATAACCATGATTTTGAGCTGCCGCCGGAGGAAGACATGGATGAAAAGCATAGGAAGTTTTTAGAGGAGGATTAACTGTTATGGGTATTGCGGATAGAATTATCCTGACGCTGTATACGATATTGATGACGGTAGCTTCAGTGCTGACGCTGCTGTGCAGTCTTGGCGTTTTCTCTGATACCGGTATGGTAGCGTTTATCAGCCATATCCCGGGCAACTGGGTTTATGCTGTCGGCGGCGTGATTATGCTGCTGGTGAGCGTACGCCTGCTGATTACCGGCCTGGGACTGACGGACGTAAGTTCGCTGAAGCTGAGTGACAGCGATAAGGGCAAGGTGCTTGTAGGCAAGGGCGCATTGGAGGATTATATTGCTGTTCTGTCGCAGGAAATATACGGCATCCATCATGTAAAGGTTATTGTGAAGTTGGAGGATCAATGCATTGATGTACGCATTAATGCTTCGATTGAACCCGGCATAAATATTCCGGAAACCTCCGGTGAGATTAAGACCAACGTCCGTGAAACCATCAAAAAGGTTACCGGCATTGAGGTTAAGGAAATAGAGCTGTTCTTCAAACAGATTAAAGCAAAGGAAGAATAGGAGGCAGAAGCTATGTTTAACGATATTCTTAATGATATCTGGAATAATTATCGCGGCCGTCTGCTTTGCTCGGTGTTTGGCCTGTTTATTGGCGTGGTTGTGCTGTGGCTGGGATTTTTTCAGGCACTGTTTCTGATGATCTGCATCGGCTTGGGCTTTTTTATCGGCAACAAGCTGGATAAGAAAGAGGATTTGCTGGAGTGGTTGGATAGGTTGTTGCCTCCCGGCTATCACAGATAACGGCGGTGGCGGCAAAAGATAAGGCACCATCTGCCTAATCTGAATACATCATCATACAAGATATTTATTAAAATTTTTTATACAAGGAGAGTGTGCAAATGATTCGTAGACTTGCAAGAGAGGTTGCCTTACAGGCGTTATTCCAAATAGACTTTACCGGTAATGAGGTAGAACAGGCTGTTGACGCAGCTTTAGATGAGCACGAGGAGCTGCATCCGGAGGCTGCGGTAGACAAGGCTTTGGACCAGCATAAGGAGCTGGGGGCAGCAAGTGCCAGAAACTATGTTAAGAAGTATTCTATGGTGCTTGTTAACGGTGTTGTAGAAAACAAAGAAGCTATTGATGCGACTTTGAACAGCTGTGCAACCGACTGGACAGTAGAGCGTATGCCTGCTACTGACAGAAATATCCTGCGCGTAGCAGTTTTTGAAATGCGCCATGAAAAGCCTGCCCTGGCTGCAGGTGTTGCTATCAATGAGGCAGTGGAGATTGCCAAGGCTTATGGAACCGAAGAATCTCCGCGCTTTATTAACGGTGTTTTAGGTAAGCTGGCAAGAAAATGAGCCAAAAGGTTTATTTAGGCATTGATACCAGCTGTTATACTACCTCTGCCGCTCTTTTGGCGGAGGATGGCAGCCTGCTTGCCGAGGCCAGACAGATTTTAAGCGTTAAGCCGGGACGCTGCGGCCTGCAGCAGTCCGAGATGGTTTTTCAGCATACACGCAATCTGCCGCGCTTGGTGGAGGAGGTGTTTGCCGATAAGGACTGCACCTTGGCAGCGATTGGTGTCAGCGGTTATCCGCGTCCGCTTGCGGACTCCTATATGCCGGCGTTTCTTGCCGGCATGAGCGTTGCTCGCAGCCTGGCGGCTGCCTATAAGGTGCCGTTGGAGGTCATCAGCCACCAGGAAAATCATTTGGAGGCCGGTCTTTGGTCGGCAGGCGGTCCGCAGGCGGAGCGCTTTTTGCTGCTGCATGCCAGCGGCGGTACTACCGATTTGCTGCTGTGCGAACGCCGTGAAGACAGCCGTTATAACCTGACGCAGGTTGGCGGCAGCCTCGATTTGCACGCCGGTCAGTTTGTTGACCGCATCGGTGTGGCGTTGGGACTGCAGTTTCCGACAGGTCCGGCACTGGAGCAGCTTGCAGAACAGGCGGAGAAACCGCTGGAGCTGCCGGTGTCCGTGCGTAAGCTGGATGTGAGCTTATCGGGACCTGCAACTGCCGCTATGCGCAAGCTGGAGGCGGGGGCAAATGCTGCCTCTCTGGCCTTGGGTGTGGAGCATACGCTGGCGGAAACCTTTGCCCGTCTGCTGCGCAACGGTGCAGCGGCATATGGTGTGCGAGATGTTATTTTGGTTGGCGGCGTCGGCTCCAACAAGTACATCCGCAAGCATGTTGAAGAAAAGCTGGCGAAGCGCCGTGTGCGCCTGTGGGTGCCTGAAGGCCGCTTCAGCTGTGATAATGCCAGTGGCTGTGCCGCTGTTGCCTGGAGATTACATAAGAAAAATGACTGAAGCTGTTTATTCGGTAAGCGAAATAAATAATTTCATAAAGCATATACTGGAGCAGGAGCCGGAGCTGCGTAATCTGCAGGTTGTCGGTGAAATCTCTAATTTTAAGCGATATCCTTCAGGTCATTGCTATTTTACTTTGAAGGATGCTGGTGCGGTGCTCAAATGCGTAATGTTCCGCAGTAAGGCTGTTAATCTGCGCTTTCAGCCGCAGAACGGCGATACTGTTGTTGCCGTAGGGCGCTTGGCAGTCTATGAACGCGACGGCGTTTATCAGCTGTATACCGATTTACTGCTGCAGCAGGGCGTGGGCGATTTGATGCAGGCTTACGAAAAGCTCAAGCAAAAGCTGGAGCGTGCAGGCCTGTTTGCGCCTGAGCGTAAACAGCAGCTGCCGCTGCATCCGCGTACCGTGGGAATTATTACCTCTCCTGCAGGTGCCGCTGTGCGTGATGTCATAACAGTGTCACGCAGGAGAAATCAGGGCATAAAGCTTTTGCTTTATCCTGTCAAGGTGCAGGGTGAGGGCGCTGCGGCGGAAATTGCTGCAGCGATTGAATTCTTTAACCGTAAAAAACTGGCCGATGTTCTGATAGTAGGACGTGGCGGCGGTTCTATCGAGGATTTGTGGGCCTTTAACGAAGAAATTACCGTAAGAGCGGTGGCTGCCTCCAAAATTCCGGTAGTCAGCGCCGTAGGTCATGAAACAGATTTTACGCTGTGCGATTTTGCTGCCGACGTGAGGGCTGCGACACCGTCGCAGGCCGCGGAACTGGTGGTGGCTGATGTTGAAGGCTACAAGCAGCGCGTTGTCTATCTGGAGCAGCGTGCGCGCAGTCTGTTGTCGGCTTTGCTTACGCAGCAGCAGCGCAGATTGGACAACTTAGTTAATTCGTGGGCGTTGCGTGACCCGGAAAGGCTTTTTGCCGACCAGGCGCAGCGTCTTGATACTGCTTCGCGCAGACTGCGTGAGGCCTTAGAGCTGCATCTGCAGCAGGATGAGCATAAGCTGGCGTTGGCGGCGGCAAGGCTGGATAGCCTCAGTCCGCTGGCTGTTTTGGGACGAGGCTATTCAGTGAGCCAAAAATCCGATTATACGCTGGTAAGCAGTGTTGATGACCTCAGATGGGGCGACGAGCTGCTGACAACAGTAGCAGATGGTGTGATAACCTCAGTTGTGCAGCAGGTAGAAAGGCGGTAAAGGATGGCAACGAAAAAGATTGCAAAGAACATTAAGTTTGAAGATGCCTTAAGCGAGCTGGAAGCACAGGTACAGCTTCTGGAAAGCGGCGAGCTGCCTTTGGACAAGGCTCTGGAGGTGTTTAAATACGGTGTGGAGCTGAGCCGTGTCTGCAGCAGCAGACTGGAAACAGTGAAGCAGGAGGTTGATAAAATCGTTGTTACCGACAGTAACGACGTTGGCTATAAATTAGAAACATTCCAGGATTTGGAGGTAAAATAATGGATTTTAAAGCTTATTATGCTAACCAGCAAAAACTGGTAGAAAACTATTTGAAGAACAGAATTGCCAAAAAGGGTATTTCCAAGGTAGATGAAGCTATGGAATACAGCCTGATGGCAGGCGGTAAACGCATTCGTCCGATTCTGCTGATGGCTGCGGCAGAGGCTGTGGGCAGCAAGGGCTACAATTATTTGCCCGTGGCTTGCGGTCTGGAAATGATTCACACCTATTCTCTGATTCACGATGACCTGCCGTGCATGGATGACGATGATTATCGCCGCGGTCGTCTGACCAATCATAAGGTTTTTGGTGAAGCTATGGCAGTGCTTGCCGGTGACGGCCTGCTCACTTTGGCATTTGAGGTAATGCTGGAACAGAAGAATGTTGATCCTAAAGTTTTGATTGAAACTGTACGCGAAATGGCTATGTGTGCCGGTAACTTCGGTATGGTTGGCGGCCAGGGCCTTGATTTGGAATTTGAAGGCAAAAAGATTACGCCGGAGGAGCTGCGCAAACTGCATGCGGGCAAGACCGGTGCGCTTTTTATTGCTGCTATTCGCGGCGGTGCGCATCTGGCCGGTGCTAATGACCAGCAGCTTTTGGCTCTTACCAAATTTGCTGATTTGCTGGGACTTGCCTTCCAGATTACCGACGATATTCTTGATGTCGAAGGTACTGAGGAGGAGCTTGGCAAGCCGGTAGGCAGCGATGCCAAGAACCACAAATCTACTTATGTAACACTGTACGGCCTGCAGGCAGCACACGAGTTGGCAGAAAAGACTGTGGCAGAGGCTTTGGAATGTCTGGAAATGTTTGGCGAGAACGCAGAGCCGTTACGTGAAATTACTCGCCTGATGACTGACAGAAAGAAGTAATTATGGCAGAGAATAAATTTCTAGATAAAATTAATTCACCGGCTGATGTCAAAAAGCTTTCCGTGCCGCAGCTGGAGCAGCTGGCTAAGGAAATCAGACAGCTTTTAATCAGCGTTATTTCGCACACCGGCGGCCATTTGGCGCCGAATCTGGGCGTGGTAGAGCTGACTTTGGCCTTGCATAAGGTTTTCAATACGCCGGAAGATAAGATTATATTCGACGTAGGTCACCAGTCCTATATCCATAAAATTATCACCGGACGCAGGGAGCAATTTCCTACGCTGCGTCAATACGGCGGTCTTTCCGGCTTTCCTAAGCGCAGCGAAAGCGAGCATGATGCCTTCGGTACCGGTCATTCCAGTACATCTATTTCCGCTGCTCTGGGCATGGCCTGCGCCCGCGACCTGCAGGGTGAGGATTATAATGTCGTAGCCGTTATCGGCGACGGCTCCATGACCGGCGGTATGGCTTTTGAGGCGTTGAACAACGCCGGTATGCTGCATAAGAATATGATTGTCGTGCTCAACGATAACGAAATGTCTATTTCCAAAAACGTGGGTGCGATGAGCGAATATCTTTACCAGCTGCGTACAGGCGAAACCTATAACAAAATTAAAAATGATATTGAGGGCTGGCTCAAAAATATGGAATTCGGCAGTGATGTGCTGAAGGCTATCCGCCGCCTGAAGGGCAGCGTAAAATACCTGATGGTGCCGACCTCTATTTTTGAAGAGCTTGGCTTTACTTATTTGGGACCGGTTGACGGACATGATCTGGATGGCCTGCTGGATGTGCTGCAGGCTGCAAAAAAGATTGACGGACCGGTTATGGTACATGTGCTGACGAAAAAGGGCAAGGGCTATAAGCCTGCCGAGGAAAGCCCCAATAAGTTCCACGGTACAGGCCCCTTTGATATTGCTACCGGCAAAAAGATTACTAATCCGAATGCACCCGTAAGTTATACCGAGGTTTTTGGTAAAACTTTGACTAAACTGGCTGATATCGACGATAAAATCGTGGGTATTACTGCTGCGATGCCTGACGGCACCGGCTTGAATATTTTTGCCGAGGCGCATAAGGATCATTTCTTTGATGTTGGTATTGCCGAGCAGCATGCGGTTACTGCGGCTGCAGGCATGGCTGCTGCCGGAATGAAGCCTGTGGCGGCAATTTATTCTACCTTCATGCAGCGTGCTTATGACTCCATCATGCACGATATCTGCATGCAGAAGCTGCACGTAACGCTGTGTCTGGACCGTGCCGGTCTTGTGGGTGATGACGGCTATACGCATCATGGCGTTTTTGACTACGCTTATCTGCGCAGCATTCCTAACATGACCATTATGGCGCCGAAGGATGAGAATGAACTGCAGCACATGCTGAAAACAGCGCTTGATTTTGACGGACCTGTTTCAGTGCGCTATCCGCGCGGCAGCGGTGTGGGCGTTGCGCTGGATACGCAGTGGCAGGATTTGCCGATTGGTAAGGCAGAGGTGCTGCGTACAGGCAAGGATGTCTGCTTCTGGGCGATTGGCAGCATGGTGCAGACTGCTCTTGATGCAGCGGAGCTGCTGGAAGCGCAGGGAATCAGCGCAGGTGTTGTGAATATGCGTTTTGCCAAACCGCTGGATGTTGAACTCTTGCGTGAGCATGCGCAAAGCTACGGAAAGATTATTACTCTGGAAGAAGGCGTACTGGCAGGCGGTGTCGGCAGCGCAATTCTTGAAGAGCTTAATGAAAATAAATTGCTGGAGCAGTGTGAAGTACGTTGCTTCGGCATTCCTGACGAATTTGTTATGCATGGCGACAAAAAGCTGCTGTTCCGTGATTTGGGACTGGATACGCCAACCATTGCTGCCAAGGCTGCAGCATTTGTAAAGGGTGAAGAAGAGTGAAAAAAGAAAGACTTGATGTTCTGTTAGTTAACCGCGGTATGTTTGAAAGCCGTGCCAAGGCGCAGGCTGCGGTTATGGCAGGACAGGTATTGGTCAATGAACAGAAAATAGATAAACCGGGGACACCGGTAGCACCGGAGGTTACTATCCGTCTGCTGGGCAATAAGCTGCCCTATGTAAGCCGCGGCGGCCTGAAGCTGGAGAAGGCTTTGCAGATTTTCCCCATCAGCGTAGAAGGCAAGGTTGTTGCCGATATCGGTGCTTCTACCGGCGGTTTCACCGACTGTGCGCTGCAGAATGGTGCGGCGAAGGTTTATGCGATAGACGTGGGCTATGGTCAGCTGGCGTGGAAGCTGCGCAACGATGAGCGCGTAGTGAACATGGAGCGTACCAACGTGCGTTATCTGGAAGCAGACAGCCTGCCCGAGCAGGTTGATGCTGCTACCATCGACGTAGCTTTTATTTCGCTGGATAAAATTTTGCCTGCGGTCCATAAAATTCTCAAGCCTGAAGGCTTTGTAGTGGCTTTAATCAAGCCGCAGTTTGAAGCAGGCAAGGAAAATGTCGGCAAGAAGGGCGTTGTACGTGATGCTGCCGTGCATGAGCAGGTTATCAATAACGTTATCAGTTTCGCCAAGAGCGAAGGCTTCGGTATTGCCGGTCTGGATTTTTCTCCTATCAAGGGACCTGAGGGTAACATTGAATATTTGCTGCACCTGACGCTGGGTGACGACGATGCCGTAAGCAGCGAGCAGGTAGCACAGCTTGTAGGCCGCAGTCATGGCGACTTAGATAAGAAAGCAGAAAAGACAGAGGCATGAGATGCAAAAGAAACGTTTAGGGATTTTTCCTAATCTGGGTAAAGAAAACGTCCGTATCGCTCTGCCGGAATTTGTTCAGCTCTGCAAGGACTGGGGACTTGAACCGGTGCTGCCTGAGGAGGTGGCGCAGCAGTATGGCGTGAGCAGCTACAATAAAAGTGAGCCGCAAACGCTGAAAACACTGGACTATGGTGTTAGTCTCGGCGGTGACGGTACACTGCTGCAGATGGCGCGTCACCTTGCGCCACTTGATGTGCCTGCGTTCGGTATCAACTTCGGCAAGCTGGGATTTTTGGCAGAGATTGATTTGCAGGGTATGTATAAGGCTATCAGCCGTCTGGCACAGGGCAACTATACGCTGGAAAGCCGCAGTCTGCTGCAGGCCAGAGTTATCTGCGGCGATAAGCTGCTTGCTACGGCGCATGCGCTCAACGATTTAGTTCTGGCTAAGGGCATGTTCAGCAAGCTGGCGCATATGATGCTTTTTATTAACGGACGTTTATCCGGTAAATATGCGGCAGATGGTCTGATTATCGCAACGGCAACCGGTTCTACGGCATATTCTCTCTCAGCAGGCGGACCGCTTGTTATGCCGGAGCTTGATGTCAGCGTCATTACTCCTGTCTGCGCACATTCGCTGACGAACAGAGCGCTTGTTATTCCTATGTCGGAAACAATAGAGCTCAGGCCGATTCCAGGCAGTGAGGAAATGCTGCTTTCGGCTGACGGCGAAAACGTTATAGAGGTGCCTAACGATACCAGTGTGCATATCGCCAAATCGCCTTATGAGATGAAGTTTGTAAGACTTACGCGACGCGATTATTATCAGACTTGGCAACAAAAATTAATGCGCAATTTATAGGCGGCGCACGATAATGCACCATATACTTCATCAGGGCCCTCGACGTAGAGTAGTACGCCATCGTCGCCCTTCTTCGTCTCCGGTACCTTCTCGTGTGCCGTGACGTAAACGAAGGATAGATGTACAGGGCGTAGCGGCGCATGATAAGGCACCGTATACGTCATCCATAAATAAATACGTAAGGCATTACTATAAATCATAACCTTTATAGAAGTATCATGATTATAGGAAAGTACGACATAGAAATATTTTGCTTTTAGAGGTGATTGACTATGAAAATGACCAGACACGCTAAAATTAAAGAGATTATTGACAACAATAAAATTGAAACGCAGGAGGATTTGGCTTCCGCTTTACGTCATCAGGGCATTGATGTTACGCAGGCTACGGTTTCGCGTGATATCAAGGAACTGATGCTGGTCAAGGTGCCGGATGCCAACGGACATTATCACTATGCTTATCCGAAGGAGCACAGCTCGATGCTGACCATGGAGCGTCTGGAGCGTACCTTCAACGATTCTATCGTAAGTGTACGTGCTTCCGACAGCATGGTGGTAATCCGCACGCTGCCGGGCACAGCGCAGGCTGTTGCCTTTGCCGTAGACTACATGAAATGGCCGGAGATTCTTGGTTCTATTGCCGGTGATGACACCGTTTTCATTGCTCTGCCAAATAAAGAAGCTGTAATCACTCTGCTGGAACGCTTCAAGAATTACAGATAAGCGAGGCAAGGGATTATGCTGCAATCATTGCATGTTCACAATTTTGCACTATTAGAGGACGCGCATGCTGATTTTACCCCCGGCTTCAATGTTTTTACAGGCGAAACCGGTGCCGGTAAATCTATTCTGATAGATGCCTTTGGCATGGTGCTTGGCGGGCGCTCTTCTGCCGATTATGTGCGCAGCGGTACTGACGGACTGTGGGTGCAGGCTGTTTTTGACGTGAGCGGTCAGCAGGAGATTAAAGCGCTGCTGGCGGAGCACGGCCTGGAGCCGGAGGAGGATTTATTTCTGAAGCGTCAGATAAGTGCTGCGGGCAAGAGCCGCGCTTATATCAACGGCGTGCAGGTGCCTTTGGCTGTGCTGAAGGCTATCGGTGCGCGTTTGGTGGATATTCACGGCCAGCACGAGAACCAGGCCTTGCTGAAGCCGGATGCGCCGCTGCATCTGACAGATGCTTTTGGCGGTTTGAAGCTGGCGCAGGCACTGCAGGAGTATAAGCAGCTTTACAGCGAGTATACTGCTGCGGTAAAGCATTTGAGCAGTTTGGAGCAGGAAAATGAGCAGCAGGATTTGCTGCTGGATCGTTACGCCTGGGAAATCAAGGAGATTTCGGACGCTGCCTTGAAGCCTGGTGAGGAAGATGGCCTGGAGACGGAGGCACGCCTGCTGCAGAACAGTGAGCGCATTATGAAGGCTGTTGACAGCTCTTATCAGCAGCTTGATGAGGAGGACGCGATTCTTTCGCGTCTGGCGCGAGTGCGCGACCAGCTGCAGTATGCGGCACGCTACGACAGCCGTCTGGCGCCGTTGGCAGAGTGTGCTGACAGTGCCTGGATCAGCTTGGACGATTGCCGCACGGAGCTGAGCGAATATATGGCAGGCAGTGAGTTTAACGGTGAGCGTGCAGCGCAGGTACAGCAGCGCCTTGATATTATTTACCGTCTGCAGAAGAAGTACGGCGGCAGTACACAGTCGGCGTTGGAATATCTGCAGCAGACGCAGGAAAAGCTGGAACAGCTGCAACAGATTGCAAAGCTCTTAGAGCAGGCGCAGAAGGCGGTAGCGGAAGCGGTTGTGCGTTTGGGACGTGCTGCCGCAGTGCTGACGCAGTTGCGTGAAGCCAGCGCCAAGGCGTTGGCGCAGCGTATTACGCAGCATATCCGCGATTTGGCGATGCCTAACGGTGTGCTGCAGATAAAGTGCGGTCAGCTGGATAAGTTTATGCCGCTGGGCCGTGATGAGCTGAAATTTATTTTCAGTGCGAATATGGGCGAACCGCTGAATGACCTGGAAAAGGTAGCGAGCGGCGGCGAGCTGAGCCGTATTGCTTTGGCGGTTAAGACTGTGCTGATGAACAGCGGCGATGTTGCTACGATGGTATTCGACGAGATTGATACCGGTGTCGGTGGCGTTACGGCGCAGAAGATGGCGGAAAAAATTGCTGCTATTTCCGGTGTCGGCCAGGTGCTGTGTATTACACATCTGCCGCAGATTGCTGCCTTTGCGGATAATCATATTCATATTGAGAAGCAAAGTACTGACGGACGCACGGTAACGCAGCTGACAACGCTTGATTATAACGGACGTCTGCAGGAGCTGGTGCGCATGACGGCAGGCGCAACTGCCAGCAGGGCAGCCTTTGAAAGTGCTACCGAGCTGCTGCAGGGTGCGGAGCAGATAAAAAGCAGCTTGAAGCAACTGCAGGAGAAATGAGGTAAGATAATGCTGAAAAAATTTCATGAGGCGGCTTTAGATGAAATATATGTACCTGGAAGCAATGAGGAGGTCTTTAGCGGCCGCCTGCTGAAGGTGCAGCGTGACCACGTAACGCTACCGAACGGTAATGATACAACGCGTGAATATATCCGTCATCCGGGCGCAGTGGCGATTGTACCAGTGCTGGCTGACGGAAGCGTGGTGCTGGTAAAGCAGTGCCGTTATCCGCTTGGTACATTGCTGTGGGAGATTCCGGCAGGCAAGCTTGACCATGGTTCGGATGAGGATCCTGCGGAGTGCGCGAAGCGTGAGCTGAGCGAGGAAACAGGCTATGACGCAGAGCATTGGCAGCAGCTGATCAGCATTGCGACTACGCCGGGATTTTCTGATGAGATTATCCATTTATATAAGGCCTGGGGACTGCAAAAGTTTGCTCAGCATACCGATGAGGACGAATTCATCGGCGTGCAGGCCTTTACTCCTGCAGAGCTGCGTCGCATGCTTGCCGACGGCGAGCTGTATGATGCCAAAACCCTGTGCGCTCTTTATGCTGCTAAGGTAATTTGAAAAAGTCAATCACAATAGTTATTTGAGGCTGCTGAGAAGGCAGCCTCTTTTTTCGTGCCGTAGCTTGTCAAGCTGGCGCTACTTCTTTATAATAGAAAGTAAGTGTTTAATAAATTTCTATGAGGGAGCAGATGATACAGATGAAAAAGATGCAATATGTGGTTGCTTCGCTGCTGGCGGCAAGCGTTTTTACAACTGCTGCTGAGGCTGCCAATTTTAATAATGAAGTAAAAACCAAGCAGGGTGTTGTTGCCGGTGCTTATGACGACAAGCATCAGGTAGTACAATGGCTGGGTGTTCCGTATGCGCAGCAGCCGACGGGCGCTGACCGCTGGCGTGAGGCGCAGCAGGCTAAAAAGCATAAGGGAATTTTGGACTGCACCAAGGCTGCACCGGCGAATATCCAATACAACGGCAAAAAGGTGCTTGGGCAGGAGGGCATGCTGACGTTGGATATTGTGCGCCCGGATACGCAGGAAAAGAATCTGCCGGTACTGGTTTATATTCACGGCGGCAATAATCAGGCCAGCAACAGCCATCTGATGGAGGGCAACAGGCTGGCGCAGGAAGGCAACATGGTTTATGTTTCCGTACAGTATCGCCTGGGACTTTTTGGCTTTAATAATCTGCCTGCTCTGGCAGATGGTAACAAGAAGGAACAGAGCGGTAACTTCGGCTTCCTTGACCAGGCTGCAGCCTTGGACTGGGTACGCGAAAATATCAAGGAGTTCGGTGGTGACGCCAAGAATATTACTGTTTCCGGTTTTTCCGCCGGTGGACGTGATGTTATGGCGATGCTGATTTCGCCTGTTTTCAAAAATAAATTTGATAAGGCTATTTCTTTCAGCGGCGGTCTGACTGTTGCCGATGCTGCCAAGAGTCAAAAAACTATCGCGCAGAAATTAGCACCGATGGTGGTAGAGGATGGTAAGCAGAATAACCTGATTAACGCCGAAAACTGGCTGCTTAGTGACAACGGCAAGGATAAAAAGGCTGTGCGTCAATATCTGCAGGCAATACCGGCAGAGCGTCTGGCGCCGGTGATGGCAGGCGCTGTCATCCGCATGAGCGCATTTCCGCATCTTTACGGCGATGGAGAGGTGCTGCCGGTAGAAGGCTTTGCTACGAAGCATTACTACAGCGTACCGCTGCTGATGCTGGCAAGTGCTGACGAGTTCAGCTCCTTTGCTGCACGTGATCCTTTCTTTAAGGATCGTCTTGGCTTAATCAACAACGATTATAAGACTACGAGTGAATTTAAATTTGCCAATAAATACGGCAGTGCTTTGTATGGCTTCTTCAACGGCCAGCAGTCTGCCGAGGTTTTGTATCCGCATTATAAGGCAGATATGTATGTCTGCAGCTTTGCCTTTGCTCATACTGCTGACGTTGTCGGCAAGGAATATATGGTGCGTAACGGTGCGTTGCATGGCATCTTCCAGCCCTTCCTGACGGATCAGGGCTACGGCTATACCAAAAATACCGATGCCTTTGAGCAGGCAGGCTCCAAGGAACTGAGCAAAGCATTTATTGATTCGATTGCAGCCTTTGTGCGTACCGGTAATCCTAATACTTCGGCTTTGGGAACAACGTGGCAGGCATGGAATCCCACCTACCGTCCGGAACTTGTATGGGATGCCAACCGTCAGCATGCACGCATCAGCAGTATCAACAGTAGAGTAAGCTATGCCGGCATTTTGGCAGAGATGGCTAATGACAAGAGCATCAATGAGCAAAGCAAAAATTATATCATTCATAATGTGCTGAACGGACGCTGGTTCAGTGACGAGCTGGATGCTCAATACGGCAATCCCAGCCTGAGGCCTAAATAAGCAGTTTTATAAGGAGCTGATTGATAATGACAGAAGAAAAAAATACTACTCCGCTTCATGGCAGCAATGTTGCCAGAGAGCAGATTCCGACAGCCTGCAAATGGCATATAAGCGATATATATGCCGGTGAAAATGATTGGCAGGCGGCCTGCGAAGAATATAAGAGCAAGCTGCCGCAGCTGCAGGCTATGCAGGGCCAACTGAATACTGCAGCCGCAGTCTGTGCAGCCTTAAAGCTGCAGGAAGAGTTGGCAAAGCTGCTGGATAAGATTTACGCTTACGCACGCTTGCAGCAGGATGCGGATAATACGGACCAGAAGCTGCAGGCGCTCGCAGGCGAGGCTGAAGGTATGGCGGCAGCCTTCAGTAACGCTAATGCTTTTGTAGAGCCGGAAATGCTGGCCTTAGGTAAGGAAAAACTGCTGCAAATGCTGGACGAAGAGCCTGCATTGGCAGAATACCGTTTTTATATTGAAAATATGGTTCGTTTATCAGACCATGTTTTGTCTGCAGATAAAGAGGCTGTTTTTGCGCAAAGCCATTTGGCAACAGGCACGGCGGCAGCGGCCTTCCGCGCACTTGTGAGTGCCGATATGCAGTTCCCGGAGATTACCGACGGCCAGGGCAATAAGGCAAACGTCAGCGAAGGCTGCTATCTGCTGAATATGACATCGCCTGACCGTGTGCTGCGTAAAAATTCCTTTACCGGCCTGATGAATACCTATCATCAATACCGCAATACCCTGGCAGCAACGCTCACAGGCTCTGCGCGCACCGGATATTTTTATGCTACCGTGCATAACTATAAAGATACACTGGAAGCAGCGTTGGCAGAGGATAATATTCCGTCCAGTCTTTACGACGGACTGATTGATACCGTGCATGATAATTTTGCACCGCTGCATGAATACATCCAATTAAAGAAGGATGTACTTGGAGTAGATGAATTCCATTACTATGATATGTATATGCCTATTTCCACCGCAGGCGATAGCTTTGCCTGCAGCTTCCCGGAGGCCTGCGCTAAGGTTGAGGAGGCACTGGCACCGTTGGGCAAGGAATATCTGACGGCACTCCACAAAGGCATGACCGAAGGCTGGATTGACGTTTACGAAAACAAGGGCAAGCGCTCCGGTGCATATTCCTGGGGCGTGTACGGCGTGCATCCCTTTGTGCTGCTCAATTATCAGGCGCGCTACAACAGCATTTCTACCATCGCGCACGAAATGGGCCATGCTATGCACAGCTATTTCAGCAGCCAGGCACAGAGCTACGTTAATTCGGAATATACGATTTTCTGCGCTGAGGTTGCGTCCACGACGAACGAAAACCTGCTCTTGGAGCATACCTTGAAGCATGCTACGGCGGAGCAGAAGATTTATCTTTTGAATCAGTTTTTGGAGGCAGTGCGCACAACAGTCTACAGACAGGTGCAGTTTGCGGAATTCGAAAGATATATTCACGGCGAGATCACAGCAGGCCGTTCACTGCAGGCCGAAAAGCTGGAGGAATACTGGCTGCAGAGCAACAGGGATTACTATGGCCCGGCGCTGACTGTGGACAAGGAACTGGCAAGCGAATGGTCACGCATACCGCACTTCTACACGCCGTTTTATGTGTACAAGTACGCAACAGGCTACAGTGCAGCGACCGCCTTCGCCAGCGCAATTTTAAGCGGCGAAGCGGGAGCGGTGGAAAAATATCTGGGCTTCCTGCATGCGGGCGGTAGCGATTATTCTCTGAACATCCTGAAGAACGCCGGCGTGGATCTGAATACGCCGCAGCCTGTAACCGTAACTTTGCAGAAGTTTGCTGCTAAGCTCAAGGAGCTGAAGGCACTGTTGGGAAAGTAATCCTCTCTATAAGAATTTTTAAATAAAGCTATTGACAAAGCTTTAAGAAACGAGTATAATTATTATTGTTCCGAGTGATTGGAACTTATGCCGAAGTGGCGGAATTGGCAGACGCACTTGACTCAAAATCAAGCGGGTTCACGCTCGTGCCGGTTCGAGTCCGGCCTTCGGCACCAGTAAATTTAGGCTCTACAATTTCGGTTGTAGAGCTTTTTCTGTATTTGTGGTTAAAAATTTGAGGAGCAAGGAAATGCAAGTAGTATTAAGCGCAATTAACAGTAAATATATTCATACGGGTCTTGGCCTGCGCTACGTCGGCGAATATGCCAAAACGCAGGGACATGAGGTAACACTGATAGAAGAAACTATTAACACGCCTATTTTGGCGGTGCTGGAAAAAATCATGGCAGTGCCGGCGCAGGTTTACGGATTTTCGGTACATATTTGGAACAAGCCGTTCGTATTTAAGCTGATCCGTATGTTGCGCAAGCTGCGTCCGCAGGCTGCAATCGTGATTGGTGGACCTGAGGTAGCATTCGATGCGGAGAGAATTTTTGCGGAACTGCCGCAGGCAGACTATATCGTGCAGGGTGAGGGCGAGCTGGTATTCAGCGAGCTGCTGCAGTATTTGGCTGGCGGTGGCGCTGTCTCTCAGCATATTGCGTATCGCGAAGGGGAGCAGGTGAACCTGAACGGAGGCATTACTGTAATAGAAGATATGTCCCTGCTGCCGTTTCCGTATCCTGATCTGGAAAAAATGCTGGCAGAGCATAAAATAGTTTATTACGAATGCACGCGTGGCTGTCCTTTTAATTGCGCTTACTGTCTGTCCAGCATTTCGCGCTCTGTGCGCAAGCGTCCGCTGGAGCTGGTGCTGCGCGATTTGGACCGCTTTATCGCTGCAGGTGTGCCGTTGGTGAAGTTTGTCGACCGTACCTATAATTTGGACGAAAAATACTTTCTGCCGATGATGCAGCATCTGGCGCAGGCTGATACAAATGCTACCTTTCACTTTGAAATTAAGGCCGATATACTGTCAGAGCGCGTTATGGATTTCCTGGCGACGGTGCCTAAGGGACGTTTCCAACTGGAAGTCGGCATTCAAAGCACGCATCAGCCTACATTAAAGGCCATCAACAGGCAGGATAACTGGGAGAAGCTGGCAGCAAATGTCAAACGTCTGCTGTCCTTCGGTAATATGCATATCCATGTTGATTTGATTGCCGGCCTGCCTTATGAGGATTTGCCGATCTTTGCTAAATCCTTTGATGATGTTTACGGTTTGGGTGCGGATATGCTGCAGCTGGGCTTTTTAAAGGTTCTGCCTGGTACGCAGATGCGCAGGGAAACAGAGCAGCATGATTTGCGTTATATGGACGAACCGCCTTATGAGATTTTGGCGACTAAGTATATGCCATATGAGGATATGCTGTATTTGAAGCACTTGGATAATATTCTGGACCAGACGGCCAACAGCGGTGGCTTTAAGTATACGCTGAGGGCATTGCTGCGTGCTTCCGGTATGACGGCATTTGCTTTTTATAAACAGCTGACGCAGTGGTGGGTGAAGGCAGGCTTCTATCCGCAGACGCATAATGATAAGGGTGTCGCAGCTATCTTAAAGCAGTTTATAGAAGAAAACTATGTAGAGCAGCAAACGGAATTGCTGGAGATTCTGCGTTTTGACGTATTCTGCGAGATACCGCAATGGCGTCCGGAGTGGCTGAAGTGGCAGACGGAGGCAATTTTTGAGGTAGTTTCTACTTTTTGGCGTGATGAGGAAAAGGTGCGTCGATATATTCCTGCATATAAATTCAGCAGCTGGCGACAAATCCATAAGTTGTATCCGATTGAATTATTTAAAGCAGACTGGGAAACCGGTAATGCAGAAGAAATTTTTGTGATGTTGGATAACAGCGGCGAGCAGCAGAAGCTGATTAAGCTGCCAATTGAAGTAAAATAGAATAGTATTAGTACAATAAAAAACGAGCTGGCGAGAGAAAAAATTCTTGAGTCAGCTCGTTTTTTTGGAGAAATATACGCAGATTTTACCGTTTTTCGGTAGAAATTTTAACTTTTTTTAAGATTTTTTTGAAGAAATTTTAGGTGCTTTAAAGCGTGTATACATGATACTTCTTTTGAATACAGAGCCACGTGTTTCACAAAAAAATGTTAAAAAGTGACAAAAAAGATGTTGACATAATGCAGGTCACATGGTATTATATACAAGTCGACGCGATACGGCAACAAAACAAAAGCCAAAATCGCTAGGCACTGAACCTTGAAAACTGAACATTGAACCTAGAAAAAAGCGAATGTGCGGGTCGAGCGCGAAAGCGCAAGACCAAGTCAAATAACTTCTTTTTTAAATAATAAGAGCTAGATTAGTTCTTCAATAAACTTTATTGGAGAGTTTGATCCTGGCTCAGGACGAACGCTGGCGGCATGCCTAACACATGCAAGTCGAACGGAGAAAGTTCAACACCAAGTATTTCATCCGCTGAAGTGTAGCGGTAAAAATTGCGAAGCAATTTTTACTACGCATTAAAAGCATGAACTAACACGGTGGTTGAAGTATTAGGTGTTGAACTTTCTTAGTGGCGAACGGGTGAGTAACGCGTGGGCAACCTGCCCTCTAGATGGGGACAACATCCCGAAAGGGGTGCTAATACCGAATGTGACAGCAATCTCGCATGAGGATGCTGTGAAAGATGGCCTCTATTTATAAGCTATCGCTAGAGGATGGGCCTGCGTCTGATTAGCTAGTTGGTGGGGTAACGGCCTACCAAGGCGATGATCAGTAGCCGGTCTGAGAGGATGAACGGCCACATTGGGACTGAGACACGGCCCAGACTCCTACGGGAGGCAGCAGTGGGGAATCTTCCGCAATGGGCGAAAGCCTGACGGAGCAATGCCGCGTGAGTGATGAAGGAATTCGTTCCGTAAAGCTCTTTTGTTTATGACGAATGTGCAGATTGTAAATAATGATCTGTAATGACGGTAGTAAACGAATAAGCCACGGCTAACTACGTGCCAGCAGCCGCGGTAATACGTAGGTGGCGAGCGTT